>Ga0123354_10000103_pt1 | contig 63201 bp, 35 predicted proteins | sample TergutLab28metaG_2_FD_97872 | JGI IMG/M metagenome (GOLD analysis project Ga0123354, IMG submission 97872) | Labiotermes labralis P4 segment gut microbial communities from Petit-Saut dam, French Guiana - Lab288 P4 | ecosystem: Host-associated > Arthropoda: Insects > Digestive system > Gut ... | reverse complement strand
TCTCTCTCTCTCTCTCTCTCTCTCTCTTTTACTCCAAACATTTCAATTAAATTAAGGATAAGGCAACTGGTGCAAGGGCATATGTGAGAGAGACTGCAAAAGACAGAAGAAATTTTAATTATTTTAAGAGAAGTGGCCACTTGGGAGGCATACCTGTAAATGGATAAATAATATTACAATATATCTTAATACATCTAGGATGTGGACTAGATTCATTGTGGTCAGGATGAGGTAAATGTTAGGCATTTGTGAAAACAGCAATGACCCTTTTTGTTACATAAAATTAGGGATTTTCTTGACTAGCTAAGACTTTTCAAGCAAAGCTATATGACATGCAGCTGTATATGAAGTTGTTTATGTGGTTAACTAGGTAGTTAATATGAACTCCCCTTTATAAATATTGTTTTTCTACTATCACAGTTATAATTTGATGACACGTTTAGTAGAAACATAGCGTGCATGTCTTAAACCACAGTAAACCATTTTTATATGAAATAAATTGTTTCCTTCAGCCCACTAACTTATTTACTCTATCATTACAGCACATTAACAAATCCCAAATTATGATATGAATATCAGTTTAATATAAATCATGAGTCATCTCAGGATTCAAGTCTTGTAGGCTGTAACAGTGTGTGCTTGGGAAACCACTCACCAAACATTCACCAAACAACATGAAGTCACTTTCCAGGAGACTTACTTTGTTAATAACATTGCTGTGAGAGCCTGAAATCTCACTGATTAGTCATCTGTTACACTTATTCTGTAGTATTCATCTTGAATGAATGTGCTGGATTTTTTTATTTGTTTCTACCATCATGTGGTGTGCCATGTGTTCTGTAATTACTAATTATGTTTCATTATGTTTGTTATGGTACAGTTACACTGCCCACACCTGCCTATGTTCTGTGTGCAGGCTACTTCTTTGTATTCATCCTCTCAGCCCTTCTGCTTCATGGGTTGACAGTGGTGAGTCAGCACTTTGTTATTTCACTGTACCCCATTATACTATTGCTTACATGACCAAATATAACACTATTTAAAAGTTGTGTATCATAAGAGTGACCTGTGCTTAAAAATTAGGAGCAGAAAGTATTTAAAATTAAATATAATACACAGTTGAGCTGTATGAACTGCACGCAATAGAGATTAGTTGGAAAGCTGCAGTTAGATTGATTAGCAGACCTACATGCTTCGTTTCTCACTTGGTTTAGTGGGTGGATGTTTTGAGAAGTAAAAATGTTATATGTGATTTGAGCTGTCTTCTTCAACTACCATGAAAATTGAGGCAGCAAGCTCCTCTGAAAAGTGCGTAACAAATGACCTATTAGTACAGCATCATGTCACAGGAGTCTGTATTCCACAAATATGCCAGTACATTTCATTACGATCATAAATGAGCGTATTATCTTTTCAGAAACGGACCTTGTATCTATTAGGATGGCTGTTAATGGTTGGAATGTTTACATTTCCAGAAGCTGGACTTGTTCTTTTCATGACTTTCCATTTTTGGGTACGTAATAAGCATACATAAACCCTTAGTGTGTAATATCAAACTTTTCTGTACTGAATTTATCTTCCTTAAATTTGAATATTTACTTTTGTGCTCTGATTTTCCCCTTTATTATTAAATACAGTACTATATCTTCAGTTTGTTTCTACCATACTATAAGACACCATATTAAAGAAAAAACTGCATGCAAGATTATTTTGATTTCCTTCCTTCCCTTGAATTCTAGTGTTTAAATTTTTATATTGTCAGCTGTTTGATTATGTAAGGTATGAAGTGAGGTGTTGGTGACTAATTCACCTCATTTGCAAGGAAGGTTTAGGCCTACTTCAGCTGGAGATGGAGACAGTTTTTAGAGCTGTTGTATTACTTATTATGCAGAAAAAAGGACTTTCTACAAATGAAATATGCATCCATGACAGCAGGAAACTCGTGTCACAAAGCTGTAGGACGAAGGGTGGGTTTTCAGAAGTATATTATACAGTATGAAGCATAATGTGGTTTCTGAATTATATTAGTCTTGTAGTTAAACACAAATCCCAATTCATTTACTACGCTATTAAAACATGTTTCATTTCTGCTGCGTTTTGAACCTACCTATGATTGTCTTGTTACTTACTTACTTGCTTGCTTACTTACTTACTCACTCATTCACTCACTCACTCACTCCATGAAGAAGAGTCCTTGAGAAGCTAACCAGTTTTCAGCTAGTCAAGAAATTCCCTGCATTTTATGGAACCCGAAGGTTTATTACCACATTCACTAGTGTCCGCCACCTGTACCTATCCTGAGCCAGCTTGATCTAGTGCATGCCCCCCCATCCCACTTCCTGAAGATCCATCTTAATATTGTCCTCCCATCTATGCCTGGGTCTCCCAAGTGGTCTCTTTCCCTCAGGATTCCCCACCTAAACCCTGTATACATTTATCCTCTACCTCATATGCGCTACATATCCTGTCCATCTCATTCTTCTCAATTTTATCATCTTATTACTGATGCTACATTTACTTCAATGTCTGAAACAAAAGTGTTGTTTTACTAACCGTATTTAAGAAAAATGTGTCCAAAATGTTAAGAAGTCATTCATTGTTTCATTACAGCAAGTGAAATCACTCAATGGACTAACAGAACTCATTTGTTGGGCATGTCGCCTTGTGTGTAATGTAAGTGATATTTCTCAATTTTTTTCTACAATATTCTAAAGGGATTTATTTATTATGTGCCCCTCTTACTACACAAAATATTATTTACTTATATTATACCTCTTGATTGTTAGTGTTATCATAGATCACAGGTAGTGAAATGTATAACTGCAGCCTTGCAGTATGTTAAATAATTGTATTTAGTTGTCTCTAATGTAGGGCTGAATGTCTCTTCACCACTCTTGTATGCAACATTGTACTCGTATTAAATATTTCTTTTAATGTGATGCCACATATTTTGGTTGAGAGATAATAACATTTTAGAAGAACTTGCCGTTTCCATCAGGAAGGTTAATCTGAATATAGAGGCAGCTTGTTTCTTGGAAACATTATTCAAATTCAACAGGTTATGTGGCATCACATACTAGAAGACAGCAATATTCATAAGGACTAGTGTTAGAACATGAAATCACATAAATTAGAATTAGTTAACTTTCAGGTCTACAAGATAGACTTCAATGTATTAAAAAAAATTTTGTGTTATTTTTTCCTTCCTTATCTAGCCCACTATGATGTTCTCCATTTATATCATTATATTGAATATTTCTCTTTTTCATATTTATTAATATATATCTGTGTGTGTGTGTGTGTGTGTGTTTTCATTAAACTTCTCATATTTATTCATTTATACATTTACTAACTTGTGATCAGAGGAGACAGTCCCCAGATATGTTGCATAGCTGCAAATGTATTGAATTAAAAGTTGTGGACAGGCACAGTGGTTGATCCCCAGGCACAGGTGTTGAGCAGGTTTGTGCTGAAGCTTGTTTACACTGGTTCTGTCATACCAGTACCTATAAACTTAGAATATAGTTCAAAGATGACCCAAAAGTGAACTCAAGACAGGCATATGCTATTAGGTAAGTTTGCTGCTTAGATGCCACCCAGTCCTTGCCTACCCTTCCATTGTGAAGAGTAGGCTAGTGAAAAATACAGGCAAATTTACAATTGAATATGTAACACATTAGTTAATTGTGTCAGCACACCCCTGGAGATAAAAACTCTTCACTCTGAAATGCCAGTAGGCTGTGATTTGTCAAACACTGCCTTGTCTACTAACAAGAAAAAAGAACACTGAGGTTCCATGAAAGTGGGAATTCTTTTTTGCCTAGCTGAGTTACTATTCACATTTTGAGAAAGAATCTGCTCTTTAGAATTAGTAATTGAAGTATCTGTTTAGTTGTTAATTAACTACAAAACGAGTATTTATGCCATTGACATAACTAATTGTAATATACTGCATAAATGTTTGTCTACATGTTTCCACCTGAGGCATATATGTATATTCAGCTGTTATTTCTAGGGAGCTGGTTTTTGTATCCAGTGTGTATGACCACATAATTGGTCGAAACATGTAGCCAAATATTTATATAACACAATTAGTTGTGCTGATGTTATAAGTAACTATTTTATAATTTGTGCAACAAAACAGAATGTCTAAGATAAATAATAATTACTTTATTAATGATGCACTGACTGATATGTTAAATCTTTCATGCATTCCCTGACTGGAATACCCATTAAGTTACTCTATGTTTGACTCGTTCTTTGAATCATTACTTCTGTTAGCCATTCATTTAGTGGTTCATTCATTTCTTGATATATTGAATTGTCTCAATTATAATAGCATGAGTAATATAATCAAAAGAACAAGCAAGAGCACAAACACTAATACTTACACATACACACACACACACACATACAAAATGAGTTATAGTAGAACCTCACAACTTTGAGGGTTGGTAGGTAAATCTTTTAGCAACAACATAACTCAATTTTAAACCACTGTTCTGCATTACTTATTGCACAGATTGCTGGTCTCTTGTGTGTGCAATCCTTGTACTCAACATGGAAAGAGGAGAAGTTGGTACTAAGGAGACTGCAGGCCTTAAATATGGTTTGTGTATAAAACTGCATGTAATATGTGTACAGCTTAAAAATATCTACTACATAGGCTAGCTTTCTTGTCTGTTCCCTTTCTCTTTCACATTTTGTTTACTGAGTTGATAACAGCCATTGCTATACTAACCAACGTCTTTCATTTCGACTTGTAAAGCCTTTTATTTTTATTATTTATTCCCCCCCTCTTCCCCTTTGCTGCTCTTACTTCCTGTAGCGTAAATTAGGCAGTCTGCAGTAAAGCATTCTCATGTTCACTAATGTACCCCATATACGCTCAACACAACATTGATCCATCAAATAACAAACTTACTCTTTACTTAATTTTATTAGCTCCTTTCTTTGGTTTTTTAGCATCATCAGGCCCCAGATACTAAATTCATACGTATCATCAGTAATCTATTTTTACATAATGTTTAGTCTGTACAAATTTTCACTAGCTTTTGGAATTCATAATTACTGGTATTATGATACAAAATTGTTGGATGAATTCTGCATTTTTTGATGGTAGTGTTATATTCATATGGCTAGGTTCTTTGGTTACATTGATGATTAAATAATTATAATTAGCCAAAAGCAAAATTTGTATGAAAATAGATAACCCCAGATTTTCTTCATATCAGTGTTGTCTATATTCAGCACTTGGTAAAATTTTGGAGAAAAATTGCTTAAAACAGCCATACATACTTTTAGAAAATACTCATGAGATTTGAATAAACCTTAACCTGTCTAAAGAATATATAAATTTCATGTGTTTGTTTGTACATGCTAGCTAGCATTTTTGCATTTTGTACAGTGTGAATATCGATAATTTGCTTCTATAACATTTAAAAAGCTTTTCTATATTTCTGTCAGGATTAACAGTTCATACTTAGCTGAAGGTAGACTGTCACTGGCTGGTAGTTAGAAAGGACAGAAATGTGTAATGTAGAAGGAACACACACTGCAAGATGCTGACTGGTGGATTAAATTTTGGTATTCCCAGTTTTAGGCACCAAGTATAGAAAAACCTTTAGATAGATAATTTATGGAAATATGGAGTGGACTGAGGTGATTCAGGGTCCAGTTGCATGTATTTGTACACATCAGGAGGAATCTTTAGGCAATATAAATATGGAAAACTTTGACCATTTGTATCATTAATGCATTAGGTTACATAGAATACAAAAAGAATTTCACATTCTCTTTTCTGCCCATTGTAATTCAGTTGTTACAATTCAAACCAATGAATGCATACAATTTTATTAAAATCACAATAATATTACAAAATACCAACTCCTACTTGGTTTGGGCCTCACTGGCCCATCATCTGGTAGCACACAATTGTACAATTGTGTACATTTTTTATCATATCTTGCTATTCTTCTTAGAATGAGAAATGTTTTGGAGAAAAGTTGTAGAGAATATCAAAACACACATTTTATATTCAATAATTGTTTTTGAAAATCATGTCGCTTATGAGATAATGTGGAAAAATACTGTAGAGCTGGGCAGGCCACAGATGACAATATGGTGCATGCACATTTCATGCTGGATACCAAAGGCTACAAACAGACACTCAGAATATATAATACTTATTGCTTTTCCACTGCAACAATGGTTGCACAAAAGCGCCTCAGTGTTATGTTATACATACATTGTGTGTATTGCAGGCTTCAATCCTTGTGGACAGTGGAAGCAGTGCAACCAATATTACAAGTAATGGGCATCACAAGAATGGAATATTTCCAGCAGCTGGTTACACAAATGCTGCATTTGTAGGATCAACCACTAGTCTCGGTATTATAGCATCAACTGCCACTAGACCTAAACCTACCAGGTAAATTAACATTTGTGTCCTGCATGTGACAAGCATTCTTTCCAAGTTCCAACCATATATTGTTATAAGATGGAGTCTTATTTACTTTTTTGTAATTGAGATACACTTTTATGCACTAAACTAGAAGCTCATATTTAGAGTATGTTTTGTAGTTGTATTTAAGGTAGTTTTGTCTGAATTTTAATTGCCTTCTGTGATGTGCCACTCAAGTCAGGAAACGTTACACAGTTTAATAAGACACGTGGCTTACTTAGTCTTTGCATTATTTTATTCTTTTTACTGCCAGATCACCCTCTGTGGTTCACCGCCATGTAAGTTGTGGTACTACAGCAAATCAGCATAACTTCAGGGCACTTAATATCCCATGCATGGTGAGTGAATTCAGTGCTGATACTTTTAATGGGATGCTTGCTGCTGGTATGTTCAGAGATATGGAGCAACCGCAGTATAGGTTTAGCAAGTCACAGTCCCTTGGAGACCTCAGCAACAGCAACCTCTGGAGAATGAACTCATACACAACAGCAGACAATGTCCCTGTGAATGCAACCCAAAGCTTAGACAGAAGAGTGCTAAGATGCAACACACGGTTAAGACACGCAGGTTCTTTAGATGAGCTGAACAATTTACGATACTGTCACAATGGTGGTGGTAGTTTGTGCTGTGAAGGCAGGGTTTATAATGTTCTGCAGCCACATGCCTTTTGCCTTTATGGCCAACCTAAGTTTGTCAACAAGAGCAAGTCCTCCCTGTCTGAATCTGACGATCTGCAGAAGTATCATGACGTTGCACTGTAAATGTTGATGTTTCAGTGTAAGGTTTTACCCAAGAAAGATTACTACAAGGTAATTTTCCATTACAGAATTTTGATTATTTATTGAAGCTGCACACCTTGGAATAAAACACAGTAATCCCATGGCTACTGTAATCAGTATAATTAAGACACAAAGTTTTGTGACACTTTTCTCTGAATTGAATACAAAACTTTAACTCATATGCAAGTTAACACAACGAAATACACTGTTATTCCACTTTATAGAAGACACAACTATGCAGTTAGTTTTGTATATTACTTATTGCACAGAAGATGTAAAATATTAAGTTTATACTGTTATTTGCTCTCACCTAGCACTGGGGTTAAAGAAAGAGAAGAGCTAAACCTCTACTCCCCCTCTGTACCTTCGTGGCAGGCTATAGGGTGAACTTTACTGTTACATGCCTTGCCCCATTACTCATTTTCCCACATTCCACAGACCTCTTTGTTGCATGATAACATTTTTTATCACATACAGAACTACTGCACCTATTTGGTATATTGTTTTTAGACAATACTAACCATATTCCCTTACATTTATATTCAGTAAGGGATTACTGTTAACTGTCATGTCCAGTGCCATGAAGTTTCTTGTTACAGTCCAAGAAAGTGCAAGTTTTGTTAAGTTAAAAACATTCCACTGTGCTGTTGACTAGAATTAAAGTATATGTACCACAAATTATGAATTACTAGAGCTGACTCGAGATATATCATACAATATACTTAGGGTTCTTCCAGGTTTTCTATATTTTTTCAACTACACTAAGCCATCATCAGGCTAATAACCTCTCTAATATTAAACAAGTACCTGATAAACTTCAGATCCAAAGTTTCAACATAATTGTCCCTAACACAGAGGGCCTAAATATAAATGTTTTTAACAATTGTGTGAAAACTTAGGATCCCACATTTATGTTTTAAAGCTAAGAAGCATTTGGTCATTAACCTGATGGTGGCTGTATATATCTGAAACTGTAGCAAAATGTGGAATAACTGAGAGAAAAGTACTGCTGTTAGGGTCATAGTAATTCATGATTTGTGCTGTATATCCCTTAAATCTTATTTGTTGTTGCATTATGTTATTATTTTATTTTTATATAGTTTATACATTTGTTCATTCATGTATAATTTGGAGTTCATAGTTATTGTACAACAGTATGGCAGATGTAAGATAAAATGTCATTGGTCAGTATCTGCTGCTGCCCATGATTTTGTATAACTTCTGAAGGAACAGTACAGGTTACAGATGACTTATTAATCAGATAATGATAACAAAAAATAAAAAACATACTTTCCAAAATTATGCTATTGTACTTAGTTCACAAGATACAAACATTGCTCTATGGCACTGTCATGTGTGGACCAAGATGGCAGCACTATAACCGTGTGTGTTGTACACTCAGTGTTACAAATCAGTTTTCTTTCATTTTACATGGTTAATTTGTTGCCATAGTTATTAAGTGACTATATTATTTCATAATGCCCAAGCAGTCTTGTGTGTTCGAAAGTAAATCCATATGGAAAGTAAGCACAAATCAGAATACAGTTCACAATTTTCAACTTTGATAAATAAGAAAAAATTCAAACTGTGGGAATTTAAAGTCAACAAGCCATGAAATGTTTCCAGTCTCTGAAATAAAGTTGCATGAAGCATTTCAAAGAAACTGATTCTAAAGACACTGTTCTCACACAGAATGTCATAAATTCCAGAGTGCTAAGACATACCGCCTACCCATCCCTATTCTCAACAGGTGAGACATCATCTGTAAATGATCTACCATTTATGGGCACAAAAAATATTTCACTTGAACCTTGTCTGTGTCTGAGTCAAGATGCCCAAACTGGATAGTGGTGGAAGTGAAACACTTTCAGTGGAGGCTTTATTAATCTCACACACTGCAAGTCAGCAGAGCTGCTTAACTACTTCCAGTGTATGAAGATAATATAGAAGTCAGTACATGGAAAATATGAATAGGTGTGCTAAACAGCAGATGTCCTGTCACTGTTTGACTTCCTAGTCAAAAAAAAAAAATTAATAGTGTAGTGCCTTGTAGAGAACACTTTATTTTATTCTATTTCATTTCATTTTATATATTTCATATATGTTGGTAGTATTTTAAGGATGGCTGGGTGCATCTCCCTGTCGAACAAACAGGAAGTCCAGATCACCTATCACACACATAGCAACAGCAAATAGTTGAAGCTGCAGAAAACTGTTGCTAGGTGAATGCAGGAAATGCTGACTTTGGCTGAGAAGCGTGGTGTGGTTTTGTAAAGCAACGAGAGAAAGTCTTTGTTGAACCTTCGGTAACAACGAGAGAAAGTCTTTGTTGAACCTTCGGTAACAACAGACGTCTGGGGAAGCAGAGAAGGAGCAAAATTTATAAGATGTGGGCTTTGTTGCTAATTATCATGCCAGGTAAGCATGGTTAAGTTGTTCTGTACCAAATTGAAATGTAGAAATGATTCGGATTATATTTGGTTTTTTTTGAGGTGATCAGACTTTCCTTATGGAAATTCCTTTATAGGAAATTGTAATCTTTCTCTAGGAGAAGTACCCTATGCTGTGCTTTAGATTTGATTGGATTATTGTACCTTCTTTAGTGTTGTATATTTATATAATATGTTGTAGTGTCATAGAATATGTTACATAGTGAAATACGTCATAGTAATGTCCAAAGTGGTGGCAGCGGATACCCTTTCTAGGTAATGGTGTCGGTGGTTAGGACGACCGTCGCACCACATTACAATAGTTTATCACAGCCTTACTATTTTTAGATGTAAGGCTAATGAAATCTCTCTCCCACTGTTTTTAATCCCAATAACACCACTTTCAATTGGTTAATCAGGCTGTAGTTCAGTGATTAAGGTTAGTGTGCTAGTCTAAAAAGTCAAATGGAGACAAACATAGGGGAAGGAAATTTTAAGCAGTTTAAATAATTGTTCATGTGCCTTACAAAATACAAAACTTTATTTCTTATTGTAAATCACATATATTTTACAGAAATTGTGGTTATTATTCTTAAACAAATTACTCACCACATAAAATATTCCTGAGTTTAAAAGCATTACATATTAAAAGTTTAAATAAAAAGGCTATACAGTCATTCGAATCTAATAAATTGTACAATTATGGATCTTGGACCTAGTGAAGTGTTGGCAATTTGAGAACAGTTGTCACTGATTTAAGATACTATGAGGCAATATTTTAATTATCATTCCTAGACTACAACTCCAATGCAAGACAAACTGAAAGAACCATACCCATAGTAACTTCTTCAGATCCATGATATAACTGGAAAAACCTTTCAATTTCTATGTATTTTACTGTGTAGGGATACTGTGCAGACAGGAAGCTTAAAAGAGAAAGGATACTGTGCAGACAGGAAGCTTAAAAGAGAAAATGTAGATCAGCCAGAAAACCCAGTAAGAAGAAAATGCTGTTAGTATCTAGATGTCAGTTGGTAATATTGGAAAGGATATGAAACAGAGTACAAGAGTACAAAATTTAATTAGCTTGTGACAGGCTTTTATAAACACACGAACAAATCATCAGATTCCATAAAACGGCTGGTTGCTTGGCCAGATGAGCAACTACTATTAGCTTCCTAAAAGTATTCTGCTACATGGAGTCAAGCCAAAAGTGCTAGATACTGTACGTATCATACTACAGGTGACCTGAAACTGCAGAAGACAAGGCAAAAATGAGTGTGTGGGAGAATATGAAGTCAATGTTTACCTCTGATCCTGATTAAAAGGTGAGTAAGCATGAATATGAGAATTTAATTAAACTGTCTTAGGGGCAGATAAAAACAGTACAGTTACACAATAGCATAATGCATTCATATGGGAACTTCTGTAATATGGGCCACAAGCAGATGTGCACTCAAGATGAAATGTAGACTCTTTCATGCCATCAGATGAGATGGAGATAACACAGAAGCCACGTGACTCTACCAGAACAAGGGAAAGAAAATTCACATCCAGTTATATCAAAGAATGTAGGTCCAGTATCACACTTCAGCTGCCACCATATCTGACAGGAAGAGAAATGACTTCTCTTGCTATCAGAGCTGAGATTCTAATAACCTAATTAAGACCAATACAAGACCAGTGAGAACACCAAGAACAGGATGGGAAGATGTCATCCGGAGGGACACATCACAGATCTTGGGAATACGAGGATGGAGGAAACAAGCAGAAGACAGAGAAGAATGGAGGAATCTTCTGAGGGAGGCCAGGGCCCAGAAGGGGCTGTAGATGGAATGGAAATGGAATGAAGACCAACATTAACATTCCTCACTGCTAGGAATGTCTTACAGCAAAGTGCTAAGTATAAATATAACATTATTAAACATACGCCAAAATCTCAAGTCACATTACAAATTTTCTACACATCACAATGTTGTATCAAGTAACAAACAAACATACACATCACATGAATTAATCAAGTTCACCAAGTTTCCACAAAACTACCTAAGTTCATACCGCCAAACTTGTCAGAAAAACTAAATATCAGTTTAGACCACATGTTCCAAATGGAAAATTAGGGTACTAATTTTGAAATACATATAATAATTGACTTCCTAATAGCTGAGCACTTAAAAGTGTAATAAAAAGCAAATTGTCAGACTTCATGTTTATACTTCAAGTAATAAAATTTTTACTGTCTAATTGTGAACTGAATACTGTCAAACAGCATTTTGAAATGTAGTTGTATAACTGTGAAATGAACAATGTCAGACCACAGCATTATGAAATTTCACCTCGTATGCCTACAAGGAACATTTCTATATCATGCTTAATGCCATACAAAAAAAAATTATTTATGCTGAAAGAGAAAAGCTTAATCCTGTCATTGCTTACATGACATGTTATATCAGTACTGTTCCATACATAACATTCATGTTAGCAACAAGAGGGTTAAACCAGCAAAAATTAAGGTCATGATACATTTAATGCACTATAGCTAGCTAATTGTCAGACATAAAACAGCATCTAATTGCAGGCAGCACCACACTCTGCCTTTTATCACCAAATGGAATACCATGTAGGAAAAATAATGTATTCTACACCCAATGTACAGCACAGTAACTTTACATGTGACATCTCTCTGAGGCCCCCTAAGGCTAATTCAATCATGAACAACTGCAACAAATAATACAGAACTAATGGAATGTTGTGCAAAGACTATGACTTATCACTGGTCATATTCATTAACAGATAATCAGTGTGACCAATCAGACATTTCAGGTTTTGTTCAGAAACACATCTGAACAAGTGGAATCAAATGGACAGAAGTGGAATCCATTTTCAATAAAATTGAAATCCACTTGCATACATTTGTAACTTCTTAAATTAACTGAAGGAACAAAGACTGGAGGATATTAACATATTAGTTAACTTGTTGGGAAAGAATGCTGCCTCCTACAAACGACATCCACGGTACCTCAGCATGCTTCTAGACTGTTTAGAAATAATGCATACACTATGGTTACGTGGGGTAATAAATTATTCCGATTCAATGAAAAAACCTTTCTTGACTAAAAATGAGGAGCAAAACAGAAAAATGTGAGATAAAAATTATGTAATCAAACCAAAATATTACCTGCTAGCTTTACATATGGTATGTCTTACAACTACAGACTGGGAAGGTAAATAAAGTTGTAAAATGCTTGTATCACAAAAGCAAAGAACAGGTACTATAGCTCTATTTTAGACCTGTATTTTTGAAGCCAAATGAATACATGCAAATACAACGCAGGATCCATCGAAGCTGCAGTGACCAATGGGATTCAAATTTCCATCCAAAATCCATCATTCGTCCTGACAATTGACATCAGTATTTACAAACCTATGACTCTGTAGTGGAAAATAGAAATCACATCTTTTTTACTTTTCATGATTTGAAGACCACCTGTGAGTACACATTTTGTGGAAGAGTTTCTTCTTAGCCTTCACATTTCAACAGAAGGTATGAGTCCATGTGCTAAATAATATTAATGTTTTATGTTCCAATTTTTCTATCTGAAAAACCAGAAATATATGTGAAAACTGAATAGGGGAACTGAATGAAATTCCCAAATATTTCTGTTTCCCTTACAGGCTTTTTTGCATTACAGCAGTCAAACAGTCAGTACTACTGCACATTACAAGTAATTGGTAAATCAATTAAAAACAACTTACCCTTTACCAATTAGCTTAAGCACCAAACAAAAACAACTACACTACTTTCCTTGTGCAGCTGTAACAAAAAAAAACCTGCCAGGAAAAGAAACAAAATGCAAAAATTCAAAGTCATCAATTGATCATATACAACATCCAGTAACAGCATGTTTCTTTATTCAGATTCCATGTGTGTCTTTAAATGGGACAGCCATCATATAACTGTCATGATACTACTTCAGTTGGAAAAACCAGTCTAAAATGAAATGAGTGAAATGATGACCTACATAAAAATTGTCTGGTCTCAAAAATACAGAATAAAACCTACAGCAAAATATTCTTCTGTTAATATTTATTATTTTATATTCACAAAACTTAAGCAGAACTGCTTTTCCCAGAATTATCCAAAAGGGAATATTCCTGTCACAATGGAAAGAACAACAAAATATATGCAGCATACTGTCATGATAGACAAGTCTGGAAAAGAGAGCAAAAGTAGTGTAATGTACATGTGTAAACACATATACGTGAATGGTGAATTTATTACCTGTAAATATACATATGTAGGAAGAGTTTATTACATACCCAGTAAGACTCCTATCACAGTATAATATTTTTTATCTATAAATAGAAAAGATGTTCAGATCTGATGGGACTCTTTTGTAAGTAGATTCCACTTGCACCTCTTTAACTGTCTGTACCATCTCACATTCAGTACGTTACACTACAAGATGGGCCCACTAAGCTATGCAGAGGCACTAATCGGAGTATACAGAAGAAATCAACAGGCCAATTTTAAGTCCACAAATGAAACCTTGTTACAAGTTAATTTCCATGCAAAAGACAGCAACAACAGTTCCATAATGTTACAGGGAAACTACACCTCCCCACAAAAAAAAAAAGCACTTACCAGTGTCAGTACAATGTATTTTTTATAAGAAATATAGGCACAAAAGAGAATATAAACAAATGTTCCTAAAATGTTAGTCACTTGTAAGAAAATAGATGACCGGTAAAATTTTAACCATTCCCATTCCAATAATGCCATGTTTAACATGTTTGCTCAAAACTCTGCTAAACACTGACTATGGGCAAGTTAAAGTGTCCATTATATACAGTAAAACCCGCTTAAGAAATATGGAACAATTTAGTACCAAAACTTTCCATATAATTTACATATATTATGTCCTTTTAATATACATCCTACTTCAGAGAATTTCCCGCCTAAGTTCAAAACTTTCATGGTGCAATGAGGTTTCACCCACTAAATTTTCATATCAAAATCTTAACAAGTCCCCATTCATTCAGTCTGTTACCAACTTACAGTGATAAATCTAGGAAGTGTGTCATCCCCGTTGTGTGTGTGAAACTAGGAGAAGGTATGTAGTCAAACACAACTTAAGTTGTGTTTGACTACATACCTTCTCCTAGTTACAGTGATAAAATAACACTTGTAGTTTGTAAAGATTAAACTCCACAGTTGTTTCCACCACAAATCAGAGGTACACATAAGCAAGTCAGTGTTAATCTGTGGAAATTTGGGGGTGGGATAAGACATCGCATTCCAAATGCACCATAATCTATTTCCACACGTGAATTGCACACATTGTGATGCAACAGCATGTCTTGTGAGTAATTTACATCACTGATGAGCAGGGATTTAATGCAGCATGTTGTGACTGTACATGTTTTACTTTAATTTCAATAATATGAAGTATTCTGTGTGAAAAATTTATTTACTGTTTATGATCACTTCAAACTGCTCATATGTGTATGATTTTCATTCTGTAGAGCCATTAATTACTGAACATTTGATTAGCATGGCCACATCCAAACTGGCATAAAATGTAAGCTGCTCTCAATTCAAGGAAAGCTGGATATTATGAGTCCTCTAAATGCTACTTTAAATTTTCATCACAAAAAAATAATTGCTTCAGAACTTTGCATATCTGCGCCAACTTAAAATGCGAGGCACACTACTCCACTACTAAGTGAACAGTTGCGATCAAAAAGCAGATGAAAACAGCAAAATATATTATGGTAGAATTGGTATTTAAAGAACAGTTACAGCAAGACCAGGCTCTTCATTTACCAGCTGTGCCTATAACAGAAAAATCCTGTCTTTTGTTCAAGAATGTGTTCAAGTCACTAATAAAGTTAAGACATGATGTGTGGTATGATGGTGAATATGAATTACTGAACATGGAATTTATATAGTATTATCTTCTAGTAATGGCAATGTCAATTTCAATACAAATTGAAATCATTTTCAGGTTTATTCTTTAAGATTTTTTCCTGCTTAGTAACCTAAATTTGTTGAATATTTGGAGAAACATCTTAAGAGGGTTTCACTGTATGTGTTCATGAATTTATATCATATGAGTCAACAGCATGTCAAAACACTACAAATTTTCAATAACAGATGACAAAACAGGTACCTAAAATATTGTACATGCATCAACATAAGGATGGAAAGAGTTAAAGCGAATACTATTATGTTTTTATTTATGTTACCAGTCAATAACAGTAAGAATTTGTTAACAGGCATAATATTTCAGTTTCATCTCTAATCTCATATTCCATGTAAATCACAATGCCATCTCTTCTTTTTATGTTTTGAACAAATCTGGGTCATACCATCTCAATGAGTCATATCACAATTTATGCACGTATCCTATAACAGCAAAGACTACAGCACCATGAAGAAGTGTACCCATTGTTTATAATACTGCTCAGAGTTGAACAGCTGATTGATCACACACATGAATTATTTCAATAATAATATTATATATAAAAGCTTGGTAAATGGTATTAATTGACAAAAGCCTAAAAGATATCAATTTTGAAAATGGAAAGTTATATGGGCATTACTTATACACACACAAAATTAAGAAAGTAGATGAGGGTTAAATGAAGTATGCAAAGCAGAAAGGGCACTTAACTTTCTTAAACTGATGTTTATATCAAAATTAAATCTTTCTGCTTTAAAAGTAATTGTATGTTTTAAACAATAAATTGCATTATTTTAAAAAAGGTGAACTCTTTTTATAAATTTTACTTCACTATTCTAATTCTGATGTGTGGGGCAAATGACCACCCCACTTTATGGCAAACACCAAAAGGCTGAGAACCACTGCCTAGGGATTTTCATAAATACAATACAAGTTGATTCTTCTTTCTGGATTCTTTCAGATAAAACTACAGACGTGAAAGACACTCATTATTAAATTACAGTGATGCTTTCATCTGAGATTCACAGTAAATATATGAAAAGATAAGGAGTTCTGATTACGTTTATATTTCTCACAGAGTCCAAAACATAAAGCCTATTCATTCAACTGAAAAATGAAATTTGAAAACTCAAAAGTATGGAATGCATAATGAAGTGTGTGTCTATGCTGAGATACCAGTAATTTGTTTACAACAGTCCAAAATTATGAACTATGCAATGATTAAAAATTGTAGTACTTCTAAGTCTTAGGGCAAATTCTTTTGAAGGTATGAACTCTTCCAATTATACAAGGTACAACATGGCAGTAGGATACTGTACTGATGTGGTGTACAGGTCCTAATAATGATAATTTTTAGCTTCCAGATAAGCTCCTCTGCATCAGAATAATGTGGTAAATTCACTCTCAAATTTACACCAGTCTACCACATGCCATACAACAAACAGTTGTAGTGCTGAATGTCAATTTCAAGAAAAAGTTGAGAAATGAATACATTCAAACAGTAGTCTTACAAAGAAATAAACAGGGCTAATGGTAACATTATGTTTCTTGAAAAATTCACCTGTGTCAGTGTAAGGAAAATAATTTTCTAAATGCATAAAGACCAAATACTATGCTTTCAACACAAATATAATCACTTCTGTTCATATGTGGAAAGCATAACGAGAAAATATTGGCATTAATTCTGATTCTGCAAGTAATATCTTCAGATGCTGATAGAATACTGATCCAGCAAACAACACGCCAAGACAAATGAGACCAGGCTACATTAAAAATCTGTCAACCAGAACATTTTCATGCAGTAAAACTTTAGGAAAAGGGGAACCTTTATGTATGTTACCAACGTCATGCTATTCAATTTGTAAGTGCAATAAGAACTCCAAAGTGAGATGTGTATTTCTCACAGCACTGCTTCTGAAGATTCAGGTCATCTTGGATGTGACACTGGGTTGTTGGGTGGGTGGTTCCTGATGACACAGTGTCACATATCAGAAGACTTGAATCCTCAGGAATTCTAAATCCTGCTGAATGGAAATTTTTCATGTCTTTAGGCCCATACCACCTTCTAAAAACTTCTGCAGCAGAGTAAGACAAACTACTAAAATAGTAAATATGCATCTACTTACTAGAATGCACCTGGAACACTTTTAAAGTATGTGGAAATTATTTGGTCTTAGTCTTACAAAACTGAATAATGCCCAACAAATTGATATGAAACACAAAGAATTATGATCTACTGAATTTAACTTGATTCCAAACCATAAAACTGTATGAAGCCTCATATCACAGGGTATTCTTTAAAAGACACAAGACCAAGATTATGATAAAAATGAAATAGTACAATTTACAACACATTCCCATTTCATTCCTACGCTGCAAATTAAAGCAGTGAAAATGAATTCTGCATATTTCAAGAATCACCCAGGAATATTAATTAGTAGCACAGGAAGACCATTAAGAACTGAAATATATTGTAAATTCTGATAATTATTTAAAAGTAATTTGTAATGTTACCCCAAAGTTTAGAAATTGGTTGTGCTGTGACTCCGATTCACTTTCTTCCCAATCAATCTTGATGTCCGAGTGGAGACTGGTCGTTGGCCTTCAGTGGAGTCCAAAGGGTTCCCAGTGAATTGCTGAATAACGTTAGTAGGTAAGGACTTGAAACACTTCTCAGCACTTTCAAGCTGCTTAGACAGAATCTCATTTTTCAGCTTCTCAGCATTTAGTTCTCTGCGTAACTGTGCTTTTGATTTGTTCCCAAATGGACAAAGCACACGATGCTGAATAAGGCTGATGGCTGAAGGGCGCATTTCAGGATTAGGATGAATCATTTGCTGTTACAAAGAAACCACATTGCTTAGCCCATGATAAGAGTGAGACTGTGAAACCAAAGATTAAAATATTTGGAAAGCAGTGTTACTAATTTCATATGCTCTGAATTTTGCTCTCCATGAAAGATATGCAAAGACTGAAAGTAACTAAAGACTAAATTCTTACAGTAGTTTTACCTAAAAAAAGACAAACTACTAGGGAAAATAAATATATCAAACAAAAGGTTTCATTTCCTTATCCCTTTCACATGCCTTACCTTTATCAGATCATTGAAGTCTCGGCTATGGTGCTGCAACTCTTTTACCTTGCCTTCTCGTATGTTATGCCATTCTTCACCATTCTTTGGTAGTGGTCCTCCTCCACCAGCCTCATAAATGGTCAGACCTACATCACAGAACACAGGTATGACACAATGGAAAAGTAACTCCCTAACATACATAAAATTGCTCAACCTTTATCCACCAAGCTTAAATGTCCATGGTACTTCATAATGACAACGGATTTTCTGCTGGGCATAGCCAATTAAATTTCTGGTATGCACCAATCCATACAATAAATTATACAAATTACAGTTTTAAACTTGTACAACTTGTGAAGTACTGGATTGTTATGAAAGCATGGGATATGGCTTTGAATTCCAAGATACAAGATATGACAAAAACCAGATTTTGTAGCTCATGTTTGGCTGACACAAACATCCGTATTCATTTATTTAATAGTGGAATCAGAAAACATCTCACCAAATAGGTATGTAACAAAAAAGACTTATTTTGCAACATTGCTTGCAGAACACTACAGATGACACCCACGGGAACCTGTATGTAGCCTCCCAGGCCAATGAGCACTACACATTAACGACTAGATTATGGTCACTTATGACAATAAAGGTTAACCCTTTGGCACAGGAATTAAATGCCTGGTGTGAAGTGCAGAAGACTGTAATTTCAACAGCAGCTACACAATAAAGGCCATGATATGCAGCTGGCTATACCCATCATTCAGCACACATAGCACTGCACTGTGTGATAGGTGTACATGATATTAGGTGCCAAAAATTAAAGTGGGGTGACTGTGAAGTAAGTCTACTTATTTCCATCCCATGTGCATTACTGAAAATCCTACACTGTACAATTTTTCCTATGAATAATGTTTTAATAACTGACTGTACTTATTTTTTTTTAAAACCACAACTCGCTGTATTTTCCAAAGTACAGGATTCAACCAGATTTCAGGGGGAAAATTTTCATGATAGAAGATGTGGGAAATATCTTCTGTTGATGATATACACGCAGATTTTAGGCAGGTTATGCCAGTGCATCTTACAGTCTGGCTAATACACTATGTTACAAACCTGCCACTACATAGCTGTGTAGATGTTCTATGATGCAGTATCACTAGCTATGGAGGGGATATATAAAGGGCTATACTCTTAAAATACATAAAAAAAGTACAGTAAATAACAGATACAAGTAACCTATTTATAAAAGACACACTACCAACCCAGAGCAAAAATGTCTGCCTTTGTGAGGTGGCTAAAGTCTTCGTGCAGAATCTCACATGGCAAGTACCGGCAGTCTCCCTCTTCCACTTGCGGGTTGCTCACAGATGTCACATGGCCCAGATCACCTGTATGACATGACAGGCACATCAGTCAGTATACACACATGCCAGCATATTTCATAATGGTGGTCCAACATTTCTTCAACATTCATCAGCCAAAACAGCACATCTTGCCATATGTAGTTCCAGATGGAGACTATAATGGCCCACCAAACAATGATTCTTTTAAAAAAAAGATTCATATTTGCAAAATAGAATTTTGACGAATGTGTGCCTCAAATTCCTCTGGAGACTTCTATATCTGTCAAAGAATTTTGGAGACTAAATATTCCACTTTTGTTTACTTATCATTCAAACAGTCATGCCAACCCTTTCCAGCTTTATATATACTGTAATTTCCAACATTCTTCACGATCTTCATCCACATGCACACACGCACGCGCTCACGCGCGCACACACACACAATTATCACAACTTTCAATATGAAACTCACTGTCTTTAAAATCCAACTAAATACACGTATTCCTCTATATACACCTTAGTACTTTATATCACGGTATCTCCGACATGTTGTGGCTCATATCAAGCATCAACACGGACAGAAATACAAGGGAAATTATATACAGGCAGATCTTATTTTACACCAGATTTATGTTCCTGAAAAAGGTCACACAAATGGAACAAAAAATCCCCATTTACAACAGTGTATTTCATAGGGGTTAGAGGATTGATAACCTCATCCTATATAGTGTATAACTATACCACCAGTGGAGATATAGACCTTCAGAGTATATATCTCATGTATAAGGAGTAATTATACATTTCTATACAGTATATATACATTTCAATACAACACATTTACTTATTCCTAATGCAACAAAAATGTAAGAGACTCATATCCATAGCATTTGGTACAGTTCAGTCCATCACAACTGTGGTTGTCTTGCCACACAAACACTTCAGTTCCTGAATAACACTTACTTTAACCTTTAAAGTACAAGAGATTTAATATCAAAGTAGTTGTTGATGGCCAGGATACTTTTCACTTTGAATGCCCATTGCTACATCTGCTAATATTATCCATTTTATTACATACTTTATAGAGTGAAAAACTTCAAATAAAAAGTACATGCTTAAGAAAGATCCATCTAGCCACTCCACAAGTTTAAAGAAAATCCACCTATTTTTATGAAGCTTAGTTGAAGGTCATTGTCATTTTGTTTATTTTTCACTCTCATTTTAATTTTCTACAATTATTCTTCTCAACTACCGTATTTACTCGAATGGAAGACAAAGTTTTTCAATAAACTGGGTGCTTAAATAAGTGAGGTCATCTCAAATTCGTGTATGAAGCACCAAACCAGTCTGAATCAAACTGGATCAATATGACCTGGATCATGTGGAGCTAAACCAAGGCCTGCATCACCAAACCATGTGAGATCTAAACTCCTCTGAGATATAACACAGCACAGAGTGGTAATTCTTCACCGACATTTCAGGACAATCTACTGGTCCCAGCATCACGGGTCAAGAAACCCAAAAGAGAGAACAGAGTCCGACAAGAGTTAACTGACACAATTTTCTCTTCTGGACTTTGTCAGTCATCTAATTTCTTAATGACACACAATGGCAGAAGCCAGCTCTGTTCCCATTTTCAGGCGAAGAAGCACATAACCTGGTACACACCTTAGATTAAGTAATTCTCGATCACTTGGCACCACAGAAACAGTTACTTGAAAGATACGTACCTGAGAAGAGATTAAGTCTAAGGGTAGTATAAGGAAAATGGCTATTGAAAAATAAAAATTAACTAACAGAGTTTAAAATAAAACCTGGACCAATCCACCAATTAAAAGTCATAAGAAGATCCACAAACTCAGCTTGATCAGACCACAGGCAAGACACAAAAAACAAGAACACATGTATTTAAATTCTTAAGACCATTAATACCATCTGTGGAGAAAACTGTGAATCTTCACAGGTTGAAGTAAGTTTATAATCCAAGAAATATAAATATAGTATTTAGTCAGTGTGGATCAGAATGGCATGGCAGCGCATCTCACCAGAAGTGACTGTGACGGGTTTTAAGAAGTGCTGTATATCCAATGCAATGCATGGGACTACTAATGATATGCTGTGGAATGGCAGTGAGGAGGATGGGAATGTTTGGAGTTAATGTGAGGAAGATGAAGACACTGTCTGTGAAAATGGAGACAGTAACACTGATTAGTGAAGGCAGATAGAATCAGATATTCTTTGTGTATTAACCGTTCAAAGCCACACAACCCCTTAATGGGTTGCGCAGGGAGGGATTTAAATCGACCGCACATCCTAACGTCCCCTTACGGGGTCACCAATATGTGTCGAATTTGGAAGGACTTTGTTCATCGCTGCATCTTGGACAGCTATGGATTTGCATGTGGTAGGTCACCTAAATGTCAAGGCTGCTTTTGGTGTGAGAGTTTCTTCCCCTCCTCTGCACTATCCCCCCAAAGCTGCCTAGACTTCTATGTCATGTGTCAGCTGAGTTATAATTTTAGAACACAGCACCCTTCTGTTTATCGTTCGCACTGGAGCTGAGTGTAGGTTGAATAGAGCTGAATATCAACAGTGGACTATGTAACCAGCACTAATTGACCGTCTGAAAGGTTTTCAGTGGCATACTGTAAAGTGAACTTACGGATCAAACCAATGCACAAAAACTGGAGATATCCACGAAAATCGATGTTTACAGCTACAGATGGGCTCACAGGTGTGCCTGTTGTAGTTCTGGGACACTTAGTAGGGACCGTGGGGCCCTAATGTGCAACACACAGTCGTGAAATTTAGCGAAAATGACGTGGACACCCTTGACTAGCAGAATTTTACCCAGCATTCAAATCGTAGCTTTAGATCTGTTTTGCTGTCACCCTATAAGCTTATTCTATCTTCGAGGCATTAGGTTTCTGCAGCTATGGCACCAGCCATACAAAACAATCTGAGTCACTACAGTACGTGGTGCGATGGCAGCAAAGGAAATAAAACTGGACAAGCTAACCATCAGTGAAATTCTGGTTGCTGACACAGACTCGGAATCAGGTGCTGAGGCTAGCAATTTAGAAGATGAATTTTATGAATATGAAGAACAAGAAGCCTCACCACAAGAAGCCGAGCCCCAAGCTGCAACAAGTGGCGGAGGATCACCAACCTGGGGACTGCCTCAAGGAAGGAACATAAAAATCCATCCATTTGTTGGTCCAGCAAAAGGCTTGAAAAACAGTAAGGCTCTACACATCAACAAAGACAGCTCACCACTGGCTGTGTTGATGCTGTTTTTCACAGAAATTTTTCAGCTGCTAGTGGAACAGTCAAACTTATACTACCAGCAACACTTGGACAGACAAGCCGGACCTAGCCACCAACTGCCTGACATTATGTTGCCTAACATAATGACCTTCATTGCCTTAGCTCTACAAATAGGACACAATGTGAAAGACACACTGAATGACTACTGGTCTAGACTCAAACAGCTGCACACTGTTTTACGGCAAGACCATGAGACGAGACACATTTTTACACATACTGCGGTTTTTGCACTTTGCGGACAATTCACAGAGACCCGACCCAGGCGAGGAATATGCCAGACTACGGAAAATAAGGACCGTCTTCGACATCCTGAATCAGGCTTACCCTAAATTCTACAACCCCTTGGACATTTGGCAGTGGATGAGGTAATTGTAAAATTCCAGGGCAGGGTTATTTTCAGGCAGTACATTCCCAAGAAAAGGAAACGTTTTGGCATCAAAATTTACAAACTGTGTGACGAATCAGGGTATACGTATGACATGAGAGTGTACTTGGGTAAAGACTAATGCTCTGCCACTGACGACATGACTGCAACACACGCAACTGTTAGACATTTGACTTACAGAGTTAAACGCTTAGGACACAAACTATTTATGGACAACTTCTTTTCATCACCCAGACTTTTTGACGACTTACTGAGACGTAAAATACATTCATGCGGGACAGTACGGCCCAACAGAAAAGACATGCCCTCTGACTTCAGACCAAAAAAACAGAAATTGGCAAAGGGCGATGTAAGGGTGAGGACCAGGGGAAATCTGACCGCGTTAGCTTGGAAGGACAGATGAGACTTTTACATGCTGACTAACATGGACCCACCACCAGAAGATGGGAATTTTTGTGATGACAGCAAGCGAGATGTGAAGCCTCAAATCATGGCACGGTATAACCGGCACATGAGTTATGTCGACAATTCTGATCGTACGGCGAACAGCTACTCAATGTGTCGACGTAACTTCAAGTGGACCACGAAATTGTTTTTCCACCTTCTGGATCTAAGAGTACTCAACATTTGGATTTTGTTATCTTCATGTGGGGCTAAATGTACCCACCGAGATTTCAGACTTCTTCTGGTGAGGAATTTGATCAAAGAAGACGGAAGAAGCCAAGATCGCCCCACCCCCAGTTTGGTTGGATAGCCAAGTGCGGCTGCAGCAAATGCTATGAGAATTGACAGCCACCATAACCAGCATTAGCCAACAAAATCCAGCGAACTCCACTGCCGTGTTTGTTCAGCGCGCAGCCAGCGTAGGGGCACTGTGTACAAGTGCGCCAAATGTAATGTCGGTCTGTGCGTGGTGCCTTGTTTCACTCATTACCACACAAAAACAAATCCGTAAAGCCGGGAAATTACAACCAGCATGTGTGTGCGTGTATATGGTGACTGAAGAGCAACCCAAGGTGCCACGGAACCTCTGCAGCAGCCAGAATTATGTAATAAAATATTTACACTACATTTTATATACTGCATGCAATAGGGAGGCCTAAATTTATTACAAAAGAACGTGAACATTATTTACCGAATTGATCAATTCATAAACACGCTGCGAAATTTTATTTCCTTACATTTGGAGGAAAAGTCTATAAGATATGATTTTTTTTCTAGGAGTAAGCATTGAAAATTAAAACAACACTCTAAAAATCTGGACACGGTGTCACTGCGGGGGGATTTAAATCCAGCGTTAAAGAATTAAGTGTATGAAATTAACAGTAAAATATTTTCTCTTAGCAGACATTTTATTTTTGGGGGTTGTCTTAGATTTGGATAAATACATTTTCCCTTGGCTTCCCTTTTTTGGGGGGATCATCTTAGATTAAAGTAGTCTTGCATTCAGGTAAATATGATAAATTATGCTATAGGCTGAGTTGCTGTGCTATAAAATCTGGACCTGACATGTCTTCGTATATCCTCAGACACTGTTTAGGTTTCAGTCCCATAATGATATTTAGGTTTTGTGGTAGTGCTGGTTTATTTGGGTGCTGTGGCAAATGAGACCATACACAGTCAGTGGGAGAGGAAAGGAATGAATACAGACATTTATTTTTCTGGTTAGTGCAATATGGGACCAGAGACAAATATCCTTCATTCTGCTGTAAGGATTTCTTTGTGACTATTTGGAACTGTAGGTTAATGCTTATGTCTATCTTCAACTCAACAGTTCAGCCTGTTACAGCAATAACATGTGACAGCCCAGGCAGTGTAGACACTTGAATCATCATGAGCAGAGTCGAAGATCTTGGGTTTGTTGCATGCTGAATTGGATCAAAGTACATTTAGCAGTAAGGCTATAAGCAGAAACCTCACAGACCAAGACATCACAGGAATGATATTAGAATTGAACTATGATGCACATTCATTGGAAGAATAAGACATTCTGCTCAGAGTGACAGTGACACTGACAATGATACAAATGGCTTTACTGACAAAAACTTCAAACATTGGACTAACAATACAAACTTTCGACCTACCGGACCAGTAGTCCACAGGTTTGCAGGAGGTCTGAATGGGTTACAACAAACAAAGCTGCCCCACACCAATAAAGACCCTTCCCCACTTGGTGATGTGACCACAAGACAAGAAAAACAAGCTCCATCCATGAACCAACTAAAAAGATTTGACATAAGACACAACAGACACTGGTATACACCACATACAAGAATTTGGTGTCATTCGAGTTTCGGCAAAAAAAAAAAAAAAAAAACTCAAGTGTGAGAATGCAACATAGGGTTGTGTGCTACCCCAAGTTTCAAGGTGTGTCACACCAAACTGCATATCTGACAATTAACTGACACTAAAATGGAAAAGCAGAACATGCAACATGCAAATGTCAGTAAATACTACCATTGTAATTACTGAACAGACATTCTTGAATAATGTTTTCTTAATGAAATAATGGGGGTGAAGGGGGTGTGTTTTTTACAGGAGCTTTCTGAAGAAACAGAGGCTTCTTGGAGGCCCTTTACATTTGTGTATTTGCTTCACTTCACCAATATGAGTAAAAAATAGGGAATACCTGAAGATGTCTAATTAATTTGCCAAAGCTGGAAAAATCGTAAGACTGTTAGTAAGAAAAATTAAACCTTATTACTGATAATTTTAACATGAACTAAGTTTCACAAAAATGTTTATGCCTATTCTAGCCTTTTAGACACACAATGTGAAAAAGAAACATGAAATTATAAATGAAGAAAATTTTAAAGCTGACATGATGTTGCAGGACTTTTTTTTTTATACAGCTGTTGAGGGCATTTAATTATGGGGATAGCGTTTTCCCAATCAACTGTAAAGGGTTCATTCTACCAGCATTACCAGAAATTGTACATACACTAACATCAGCAAATCTAACATTATGGCATATGCCATCAATTCACTCAGCTTTTTCAAGTCCGTTTATAATGTCTAATTTCTCTTCAATACCAATTTTGTTTCTCCCATTTTTCACTTAGATTGCACTACATGATGTAGATTTATGTTTCTCACTCATTTTTATAACAAAAGCCAATGCTGTTGAATCAGGTACTAATTCAGGTGCATGATTATATCACAAATGTAATCAATTCACATATGTCACTGATTGTGTGACAGTTATGTTGCTTTCTGCTAGCCTACAACACAAGACAAGTTCTGACACGTATTGTCTAGACCAAACAGCATTAAACCAAAAGCGATTGTGTATCTTCTGTGCCAAATTGCGTTAAACCAAAAACACACAAAAAAGAAATTGTGTAAAATGAGACCTGACTATAATTTTACAATTACACTGGGAAGCCTTACTTATGTGTCTCATTGTAAAAAAGACATAGTGGCATAATATAGTTCCCATTTATAGTTTATTGTTAATTCAGTATTAATACTAATATATATGAATATAATGTATTAATGATTAAAACTGAAGATTAAAATTCACTAAATGCTTATATAATGTATTGAACTATCATACAGATATACATATGGCAGTAGAAGTCAGGATCTGTTTTTGCATCCAAACATCTATGAGACATCATCAGTCACATTTGCTTAACATTCCCATCCCACAATTCAAGGATATCACGCACCATGTGTCAACCCCAGCAGCACAACTGAATACACTGAACAAGCTTGTCATAAATTTTAAACTTCAATTTTAATTATGAATATATCATATCCACACATCATCATCTTCCTTTAAACAGTTAGGCCTTAGCCCTGTTTCAACTTCACAATACACCCCACATCTCTTCTGCCTCTGGAAGTACATTCAAAGGCAATCTTCCGAATTCATGATCCATCCACCCTTAGGAAATGTTCTCCCTAACCTTTCCTGTCACTATCAATATTTGAAACTATGGGAGTGACATTTAGTTCTTGCCTAATGTCTTCCGTGTGAAAGTACAGCCTCTAATGGACCTTAAATAAAACATTTCTGCAGCAGTTGGTGAAAAATAATCTTTTTGCTTCAATACCCAAGTTTCAATACTGAACAGTACTGGGGGCACAGTCATTATCTTATAAAATATGATTTGTTGCTTTTCTGATTTTGTTTTTCAAGGTTCTTTTTAATGTGCTACATATATGACTAAACTTATTAAGTTTCACTGCAAAAATGAATATTTACTCATACATTTCACAACAGCACTAAGCCAGATGGATTTCACTATGATAACTGTAAGAGCAACAAGGACAAGAAACTTGAACTTATATCCACATATACTGAGATTAATACTGAATTAACAAAACAAGGTAAGCACAAATTATATCTGATGACAATGTATCGCGTGTACATAGACATACATATGTAGTGCTCTCCAATGTAAATGTAAAATATATGTATGTTCCCCTACATTTGTCTCCCTAATTATGGCTTGGTATACACCGAAACATGTCAGAGATAATGTAGTGTATTGATCATGGTCAAAATGCATGGGTCACTCAGTGCCTGCCTTTCTGTATTCCATTCTGTTCTACTGTAATGTAAAAAAACAAGGTGTATAAAGCCTAGTAAGTGTATTTAACAGGATTTTTTAAAAAAAGTCACAAAATACACAGACAATTAAAAATATTAAGATGAAAATCATTGTCTTCATTAATTTCTTACTCTTAATGGCCATTACTGATGTCAGGAGTAAAACAGACAAGGAGAAAATATGTGTGCTTGTTACACACCACCCTTGATATTTACATGGTGAACGTCATGCTGCTCTCAAACTCAAGGCAGTGTTTGTTTAATAACTTCAGAAGTTTTATTAGCAGACCACATGAACTGCCAAATTTGACCCTTCCCCCCAACCCACCCACAAAGCAACTACATGGCAGAATATCTTAATTTTAGAAGTAACAATATAAGCATGTTGGTCTCTCTCTCACAGTCATGCACATACATTACCTATTTTATAAGTTATCTCTTCTTCTGTGGAGATCGGGTCGTCCTCCTCAAAGCCATCGTCTGCCGAATCATAATTCAAGGCATGCAGTCTCTTATCTCGTGAAATGAATATGTTACCAGGCTTAATGTCCATATGTACCAGCTGCACTGAATGGATATACCTGCAAATACACGGAATATTCTGATACGCTGGAAGTGCATTAACAATTTAGGTTCTCAGAAATTTAAATATATTTTCATTACATCTCCAACACACAACATTTACACATTTATAGTACTTACTGTCTGGTACAGAATTATATAGTGGAGCTGCAGTGGGTGCCAAGAGCAGAACAATAATGCTTTCCTTTGTATTTGACACAGATCTGAACCTAAGATATCTTGTACAAAATCTATTAAAAAGACCAACAAATGCACTTTGTTTTAATGAATGTAATTTTATTATACAGTGACCACCAACACCCACTCAAGTGGCCATTTTCAGGGTGGTAAGTACACAAATACCAATATATTTATAGTGTGTCAGAGTCACTCCTCAGTCAGAATCATACATTTTTGGGTCATATTATGGTTAAATGGTAAAACAGCAGCATTGGGTATAAAAATTAGAAGTTAAAAATGGTTGTCTGGAGTATGGTTCTGTGGAGTAACGTACACTGAAGGTATGTGTGGTAAATTAGGATCCAGATTGGTGAGTGATGGTCTAGTTTGCACAGCAGACTACTCAGAACTGAGTTCCAAGTAGTTTCACCAGTCTGGATCATGATCTACCACACATACCTTCTATATACATCACTTCACAGAACCATAAATCACACAACCATTTTTATCTAATGATATTTTACACTCATCAACGTTTTACCATTTAACCAGAAATTCAACCAAAACCATATGATTTTGATGCAGGAGTGATCCCAAAATGCTATAAATACATTTGTATTCTTGCATTTACCAACCTGAAGATGGCTACATGAGTGAACAAAACATGTCAGTGGTCACTATATAACAAAATTACATTCATGACACTAAAGTGCATTTGTTGTTCTTTTTAATATATTTTATACATCTAATTCATGCACGGCATATGGAACATATCAAACTAATCTATCTTATTTAATACTTATGTGAAGTAAAAGGCTTCTGTCAAAATCAGCAGAGTCGACCCTGATGATGGCACACCAAGTCTCAAAAATGATGGATTTTTTTAGCCATTATTGATGCAGCTGAAAGCCCAAGAGCAATTTAGTGCACTCATCTTACAGTGTTACTATATAATAAAATCTTGAGCTGACAGCTGTTTATGATTGTTCAAACACATCAACATTTCAAAGACAAACTCTGCCTCCATCAGGAACTTGAGAGAGTTCCGCGTACCTTAGTCCTTCTGAAACATGAAGCAATATTCGCCTTAACTCTGGTTCAGTAAAAGGCCTTTTTTCTCGCTGACGTTCCTCGATGGCATCTGCTAGACTTCCACCATTACAAAACTCATTCTGTATGATCATGTGGTTATCTTCTGCCCATGCAGAATAGTAGCGCACTACATGATGATGTTGGCCCAATACTGCATGTGCATACACTTCATTCAGTGCTGTTTTCCTACAACATGCCCAGTTCAATACAATAAAAAATTATCTACCTACTAAAGTGACCAACTCTTGAGGTCCGAGTTGCATGTCACCCACAGTAAATCCTACTGCTAAATTTGCAGTCTATTTAAAATTAATATATACACTATAAACGTCCAACATACCATACTCAGTAGTTTCACATGGAATCTAATTTACATGGACTAATGTGGTTTGAGTGTAGTGGAATTAGCAAAGAAAAACTATTAAGTCAATTCATGTTGTAGCTGAGAATTTGAAGTGTCTGTTGTCTTATTTATTACAAGTCACTGAGCGCTCATTTGTTCTGTGTTCTGTTGATATGCATTAGACGTATAGCACATATTACTTTGTCACTTGGCGGCTCCACTGCACATAAAAATTTGTGACATATTAGTTAAATATGCTCCGAAATTTGGTATAACCACTTAAATCCAATTTAATACACTTATTTTAACACTGTCCCTCATAGTAACACTTATTAATTTCTAGGTAGAGAATTTAGTCTGTAAATCTGGCCACAATTAGGAGTGATACAATCACATGCCCTTCCCCTAGGAAAAGAGAAATGTTTGTGCATCATTGGCTACAATAAGTGAAGCTGTTTCCCTTGTTCAAAGTAATCCCCCTACTCTAATTTTCCTGACTAGTCTGATTGGTCCCTTGTAAATTTAGCAATCTTGTAATAGGTCCAAGACATTACAATTTTATATTCTATCTCCCCATTGGTTCCAAATGACTGACGCGGTATCCCTCAATACAATACATGTAAACCCACTATAATAACAGACAATATTAATGTGCTACTGTAACCAACACAGTAGCCAAATCCTCTTGATTAACATCTAAAAAAGTGTCAAAACCTCAAATTTTGACTGTCCCAGCAAAGTCCAAAGTCCATTTAACCTGACAGTGACAAATGCCTAACAAACTAAACTCTCCTTTGAACTAACAAGCAGCATCTCCTATCCTTTGCTAACCTCTATTTTTCTCACTCTCCAGCTATCTGTCTATCCTACTTCACACATGACTCCATCTCTGCTCTTGCAACCTCTCTTGCTCCCTGCTACCATTCTGACCTTTTGCATAAACTACCAGATGCTACTGACTTTCTTCCTAAAGTGTACATTACATATATCTACATTCCAGAAATAAATTTTGATCCTTCTAAATAAAGTAATTAATACTTGCCAATGGTTAAAATACTAAACACATTCTAACATAAAACTATATCAACATACACAAGACTTGAGACTCCCACAACAGTGTTAATGAACATTCAAGCACATATACTGAATTAATTTAATTAAATCTGTTATTAAAATCAAGATGTAACAGAAGTGTAGTAGAAGCACACTGAAATGTGGGGGGAAAAGAACTATTTCAATTTCACTCATACAGCTCCTGACGCAAACACAGTAACTACATCACTATACTGTGTGAGTTAAGTGGAAACAGTAACTGACCGCTGTATTATGAAGTTTTACATTATTTTTATGGCAGGCTTCTTAAAAATTACCTGTATATAATAGGTACATTTCAACTCCGCTACATTCGTGAATGATTTATTGGTACTTTCACATTATAATTCTGACCTGTATTCTTTTTATGACAGATGTACATAGCTCAGTCTTCTGTGTTTATTTCTATACGAACTTCTCTATTCACACATAATTTAATGTATTATTATAAGTGGCATTTATGTTTTTATCATTAAACACGTTAGCACAGACAAGAAGCAGATGCACAGGTCAGTCCAAATCACTCCTGATTTTCCTGGACAATAACTTACTTAACATGAGTTTAAGACTGGCTGCTAAAGCAAATACAGTCACCCTAAGTATCATATAGAAGTTCAGTTTGTAAGTGCATTCCAAATTTAAATCCACAACTACATGTCTACTGGATATTCAAAGCAGCTCTACTATTGACAAAAATTTTGTCTGGGGTCAGGAGTGATTTTTCATGGTCCAGATTTTCAAGATGCGTTCCAGTCCACAAGCTCACACTGTCCTTCTAAATAATGTTTGAGCCAATTTTGTAAGAACATTTAAAAACTGAAGTTGGTGGGACACTGGAGTGTAAGGAACAAAACTAACTGCTTTAGCTCCAGTACCTCACAATCTAACATCCCCTCATATTTGGGACTCAAATACTGTGATTGTGAGCAGGTACTCAAATGAGAAAGATGTGAAGTTACAATGGTGTGTGAAATAAGTAGTGTTGCTAACCTCATAATGAATAAACAGCATGCAGTCTCACAGTCTTCGGGAATATTACACTGTGTCAATCACTAAATATAAACTAACACTTTAGAGGAGTACAGTGCCTCCACCTTCAAAGTCAAACAGCCCAAGAATTGCTTGACATGAAGAGTGAGGCACTATGTTCCTCTAAAATATCTGCAACTAATTACCAGACAAGGTCTAAGAGCCCAGAAGACTTGAAACTTAAAACTGTGTACATTTGCAAGCCTTGCTGCAAATAACCTGTGCACCATACTCTTTGTTTTTCCCCTAATATATATATATATCTGTGTGCATGTGCACATGTGTGTGTGTGTGTGTAATATGTGTGAAAATATGATGACACTACTACATGAGACATCATACTAAACTAAGAAATTAATCTCAGATCCTCCAAGAAAACTATCAATAGCATTCTTCCAACCACATATTGGATGAGACTAACTGGCTGTACACCCAAGTACATTACTCACAGCCACATTTTACTCTGTAGTAGGATCAACATTCTATTCCAGTGTGCAGCTATACCTACTGTTTTGCCACTCAGCAGCCACAGCTAAACATTACTGCAATGAAATATGTAAATGGGAGAAGCAGACACTAGCACCAGCAATAAACTTTTCTTACTTGTTCCTTCCGGATGGTCAGACCAACTTAATAAAAGAGCGTGCAGGTAACTAGTTACTAGGGCTTTACTTGAAGTAATAAACTATCTCTAAAAGCAAATGAGTAACTGGAACACTCACTCATTCACGCTGCCAGCAACGGGTTTAATACTCTTCTTAACAGCATAGGTGCAACCGTCCAGCCTATTAATACATTCATACACACTGCCAAACTCGCCTGTTCCAATCAGACGAACCTCAAGGAACTCCTGAAAAACCAGAAAATTAAATGATATTCTTTATTACAATTAATTTCTTAATGATTTTCTCAACTACACCACTTCTTAATTAAGCACGTATTTAACAGATTAAAAAGTGATGTTGTCATAAGTCGGCAACACCATATATATATATATATATATATATATACTATTTCAAGTATATGGCTGCTTACATTTTTAACATTGCACATATAAGTTCTGACTTGTTAATTTTATAGTTGTACAAATTCCTCTGTATTATCACCTCCTTGAATATGACAAACATTTACTGAAACATGCCGGAGAGATTCTGTATACAGATAAATCATAATTTTATACATTTTATGTGCATATGTTGGTATTGTAACAGACAGAGGCAGTGCCTAGCAGTATGACATCCCACTAAGCCTCTGATGTCAAGCCTGCCACTATGCCAGTGCCTTCAAGTTAAAGGGACAAACTACCAGAACGTTCCCATATTAGAAAATGATAGAACACTGTAGTGCTATCTTGAACAGTGTGGAAGGTTCAAGAAAGATTTAAATGCTATATAAGAACAGTGGATGGCAAGTGGTCATTCTTCCCATGGTGAGATAGCGAGCGTACAGAGGATAGCATGAGAGTCTTCCCACGGCAAGAAAGAGAGTGTACAGTGGATAGCAAGGGAGTCTAATCACGGTGAGACAGCGAGCACACAGCAGATAGCAAGGGAGTCTACTCACGGTAAGATAGTGAGCATACAGCAGATAGCAAGGGAGTCTACTCACAGTGAGAAAGCGAGCATACTGTAGATAGCAAGGGAGTCTACTCACAGCGAGAGAGCGAGCATACAGCAGATAGCAAGGCAGTCTACTCACAGTGAGACAGAAAGAATACAGCAGATAGTGAGTCTTCTGAGATGCACATAGCAGTGAGTGAGTGATAACGGCTGAGTGAAAGGTGGCCTGCAACTGCACAACTGTATAGTGGGGTGCAAGTGAAGAAGTGTATCTGTGAAGTACTGTGTTCAGGACCAGCATCGCGGCTACAAGCCCAGAGTACTGGATGTATAAGAACCAACTTATCTGTTGAGTGATTCTTGAAACTCTGGTGAAGTGTTCTCTGTTCCTTGTAGTTTTAATTGTTCTATCTGTAGTGTCAATAAACCCTGTCATTTGTTAAACCCAGGGCCTATTTGTTACACTATGTAGAATTAATTACAATCATGATACATAAAATACATTTTTAGAACTGAGATTATAAATTTCAGGTCATTAAAATTGAATAATAAATTATGGAAAACCTAAACTGAGGAACATGTATTGAGTTTTCACTGGATACAACTGGGTCTGGGTGAAGCACTCTGTTAGGAAGCAAGCAGAAGTCATGTGTTTCACGATTATGTCGGTTGCAGTATTTGTGATAATGCACCTTTGGGGGTCTATTACTTAAGAGGTAAAAGACTGGTAAATGTGTACTTATTAGTTGTTCCTGTACCTTGCGATATCGTGGAATGTTGGAATCTTGAAGTGCCAGTCTTTTCGTTGGTTGTTCTACTTCTAAGTCAGATTCTTCAGAGTCATTAGGTTCAAATTTTTGTTCATCAGCGCCATCAGTCGGTGAACTGGAATTAAATAATGATTACTTCAATAACTCATACCACCACAGGCAAAAAAATGCCAAATTTTTCCTACATGCAGTGTAACTTAACTTACCCAATATAAATTAGAAACGCAGCAAACCTCAACTCTCAATCTACACATAGCAGTAATACAACAAGGATGCAAAGGGTGTACTACATAATGCAACATGCAGACTTTGCCAAGGTGTTATTTACTCTCACAATGTCACACACTATCAATGTACACATTTAAAAAGCATGATTTGCATGAGGCCTTTAAGGAAGTTAGATCATATAAGGAAGGCTTCAAACCCTCAGCAGAGATGTGCAAGGATGTGCATGGCAATATTTCTGTGGTTTGTACAGAAATAAGATAAAGATGGAGGAACATATGAATGTCTACTTAATGGGAACATCATTGATTAGGAAGGGGTAGAAAATAAATTTTCCAACTCAAATGAGGATTTACATCCCATGAAATGCACAACTCTGCAAAATGTCAGAGATTCTTTATGTGCCCTGAAAAACCACAAGGCTCTTGCTGCAGACAGCATTCCCACTGAACTTCTTAAGTATGGAGGGAATAAAGGCATAAATGCTATTAATAACTTAATAATCCTTATTTGGGGGCTGGAGCAAATACCTGATGAATGGAAGAAAAATTTAATTTATCCCATCCAAAGGAAGGGCGATAAACTGAGGTGTGAGAACTACAGAGGAATTGTTTATTATGTACAGCCTATAAAGTGCTCACCAAATTAGTCATACACAGACAACATCAGGCTGGCTTCAGAACAGGAATATCTACCACAGATCAACTGTTTACAATTAAACAAACAATCGTGAAATGCTGGGAGAACAATATTAAGGTATACCAAATATAGGTAGACTTCAAACAAGCTTATGACAGCATTAATAATGAAAAGCTCCATAAAACAATGTATGATATTGGGATACCTGGTAAATGAATAAGGTTAGTTGAAGCTACTATAAAAGTTGCAGAAGCCCAAGTGAAAGTTCAAACTTAGTTGGATGAACCATTGAAAATAAGACAGGGGCTAAAGAAGGTGATGGGGTGGTTCCATCTTTATTTACTTTGGCTCTCTAATATGTCATCACAAATTATTTTCATGTTTTTACCGTGCAATAAATGAATTTTATTAAAATATAACCAACTAATTGCACCAATATGTGATACTAAAGTCTTATTTACACATTAAAACATGTCACTTGGTTAAAATAATTCCTACAACTCCTACAAGTTTCAGTCTGTCAAGACCATCTTCAGGGAGTTTTGTTTTGCCTTATTTTGAAGTTGCTAATGCTTGTATGCTTGTTGCAGCAGTATGTGTGTGGCTGTGTAGGTTGTGCCTGTGCTCCTTTGCTGGTGTGCGTCCTGTACTGATTGTGTAAATAAGATTTTAGTATCACATATTGGTGCAATTAGTTGGTTATATTTTAATAAAATGTCATCATGAAGTTATCAGTCAATGTTAAAGGAACCCATGAACATCATACTACACAGGTTGTAAGTTATACAGATGATAGCTGTCTCCTGAGTCAGAATGTTAAGACAATTAAGCATGTATAGTAGGAACTTAAGGAAACCGCTGAAGAAATTGAGCTCTATATTAGTATCAGCAAAATTAAATCTATAATCATGTTTTGCTCTACAGGTAATGCAGAACAGTATTTAAACTTGTAAAGACTAGGACTATACCGACTGAGCTACCCGATCCTTAATTGACCAGTGCGGAGACCCATATTTAAATGGGAGCAAGGCTTAAAAGATGCTGCCAGCCTTCCCCAGTGCCACAACTGGAAGCTGACCACACACAACAGACTAGTTTGGAGGCAGAAAGCATGGCAGGCCAAGGCTTAACTACAAGCTGTAGTGCCAGAGGTTGGATGGATGAAAGTACACAAATAAATACAAATTTCTCAACAAATGGAAATACCCCTTGACATGGCCTGTTTTATTGAAAAAAACGTGCAAATATTTTCTACATTGAACCACACGTTTTGGTCACTGCAGATTATTACCAAGTCTTATGCTGGAATATCATCATCATCATCATCATCATGTTGCTGAAGGGTTAGGTGTGTTTCCTGTTCCTTGATCCTCAAGATGAAGTTGGTCCCTCCATATTATTATTAACATTATTATAATCTCAAATATATTGTGTTTGATAAAGTTTAAAATGTGTTCATGTCGAAACATACAAAGTTAATGGCTACAACCATGTTAAAAACATACCAATACAAATATAATCTTGACACGACACAAAATAGTGACAAAACTGTAAACTTAATTATGCCAAATATTACATCTAATGAGCTTTCTTCTAAATACAATCATTTTTAAGTCTTAAAACTGCTGAAAACCAGAATTTAATGTCTTTTTCCTGCATAATATTTTGATTGTTCCAACCCTGTACAAGATGGTACAATTCTGTCTAGTAGTAGTGTTGGCTTTGAAAGAATGAGTTTTGATGTACACTCTTAGTACAAGATAGTCAAATTATTTCTGTATTAAACTATTCATACTTCCTCAGCTGCATCATGTATATTTTGTTTTATTGTTGGTTTCCTACACTAATTTAATTCCATTTACAAGCGTAAGTACATCCCTTCCTGCACACGTTTTCCCATAAATATTCAACAGCACTGTTGGGAAGTTCTCTTTTGACAAATTTCAACTACATAAGACAATGAACATGTCAAGTACAGCTAGAAATTCATTTATGCCACTAAGTAAAGTATGGCTTCCACTGGATCAATTTTCATGAAACTCATACTGACCCCCCAAAATTTTTTGTGGACACTTCCTGTATTGAATTTTATCCAAATCAGACAAAAATGGTAAAAAATAAGGTAAAATGTCATTTAAGCCCTTAGATAAAGTATGGGTTTCACTGCACCAATTCTGTAAAGTAAGGGAACAGCCTCCAATATGGAGGGTAGCTGCAAATATACTGAATAAGTGGTCGCGGACAGCCAACAAGGAGTGATCGTCCAGCTTGGGAGTCCGGCAAAGTGCTGACAACTCCTCACCATAAAAACTGGCAGTCAAAAAACACACACACATGCCTTAGAACTGGACTAATACTTTGGTAGATAGGGACAGGTGGTGGGCACTTGTGAATGAGGTAATGAACTTTCAGGTTCTGTAAAAGGCCATGAATTTCTTGACTAGCTGAGAACTGGTTAGCTTCTCAAGAAGGACTCTGCTCCATGGAGTAAGTAAGTAAGTAAGTAATTAAGTAAGAAAGTAAGTAAGTAAGGGAACTGACAGTGATTACAAACAGTTCTCACACAGAAGTCTCCCTATATTCACATTACCATGACTAAAATATTAAAGGAAAAATTAATGGAAAAGCTGTGGAGTACAGAAATGAATTTTTGAAGAGGAGTTGCATGAACACCCAAAATACTAAAGGAAAGAATGAATTTGAAAAAAAATTGGAAAAAAACAATTCTGGAAAGAACGGAAAATAACATATTAAAATGGAATGGATATGCATTACACATGGGAGACAACAGATGGCCTAAGCAACTACTGACCTGGTTGCCACACACACACACACACAAAAAAAAGGAAGATGCAAAATGTAGTGGGAAAGGGAAGTTGAGAGAATGATGAAGCTGAGGATGCAGTAAACCAGCAAATATGGCAAAAAGCGACTGATAGCCAGTGAGCGGTGTGCAGTGGAAAACTGTTATAGACAGTTGATTACAATAAAGAAACAACAAAACACTAAAGATTTCCAAATATGTATGTATGTATACATGCACATACATACTTATGTTTGTATGTATGTATGTATGTATGTACACATGCATATACTGTATGTATGTATTGTTTGTATGTACGAACATATGTATGTGGGTGTGTGTGTGTGGGGGGGAGGGGCAGATCCAGGTCTTCCAGGGCCCAAAACTTATGCAATTTTAGAGGCCATCTTAAGAAAAAAAAAACTAAATTAGAAATACAAGGTTAGGTAAGAAAGTGAATATTTATTTAGGGTCCATCCCAGGGCCTTGAAGGGGGCAGGTGCAAGTATGGGGCCCTGAAGCTTAAGCTTCTTTAGCTTCATGGTAAATCTGCCCATGGAGGAAGGGGAAGAAGACCATCTCAGCTGAAATAAGTTTTCAAAAACCAGTGCAGTATAATTCATTAAAAAACACAATAAACCATGACAGGAATTCAGATAAGCATAATTTTTCTCTTTACCATTATGTTCACAGCAATTCTATGGACAGCCTTCAAGCCTTCTATCCCATGAGTGTTGGGCACTCTTCTCCTAGAATTACACTAGCCAGAAGATGGTGACAACTAACACCAAGGTTTAAAATGTGTGAACCTTACCTCCACTCTTGTACAACTTCATAGGATGGTGAATAAGGTAAGGACATTACCTTAATAAATACAACAACATTAAACAGGAAACTACCAAACATATTACTAAATACAAAATATCTGCACAAGTAGTCTGCATTAGCCATACAAAAATTGAGAGTACTAAGGCTAGCAACTGTAAACAGTGACTGCGCTTAGTGGGACTATAAAATTTAAAACTTTCAAGTAGCTAACATACTTATCTATAGCCCGGAGTCAAAGACTGTTTACATGTGGTCACCATACCATCTGTTTCAAACACTTCCCCCTTTCTGACAAGACTTTGAAAACATATTTTTATATGTTCATTTTAACTTAAAATACATTTCAAGCTTCTGAAAATGAATAATATTAAGGTGTCAGGAAGAAATGTACAATCTTCCCAACCACATACAATAGAATGCGTTCTAGATGAATATCAATGCACCGCTGTTTCTTCAACTTAACTAGCATAAAATGTTAACAGATAACTTACCCAACAAGGCTCCTTTTTGATCTTGTTCGTTTCTTTGACATCAACAGCATGCCTCTGGGAGTAAAAGGGTTTACATTTGCGGACGGTTTTTCTACTTTTGGATACGCACATGCAAACCCTTTCGGCTTTTCAATTTTACTGAACAGTCTAGAACGTGGCGTTGGAGTGAATGGCGTGTGCAATGAACACTTTTCAAGCAAAGTTTTTGGGGTAGCGGGGGAGTCAAATAGTCTTAGCGCCCTCACTCTTTTATACGGAGGAGAAACCGAATGGCGTATTAGTGAAACACAATTCCCAACACCCGGCGCATTTCCATTCACGTGTTCCGGGGAAGAATCGTCAGAATTTGCAGTAAAAGTAAATTTTGGAATAGGACTGCTAGAACGGAAATCTTCACGAGATGTGTCAAAGCCTTGCTCCATACTCGCATCACACCCAGAACTCATTGTATGTGAACTAATGTCAAATTCACTGTCATACGCATATGACTCAATGTCCAGCTTGTGTACCACATCCATCATTACATATGAATAATATTTTCTCACCGTAACTTCATACCTTACAACGCTACTTCTGTACCAAAAATTTCGATATTAGTTGGAGGAAATCAGTATTGCCAATATGACTCTGTACCCACCAAATTAGCAATAACGAATACCTAAAAGATTTCGATATTTTGCATTATACAGTATACAGTCCATTTAATTGAGACCTATAAGTGTGAAAATTCTTCAAGGCAACTAACAGAATAAAAAAAAAATTAAGACAATAAATTAATTGCTCAATCCTAAATGTTGGCAGTACCAAGATGCCGGTAAAACTGAAAACCGCCAATAAATACAGAGCATGGATGAATACGGGTATGTAACACAAACTAGGTAATCTGTGGTTAGTATAGTTAGTATAGTGTCCTCACCAGTATTAGCGCTTAAGACCATGGATATACTACGCTCATAACCTATGTTACAGATTGAATATAAAAACAATCAAAATGGGCATAAAAACATTTGACACTACGTAAAAAGTACATAATTTTTTTACTTTCACAGTACACAAGTTTTCATTACATTAAATTCTTTCAAGTCAGTGGACCAGCGGCGTTTTATTGTATTGGATGTTACACCTTCGCGTCTGTACGCTGTTGGAAGTGTAGCATGTAATTGGAACCGATTGTTGAGTAGCTTTCTTTAGCGTTCCAACAAAGGGAAAGAGGATGCGCACTGGGAAGTCGGAACCTCAATCTGAAGTGGAACAGATTGGAAATAGACCCAAATACAATGTGTGGTGGGGCAGCCACTTATCGCTTGATACAACCCTCTTAGCCTGCAGAAGTGACTGTAATATCCATAAATTACTTAGATATGCAATTACAGGAAATTAAGCGTGCTCTATTCTTCAAGCAAATGATGTACCACGACGCCGGAGCTTAAATGCGAGTCCATTTTCCAAACCGAGAAATTGGCGTCGCAATCACCAGGATCACAAACTGTGATTTTTGCTAAGGCATATATAAAAGACCATGAGTACCCCCAAAAAAATATGACCGAAATCAGGTACTTAAACAAATGTTTGATGCTGTTATTACGTCTATTGAAACTGACATGTAGGAACGTAAATCGCTGCAGTTTGAATGCTGGTTAAACATTGCACATATGATAACTAATATCCCTACTGAACGTGTGTAATATTCTAATAAATGTATCCCTCTTTTTCGTTTAGTTTGCAATTGCAGACAAAGGACAGTTAGATAGGTGTACTACGATATACCGGATTCGAAGTGGAACTTTCACGGTTTCTTTCCTACGCTGACATATACCTTTCATTCTTTTTATTCTGGAGTAAATTTCTAACGATAATTTAATATCCCTGCATTATGTAGTATAACTGCAGTTCCTAAGTGACATGATTATACCACAAATACACTTCCAATACTATTCTTTCTACAACACGTGTATTTCCATACATTTGTCCCTGAACTTCTCCAATCATGTTACATAGGTGAAAATCGATTATTAAATTTCCTCTGACTTTCAAGTGTTAGGGTGCATAAAATTATTGCGGTAATCAAGGTTCGTTTCCACCGTTTTCTTTCATAGTTCCCATCGCTTTTTCCTGAACAATACACGTATGGGTTTATTGCCCGTGGAATGGATGGACCACGGGTACAGAACTACTATACCTGAGTACGCATGTAAGACGGTCTGATCCGTGGATCAGAGATTGGGCTGTGCTTTATGTTTTTAAGTTACGAAGTGGGATTATTTGAATCGAATGTTACGGTAAACGTTCTATTGTTTGAGGTTAGTCCCGACTGTTTTGAAAACCGGAAATGATCTACCTATCTGGTAAACTGACGTAACCGGAAGTAAATAATTTGTACAAGTGCTTAATGTAAAATAAAGTGTCATGAGCAAAACAAATATGTTTAACGTGCTGCGTTGGCCAGTTCCGGACTGTGTGAACAATTTGATTCCTGATGGGTTGAAGGTTTTGAAATTTGAAAAAAAACCAATAATAATTGTGTGGTTTAAAAACAAGATCTTGGTTTATGACGATATTAGGCTCTGTGAACTGCGAAATGGCAAAAATTCGCCTGGCAACCCAATTGTAAGTTTTAAAATGTGGTTCTTTTTCAGTGTTTTTTAATCCTTTTTAGTAGCGTACCTATGACTTAATAAGATATTTTCCATTGTTCTGCGGAACCTCGAGATTTGACGAAACATTAGGTGTGACTGAGTTTCTCCCAAGAATCAGTGTTGTCACACTAGTGCGGGTGTTAGGATGTATGCAGGATGTTCTGAAATGCTGGTGTTCACCGTTGAGACTACAGTGTTACAAACCCAGATGAATGCATATATGCATGAAATGTTCCCTTCCTCTGAGAGAAGAACATAAATTACAAGCTTCTGAAAGCAAGTATGCAGGAAAATACATAGCTGTAAGAAGAACAAAGTAAAAGAACATTACTAAGATTTTTTTTACTTTTATCCATGATGATTACAATACTTTTTAAAAAAAAGGTGACCATGATAAAATGCACTGATTGTTAGAATTTATGTTCTATTTGTACAGTTTGTCCATTTAAAAATGTGTGTTATAAAATTATTGTAAAGTACATTTTCTGTGGTTATTGTACTCATCATTTCCTTACATTTTCACTCCTAATGCAGACCAAAGTATGTTTTACTACACTTTTAAAAGTCTATTAAGCAGTGATTGTCTTGTGTTGGTGCAGTGCATAAAGTTTTAAAATGTGTGTACCTTTAGGAACTGTCTGTCGAAGGCACCATCATGAATGTCTTGCAGCTTGGAAATCTGGTTGGAGTGTTTAATGGCTGTAGTCTTTATCTGCTTGTCAAGACATCAGACAAATGTGCATTGTGAGTAACTGATATGTCCTTCTTAGAAGTCCTGGTACGATGAAAATCTGCCTAAATGTGGAAACCTCAAAAACTACTGTCTTGTGGGATGGGACATGGTGTAGTTACCAGACTGCATGGCTTCACATCATAGAAATCAATAATCTTCAAAGTCGCCATGTTCCTGGAAACTGCCATGTGAAATTTTGTTGCCACTCATTATTCAAGTTCATCTAGCAATATGATGAAACTAAGGTTACAATATACCAAGAGAATGATTATTTTATCTGAATCATATGATATGGCACTTGCTGCGGCTATTCCAATTTGCCATGTCGTGGGGTCTTTTTATTTTAGAGTTTTGCAGTTAATATTAGATATTTTGTGCCATTTTTAAATAAGGTGCTGGAAATGGTTTCCTTCAGCTCTCAAACACATAGCAAATGTCATGAACTCATTCTCATTGCATGTTTAATTTTTTCAGTGTGAGCATTATTGCTATACAGCCTATTCTAACAGCCACATAGGTTCTGTTTGTCAAACAGGGAAGCCACAGTCTGATTCTTGTTATCCTGTCACCAAGAACACTCTCTAAAGAACACATAGAATTGTTTGTGATTTGAAATTTTGCCTTGTCTTGTAGAAAAAAAGTGTGGGTCAGAACATGTGTAACATATTCATATGAACTGAATGGTCTCAGAAAAAAAAAGGGGCCAATAATCTTAAATGCACTTGTGGCACATCACACACCAACCTTCACATCGTGTAATGGCACTTTATTTAACATTAGATTTTCTACAGACCAGTACCTGTTATTTCATTTATTTATTTATTTATTTGGAATGCATTCCATAGATCCTAATTGGACAAGACCTTAGGACTTAGGATACAGAAACTGTCAACAGGTCACGAGAGCAAATGTGTTACATAACACATGTCAGTTTAAAATATAATAAAATTCATACCTTAATATTAATAAATAAAGGTCATAAGTATTCTTATGATAAGGCCTGTAATAATTGTCAAAATATGTAATGTAATTATATACACACACACATATGCATGTCAGTCTGATTAAGTGTCAAATATGCATAATGTCATAATCATTAATATAATTTATAAAATTATATATTTGTTAATAAAATTTATTATTAGTACTTTTTTAAAAAAGAATCACATTGCTGTGACACTTCTAAAAAGTGCCCAGATTGCTCCTTAAATTACATTCAGTGTATTCATTACAGGAGTAAAGAGATCCTGCTAGAAGCAACTTTTTAAAAGCCAGTTTAAATTTGTTTGTATCATGAGATAACTGCTTAATATTTATGGTAAATTATTGAAAATTTTAATTCCAGAGTAATATTGTCATTTTTGTGCTTTTGTCAGATTTGTTGTTGGAGGATGTAGGTCAAAGCATTGTCTAGTGTTAATACTATGTATTGGAGAATTCAATTTGAAAGATTCTGTGCTCTTAACTACAAATGTTGATAATGGAAATATGTATTGGGAGTAAAGTGAAAGAATATTGAACTTTTTAAACGGTGGATGGCAAGAGTCTGAATATGCAGCATACATAATTCCTTCCCCCCCCCCATCTTAAAAATAGATTTTCTATGGGGCAACTTTCCCTAGAAAATTATTCCATATGACATGATGGAGTGCACATAAGAATAACAAATTTTTCTTAAACTTTTTTGAGACATAATTGACTTAAGGGATCTGATAGAATAACCTGCAGAACTTAAATTAGATGCTAGTTGTTCAATTTGTTTCTTCCATGATAGGGTGTTATCTATGATTAATCCAAGAAATTTTATATTATAGATATTATTGAGTTGAATATATTCAAAATATACATTTATATCAAGTTTTGTATTTGATTTTGCTGTAAAGTACACAAAATTGGTTTTATTAAGATTTAATGATAATGAATTGATTGCAAACCATAAGTTTATCTTATTAAATGTCATTATAAATTCTGTGACATGATCAGTGGAATCGAGTTAGAAAATTTAATACTAGTGTCATGAGCAAACAAAGTTGATTTAGATATATTATTTATTATGCATGGTAAATCTTTAATATAAAATAGGAAAAAGAGTGGACCAAGTATTGAACCGTGTGGTACACCATGTCTAACTTTGTCCCGAAAAGAAGTATTTTTGTAATATTCACATTTTATGATTTCTCTTTGGTATCTTTCATTTAAATAGGATTTTTTCAGATCACCTGTCTTATCATTAACACCATAATGCTTCAATTTTCCAAGTAATATATCATGTTTCAAACAGTCAAATGCTTTTGTAAGATTACAGAGTAGTCCTGCAACTATCAGCTTATTATCAAGTGCTGTTAAAATGTCATTTATTAAGTTGTAAGTAGCTAACTTAGTTGAGGAATTGGTTCTGAAACCATACTGTTCCTGTGCAAGAACATTATTACTATTTATATGGAATTGCAATCTATTATAAATAACTGTTTCAAAAATTTTGGAAAATAATGTGAGTAAAGATATTGGCCTGTAATTTGATATTTCAGTCTTGTCACCTATTTTAAAAATTTAACTACATTTTAGACACATAGGTAATACACCTGAAGATAATACCGTATGACACATATAGGTTAGGGGGTATAGGAGTACTATAAAGGGCATATGTATTTTTAAGATTTTTAATGGAATTTCATCCTATCCTTGGGAAGTTTTCCACTATAGTGATTTAATTATATCTTTACTTTCTTTGGTAGTTATGGGTGTCAGTTTTATGTTGGGGAATGGTGTTGAAATACCTCATGAACTTACCTTTTATAGTCAGTTACATTTGGGGGTTTGTTTATTTGTTTTGAGTTATTGATAGATACTTTGTCTGAAAGTTATATAAAATAATTATTGAAAGTATTGGCAATAATTTGATTATTGCTACATAGTGTACCATCAGTGTTTATTAATGATATTGCATGTCCATGAATCCAAAGAGATGAAACCAAGCTTTATCACTATACAAGTAAATAAACACAACAAAAACATGTCTGCACTGACCTACATTCTGTCTTGGACTGGCATGATAATTAGACACAAAACTCTAAGATCCTGTCTGAGGTTTCTGAACTTCAAAATAACATAACTCGTAGCATGCTTAATTAAAAGCAACACATGTCTGTATATTCTGCTGCATCTTGTACTAGAAACAATGAATTAATTTTTTCAATAAGTCATGACATCCCTGTTGAAGTTTAAATTGTCTGTACAGGCCAGCAACAGATCATGAAGTTGATGTTACTCATAAAGAGTCAGTGGCATTGAGGATGCACATAAAGGTACACAGGGAAGTGTTGGCTATGTGCTCACTGTTTATGGATTTCATCCTTGTCAAGAAGAAGCATGGGAAATTGTACATTGATTTGTACCAGGCTGGTCCAAGAATGTTTCCAACAGAGAAGAGATTTTCAGCTGAACTGCAGCAGGCTCCATGTGGTGTAAGTGAAGTAATTCAAGAATGTGTACGTGTTGGAAGCATGGTTTTGGCACAAGGATGTGACAGTTTTCTGTAGACTGCTGTGAGAGACCAGACAGCAAATGAAATGAAACATTTTAAGATATAACGAGCATCATGGTATCAATTAGCATGCCTACTCTACCTACTAAATATTATTTTTTCCAGATGACACTCCATGTCATCTGGACACATTGCAGTAATTTCTGTATGAAGTTCTGCATAACTCACTGCAGTAAAGCACATTTAATTGCTGCAGTTCTCTTTAATTCCTTGGGTGTAGTGGGGGTGAGTAACATAAACGTTTAGACTTGACATACTGCCACATGGAGAGGTTTTGGACTGTCAAGTCTAGGAAATGTGCTGGCCATGGAATATCACCAAATTGTGAAATTAAGAGGTACTATGCTGCAAACTGCCTGTGTGTGTAAATGGTGTAACTTATTTCATTGAGAGTAATTGAATTTTATTTAATGGATTATCATGTTATGTATGTTACTGCCATTACTATCTGTTTTTCTACCACAAAACTTTACTTTCATAGCGTCTGAAATGTTTCAGATGACTGAAAATAGAAAATCTGTTGCTAACACAAACCTGAAATGTACATTATATTGTTAGTGTCTGTGGTTCACTGTTAACAGAATTTGCAAGTTTGTGTCATCCCAATCTGCCAAGATACTGCCACAAACTATGCAAGACAAGAGATGTTATGACATAAAAGTGTAATACAATGGGTTAGATGTGTGTAAGATAAACAGATGAGAAAAACTAAATTTGTATGTAATTTTCCCATTTTTAGTACATTGTGTATGTAAACTACATTCATTGGAATACTGCCACCTTAAGAGTTGGCCATATGAAATCAAAGCAAGCCTAATTACATTTGCAATTGGTTCACAGTTAGAGATGAGCAGTAAACCAAATGTGTGTTTCATTTTCTTTTTCAGTTTTTGAAAGGAATCTAATATTGTGACAATTTTACGCATGCAGGATGTTTCTTGTACACTAACATCTGTAAGATGTAATGATTTGGATCCAACCCTAACAAGTTTGCTCCTTGAAGATATGGCATTGGTCTGGTCACATGTCATTTTAGTTGGTTTGGATTTTGGCCAAGTTTACTGTGTTCCGGTAGCAGCAGAAAGCAAATCTACTCCACTGCCTGCACCGAAAATCTTGTACAGTACCACACAGTCTATTGCTGGCATTGTGTGTCTCAAAGGTTGGTGAATCATGACTAGGTAAATTTTAATGTTTTTGTTCAATACAAACAAGAATGGAAAATGCTTGCAACATAAATGTAAGCTGTCCATCTAGCTAAACACCAAACCGTGAAGCCAGATGAGGGACACAGTAGTAGAGTGTTGCCCAGTTTACATCTTAGTGTTAAATATAAGTGAGTTATTAGATTATTGCTGCAGTTCCATTTACCCCAGGGAAAGTGTTTCTAGTGACCATCAGATTGTAACACCAGGCTCCTGAACAAAAGCTATCTTCAGACTGAAATAAATAATTTTGTCATGTTTCTCAGAAATAGCAAGATAAATTATGTGCCTCATTATCTACTACTTATGAAATATTTGTAAGTTAGATGTGTGATTATGAAATTCCTTGCTCTGCTGTTAACATCTGGATAGAAGTTAGTTCAGTGAACTTAATTTTATGTGTTACTTTCACAATTTGTTGCAGATTCACTGACAGGTCTGTATTCACATGTGGGTATTGTGCTGCGCAGTGGTTCAGTGGTGTACATTACTTCCAATCAGCAGAAGTTAAGTTACCATATGGTATACCTCCCAGGGTCAGTGGAAGGATATTGTCCTGTGAAAGATGGAATTATGGCTACAGATGGTTTAGATCTTTGGCACAGCAAGCTGACCTGGAGTAATGGGGGTCAACCAACTGTGGAGAATAGTGTGATGGGAATAAAAGGAGTATGTGCCTTGGATGTTTTCCCTGATATTGATGTCATCATAGTGGTTACAGTAAGTACAGTTAAAATGCTGCAACACTTAACTCACTCAGCAGAGCCTGATGGAGTTTTATCATACAACTGCAACATATTTGAACAAGAGGCTTGTAGTGTTTAGGGAAAGAAATAGACTTACTATCTCCATCATTACCTTCCGTCTTATGACTATTATTTTTTTAAGGAAAATTACAGTGAGAATAACTATGAGTATTTATCTTATTTTTTAATTTAATTTTGTGTCCATAGATGCTTTCAGTCAGCTGCCATATCACGTTCATTAAGTAGCATTCCGCATTCAAAGAAGGCTGGACCTTTACAAAATAATGTAACATTTCAATATGGTGTTTTGTTTTTACATGTTGCTTTAACTTCATCTGCCGATTTCTGAACACTGTGATATCTGCTGACTGGCTGTCAAATTGTGTGAACAAATGCTAAACCCTGCCCTACAACACACATATCCAGCTGCACTTAAAGAGGGACGGTTAATTTCTGATTGCAGACCAGAAAGTGTTCAATTTCTTGTTCAGTTGATAAATTAAATCCTCTCTCCAAGCATGATTAAAGTGCTATATTTCATTCTGTATTTTTATTCCATTGTATCCCAGTTGTTGTTACTGTAAATCACTTTTTGACAGATGCATCTCACATTTTACTGTGTTGACCTGGGACCAAAAGTGTCAGCCTCTCAACAGAAAAATTTTATTCTTCCACCCAACATTATGGCTGACATGGACATGAAGCTGCAGCATCTTACAAGGCTAAAACAGGAAATAGCTATGGAGGAAAAGATGCTGGAAGCCATAAGCATTACTAAGAGAGACAAACTTCTCCAAAATACATTCACTCTCACTGTACAGGTATAATGTGTTCCATATCATATGATGCCAGTGATTCACTAAATGGAAACTTTGGGTTTCTGTAATGGATACAAAGGGTCTTGTCTATACTGTGATATTCAGCTTGTACAGCCAGTGGTTATTATATGTACGCCAGGTTTAACACCAAAAACTCAAAATTTTACCTTCACAGTGTAGTTAGTTTAGTACAGTCCTCACAATCAGTGGGCATTATTCCCCTCTACAGCATTCACTGATTTGTCTTTCTAATGGAAGCATCCCTTGTTTTCTGTGATGTATGAGCTGAATATTTATACATAAAATGTGGAGGTAAAGCTGTTCCAGTGCACTCCATGAAAGCATATAGTGGGAGCAGAAGTATAGCTCCAGTCATTATTAACCTTGGCACTAGTTGGAAGTGATTGGTTAGCCTAATGCCCCAGCTGCTTGACTGCCATGGAAAGAGTCCCCACAACTGGTCTGGACGTTTTAAAGAAGAGAAAGATCTCTTGACTTTTCTGGGAATCAAATCCTATAAATTTTTTTTGATCAGTCTCATAAAAGCACACATACTGTGGCATTTGTACTTTCTGAAACATGTTATCTTCTTCATATCTTTACTGCTAACCAACTTACTGTCTCTGCTCATAGAACATTCTCTGAGATGCTACAATTTTAAGTTCCTTTACTGACATGTTGAAATGATACTGAAGGAGACTTTATATGTAAATTAATGTAAGTTTGTGTATGTTTAATTTTGACAGGTTCATGATGCCTCTAAAGACAGTGACACTGCACAGTATGGTTTTGAAATCCATTTGAAGAACAATGAAGATCAAGACTACAGTCCAGAATTTTGGTTGTTGCATGTGTGTATAACTTCAAAAGGAGTAAGTGTTAATCAAACTAGCAAGCTGGAACAGAGGGTCAGAAAAGGTGTCAGTTTGAAGACATTTATCACAGCCAGCATTCCAGAACCATTCTCCCTCATTGAAGTGTCTTGTAATTTGGTTACCAAGATCCCAGACAGCACAGACACAGAAGCCACACTTTGGGCAGCAATTCCTGTTGCAGCAACAACACTGGATGTATCTTATTTCTTGTCCCCCATTTCTAAGAGCACTAAGAGTTCACTGTCAGAGAACCTACTAAAGATTGCCCATAGTCATGTGGGAGAGAATATGAAGCAACTGGATTCAGACCAGAGTACTGAACCTGGTCAGCACACATACGAGTTGAGGTTGCTCAGTGAGTGGGCAACCCCCCATGATGTATGGTCTGCATTTACAAAGAACAGCAGGCATCTCTTTACTGAGGTAAGTTGTCACATAATTTTCATCAACATCATTAGCCAGTGTAGCACAGTATAGTAGTTAGGCTATAGGCTTTCAGACAAAGCAAGCTTGGTTTAGTTCCACCCAGGTCAATTCTGCCTTCTCCAGTGTCCAGAGCAGCTCTGGTGCCATCTAGCCATCTACATCAGCAAAATAGTCAGCTGTTCAAAGAATGCACTTTACTGTTAAGTTATGGTATTATGCAGGTACCAATGGGGAGAGAACTGCAGGTGTATGTTGGATGCCACTGTATCAAACTGCTGCTAAATGATGACTGCAACATAATGCAGCTAAGGTGTGAAGACATGAATGTATTTCACCACATTAAAAGCAGTCTGGCTCAACTTTTGACAGGAGACCACAAATACAAGAGACCTGTGCTGATAAATCGCACCATCCTCAGCATGGCTCAGGTACATTGTGGTGAAACCTCATCAATCCAAAGCAAAAAGGCCAAGAATTTGAGCTTCAATTTAACATATTTTAAATTGACATTCTGGCATATGACTTTTGTCCTTCATTGTTTATATGGAGAGTAAGTGTGCGTATGTGCATGCGCGTGTGTGTGTGTTTGTATGCATGTGCATATCCCCCAACAGTGTTTGAAACACCTATCAATTTTAATTTCATGAAGGGCATTACTACAGTTATGGTACAGTTGTATTGTGAGAAGCACTGTATTTGACTCATTCAAAAAAGTTGGTATATGGCAATTACTTATCTGTATTTATGGTTCACTTACAAACACGGTCAGTAGCCAAGACTATATAGCATTGAATGGTAGAATGATCAGTGAATAATGAATTGAAAAGGATGTGGGTAGAAGTAGTCATTTTTTGTGCAATCGTGACATTTGCCTGAACAGAAAAAGGAGTAACAATGCAAACATCAAGTAATTGCACCGAAAAGGGTACACAAATTCGTGGATCACAAATAAATTTATTGTTCAACTTCTCATACATATTTTGGCCATGATCTGCAACACGGGGTAGAAATGTACAGAATGAACACATTAGTTAGGATATAACCCACTTTCCCAGATTAAAGCTGGGCACCTATTCATATAAGGTAGCAGCATTATTACCACCTGTAGCAACATGCTTAATACTTTATTATGACATATCAGTCACTTCGGTTCATTTTAAGCCCATATTCATACATTTTATATATCATAACTGGTAATTTGGTAACTATATGATATATTGAGTGCCCTTTTTGATGGAGTTAAGAAGAAACTATTACGCCATGGAAATTACACAAATTAAAGGTGACAAATTTTTTTATATACCCACAGATTTCATATGAATGATATACTGTGTTTACACAGCTAGTAGACAATTTTTTACTAATTAATCATCTGAAGAACTGCGGTGATCTTAAGCATAAAGTTAAACATGTTTTATATATATTCCTGAAAATTTAAGATGTGATCCAGGGCCATCTGAAATGTAATGTCACCTCACATCCAGTTAAGTATGACATTTGTGTCAAAAATTACAAATGTGGTGAAGGTGTGAAACTTTGAGGTTATGTTTCAGAATTTTCAGACAGTGATATTCCATACCAGTGGTAATTTTACATAAAACATAAATGTTTTCGGGGAGGGTTGAAGAATTTGTAAGAAAGCTTGTATCTGTAACCATTAGAAAATGTGTGATATCTTTTATTAAACTAATCTTGACTGAATTTTATGTATAGTATATTGTTTTATCCATACTTAGAAATCATCACAGCCTTAAAAAAAAAAGGGAACAAATTTGAAATGAGGGGGTACATTTGCAAACTGTATTCACAGTTGACCAATGATGTGGGATTTTACAGAATGTCTTCTTACATAACAGTAGCTTGCATGCTTGTTTACAGAAGCTCAAAGCAGATGTACAGCTGGAAGGAAAGGACTTGAATTTGCTGAGAGAGGAATGGCGTGGCATTGTGGCCAGACACCTACCACTCCAGTAATTCTCCCACAAAAATGCTGCTATCTGAGTCACTGAACACATCATAGCTTCCTCGCCTGCCAGTTCTTACAGCTGCTATAAAACAACATGCAAAAAGTTTCCAAAAATGTAGGAGCCAATTCAAAATAGCAAGTACCAAAATGGTGACGAGGCAAGCTCCATACTGAAGACCCAAAAATTCTAGGTACTACTGGCTGGATGACATTATATAGGGCTGCAAAGCTTTACAAAATACCTAAAGCTACATAATTTAAACATGTGAAGGGATTGAGAGGGGGTAGAAAGCCAAACGTTGGGTCAACCAACTGCTCTCCCCTTCCATGAAGAGGAATAATTGCAGTGTGTCTTAAGTTGATGGAGAAATGGGGCTTCGGCCTCTCCAAAAAAGAAGTTCTGGAGACAAGAGGCCGGTATGTCAATGAAAACAAAATACCCACACCATTCAGAAAAGGAGTTCCTGGTGATGATTTTTCCATCTGCTTCAAAGGAACGCATAAGCTAAGTCAAAAAGGCACAAAGCTTTGAAGCATGCTGAAAAAAAGTTATTTTACCCCATCATAATTTCTGAAGTAGTAATAATGTCAGGAGAGGTAAGGGAAAGAATAAAGGAAACTGTGGGTAAAACATGTGAAAGACAGGGACAAAAAAAAACCAAGAAAAAAGAAGAGAGTGGTGATTCTGAACATTTAAAACCCCAAGCAATGATTTAAATGGTGCTCATTCATCCCCCCAGGTGGTTTTTAATATTTAAATCTGGCTTCCAAACTTACCTGTAATTACATTCAGAAAATGTTACATAAGTATTAAATTGAGAACTAAAAAACATAACAGTTTAAACTGTAGCATTACTCTTTTTTATACTGAATATTTTATGTCATAATTTTGTGTGATTTTGCCATAAGCTTTGAATTCTATCTGCTTGCACAAAAGTTTCAGTTTGGTGTAATTATTCATAGTGTGATTTGAGTTACATTACTGGGGACGTATGTTTTTAGCAAGACTGTAACACTGCATCATCATAAGAATAAATACACTCTTGTAGTCAATAGTCTTTGTATGGTACAATAGCACTCTTTATCTCCGAATGATAATGTAAACCGCTGACTCACTTTCCACTCCCAAACACTATCATGATAAGATAATGCCAGAAGAATGTTACGATTAGGCCTACAGCAGCCCTGTACTGTGGCGTCCTGTGTTAAGAGTAAGTTTTAGAGACCAGCTTAAGTGTGAAACGGTTTGAAACAGGATTTCTTGCACAAGCCTACTCTGCAATCAGAACACAAACAAATTGGCTCCATTCATTTCTTCTGTAATGAAGAAGCAGCATGCCGTCTGTGATATATAGGAATGTCAAGTATGTTGCATTCTTCAATTTCCACTTAACCCCATTAATATTTATGTAATTTATTTGACATAAAGTAGCTGTAGGTTCCTCTTCCCCACACCATAGGGTAAGTATAACTTTAAGCTCAAAATATGTTTTGTTTTCCTGAATCACAGCCATAAACTGTGTTCTTCTTATATATGTACCTCATACTGAGTTTGATAGTCCACTATAAGAAATTTCAACAAAATCGAACCTAAATTCAGTGAGTAATCACATATTAAAGCCCAACTCTTAAAAATAGCAGTTCCACTTACCCCGTTTTACCTTATAGGCAAGTTGAAATTAAATTCATATTTTAAAGACACTTCAGTGTGATGGGAAATATATTCTGGTTTTTAGGCTACAATAATTTTATACAGATTTATGTGAAATATTTTTAAATTCTAGAGGCCATAAATTACTATGTTGCTTACATTCATTAGTTAATGACAAGCTGAATTTCAGTTAGAGATAAGTAAAAAAAAAAAGTTGTAATTTTTTTCTCCATCCAATTTCACAGACCCCAGGTTAAGTTGGTTGCACTCTAGTTTACACTCACATAAATCTGAGATGGCCATTTATTATAACCATATGTAGTAGCTCAGCAGACAACATCAAAGTGATGGCAACATCTATTGAGGTGTGTGTTTTAGGAGAACTTGCTTGCTTTGAATCCTTCCTAATAATGGATGAAGTCTCATTTTTATTCACTGTTCATGACCATTATTTACCCACAGTTCTCACAGGATATCCTAGCATTAACAAATAACTTGCAGTGGCTGAATTTACTTTAAGGAAGAAAAATGTGGCTGCACTCAATTTAAGCAACATTTTGACTTGAGTTTTCCAAAGAATATCCAAAGCACCTCAACCACTGGCTAGACCTTAACCTTTACTGTCTGTGTGTTGCATCACTGTGGTGGCATGTGTGGCTGTCCAACTGATCCATCACTGACATATTGCTTTAAAATACCCTCTTATTTGAGCCATTCTGTGGTGTCTGTGCCACAAGAATTCTGCATGGTGTTCTACATTGGTTTCTGTTATGCATTCCTACTGTGAGTTACTGATGAACATCAACACTAGCAGGGTCGTAAATGCTCTAATCATGTTCTTACCATATGATGATTCTGTCATCATGTTATTTACACTCAAGATCTTGTCAAATACAAGATAAAAATGCTGAGTCAGAAGGAAGGAAGTGTTTCAGTCAGAAGGAAGATCAAAATACAGTACTGTTTGTGTCTGTCTGGTTTATCTCCCACACTTGTTTCAAGACTTTTCTTAAATAGCCAGCATCCATATTTATTTATAATTATGCCATTCACATTCATTGTGGTCCTGTCAACTTTGAGACTGTCTTGTGTCAGAACAAATACCAAAATAAATGTTTGTGTTACTGTTTGACCTTTATCCACACTTGTTAAGACCTCTCTAAATTGCCAGTAGCCATCTTGGCATGCAATAAAAATGTCTGCATTTTTGGATTCCCTCTCCTCATGCAGGGCTATAAATTTTCTGTGTTTTAATCCTGTTGCTTGAATTATATGACATTACAAGTAAGAAAATGAAATTTATGGTTACTTTAATTATATTTACAATGGAAAAGGTCACAAAAATATGCATCCTGAATATGTTGTGTCACAAACTTATGTTGCTGCAATCAGAACCTGTTGGGCAGTTAGGTTCATGGACCAACTTTTGCACATCCCTGCTGTAAACTGAAAACCAGGGCAACCTTACCAGTGAAAGACAGCATAGAAGTAGGTAGGCAGTGACTTGGTGCAGAAGAGTATAAATTGCTATACAGAGTTTGGTGATAAATGGGACTAATGGTAAAAGCATACTATGTAACAAGTAATTGATTTAACAAACTAATTCTCCTCAGATAAGAGTTCTTACTGTGCAAGACACAAAAGACAAATGCCCAAAGCACACCAGTACTTCAAGATTTTCACATATCGTCAAGAGTATTCAGGCAGAATTCAGCATTATTTATTTTCTCACAGTATGCTTTCAAAAAGAACTTCCTCAATATACTCTGTGACATTTTGTCAGTATTACAAAATAACATAAATATTCCTTCATCAAAAAAGTTTGGTAATCACTAAACACTCTATTCCATTTTTTTAAGTTCACTCTGAATTACTGGATTTGAATGCATGTTACAATGCCCCAGGATGTAGCTCTGGTTTTCAAAACAAAGTTGTCTCACTTCATCTAGTTCCTTATTTGCATCAATCACCAATACAGGTGCAGGTGTTTGAGCTTGAAGCAGCCACTCCTCATAAGATTCATGCAGTTCCTTTAGGTAGCTCAGAGACACCGTGATCTCTTCTGGACGCCTGCGCCTCTGAATCCTCTCATAACATACTTCTGGACTACTGTGAAGATAAACTGTTACAAAACACATACATTTAGATTTATTCAACTCCAAGTGTTAACCCTTGCCCAAAGAATGTAGAAACAGCCATATTTTTTATATGAATTTTAGTGGGTTAAACCATTCCCAACAATTACTGAAAAAAATCCTTTGAAAATACAACACATAATCAAAATATGTCATACAGAAAGATTGAACATTTTACTACACTTTCTTTTCCCATGCATGCCAAAGAAAATTTTAAGGTACAAGTGCATACCAGTCCATTAATACATCATATTAAGACTAAGGAACCATGCTAAAGATATATCGTGTGGAGTTCTGACTGAAATAATTTTCATATGGATCTGAAGAAATAACTTGTGAAGCAGTGAAGTCAACTGAACTGGCACCTGTAACTTGTTTGCATGTTCACTGTCCTTATGAAAGAAGTAAAATGGCAGAAAATAGGCCAAATAGGTACAGAAAACTTGTTTTGTGAGGGTCAAGGTAACTGGCACAAAAGCTGACCACTCAGCACTATCAATTTATGTGTAGATCACTCTCTTCATATTTTGATGCTTAGACACATGGAAGATTTACTTCTACAGAATTCTAAATTATGAAATGAATGTGGCCATGAGCTTATCATATCACTTACCTATCAAATCAAGGGTGATGTCAAAATTCTGCTCTATCCAATCATACCACTTGCAGAGAACAACATACTCTACATCTAGTAGCTGGCCATTATTGTGCGCCATCTCCACAAAGCAGAATCTGTATAACATGTTAGCATTAAATATGAAACATAAGTAGAAAATGAAAGTTCACATGAAAACTTGAACATATGTGGCGATGGCAATGTACTGTATTTCTCTCACAAATCAGTACTTAAGTTTGGGATTATTTCTATCTCAAAAATTATTTTTCATACAAATAAAAATAAGTTACGATTTATTATGAAAATATGGTTTGAAACTGACTGTGCTGTCACATGGATTTCAGAAATTTTAGCTCAAACTTGTATACTGTAATTATAACTAGGTACAATAAATCCATGTTTAATATTCCCCTTATGGAAAGTGGGTTTCAACACTAAATGAAGGAAAACTTTAAGTGAAAGCAACTTGTCACTAAATAATGGGATTAAGATTAGTGTCAAATTTCCCTGCAGCACAATATTCTCCCTTGAATCTGTGATGAAAAATTGGATGCATGATCTTATGCAAATATTTATTAAAATGGCTGTTTGTGGAAAAGAAGTATTATGTCTGCTAGACCTACCCATGCCATTTTGTGGCTAGGCCCTGTATGATGTTAAATGATAATGAAACATATTTTTTACACTAATCAAGTGATTCATTAGGTTCTAGTTATACCCATCATGCATCTTTCACATAGAAGAGCATTTTGTCTGCCATATTTATATTGCTTTAAGTCACACCCCAGTTTACAAGGTAATGAACAAAAATAATGCTCACTGAATTGTTCAACATCTGGTGACTATCTGCTGACTTTCACAGTGCAAAATGACACTGAATTATTCAGTGAAATATGGTATATCCATTCTACAGTGTTCCTTCAGCAGTACATATTTAGACAATGTAGAAATTCCTTCTTGCTAAGGAAATCAAATATTCGTCATATACACAAAATCCCACAGTCAGATGTTTAATTCTAATTCACATCTCTAGAGATTCACTTATGTGCTATCCTACTGTCAATCCAGCACTTGAAGTGGTCATTTCCATAACAGGTTTCCAACCACACTTCCTATGCATATTTTGTCTGTGGAATGTTTTTTATCCCTCATAACCAAGTACTGTTTTAGAACAAAAGGAAGGTATGAGTAGCAGGCCATGTCCTTTTCCAGAGAAGGTCCTATAATGTCATATCTGGGAAGACAGGAAAACTAGTCAGTTTACACCCTATGCTTTAAAATTAGTAGGTCATGCCCTTTTCCAAAGAAGGTCCTTTATTTCCATATCTAGGAAACAGTAAAACTAGTCACTTTACACCCTATGATTTGTCAGCTGTTGACATTCTGCGCACAGGAGATCTTGTAGGTTTGTGGTGCATGTTTGTTAAGACCTGTTATTTTGGAGGGAACGTTCAAACATTAGGACTCTTCTTTCTGTGTGATGCATCTGTGTCTTCAGTCGGCATAACTGGACATAATTCTGAAACATGAAGTTCCATCTGTTGAGGTCCTTATACAGCAGTTCCAGCAGATTGTGCCCTCGCAAACTGCACCACTCAGAAACTGGTTCCTGTGAATAAAAGCATATACTGCTGTAATTAAAAAAAAATTTTTTTTAAAGATGTGTCAGCAAAAAAAAAAACCCTGGAAAGTCATGTTATATATTCAGATAAGGAAATTAGCTACATTTTTAAGACATGGTGTATAATCTCTTTTATTTTCCACGAACTACCATATGTTTCATAATCATGCCTGTTTATGTTCAAATAATATGTTTTTCATTAACAATACACTAAAAATTTAAGTACCAACCCTGTCATTTAAAGGTTAAAATGGAATACCACTTCCAGATACACCTAAGGTGTTCAACAGTTCTTGTAATGAAGCATCATGCCCTGAATCTGACCATCACCTCTCTCAATCCTCCATATATTCATTTATTGAAAACTTTACTTCACTGCCTTTGTAATTATTTAACTGGCATGAACATAAAAGTACAGGAAAATAATATAAATTAAATCCACATACATGTATAATTTCTGATAGTAAGTTATCACTACTGCTCCTAAGAATATTTGTGGACAGATGTGTACACCGTCCTGCAAGTTCAGTGTGATACTGCTATCTCATTTTCCTTTTAGTCGTAACGTACTGACTGTCATCATTCATTTGATGTGATATTGAAGAATTAATTGAATATTATATATTTAAGAAATCACACAAATTCTATACATTTTCAGTGTGATTTATTTCAATCATCAGTGTCATGTATTTTCTTTTAATTTATTTTTCACTTACCATGGTAATTAAATTGCTACTCCCATAAACATTATTTTACTACCAAATGTAATTTTCTTTGATATCACTGGAACTGTATGCCCTGGAGGAGCTGAAACCTTAACGTCTTTCTTTCTAGAGAATAATATGTTTTTGTGGTACATTTCTAATGCCTATTATCAGTGGGTCGGACAACACCAAAGTAACTGAAGAAGTCTCAATTGGTAGATTTTTCAGAACTTTTTAGAATGTATCTTGCTGAAGATTATGAAGTCCTCTTCTGCCATTCTAATAACCAACCAATATTTTATGCACATGTATATTGCCCCTAGTTTGTAAATATGGGACAACCCACTGTATATGGTATAGGGAGTTAGCCCCTGTTTACAAAACAGGGGTGAAATGCATGTGCTACAATAGACAGTCATTTACTAAAAGTTCTGTTCTGTCAATAACATATTCGTTAAAACCTTCTACATTTGCTGCACAACTCAAGGAAGGAGTTGCAGAATGACCACAAAAGGAGAATCAGTCAGTGATTCCAGACACTTTGTTGACCGTAATACATTCATGGAAAAAATTATATCAGTGTTTACAAATAGTACTTCACAATTTTCTTGGTCCATACAGGTAGGTATAGCCAAAGAAAATATACTTTCACTTTTACAATATAGTTACTTATAACATCAATAAGCTGCTTTCTTGTGCTGAGGAATTTCTTAAAATAAATTTGGAAGAACAGCGTAATCCATAATGTTGAAAAGAATTAACATTAGTATCACCAGTTCATCACCTAGAGAAATGGCAATCAATAACTACACCATTTGGAATCTTAAATTAAAATAATTAATGCAACATCAGGTTACTGTGAAGTATATTATAATAAATTTATAATGTGGAAAATATTTTCCCTGTAACTACACTAGAAGGGGGGAAATGTTTAAACCAGAACAAATATCCGGCTTTCTGAATTGGAGGTTCTGTGGAAAGAAAATTCAAATCATGTTTGTGACACCTGATGCTTTTACCTTACCATGTGAATGTCCACATCAGGAAATGTGCAGAAGTGTTTGATAAATGTGGATTTTCCAGCACCAATATTACCTTCTACAGATACTCGAAAAGGCTTCACTATAGTTTCTTCTTGAATAGATTCTATATGCGACTCCATGAAACTGGGAAAGGTGCTGAAGCATCTGCTGTTAAAAGGACAACATTTATGGGATCATTATTTAATAAACTAAACATGACAGGTTAAGTGAATTGTTTAAGTAGCACCATTATCAGATTACCACAATAGAACCCAGTTCTTAACCTTGAAATCTGCAAACAGATACTTCAAATAATTGATATAAATTACAACCTCAGCTGAACACTTAAACATACAGTGTTCTGTACCTTTTTCAGGAATTTTATGTGTATAGTACTGGGGGGTTCCAGGGGATGATTCAATCAGAATTTCAGAAATAAAATTATCTTCTCACCACTGGTGACTGAACACTTACTGGAGACAAGGATAATAATATTTGTATCAAGCACACCATGAAAACCGATGAATTTTTGTTAAGTGATTTACAGATTTAAGCTTTAATTCCAGTGTCTTAATTCAAACACTCTGAAAGAAACTAGTTTAACATTCTTGATGTATGTGAATCTACTCAAACTAACTTTCCTGGCTCTGCCCATCCACATTTATGATGGGCTAACAAAGGAACCTCTGACCTTACATACTTTAAAAAAAAAACACCAACATAGGACAGCAAGGATGTGTGCACACCTTCTAATGAAGATGTACAGGTACACTAGTGTGTTAGTTTGTCCAACTATAACCATCTCTATCCCATAAAAAAAAAGTAGGTGAAACACACCAACCAACCTCACATTTAACACGTATCATTAAGAAGTATGTTTCTGCTAGCGTAGTGAAAGCATGTGTGAAAATACAGCATTTTAAATTGCATCAGTCCATTCTTGCAGCTGCTGTATTCACTGCTTGGACATTTGTTGGGGCCAAATGTGTGTAAAACAGATCACTAATTTGTATTTTGTTGTTCCATTGTCAACACATAATCAATGGTAAATGTTCACTCATAAAGAGAAACTGCAGATGTGGATAAATTACATGAAAAATAAATTGACTCAACAGAGTGCACTCTCTGACAGTACGTCAAGTGCATGTTCTGCCACAGAAGGCAACTCTAACCTCACACTTTTAAATTCCCTATAATAAATACAGTCTAGTTATGCTAAATAGAAACTTGTAGGGTGAGGAAGTGGGGAAAGGAACAAGAAAAAGGGAAGCACAGAGTATGAGGCTGGAACCTGTTTCATGGCTCATCAGTGAAACATACCAGTCCCAAGCACATTGGCCACTACAACAATCGGAAGTGGCAAATCACTGTACTCTAAGTGATGTTTTTCATAGATAGATATTACACAGTCATATACCCTTGCCTGGTGAATAACCACCCTACGCTACCAACAACCTCAGTGCCTTTTAAGTCCAATTCACCAGAACTACACAGTACTAGGATACAATATAAACAAACTTGTGAGGGGTCATGTTATACAAGCGAAAATTAATACATGAACCTGAAATGATGCACTATTATTTGCCTACAGAAACTACATGTTTGAATAAATTTCCTACAGTCCGTGACACAGCATGGCCTCCATACAAAACGTATGCTTTTACTTTTGGTTTGACTGTTCTAAGTACCGTTAAGCATTGCTGCAGCAAGTCATGTTAAAATGTGTGCAGGCAGATAATAAATAGAACAAAATGATATGTAAAAAAATGTTGATGTATGGACTGTGCATCTTGTATAGTTCATTATCCAGCACAACAAATACACAACATATATAAACAAACAAAAAAAAAGTCAATAACCACTGTGCGGAACTTCGCCGTTACACGACCCGTAATATACACTTAATAAATTCCACGAGTGGACTGACAAACAGTAATAGCAACGAGTTTGTACGACAAGGTATCTATTGAACAGGAATCAAGAACCTGCCTATTAAATTGCTAGCAGCATCTACATTCACACGTTTGTGCCTACCGCCAGAACAATACACTGTGCCGCAACTGTCAAATTACGCACAAGTTAGTTCCGATGCTGAAGCCGCCAACCGGTTTCACCACAATAGTGGAATGTTGCATTCACGAAACCGAATCTGACAGAGACTCACCCGTGTGTTTGAAAAATTCGTTTAACTTTCAACAGTTCTGAAAACGTGCGGAACATTTAATATATTACGGCATACAATCAGACGAACAAAAACATTCTACGGCGCACAGATCATCTACGTCGCTTCTCTACGGTTTGTCTGAACTGAGTTGCAGCATACTCGAATAACCTGCTTGACAGATTGTATTGTATTGTATTGTATTGTATTTATTGTGCGTTCGTCAGATCCATACAAGGCTGGATATTGAACTTGTCAAGTATTACATAGTTACAGTTACAGAATAGGAAATACAATTACAAAATAAGATATATAAGTATAAGTAAGAAATACAATTACAAAGTAAGACATATAAGTATAAAATAAGAATTACAATTACAGAGTAAGAAATAACATTACAAAAAGAACTA
>Ga0123354_10000102_pt1 | contig 63537 bp, 68 predicted proteins | sample TergutLab28metaG_2_FD_97872 | JGI IMG/M metagenome (GOLD analysis project Ga0123354, IMG submission 97872) | Labiotermes labralis P4 segment gut microbial communities from Petit-Saut dam, French Guiana - Lab288 P4 | ecosystem: Host-associated > Arthropoda: Insects > Digestive system > Gut ... | reverse complement strand
TAAATTTTCCCGACGGTATACCGTCGGGAAAAAATATCCGGGTGGCTGAGGGGATTCGAACCCCCGACCCTTGGCTCCACAAACCAATGCTCTAACCAGCTGAGCTACAGCCACCGTAAATAGGTGGCCCGGCTTACTGCGTGGTATGCGGTTAATTTATATATTATAGAATATTTTTCTTTTTATTTTATTGCGGGACGCGGTTTCCGAATAACAAAAGTGCAGTACGAATCTAACACGGGCGTGAAATTTTTGAAGATGTTTTTAGTTTAAATCATACGCGGTGTAACTACCGGAGTTACTCATGGGTGTATACGCTCTCTTGTTTTTCCCGCCGAGGGAGACACATATGCTTTGGCCCGTTTTGTCGCTGTCTTGGGCTACGCATATCAGTTTTCCTGCAAAGGCGGCAGCATTGGGAGTAGTTATGTAACGCGGGAAATAACGCAGGTGATAGGCATTATACCCTTTTGTCTTATTTACCGCGCGTATGTTTGTTGTAGTATTATCAATCACTATATCATAATCTTTAACATCAGGAATAGTCACGTCCAGCTGGTCCGGGCTCGTCGGATACGCGCCGGTCTGCATGTAATATACTTCCAGCGCGTCTTTAAGCGTTCTTATTGACGCCAGCACTTCCGCCGCGCGGCTTTTGTCGACGGTTTTTGTATATTGCGGCACTGCGATAGCGGCGAGAATGCCGATAATGAGAACGACTACTAAAAGTTCAATCAGAGTAAAACCGCTGTTAATTTTCTTCCTCATTTAGAAAATATATAAAATTCTGGTAACGTCGGAAACAGTATAGTCTGAATACTTTTTTATTATGTAAATTAATTAGTAATTGAGTTTGTAATCATACCAGCCGCTTACTATCACCTGGGGATTGTTGGCGGCTCCCAATGTTTTTGTGCAGAAATTTTGGGCGGTTGTGTCCGAGGTCATAACGCGGCAGTAAACGCCGTTCGGGGCAAAAATAATTTCATATTGTATCGGCTGGGGTTTTGTGCCGCCTGCGCTGCGTACGGCTACTATATTTTGAGGGGCGCCGTTTCTTAGAGCGACGTCAAAGTTTTGCATTATTACGCTTGAACCTGATATTGTGCCGTCGGACATGGATATATCCAAATCGTTCGGGTTCGTCGTATAGGAGCCGGTGGCCAAGTAATAAGCCTGCTCCGCAGTCCAAAAAGCTTTGCCAGCGATAAGCATTTCCGAAGAGCGCGATTTTAAAACCGCTTTTTGGTATTGCGGCACGGCGATGGCGGCAAGTATGCCGATAATCAAAACCACTACTAAAAGTTCAATCAGCGTAAAACCTGTTTTTTGTGTCATAGTAAAATCAGTCTACAAAAATGCGGTCCGTTTCAGAAGAGCGTACGTATATTTCTTTAAAAAACTTCCGGCATTACATCCTCAATATGCACTATAAAAAAATTTAATTTCAAAATAACATTTATAAGTAATATAATGGATTTATGAAACTCAGAACCCCGGCGCTTTTTATTTTTGTATTTTTATGCGCCGCCGCTTACGCAGAAACGCATGTGGAAATTGCTAAAGAGTTTGCGTCGTCCGTCGTAACCGTCAACACGGTTAACGCGAAGGGCGGCACATTCAGCGGCACGGGTTTTATCGTCGCGCCGGACGGCGTGATAGCGACTTCAAAGCACGTCGTTGAAGGCATGGCATATATAAACGTAACTTTCAACACCGGCCTGATTTCAGATGAAGCGCGGATAATCGCCGTCTCAAAAGAAACTGATTTGGCGCTGCTGCAGATTGAAGCGAAAAATCTGCCGGCTGTTTATCTTGGCGATTCTGATTACGCTCTTCCGGGCGCCGGAATAACCGTCATAGGCAGCCCGCGCCGTCTGCAAAACACTGTGACTACCGGCGTAATTTCACAGGTTCGCCCGGTGAGCGGCGGCATTATCTGGCACCAAATCAGTGCGCCCGTTTCGCCCAGTTCCAGCGGCAGCCCGGTGTTTGACAGGGACGGCAGCGTAATTTCCGTCGTGTCGTCTATATACGCCGGGGAAGGTAATCAGAATTTAAATTTTTCCATACCGTCAAATTATTTAAAAAAGCTTATGGAAGAAAACGGCCTCACTCCTCCCGAGAGGGAAGAAAAAAGCGGCGGCGTTTTGGGATATCTTAAAGAATGTTTTGACATATTTGCGGGGTTTTTCAGGTAAAATTTATGAACAAGAAAAAAATATTAATTTCATTGGCTGCGGTTTTTATAATTTTATTTTTACTGCTTCCGGTTTTTAAAGGCGGCTCAAAAAAAGTGGCTAAAGAAAAAGCGGTTCCGCAAATCGCCAGTTCAAACCCGCTTACAAAGGCGGTACAGTTTTTGGCGTCAATCATCGGCCTTAATAATAGTGCCGCGCGGGACGCCGTTACCGCGGAACAATACGTAAATTCAACGCCGCGGAAACAAGCCGCGCCCGGCGTTAACGAAAACGGCGGCGATATCCCGCGCGCGACAACCGGCGGCGGCAATTATAATGACGACAACGTGCGGCTGCCTGAAGATTTGGCGCAGAATTACGGAATGGCGGAAGTTAAAGACAACGAAGGGAACTGGGTTCTTATAAAGCAGTCTATGCCGGCGGTGTCCACGCGCGGGATGTATGACGCTGATATTAAGGAAGATCCGGCTTCCGTCATAGAAGGCAGAAGAATTTCAGACGCTATCGCGCGGGATAACACGCCCGTTTCCGCCGGCATAAATATGTTTACGCCGTTTGTGCCTCTTTCGCCCGCAGCCGCGGGCGCGGCACAGCGCGGCGTGGAATTCGCGGCCAACTCTTTCCGCGCGCCCGGCGGTTTATATTATACCTCAGGCGGCGGTTATTACGCGTCCGGCTCGCGCGGCGGCGGGAACAGCGGCGGTTTCGGCAGCGCCGACAGGCAGGCTAATAACACGGACAACGTAAACGATTTAGAGAGTATCTTCACCGCCGCGCAGGCCAAAGCCGCCAGCGCGGGCGCGCGCATTAACGGAGGTAATAGCCGTTCTTCTACCGGCAGCGGCGGCATAAACCAATCCCCCGGCGGCAATAACAAGCCCGGAAGTAATCCCGGCCCCGGACTGGGAAACCAACCAGGCCAGAACAGGCCCGGTCCCGGCGGCGGCATACCCGGCGGAACTGCAACGGCTCCTAATTTCAGCGACGTTATGGCTAAGGCGGAGGCTGCAACCGCCGCCCGTCTTAAACAGGAGGGAGAAGGCGCGGGAATTAATTATTATAATGATTCCGGCTCATGCGGTATTATCCATGAAGAGGAAAAACTTAATCTCAACTGTTATAGCGCCGCGGACCCCGCGGTAATCGAGGCTCAAAGACAGAAAAGCGTTGCAACATTTATAAAAAGCATGTTCCCGAACAATAATTTACCGCCTGAAAAACTTCAGTCTTTGACAGAGGAATATAATTCGCATCCGGAAAATTTCCCGCTGAGGCCGCAGTATGTTTATGTGCTTTTTCAGGGAACCGGAGACAAGGCAAAGGATGAACAACAGACTAACAATATGTTCAATATTCCCGTCATGGACAGCGGGCAGGAAACAAAAACAGACGGCGGCTGCCCGGACGGACAACAATGTTATTATATTCTGAGGTCTGATAACAGTGTTACTCAAGACTTGTCTAAAGGAAGCGGGGGCAGCGCGTTTGACACCAATAAATTTTCAGAGATAAAGAGCGATAGCCCGAGCGCCGTATTCCAAACTGTAACGGCGGAAGATTTTAATAACGTTATAAAGGGCGTTATGGTAAACCAAAATAAAAGTGAGCAGAAAGGCGGGTATGTTTATGTCGTCGTTCAAAATCCCGGCAATGCTTTAAAAAAATATGAGGATACAGGCAGTTCTTTTCCCATTGTTTATGTAACAGATTTAACAAATGCCGCGCCCGGCGCAATGCAGAGGACGACGGAAGAATCTATAGGACAAGTGGGCGTAAACGTCGGTACGTTCTATCAGATATATAATGAAATGCGTTCCCAGAATGTCCGCGGCGCGTTGGAAGGAATTAACCAGAATAATAAAGGATAATTTATGACTACCAAAAAGATATTTATAAGTGGTGCCTTACTAGTTATTTTTGCGTTTAACGCGTTTGCAATGGATACGATAACCAGTCTGGATACGCTTCAAAGCAAGGCAAATCAAAATAAAGTTATCGTCGCGGTTTTCAGCGCGGCCTGGTGTGCGCCGTGCAAAACGTTTAAAGAAAATATTTTTACGCCTATGGAAAATTCCTACAAAGAAAAATACGGAAACCGCGTTGAATTTTATGTGTTTGACGTGACGGAAACCGCCGTCGCTAAAAGCGTGCAGACGCGGCTGGGCATCAACACTATTCCGGCGGTTATCGTTTTCAGCGGCAGCATGGATAACAGGGACATTTTCGTACCTCCTTCCGGGCAGCTTATACGCGACGCCATAGACAAAAGGCTTAAATAAAATCTCCCTTCGTTAAAAAACGCGCTTTTTTAAGGCGTGTTTTTTTTGCTAGACTTTCTATATGGAAAAACTTAAAACGGATTTATCTAACCTTGACGTGTTTTTTAACTCTCTGCCCGCGGCTTCGGCGGCTAAAGCCAAGACGCTTTTTTATAAGAAATTAAGCATAGCCATGCACAAATTTTACGGCGGGAAAATGGAAACTTTTCCCAAATCCCCGCTGCCGTCCGCCGCGTGGCTTAACGCATGGTACACGCCGGGTGTTTCCGCTGTTTCCACGACGATACGGGACAATAACCGGACGTCTTTTGAACTTACCAACCGCAAAAATTTAGTAGCCGTGGTAAGCGACTCCACGCGCGTCCTAGGCGACGGGGACTGCACGCCGCCCGGCGGCCTTGGCGTTATGGAAGGCAAAAATTTTTTAATGAAATATTTAGGCGGCGTGGACGCCGTCGCGCTCTGCATTGACAGCAAGGACGAGACCGGCAAAAACAATCCGCAGAAAATTATAGATTTTGTGCTTATGTGCCAGCACAGTTTCGGCGCGATTAATCTGGAAGACATAAGCCAGCCCAACTGCTACCGCGCGCTTGACGCGCTGAGGGAAAAAGCAAAAATCCCGGTCTGGCACGACGACGCGCAGGGCACGGCGACGATAGTAACCGCCGGCTTAATCAACGCGCTCAAACTGGCCGGCAAAAAAATAGAAAATATAAAAATAGTTTTATTCGGCTCCGGCGCGGCAAATACGACGATGTGCAGTTTTTTAACTCAGATGGGCGCAAACGCGGGCAATATAATTATGACCGACTCAAAAGGCCCTATCCATAAAAACAGAAAAGATTTAGAAGCCAATCCTAACTACTATAAACAATGGGGCCTCGCGCAAAAAACGAACGCGCAAATGCTCGCCGATATCCCGTCCGCGTTCCAAAACGCCGACGCGGTAATAGCTTTATCCAAACCCGGGCCGGATACTATTAAACCTGAATGGGTGCGCGGCATGGCAAACAAAGCCATCGTTTTCACCTGCGCCAATCCGGTGCCGGAAATTTATCCTTACGCGGCCAAAGAAGCCGGCGCTTTTATCACGGCTACGGGCCGCGGAGATTTTGAAAACCAGCTTAACAACTCCGTCTGTTTCCCGGGCATTTTAAAAGGCACGCTGCTGTGCGGCGCGAGAACCATAACCGACACAATGGCCATCGCCGCCGCCCGCGCGATAGCCGCTTTCGCGGAAAAGCGCGGGATAACGCCGTCCAACATTGTGCCGCTTATGAGCGAGACGGAAATTTTCCCGACTGTCGCCGCAGCCGTCGCCGCGCAGGCGGTTAAAGAGGGCATCGCAAGCGCGAAACTAACGGAAAAAGAAATTTATGAGCAGGCTAAACAGGACATTGAAGACACGCAGAAAAAATATAATTATCTGCAGCAGAAAGATTTTATAAAAACGCCGCCGCGGGAAATTTTACAGTCGGTTTTAAAAGAAACGCTGGAGGAAATTTGAGAGAAATTTCTGCCGATAAAATAACCGCCTCCGTCGCCGCGCTGTGCGCCCGCGCGGCGGTAAATCTGCCGCCCGACACTCTTGGCTGTCTTAAAGAATGCAAAGCGCGCGAGGCCGCGTCCGCCAAAAAAATTTTTGACATTTACGAACAGAACGCGCAAGCGGCCGCCTGCAAAAAAATTCCTCTGTGCCAGGACACAGGCACCGCCGTAATATTTTTGGAAATCGGCCGGGACGCGCATATTGCCGGCGACGTTTACGCGGCGGTTAATAAAGGCGTGAGAGAAGGCTACACAAAAAATTATCTGCGCGCGTCGATAGTGGACGAGCCTGTTTTCGAGCGCAAAAACACCGGCGATAACACGCCCGCCGTAATCCACGTAAAAATCGTAAAAGGAAATAAATTAAAAATTATTCTGCTGCCGAAAGGCGGCGGCGCGGAAAATATGAGCCGCCTTAAAATGTTAACTCCGGCGGACGGCGTGCAGGGCGTCAAAGATTTTATAGTTGAAACGGTAAAACTTGCCGGCGCAAATCCGTGCCCGCCCGTCGTGGTCGGCGTAGGCATCGGCGGCGGTTTTGACGGCTGCGCGGAACTTGCCAAATACGCGCTGACGCGCCCGCTGGGCAGTAAAAATAAGAATAAAAAATACGCCGCGCTGGAAGCGGAACTTTTAAAATTAATAAATAAACTGGGCATAGGCCCGCAGGGTTTCGGCGGTAAGACGACGGCGCTGGCAGTACACGTTGAATATGCGCCGTGCCATATGGCCAGTCTGCCGGTAGCGGTCAACATAGGCTGCCACTCCCATCGCCGCGCGGAGGTTGTTTTATGAAAAAACTTAAAACGCCTTTGACGCTTTCGGATTTAAAAAAATTAAAAACCGGAGACAATGTTTTATTGTCCGGCGTAATTTATACTGCTCGGGATAAGGCGCATGCTAAATTATTAAATGAAAAAACTCCGCCGGACTGGCTTAAAGGCGCGGTGGTTTATTATTGCGGGCCTACTCCTCCTCCGCCCGGCGCAATAACCGGCAGCCTCGGGCCTACAACCAGCGGGCGTATGGACAAATTTACGCCGCAAATGCTGTCAAAAAACGGTATAATTGCAACTATAGGAAAAGGCGGCAGAAGCGAAGCGGTAAAAACCGCTATGCGCGGCCGTGCCGTATATTTTGCGGCTACCGGCGGCGCGGGCGCGTTGCTGGCGCAGACGGTTAAAAAATTTAAATGTATAATGTACCCGGAACTGGACGCGGAGGCGGTCTATGAACTGGAAGTTGAAAATATGCCGCTTACCGTCGCGCTGGATTTAGAAGGCAACGATATTTATAGGAGAGATAAATGAGAACATTTAACAGATTTTTAGTTTTTGCTCTGGCGGCTTTTATTCTGGCCGCGTGCTCAAAATCCGCGGGAACCTCTTCTGACGACACGTCTTATAACCGCACCGGCAGCCGGCAGGAAGCGGATAACGTTCTGAGGCATAAAGTTTTTGCCGCATACAGCGGCGAGGGTAAATTTTACGCTATTTACGCGCTTGCCACGCTTGTTAAAGACATGGACAGCAACGGATATTACAAAATAAAATTCATAAACGGGCCTTACGCCGGCGAAGTGAGAAAAATGAAAGACGTCATACTCAGAACGGTAAGCATGCGCCCGCAGGATATACAAAAAAGCCAGGTCGTTATGTATGACACGACTAACCCGAAAAATTTTAAAGACAGTCCGTTAAATCAGTGGCAGAAAGCCATTGTATATGACGAAAGGCAGGCCGCGGACGGCCGCGTCATGCTTGAGTTTCCGCATGATTCCAATGACTTTATGGCCACGAGGGAAGCGGCGTTTCCGTCTAACATCCGCCTGATAACGGAGCCGGTGGTTCATGACCCCAGGACATTTTTACCGTAAGGAGCGCATATGAAAAAACTTCTTTTTACCATTTTTATAATTTCCGCCGCGGTTGTGCAGGCGCAGGATTTGCGTAAAGATATTATGTTAATGGATGTTCCCACGGCGGAAACGCTCGACCATTATTCGGCTGATTTTAACGCCAGGTTTTATTCGCAGAACAGCGTTATGACAAGCGTGGATTTCGGCATTTTTCCGCAGCTTAATTTAGGGTTTTCAATAGCGGCGCAGCAGCTGCTGGGCAATGAATCGCCGGTGCGCGTTCTGACGCCGCAGTTACAGGCTAAATTTAAAATTTACGACGGTTCCCTGTATCTGCCGGCGATAGCCGTAGGTTATGACGGCAGGGGTTATATGTATGACCACGTCTCCGGCAAATATCTGCAGGATAAAAAAGGCGCGTATCTCGTTTTAAGCCGCGAAGTTATTATACCCAATCTTCAGATACACCCCGGCGTAAACGTTTCTGATTTTGACAGCTCAAACGTGTTTTTCTTTACCGGTGTCAACTTCAATATCGAAGACAAGGTAAATTTAATGTTTGAGTGGGACAATGTGCATAATATAAAAGATTCTCGCTTGAACGCCGGCGTAAGGGTTTATTTAACGGACTCGTTTGAAGCTGATTTTATGCTGCGTGATTTTACCGATAAAGACATGTTCGAACGCGCTTTGCAATTAAGATATAAAGCGAACTTTTAGGGGGTTCCTGCGCCGAGTTTTTCCAATTGGAACGGCGCATGTTTGTGTACATTTTGTGTTCAAAACCCTCACCTGTGTCCTCTCCCTTTAAGGGAGAGGAAAAAATTAGGAGGACGGAGTACAATTTATGACGGAAGAAAAAAATAATTCCGCGCAGTCTCCGCATCCGGACGCGCAAGCGGCGCCGCGGCAGCAGTTCCAGCGGCGTATAATTTTTATAAAGAAAGATTTGCAGTTTGAGTATATGATTTTGATAGTTTTAAGCGTACTGCTCGGCATAGCCGTAACGGTTTTTGAGGTGCTGTCTACTTTTCAAAGCATTTATAAAGATTATCCGGCCGTTTTGCAGCCGCTTTACGGGAAAATCACGCCTATTTTTGTGACGTTCGGGCTTAAAATCGCGGTCTATCTGGCGCTGGTGATTTTATTTTCCGCCATTCTGTCAAATAAAATGGCCGGCCCGATTTTCAGATTTGAAAAAACGTGCGACGAAATCGCCGAAGGCGATATTTCAAAACGCGTCCGCCTGCGCAAAGGGGACAAGTTTATTACGCTGCAGGACAAATTTAATAATATGATGGACGTTTTGGAAAAGAGGATAAAGAGACGCAAATGAAAAAAGTTTTAGTTCTGGTTTTTATTTTATGCGCGGCCGGCGCTGGCGGGCAGGAATATTTTTCCCGTTTTAACCCGTCGGCGGAGATTACGCTTGAGACCGCCATACGCCTGGGGCTGGAAAATAACACGCAGCTCCTGGCCGCGCAGCAGAGCATAATGATAGCGCAGTCCCGCGTAACCGAAACGTCTATGATGCGCCTTCCGCAGTTTGACCTGCTGGCAACGGCTACGGCGTATGATTTGGATTCCGTCAGCGTTTTGCCGGAGGCGCTGGGCCTGCGCGTAATATACCCGCAGCAAGGTTCCAGCAGCAATTTTTACGGCACCAGCGTTTCGGCGGTGCAGTATCTTTATTCCGGCGGCAGAATATCGGGCAGCATAAAAATGTCCCGGGCCAATTTAAAAGAAGAACAAAGTAAATATGAGACGGCAAAAAATGAAGTTATATTAAAAGTAAAACTGGCTTTTTATAATTTTTTATACGCCACGCAATATCTTGATTTGGCCGAAAAAGATTTTGCGACCGCCCAAAATTACGCCAAAAAGCAAAAGTCCGGGAACTCATGGGACCGCGTGAGCATTGCCGCGTCTCTTGAAAGGTTCCGCGCGGAAATTAATACCGCCCGTTACGAATACCGCCGCGCTTACCAGAACATGCTGGAAAGTTTGAATAAAGAATTAGACTCCGAGATTAAAATTAAAGGGGATTTTAAACCTTTTATTTACGAAGGGGAAATCAGCAAATTAAATTTGTGGGCCATGCAGTTCAGGCCGGAACTGCAGACGGCGCTTTACGAAGTTGAAATGTACAACCTTGCCGCCAATATTTCGCTCGGCCAGAAATATCCGGACGTTATTCTGGGCGCCAGTTTTGAGAAGGTGGGGGAAGACACTTTGAGCAATACAAATAAGCAGGTAAGCCTTGCCGTCCGCCTGCCGCTTTTATACAGTTATTTCACGCAGCCCAAGCAGAAAAAAGCGCAGCAGAAACAAAGCGCGCTGCGCCGCTCTGATTTGGAAGACACTATACGCCAGCAGGTGCTTACTAATTTTGACAGTTTAATGTTTTGGCAGGATGAAGTAAAGGAAAGAGGAACCGCCGTCGACGGGATTTCAAAAGAAATTAAAAAGAGCGAGGCTGGCGGCGTTTTCGGCATAGAATCTCTTAACGCGCTTGAGGCTTACCACAAAGCGCAGACGTCTTATTTGGAAGCCGTAAAGGAAAATTTGCTGGCCAAAGCGCAGCTTGAATGGGCGGTAGGGCAGGATTTATAATTTCAGCTTTTACTTTTCTACGGCCTTGAGCGTTCCGCGCTTGAGGTTTTTATATCAAATATGAAGAAAGTTTTTCTTATAATAATTTTAGCGTTTGCGGCGCTGCCCGTTTTTGCAAATGACACGGATAAGCAGGACGCGCTTCTGCGCGATTTTTTGTGGAAAGAATTTATTAATACGCCCAAAGACCAGCGCGTAAAAACGGGGCTTGCTCTTTCCGCCGGCGGCACCAGAGGGTTCGCGCATGTCGGCGTTTTGGAAGTTTTGGAAAACGCGGGGACGCCTGTAGATATGCTGACCGGCACGTCGATGGGCGCCGTTATCGGCAGCGGTTACGCCGCCGGGCTGCCTGTCAGCCGCCTGTGGGAAATAGGCGAAAATATACGGCCTGATAACGTGTCTAAAGACCTCGGCAGCACCGGACTTTTGAAACTTGTTATAGGCGGCAAACTGCCGTCTTCCAAAAATTTTGAAACTTTTCTTGAAGAAACTCTGCAGGGTAAAAATATTGAAGATTTGAATATTCCTTTCGCGTGCCCGGCAATGGATATTAAGACGGGGGAGAAAATTCTTTTTACGTCCGGCCCGGCCGCGCTCGCCGTGCGCGCCAGCATGAATTTGCCCGGCATATTTGAGCCCGTCGAATACCGCCAGCGCCAGTTGGTGGACGGCGGCGTGGTAGATTATCTGCCGGTGGACGCCGTCAGAAATCTCGGCGCGCAGTACGTTATAGCGTCTCTGCCTTTGCAGGATTACAGCGGCGTGGTGCCGAAAACGGTCGCGGCTTATCTGCTGCGAATAGGCGACATACGCGGCGCGATACTGACGGAAGAGGCCGTCGCGAAAGCGAATTTTGTAATAAGGATAAAAGTCCCGAACATTGAAGTTTTGGATTTTAACAAACTTCCCATAGCGGCGGAACTGGGCATAAGGGAAACTTACAGAGTGTTGCCTATGCTACAGGAAGATTTAATTATATTTAATATAAAGTATAGAGAACATGAGAAATAAAACAGTACTTATAGTAATTATTTTCTTTATAAGTGCTGTTGCCGGACACAGCGCCATATGGCCTTTTGCCAAAAAAGAAAAAGTAAAACTTACCGAGGCAAGGCAGCTGTACTCTGAGAAGGATTACGAAGGCGCGATAGCCAAGCTGAAAGATTTTCTTGTTGAAGGCACGGTCAAACGGCGCGAGAAAAGGGCGTATCTGCTGTTGGGCGATTGTTATGAAAAGCTGGGCCGTTTGGACAGCGCGCTGAACACTTATCTTGAGGGCGTGGAACTTAACCCCAAGAATAAAGATTTGCTTGAGCGCCTTGCCGAGCTTTATGACAGGACGGACCTTACGCAGAACAGCATTGAGACTTACCGGCGCATTCTGGACATTGACAAAGATGACGAAAACGCAATGCTTGGTCTGGCGCGCGGATATATGAAGGAAGGGTTTTTCTCAAAAGCGCAGCAGTATTATAAAATGTTTTTTGATTTGAAACCTAAAAATATGAAGTCATATTTTTATGAATACGCGCTCAGTTATTATAAACAAAGAAATTTTAACGCGGCATTATTTCATATAGGTTTGTCGTTAGAAGCGTATAAGGACAGATATAAGGATAATTTCCTGGCCGCGCAAATAAGCAGGGACATGGGTAATAAGGAAGACGCCGCTAAATTTTTGGCCGCCGCGCTTGCCGCCGAAAATAATTATGAGGCGGTTATGACAAAGGCTCTGTGGGCCGTGCAGGACGGGGATTACGCGTCCGCTTTAAAAATCGCGGACGGCGCGCTGGCGGGTTCCCCGTCTGACAGACTGGCGCTTTACATAAAATATATGGCTTACGCGCGGCAGGGGAAACAGAAAGAAGCGCGCAAATATCTTGAAAAAATAACGGCGCAGGATAATGACGGTTTTATAAGGCGTGTCGCATTGGCTAATTTAAATGCTAATATCTAAGGTACAGAGATATGAACAAGAAAGTAATTTATGATATGCCGGCTGTTTCAGGGGATGTAAAACCCATAGACGCGCGCGGTATACCGGCGGGTTTGTCTTCCTATGAATTGGTTTATATGCTGGACGCCAAACATAAATACGCTTTTATTTTCGGCGGAGAGAAAGCCGGGCATCCGGAAAACGCCGGACTGAACGAGCCTCTGCATGAAAAATATCATAACGCGGCTCTTTCCGGCAAGGGCGTGATTTACGAATGGGGTTCCGGCGGCAGAAATTACCGGACGGCGCTTATACCGCTGGGCGGCGGGCAGGTTACAAACGTTCTTGGCATAGTTAAGGAACTGCCGGCTTCCTCCGGACCGTCCAACATGGTGCGGGACGGCGGGGCAAAAACGTTTTCGCAGGTTCTGCTGAAAACGCGTGAAGAGGAAAAGAAAAGGGTTGCCAGCGCGCTGCATGATGAAATAGGAACGACGGCGGTTATTTTAACGTCAATACTTTCCATACTCGAGAGTGATATTAAAGAAGGTAAAAAGGCGGACGCTCTGCGCCGCGCGAAAGAGATGGACGCCAGAATAAAAGAATGCGTAGAGCGCATTAAAAGTCTGATTGTGACGATGCGTCCGCCCAGCATAGACGCCGCCGGCTTAGACGGCGCGGTTAAAGAGCTGGTGGAAAATTTGAATAAAGTGTCGCCGGTTAAAATAAAATATGTTTATGAAGAAGAAGACAACGGCGCGATTGACGACGAAGTTAAGATAATGCTTTACCGCGTCGTGCAGGAAAGTTTGAACAACGCTTTGAAGCACGCTCAGGCGAAAAATATTAATGTTACGTTACAAAACCTTAAAAATTTAGTAAAAATAGAAGTAAAGGATGACGGAAGGGGATTCAAAAAGGCTGAGAAGCCAACCCTCAGCCACTTAGGGTTGCCGGGGATGAAGGAGAGCGTCAGCTACCTCGGCGGGCAGTTCAAAATCAAGACCAATTTAGGCAAAGGGACCGTAGTTGCGGTGTCTTGCCCTAAGGTTATATATAAGGTGGAACTATGATAAAAATACTGTTGGCGGATGACCACGCCCTGGTAAGAGAAGGAATAAAGTCGGTGCTGGAGAGGAAGAGCAAGCTTATCTCAGTCGTCGCGGAAGTAAGCAACGGCAGGGACATGCTTGATTACGCCGCCAAACACAAAGACGTGGACGTGTTTGTGGCGGACATTGCTATGCCGGTCTTAAACGGCATTGAGGCTACGCAGAAACTTACAAAGCTTAACCCCGACGCCAAAGTCATTGTTTTAAGCATGTATGACGACCGCGCGTCCGTGGAAAAAGCTTTTAAGGCGGGAGCCAGGGGTTATGTCGTGAAAGTTTCCACCGCGGATGAGATTATCGACGCTATTAAAGAGGTCCACGCGGGGAGATTTTACCTGTGTTCAAAGGTGTCAAAATACGTCGTCCAGGGTTTTTTAGGCAAGGCAATGCCTTCCAAAAAGGACCCCAGCGGCCTGACGCCCAAGGAAAAGCAGGTGCTCCAGCTTATCGCCGAAGGTTACAGCAGCAAAGAAATAGCCAAAGAGTTCAACCTTTCGCTTAATACCATACACGTTCACAGGAACAATATCATGCGCAAACTTGATATTCACAAACAGGCTGAACTTGTCAGGTATGCCATAAAAGAGGGTATAGCGCACTTATAGAGCGCCGTTGTTTTCAAAATAAAAAATCCGGCGTAAGTTTATGCCGGATTTTTTATTTTGAAAACAACGGCTGGCGGCAGCTTAAAAAATTATAAAATGTACACATGCGCATAATAGCAGGCACGGCCAGAGGCCGCAAAATATTTTCCGTCTCAAAAAATATGCCGGTGGTGCCTATATCGGACAGGATAAAGCAGTCCGTTTTTGACATCATACGCCCTCGTCTGCCCGGCAGTTATTTTCTGGACCTGTTTTCCGGCACGGGCAACGTTGCGCTGGAGGCGTTGTCCCGCGGCGCGTTAAAAGCCGTCATGGTGGACAGAGAAGTCGCCTGCGTAAAAAATATAAAACGCAATCTGGAACATTTGGGTTTTACCGAACGCGCCGAAGTTGTTAAGGCGGATGTTCTTAAAGGAATAGATTTTTTAAACGCCTACGCGCCCGAAGGATATGACATAATTTTTGTGGGCCCGCCGTACAGGGATATTAACGAAAAGCCGCTTTCCCTGTCCGGACCGGCGCTTGCGGAAGCCGCCAAATATAATTTGCTTAACAAAACGGGTTTCATAGTTTTGCAGCACCACAAAAACGAGATTTTCGACGTGCCCGCCGCTTTCAAAATTTACCGCGAAGAAAAATACGGCGACACTCTTGTGCATTTCCTGCACCCGAATAAAGACAAAAATCCAAAACCCTCAAAAAGTTCGGATTTTAAGGCCGACTAATGTTTGAACATAAAGTTTACGAGTTAAATTATTCTAAAATAAAAACATACCGCGAATGTCCGCTGTTGTACAAATACAAATATATCGAGGGCAAAAAAGACGGGCTTGTGCCGTCGTCTTCTCTGGGCGTTTCGCTTCACCGCACGCTGGAAGAATACCATAAAAATTCAAATGACGCGTCGGAAATAATAAATTATTATAACGACTGCTGGCTTGGCGCCGGCTATTCAAGCGCGGCGGAGCAGATGGAATATTATTTGAAAGGCAAAAAAATGCTTGAAGATTACGCGCAGCGCGAATATGAAAGGAAAACGACGGTTGACAGTACTGAGCGCGAATTTATTTTTGAATACGGCAAATGGACTTTCCGCGGCAAAATTGACCGCACGGACAAATTGCCCGACGGCGGCTGGGAAGTAATCGACTACAAAACCGGACCTGAATTTGACGAGACGGCGGATATCAAACAAAATCTGCAGATGGGCATTTACGCCGTCGGCGCGCGCCGCGCGTGGAATATGCAAAAAGGCAAAGCGTCGATAATGTACCTCGCTTTAGGTAAAACTATCAGCGCGGATTTTGATGCTTTTAATGAAGATGAAATTTTAAAAACATATATAGACGTCGGCCAGAATATAGAAAACCTGATTTTTGACGCGAATACAAATCACTGCCAAAACTGCGCCTTCAACACCCGCTGTCCGCAATCAATAGTAAAAAAGCCTTAATTTATCATCATATATTCGGATTACAAAAAAGTAAATAGCCTACTATCTTGCCGCTATACATCGGATTTTTTATACTTTTCTTATATTCGCAGGAAAAGGATAAAATTTTTATGAAAAAAGGCTTTACTCTGATAGAGTTGTTAGTGGTAGTTTTAATAATCGGCATACTGGCGGCTATCGCCGTGCCGCAGTACCAAAAAACCGTAGAACGCTCCCGCGCGGCGGAAGCAATGCTGATAGTTTCTACTCTTGCCAAGGCAGGAAAGATGTGGACATTAGAAAGCGGTACGGACCCGCAGACCGCGACATGGGATGAACTTAATATAAATTATACGGTAGACTCTCCGCAGGACTTAACCACAACCGGAAAAGATATAGGAAATTACAACTGCCGCTTTTTGGATGCGGAAATATCCTGCACCAGGAAAACTGACGTAGGATATTCAATTGATGCATGGAATGACGGGCGTATTACCTGTACGGCTTCCAGCGCCCAGGGGGAAGGAATCTGTAAAGCCGCCGGCTGTGCATTTTCAGGAAATAACGGGACTTCCTCCGTTTACATTTGCAGCGCTGGCTCAGGTATAGGGCCGTCCATCATTCTACCGCCGCCTGTTCTGCCGAAATGTCCGACACCATCTTGCACGATGGTATGCGATCCGCCGCCGCCATGTACCTGCCCTCCTCCTCCTGAGTTATGCGCATGTCCGGGCGGGATGTGTCATCAGGTATGCTACTATCCTGAACAGCCGCCTGGCGGCTGCCAGAATTAAGGCGGGCTTTATTTATTTTATCACCGGTAAATCAGGCGTAAAGTTTTTATAATCCGGCGCTTTAAAACCGGCGGGGAAATTAGCGGCGTCAAACTTTTTCCATGTCTGGCTTCTGCCCAGCCATGATGATATTTTCAGGTGGCCTCTCACCAGCAGGCTGCCGTCTTTGTCAAATTTCATTTTCGCTTTATATTCGTCGCCGCTTTTCGGGTCCAGAATAAAACCGTCTTCGTACAGCCAGTCTTTGCCGTTGCTGAGTTTCATTTCCCTGATAAAATCAAGACCGGCTATTTTGGCGGTAACTTCTTTTCCGTCAATAATCCGCACGACGTTTTTGGCGGCGTCATGCGCCGGGTTGTCTGTGGTGTCGCGCACTTTTGCGCCGTTGGAGCCGGGTTCATAAGTCATAATAACGCGGCCGTATATCATGTCGTTGTATTTATAGACGGCAACGACGCTTTTAGCTTCTTTGGTTTTATCGTCAAACGTCTGCCAAAAGCCCGTCACGTCCTGCGCTCTTAAACATACGGCGGAAAGCATAAACGCAAAAGTCAGTATTTTTTTCATCACGGCGCTCCTTAATATTTATCTTACTATCGGCGGGTCAGGCACAAAACTTGTATAATCCGGTATATCTAAACCGGCGGGGAATTGTGTCGTGTCAAACCTCTCCGCCGTTATGCTTCTTCCCAGCAGCGACGATACCCTTAAATGTCCCCTTACCACCAGATTGCCGTTGTTGTCAAATCTCATCTGCGCTCTGTATTTGTTGCCGTTCTGCGGGTTTATAATATAACCGTCTTCGTACAGCCATCTGCCGCGGCCCGTGTTCGGAGTCATATCCAAAATAACGTCAAGGCCGGCTGCTTTTACGCGCACGTCTTGTCCGTTTACAACGCGCACAATGTTGGGCGCCGCGTCAAAGACGGGGTTAAACATTGTGTCAATAATTTTCTGTCCGCGGGAACCTTCTTCATATATCAGCACCGCGCGGCCGTATATTTTGCCGTTGTATCTGTATATCGCCACGACGCTTTTCGGGTCCTGGTGTCTGCTGTCGTAAAAAGTCTGCCAAAACCCCGTTACGTCCTGCGCTTTTAAGCATACCGCGGCAAGCATAAAAGCAAATATCAATATTTTTTTCATATTACCCCTTTTTTATTTTAAGGCTTTGGTAAAACTCGGCCTCACCAATATTTTACAAAAAAGGTAGAATATGTATATAACTTTAATGTGAGGTTTGTATGAAAAAGAACAAAGTTTCAAAAACCGTTAAGCCGGCGGCGCAGACGGATTCCCCCATACTTAAAGAAGTAAAACAGATTTACGCTTTCATGCAGTCCGAGAACCTTGGCACGGTTTCCTATGAACAAAAAGGCGTGCAGGTTAAAATAGTGCGCGCGGCCCCGGCGCAAGTGGCGGTTCCGGTGGCGGTAGGCGGCGCGGCTATGGGCAGCGCGCAGGCGTGCACGGTGCCGGCGCTGGAATATAAACACGTGATACGCTCCCCGTTAATGGGTATCTTTTTCCGCGGCGCGAGCCCGAGCGCGGCGCCTTTCATAAGAGAAGGCCAGGCCGTAAAAGCGGGAGACGTGGTCTGCTTAATCGAAGCCATGAAAGTATTTAACGAAGTCAAGGCCGACAAAGACTGCGTGATTAAAAAAGTTTTAATAGAAAACGGCAAACCGATAAAAGCCGGCGACGCACTTTTTGCCATTGAGCCCAAATAATGAACGACACCGTTAAAGAAACCGCCGCGCAAATATTGGCGTATGTCCAATCAAACAAAAGCGTTACCGCGTGGCAGATTAAAGTGGCTCTAAGAATAAAAAGTTCGCTTCTGTATTTAAGTTTGGGCGTTCTGGTTGCCGAAGGCAAAATAAAATTGGAAGAAAGCGGAACGGATTACACTATATCACTATGAAAAAAGAAAAAGTTTTAGAAATTTTTAAAGATAAAAGCGCGCTTCTGGAAGGTCATTTTAAACTTTCCAGCGGCCTGCACAGCGGCAAATATTTGCAGTGTGCCAAAGTGCTGCAGTACCCGGATATCGCCGAAAAATTTTGCAAAGACCTTGCCAAGCAGCTTAAAGACGTAAAAGTTGACGTGGTGATAGGCCCGGCGATGGGCGGCGTGACGGTTGCTTACGAACTTGCCCGCGCTTTGGGCGTGCGCGGTATTTTTACGGAGCGCGTCGACGGCAAAGTCCAGTTGCGCCGAGGTTTTGAAATCAAACCCGGGGAGAATTGCGTAGTGGCGGAAGACGTTGTCACGACGGGCAAATCAACCAAAGAAGTTATAGATTTAATTAAAGAGCTCGGCGGCGTTCTGTCCGCCTGCAGTTGCCTGATGGACAGGAGCGGCGGCAAGGCTGACTTCGGCGTACCTCTGGCCAAAATGGCGGAAGTCGAAGTAGCGACCTACGAAGAGAAAGACTGCCCGTACTGCAAACAAGGGCTTCCGGTAGAAAAGCCCGGTTCAAGAAAAGAAATTTAAAAAGGAGGATATTATGAAAAAAGTTTTGATATTAATTGCGGCGGGATTAATTTTAGCCGCCTGCGCTTCAAGCAGTAAAAGCGGGGCATCCTCCTCCGTTGCTTCAACGACTAAACCGGCCTTCACGGACCGCGAACTTACAAACGTCCAGGCCCCTAAACTTAATTACGCAAGCGATATAAGTTATGAAGACCAGCTTCGCGCCACCGGCACTTATATAAGAGGCATAAAAGGCAAAGACTCATCTAATACGGCGGGACAATAGTTATGTCCTCCGCCGTCGATATTGAACGGGAAAGTTCCCGTTTATTTTCACAGTTAAAGAATGTCAGTCTGCGCCCCGGCGCCAAGTGGACGCCGGACGACTGCCGCGTCGTCGCTCCGTATACTCTCGAAATCAACCGCCTGAAAAAAGAAAAAGACGCTTTTATTTTAGCCCATTCTTACACTAACCCCGAAATTATGTACGGCGTGGCGGACGCCGTGGGGGACTCTTACGGTTTAAGCCTTGCCGCGTCAAAAGTCAAACAGAAAACGATAATTTTCGCCGGCGTCTGGTTCATGGCTGAGACGGCAAAAATCATTAACCCGTCTAAAACCGTGCTTATCCCCGGCGGCCGCGCCGGCTGCACGCTGGCTGATTCTATGACGGGCGAAGACCTTTTAAATTTCAAAAAAAAGCACCCCGGCGCGCCGGTTCTGTGTTACATCAACAGCACGGCGGACGTTAAAGCGCAGTCAGACGTTTGCGTAACGTCTGCGAACGTCGTCAAGATAGCGGCAAAAATGCCCGGTGATAAAATTATTTTTGTGCCGGACATGCTGATGGCGCAAAATTTAACCGGCATGCTGCACGCGCAGGGCGTCAAAAAAGAAATTGTTTACACCGGCGGTTCCTGCTGCGTGCATGACAAATATATAACGGATAACGTCAAAAGCATGCGTGACAAATATCCGGGCATAAAAATTTTGATACATCCGGAAGCTTCGCCCGACGTCTGCGCGTTATGCGACTACGTCGGAGGAACCGAGGGCACGTTAAAATATGTCGCCGAGAGCAAAGACAAAACTTTCGGCCTTCTGACGGAAATCGGCTTAGTCAACCGGCTTGAGCATGATAACCCGGACAAAACTTTTATCTGGGAACGCGGCACCTGCGCGTATATGAAAAAAAATACGCTGTTCAACACTCTTCAGGCTTTGACGGAACCTGCGGAGCGCCAAATAGTAACGGTCGAGAAAAAAACCGCGCGCGCCGCTTTAAAATGCATAAATAAGATGTTTGAGATGTCGAGGTAAAACCATGATTGATAAAATAATAGTTCTTGCTTTGGAAGAAGATTTGGGGCTTGGCGACATAACGTCAGACAATATTTTTTCCGACGGCGACATGGCGTCGGCTATAATTTTTGCCAAAGAAGACATGGTCCTCTGCGGAGTAAGCGTCGCGCAGACAGTTTTTAATTACGTTGACCGGGAAACCAAATTCCGCGCGGTTAAAAAAGACGGGGATATTGTAAAGAAAGGCGAGCCCGTCATAAAATTAGAAGGACGGGCGCTGAGCATTTTACGCGCGGAGCGCGTCGCTCTAAATTTTATGCAGCGGTTAAGCGGCATTGCCACCGTCTCAAAAGAATACGCGGACATCGCCAAAAAATACGGCGTTATGCTTGTCGACACGAGAAAGTCCCAGCCCGGCATGAGAAAATTTGACAAATACGCGGTCCGCTGCGGCGGCGCGAAAAACCACCGCATGAGCCTTTCCGACAGCGTGCTGATTAAAGACAACCACATCGCCGCCGCGGGAAGCATTACAAAAGCGGTGCAAAAAATCCGCGCCGCCGTCGGCCACACGCCGAAAATAGAAGTTGAAGTCACAAATCTTAAACAGCTTAAAGAAGCGTTGTCCTGTAAAGTTGACATAATAATGCTGGACAACATGAGACCGGCGCAGGCCCGTGAGGCTGTACAAATAATAAACCACAGAGCCGTCGTAGAAATTTCAGGCGGCGTCAACAAAACAAATTTAGAGGAGTATTGCAAAACCGGGGCGGACGTGATTTCCGTCGGAGCGTTAACCCACTCCGTCCCCGCCAAGGACCTTAGTTTAAAGATTTCATATAAATAGGAGTTTTATTATGCAGGATTATTCTCATTTGTATTCAGACGTAACCGGGCGGGCGAAAGCGTCCGTCATACGCGAACTTTTAAAGACAATCAGCAACCCGGGCGTAATTTCTTTCGCCGGCGGCCTGCCGGACCCGGAGGCTTTTCCGTCTGAGGAAATTAACGAAACATTTCATACCGTGCTTCACAAATATCCGTTTTCCGCGCTGCAGTACGGCGCGACGGAAGGCTCGGCCAGATTAAAAATCGAACTTATTAAAATGCTTAAAGAGACGGAAAAAATTGACGTTAAGCCTGAAAACTTAATAATAACTTCCGCCTCGCAACAGGCGCTGGACATGGTGTCGCGGCTGTTCGTTAATCCGGGTGATAAAATTGTGGTTACCAACCCGTCTTATCTAGGCGCGCTGCAAGCGTTCCAATCGTGCGGCGCGGATATGGTCGGCGCGGACAGCGACGACGACGGCGTTATCCCGGAAAGCCTTGAAAAATGTCTCAAGCAGATTAAGTCCGCCGGAAAAACGTGTAAATTTGTTTATTTAATTCCTGATTTCCAAAATCCTTCGGGCATCACCATTCCGCAGGAACGCCGAAAGAAAATTTTGGAAATTATAAAAAAATATAATACCGTGCTGGTTGAAGATTCGCCTTACCGCGCCGTGCGTTTTGAAGGCGAAGCGCCGGACACTTTTTATCATCTGGACGGCGGGCAGGGAAACGTTATAACGCTCTTTACTTTCTCAAAAGTTTTTGTGCCTGGTTTCAGGCTTGGTTATATCGCTGCCCCGGCGGATGTTATCAGCAAACTTGTCGTGCTTAAACAGTCCATAGACCTCTGCACGTCGAAACTTTTGCAGCTGGCCGCTATGGAGTATCTGAGGAGAGGTTTACTTGCGCCGCATATAAAACGCGTCGTATCTATTTATAAAGTTAAACGTGATTTAATGCTTGACGCGCTAAAAAAATATATGCCTGCCGGCGTAAAATGGACAGAGCCGAGCGGCGGTTTATTTTTGTGGGTGGAGCTGCCGAAACATATTGACACAGAGAAAATGTTTGAGACTGCGATAAAAAATAAAGTAGCCTACGTCGTTGGTTCCGCTTTTTACCACGACGGCAGCGTCAAAAATAATATGCGTCTTAATTTTTCTTACGCGACGCACAAAGAAATTGACGAAGGCATAAAACGCCTCGCCGCCGCGATAAAAGATTACGACAAATAAAGTTGGTTTTCAGACGATAAAAAAACGCCCCCGGTATTGTGACGGGGGCGTTAGTTCACTGGTGTACTCATCATGACTCCGCTTTTGTTTTACTGTTCTCCCTCTCGGGCCTTAAGCCATAGGCTGGTGCATCCACCAGAATTACGGCAGCCGGAAAGAGTAGAACTCAGTTTACTTCGCGGCGGCTGTGCCGCACCCATACAGGGCGAACTTCTTGTCTATAGTATAATCGCTTAATAAAAACTGTCAAGACCTAAAAACATATTATGAAAAAATTACGCTCCGAAGAAAAAAAGCCGAGGATGGGGGTTGAACCCACGACCTACGGTTTACAAAACCGTTGCTCTGCCAACTGAGCTACCTCGGCGTTAAAGATATTATACGGTTTTTACGGCTGGCGGGAAACAAAAAAATTGCGGGGACAGGATTTGAACCTGTGTTCTCAAGGTTATGGGCCTTGCGAGATACCGGGCTTCTCTACCCCGCAACATTATTATAGCATTTTACCGAGGGGCACGGCGGGGAAAAGTTAAGTCATAAATATTTTATTTACGAGCGGAAGATTTTTGTTTCGTATGGAATTTCAGTTTTATGGAATTATTTTATACCGTAGCAATATATTGTGCCGGTGCCCTGATATACGTTTGGGGAACAAGTTTCTTTCACTCCGCCGAGGGACATACATATTTGCTGGTCAGAGGGAATATTTGCTAACGCTTCGCAGACAATGTGCCCGACATCCATTCTGACGCCAACCGCAATAGTGCCTACTGAAGTGCCGAACTGTGGCTTCCCCGAAACTGGTCCGAGGGTAAAATTACCGTTGTTTGGCATTGTAATGTCCAGGTCATCCACAGACATCGCATAACTTCCGTTTTCCAAAAGATATCTGTTCTGCGCGTCCATAAATGCTCTTAACGAAGGGAAAAGCGCGGCAATTTTTGATTTGGTGACAGACTTTTGATACTGCGGCACGGCGATTGCCGCAAGTATACCGATTATAAGAACTACGATGAGAAGTTCGATAAGCGTAAACCCTTTTTTCATAAAAAAATCCTTTTCTGAGAAATATAAGGAAAATATACGAAATTTGGCTTACGAGGGAAAGAGTATAGTCTTTTTAATTTTTTCTTATGTAAAATGATTAGATTTTTATATTTTCAGATTTTTGAAACGCACGCGAGAATTTTTGCGGCGTTTTGTACGCTGTCTTCGCCGCCGCGCGCCAGCGCGGAAAGTTCCAAAATTTTTTTTATGCCGCGCCGCGCGGGTTCTTTTAATTTATTTTTGCCGCATATAAAAATTATTTCTTTTTTATATTTTTTTGCCAGTTTTACCGCTTCGCCCGGCGCTTTGCCCATAAAGGTCTGCGCGTCAAGGCAGCCTTCGGTAATTATGACGCGGCCGGCTTTTTTTATTTCACGCTCAATTTTTAATTTATTAAAAATAAACCGCGCTCCAGGAGTGATTTCAGCATTTAAAAATACATATAATCCGGCGGCAATCGCGCCCGCCGCGCCTAAGCCCGGCACGCTGCTGATATCGCGGCCCAAAGATTTTTTGATTACGCGCGCGTAATTTTTAAGCGCGGCCGAGATAACTTTTACTTCGCGTTCCGTCCTGCATTTCTGCGGGCCGAAAACAGCGGCGGAGCCGCGCGGGCCTAGCAGCGGGTTACTTACGTCAGTCAAAGCAAAAAATTTTACGCCGTGTAATTTGAGGGGGGAAACATCGATATTTTTTAATTCCAGAAGTCCTTTCACGGTATTCGGAATATTTTTTTTACCATCAGAAAATTTTACGCCGAGCGCGGCCGCGCAGCCTGCGCCGCCGTCGTTGCACGCCACGCCTCCGAGACCGATATAAAAATTTTTTACGCCGAGTTTAAGCCCGTGCCTAATCATCTCTCCCACGCCGAAGGAAGTGGAAATTAGCGGTTTCAAATCGCATTTTTCTATGCCGCCCAGCCCGCAGATTTTCGCGGTTTCTATGACGGCGGTTTTGCCGCCGGGCAGCAGCAGAAGCGGCGCGTTATGATAAACGCCGTAAGCGTCCTGAACTGGTTTTTTTATTATTTGCGCGGCCGGTACGGCGGACTTAAAAACGTCAATAACCCCGTCTCCGCCGTCTGAGATAAGCAGCAGTTCGGAAGACGAACCTAAATTTTTTCGTATTATTTTTCCCGCCGCGCCGGCGGAAAGAGAACCTTTAAAAGCGTTGGCTAAAATGAGGGTTTTCATTAAAATTTCCAGCTGGCTTTAAGCATAGCGGAAAAATAGCCCGACGGAGAACCTTTCAAATCCCCGTTGCGGGTTGCGCTGTAGTAACGGCCTTCAATGCCGAGAGACGTGTCGCTGAATTTTCTTTCAACGCCGAGCCCGACCGAGCCGACAAAACCCGATGACGACGCTTTTATACTGTTATAAATTATCTGGTTCGGGTCCGTGGAATCAGTCGAACGTAAATTTATGCTTGCGCTTTCATAGCCGGCGGACGCGGTTAAATACGTCTGAAAAGCCGAGTTCGGCGTCAAATAATAATTGGCAATCAAATCTAAATGGAACAGCTGCCCGTCAGTGTCTACGACGGTGTTTTGCGCCGGAAAATCAAGTTCGCTTTTAGGTATCGAGGCGAGCATAAAGCCCGGGCCCAGCCACAAATTTGTTTTATACAACCGCCACAAATATTTAATATCCGCGCCTACTCCCATTCCGCCGACGTCATTCTGTCCGTTGTTAACTTTAAATTTATTGCTTACCACGCCGGCCTCTACGGCCAGGTAACGCCGTTCGGACACGGGCGCGCTTGCGGCAGCAGCTTTCTTTTCTTTAGACTTTTTCTCTTTCTCTGCGGGTTTTGTTTCTTCAGGTTTTACCGCGGCGGTCTGTACTGTTGTCGGAGCGCGGTAAACTTCCTGCGCCGCGGGCGAGGCCGTTACCGGCGCGGTTTGCGCGGGAGCGGCGCCGCGCACGACGGTATATTCGACAGTATCCTGCGCGGGAGGGGCTTTGGCGGCAAAGGCGCGGTCTAAATCCGTGTCGAAAGTAATGCCGGTCGCCGCTGTTTCTTTGGTGCGGTCGTCTTCGTTTTTAGCGGTGTCGGCAAGAGTTTGTTCAACGTATTTTTTCTGTTTGTCGGCGGATTCGTAATCGTATACTTGGATAGAGTCAATTTTCGGCATGTCGATGTTGACGTAGCCATCGTCGGTTTTTACGCGGACGTTAAACTGCGTGATATCTTCTATGACTCCTATAATTTCCCCGCCGCCTTTTAAAGTTATGCGCTGTTTGTCCGGAAGTTCTTCCGCGATATCGCGCTGCGCGACGGTGACTACGCCGTACTGCGTTTTAAAATTTAAAGTGTATTCCCCGCGTTCCACTATTTGCCCCGTCAGTATAGTGCCGTTTTTAAGACGCAGCGCTTCCGCGCCGGCTATTACGGCGCAGCACATAATGACGGTTATAAACAGCGTTTTCTTTAGCATGAAATTTAGACGGGGCGCGGGGCGCCCCGTCGAACGTAAGAGTTATTTTTTATTTTCTTCTTTTTGTTCTTTGAGAAGTCTTTTGATTTTGCGCAGAGCTTTGCAGATTTTCGCGACAGCCAGCATCAGGAACGTGGAAACTATGACGAATAAGACAAGCGCAATCATCTGCGGCAAAGAATCATAGCCTATCATGCCCATTTTTGCGTATTTAAAAAACAGGCCGAGCTGCACGAGCATGTAAATAGACGCCACTATGCCCAAATAGAAAAACACGTAAAATATATGCGTTAAACATTTGAGTTTAAACCAGTTGTGCGGGAAAAATTTTTTATGTTTGCAGCATTTGCCGTCCGCGGACGAGCAGCAGCAGGATTTTTCCTCTTTTTTCTCTTCTTTTTTTTCTTCAGCCATAAATTTCTCCTTTATAAACCGCGGCAGTGGTCCATCAACTCCTGCGCGTGTTTGAAACCCGCGGAGGTTTTGCCGCTTGTGCTACCTAACATTCTAGCAATTTCTGACGTTCTTGCCTCACCTTCGAGTCTGGTCAAAATAACTCTTGTAGAATTTTTCGCGCTTACTTTATTTACGTTAAAATGCGCCGCGCCGAAAGCCGCCACCTGAGCCAGGTGCGTGACGCAAAGTGTCTGCCTGCCGGCGGAAACCGCGCGCAGCTTTTCTCCTACTTGCAAACCCGTGGTGCCGCCTATGCCGGCGTCAATTTCGTCGAAAACCATGATGGGCACGGTGCCCGCAAGCACGGTTTTAAGACCGAGCATAACCCGGCTCATTTCCCCGCCGGAGGCTATGTTTTTCAGAGGCTTTAAACTGGTGCCCGGATTTGGCGAAAATAAAAACTCAACACTGTCCGCGCCGGTGGCGTTCACGGCCTCTTCTTCAAAAATAATATCCGTTTTAAATTTGACTTCGGCAAAACCTAGCGGCTTAATTTCCGCCGTTACGCGCGCGTCTAATTTTTGTGCGGCGTTGACGCGCTTTTCATGCAAAACCATAGCGCCGGTTAAAAGTTCTTCTTTTACGACGGCAAGCTGCGCGCGCAGTTCGGCCTCTTTTTCTTCGGAGAAAGACAGGCTGTCAATTTGTTTCTTCAGCTCTTCGGCTTTGGCCAGCACATCCGAAATTTCCGGGCCGTATTTGCTTTTTAATTTGGCTATTTTCTGCTGGCGGGAAAGCATATCGTCCAGCGTCTGCGGGTCGACGTTTATATGTTCTTTATAGTTGTAAATCGTCGCCGCGCCGTCTTCTAATGAACGCATGGAGCTTTCGAGTTCCGCCAGAAGCGGGCGCAGGGTTTCGTCCAGTTCGCACATGTCGCGCAAATTTTTTAAGGCTTTGGACAATAGGTCAATGCCGGCGGCCTCTTCTTCATACAAATATTGGTAAGCGGTTTCGGCTAATTCTTTTAATTTGCCGGAATGTTTCAGTTTGGGCAGCGCGTTGTCAATTTCAATATCCTCGCCGGGTTTTAAGGCGGCGTCGGTTATTTCTTTGTGCTGAAAATTGTATAAATCAAGCAGTCTTTCTTTTTCCGCTTTGCTTAAACTCAGCGCGTTTATTTTGGCCAAAATGTCCTGCATTTGCGCGTAAAGCTGGCCGACGTGCAAAACGTCTTTCTGCGTTTTCGCGAATCTGTCAAGCATCGCCAGATGTTCCGACGATTTGAGAAGCGTGTGGTGGTCATGCTGGCCGTGAAAATCAACCAAAACTTCGCCGAGCGCGGCCAGCGCGCCCGCCGGTACAAGCGCGTTTCCTATAAATCCGCGCGTTTTGCCCTTTGAGTCAAGTTCTCTTTTTAAAGTAACCGCCGGCCCGGTTATTTTATATTCCCGCAAAAGTTTTTGCGGCAAATCTTCCGTCTCAAAAACCGCCGTGACGGACATGTCCTGCGCGCCTTCTTTAAGCATGCTCAGGCCCGCCCGCGCGCCCAGAACAAACCCCAGCGCTTCGATAATGATTGATTTCCCCGCGCCGGTTTCCCCGCTGAAAACGTTTAGGCCGGCGGACAAATCTAAATTGATGTCGTCTAAAATTGCAAAGTTTTTAATTTGCAGGTTTTTAAGCATCAGCGGTTGCCCCATTTTAATTTGGTGTTTAAAGTTTTAAGGAAATCGTTCCCTTCCGCCTGCAAAAGTTTTAATTTGTGGCGGCCGGTGGAAATTAAAACGGAATCGCCGGACTCGACGATATACGTGATTTGTCCGTCGATATTGACGGTGGCGTAATCCCCTTCCCGTTTAAAACGCGGCGTAAGCAGAATCTGCGCGGCGCCGGGCAGTACAAGCGGCCGCTGGGTGAGGGAGTGCGGGCAAATGGGCGTGAGCAGAATAACGTCAACCTCCGGCGCGATAACCGGCCCGCCGGCCGCCAGAGAATACGCTGTGGAGCCCGTCGGCGTGGACGCTATAATCCCGTCCCCGAAATATTTGTGTTCTTGTTTCCCGTTTAGAGATACTTCCAAAGTAAAAGCCCGCGCGCCGCCGGTTTTGATAACGCAGTCGTTAAAAGCGGCTTGTTCTTTGACGGTGTATTTGCCGTCTTTAAAAATGCTGACGGACAACAGCGAAATGTCTTCGCCGCTGTAACGGCCGTGTATTACCTGGTTTAAAATTTCTTTATAATCGGAAAGGTCCGCGCCCGTCAGAAAACCGAGATTGCCGGCGTTGAGGCCGAACAATTTTATTTTTTTGTTTACGATATTACGCCCGGCGTTAAGCACCGTGCCATCCCCGCCGACAGTGACCAGCAAATCCGTATTTTCTTTGGTAATGGCATCGTTCATGGAATCGTCGTATATGACGGTGTTAGCGTCCTGCTCCTGCAGAAATTTGGCGACGGTCTCCGCCACCGCGCGGTTGTGCGGTTTTTCTTTATTGTAATAGAGACCGATATTTTTAAATATAAGCATAATAAAATTCTATCAAAAAGGCCGCTGGTTGGGCGGCCTTTTTAAAGTTAAAAAATTTTGCCGGAGGGCAGCTTTTCGTATTTTTTTATACGGAACATTTTTAGTCTGTCCTCGTCTATGCCGGTGCGGCTGAAAAAGACGTGCTCTATCGCGGTGGCGGGCAGAATATAGCTGCCGCGCTTTACGCCTTTCGGATCCGCTTTGATATCCAGCCAGACGCACCAGGTTTGTATGTCCGTGAAATCTGGCATTTCAAGCTCCGCCGCGGCTCTCGTCAGACGGGCGCGGTCAGAATAATGGCTTCCCGCGACGACTCCGCTGTGAAAGCCGTTTTCTTTGGCGGCCATAACGTCTTTATGCGTGTCGCCTATAATAAAAACCTGCTCCGGCGCGAATTTGGTTTTAAAATATTTTTCCGCGTGTTTTACGCCGCGCGCGAGCATTTGCGTTCTGTTCGCGCTGTCTTCGCCGAAACCGCCGGTTTTAAAATATTTTTCCAGCCCGCACGGTTTTAATTTTATAAAAGCCGCTTCTTTAAAATTTCCGGTGCCTAGCGCGAGACAGACGTTTTTTTGCTTTTGCAAAAACTCCAAAAATTTTACCACGCCTTTTATAAGTTTGTGCGAACCCGCGTTTACGCATGCCTTAACTTCCGCCGGCAAACATTTTAGATATTCTGCTTTTAACGCCGCCAATTCTGACGGTTTTATTTTGCGGCCTATGGTAATTTCAAAAATGGTCGCAAAATTTTTGCTGTCCGTATTTCCGTTTATAACCGCCAAATCATACTTCGGCGTTTTACCGTATAAATTTTGCACCGCTTTATCCAAAGCCTTTTTGCCGGACATTCCAGATGACAGCAGCGTGCCGTCCAAATCAAACATTACTAGCTTTTGCATTTTTCTTGTGTTCCTTTTTTATAATAGTTGAAATCCAGTACGCGCCGGAAAACGCCAACGCGAGACCGACAACCTGGTACCACTGCGCCTTTTCAACGCCGAGAGCGACCGAGAGTATGAAAGTCAGTATAGGGTAAGATAAAATTACTCCCGTCGCCTTGCCCAAAGACATTCCGCGTATGGCCATGTACCAGAGAGGCTGCGACAGGCCGTAATAAATTACGCCCATGAAAAATAAAAACATGAAGCTTTTAGATTCGTTGTAAAAAAACAGTTCTCCGCGCCACGCGAAAAATAATACGACGGGGATTATCGTTATGCCCGCGAAAAACGCCCGCGCTCCGGAAATGAAAATCGGGCTCAAATGCGCCGGAAGTTTTTTAGCAAAAATATGGCTGACCTGGAACATCCACGGCGTGGCTATAACAAGCAAATCCCCGGTCCAGCGCGGCGAAAATTTTTCGTTAGCCAGAATGAAAAGCACGCCGATTATGACCAGCGCGCTGCCGCCAAGCTGGCCTAAATTGGGTTTTTCCTTCAGAAAAATAAAAGATAAAATCAGCGAATACAAAATTTCCACCTGGTTTAAAATGGCGGCGTTGGACGGTGTGGTGTATTTCAGCGCGAAAAACATTACGGTAAAAGGCAGCGCGGTGCCGAACATACCCAGCATCAGCAGATACGGGAAAAGGTCTTTCTTGAACAGCAGGCCCCAGTATTTTTTATATGTGAAAATAGGCCCGTAGAACAACTGCGCGGCGCAGCATGACAGAAAAACCATCAGCGCGGGCGACATTTGTTTCGCGCCGAAGCCGCCGGCGATGGTCCACATGCCGGTAAACAGCCAGTTACTCCACAACGCGACGAGAGGGGACATTCAACTGCTCCTTATTTTACGCAACTTCTTCCGCGGGTTCTTTACTTTGTTTTTTCACAAGCCTTGTTACCCAGTACGCGCCGGCGAAAGTTAATATTAAACCGACGGCCTGATATAAATGCGGCCGTTCCAAACCAAGCATGGCCGACAGTATAAAAGACAGCGCAGGGTAAGACAAAATTATCGCCGTGACTTTGCTCAAATCTATGTTTCTTATCGCGATATACCACAGCGTCATGGCCCAGCCGTATTTGAAAAAACCCGTCGCGGCCACGACAAGCCAGCCCTGCAAATTCGGTTTAAAAAACAAATTCCCGCCGGGCAAAAATATAATGACTAAAATTATTACCGCGGGCAGCGCCCAGAAATTTCTTGCCATCGCTATCAAATGGTAATCAAGCCCCGCAGGCAGTTTTTTTGCCGCTATGTGACTGATTTGGAACAGCCAAACTGAGCCAACGACAATCAAATCACCTGTCCAGCGCGGCGTCATGTGTTCATTAAATAAAATTATTACCACGCCTAAAATGACCAGCGCGCTGCCGCCCAGCTGCCCTAAAGTCGGGCGTTCCTTTAACAAAACCGACGTCAGGAGCAAAGAATAAATAATTTCCGTCTGATTTAAAATGGCCGCGTTTGCCGGCGTCGTATAATTTAATGAGAACAGTAAAATTGAAAAAGGCAGCGCCGTGCCGAATGTCCCCATTACCAGATAAAGCGGTAAAGTTTTTTTGTCAAATAACGCACCCCAGAGTTTTTTCTTTGTAATTGCCGGGGCAAAATAAAAAACTGCCAGCATACTGCCGAACAATACTAAAATTACCGGATGTATGACCGGCATTGCGTATTTACCAATTATCGGTGAAAACGCGGTAATAACCAAACACAGCCACAGGGCCGCAAGAGGACTCATTATTTTACGTCTCCCGGTATGCGCCGCTTATAGCGCGGTCGTATCCTGGACATTATTATAGCATTTATAGACGGAGAAACAGCGGGGCCGCGGCATATGCCGCGGCCCCGCTGTTCCGCAAATAATTATTTTTTACTGTAATAAAGGTTAAAAAACAAAATATTAAAAAGTATGGACAGGAAAAACGGTATCGGGCTTAAAACGAGCATAAGTACAAAAGAGGCAAGCGGCGTAGTACCGAATTTCAGTAACACAATACCATAACCATAAGCCATAAAAATCAGCATAAATACAAAAACTTTGCCAAAATTCCCTTTAGTCAGCCGCCAGCTTTGTTTAAACGGCGTAAACCATTCGGTTTTATCCATTAAAGCGGAATTCATAACAAAATAGCAGCGCATGGACAGATAAATAATACCAAGCGCAAAAGGGATGAGAACTAAAACGGCAACAGCTCCCACGGCCGGATTCGGCGTGCCGGGTTTGGGGCCTGGTAAAAACATAGCGGTCCCGATAGCCGTAAAAATTCCGAATATGATTGCAAGCGCAACTGAGACCGCGATGATAAGCAGTATTCCCATAATAACAACCGTTATCACGGGCCACACCGCTTCGCCGATTTTTTCAAAGCATTGGTTTAGGCTGAGCGGCTCATTTTTTATTCCGGCCAGCGTATAAAAAAATATAATGAACATCACTAAAAAAGCAAGAACCATTAATGCCAAGGCAAGCAGCAGAATGATACCTTGCGATACGGCTCCGGGCTTTACAAAAGCGTTATATAACGCTCCGGGCAAAGCGCCCAAAAGCGCGTATATTATAAAGACGCGCGGGAATATTTTTTTAAAAATATCCGCAGTGTATGCAAAGAGTTCTTCAAAGCCCATCGGTTTTTCTATGTTCATGTTGAAATTATAGGTTAATTTTGCGCGGCTTACAATCAGGACTTCCCAAATTGCTATAATATATATAGAAATAAGGGGGTATCATATGTGGGATTATACAGATAAGGTAAAAGAGTACTTTAAAAACCCTAAAAACGTGGGTGAAATTGAAAACGCGGACGGCACCGGCCAGGTAGGCAGCCTGGTTTGCGGCGACGCGCTGCGGCTGACAATCAAAGTCGACAAAAAAACGGAGAAGATTTTAGACGCCAAATTCCAGACTTTCGGCTGCGCGAGCGCCATTGCCTCGTCTTCAATATTAACGGAGATGATTAAAGGCAAAACGCTGGCCGCCGCGTCCAAAATAACCAACGCGGATATTGCCAATGAACTTGGTTCCCTGCCGGAAGAAAAAATGCACTGCTCCGTCATGGGCATGGAAGCGCTGGAAGCCGCGATAAAATCCTACCGCGCCGGCGGAAAGCCGGTCGTTTTCGAAGAAGATGAAAGCTCAAAAATAGTCTGTAAATGTTTTAACGTTTCCGAAGAAACCATCGTAAAAGCAATCCGCGCGAACAATCTGAAAACCGTGGAAGACGTCACCCACTTCACAAAAGCCGGCGGCGGCTGCGGCAGGTGCAAGCCGGATATCCAAAAAATAATAGACAAAGTTTATTCCTGCGAAACGCCGGTCTCCGCGGCGGGAAAAATACCGTTTGAGAAAATGACGGTCGTCGGCAAAATCAAAGCGGTAGAAGCCGCGCTTGAAGAGGACGTGCGGCCCAAACTTAATATGGACGGCGGCTCCGTGGAATTCGTCGACATTGACGGCGACACAGTCAAAGTACGTCTGCTTGGCGCGTGCCACGGCTGCGCCGCTTCCGGCGGCACAATAAAAATGCTTGTCGAGCGCGCGCTTAAAGAAAAAGTTTCGCAGAGTATAAAAGTTGAGCAGGTTTTATGAAAAAAGTAATTTATTTAGACAATAACGCCACCACGCAGACCGCGCCCGAGGTTGTGGCGGAAATGCTGCCGTACTTCTCTGAAAAATACGGCAACCCGTCCAGCATGTACGCTTTCGGCGGCGAAAGCCAGCACGCTATTGCCGAGGCGCGCAAAAAAATAGCAAATCTTATCGGCGCGGAGTACGCCGACGAAATTATAATCACCGCCAGCGGCTCCGAGGCAGACAACACGGCCATAATGTCCGCCGTAAATTCTTTCCCTAACAAAAAGCATATAATCACGTCGGCGGTTGAACATCCGGCGGTGCTTGAAGTTTTTAAACACCTGCAAAGCAAAGGCTGGCGCGTGGATTATATAGCGGTGGATAAATTCGGCGTTTTTGATATGGAAATGTACCGCTCAGTCATAACCAAAAACACGGCGCTTGTTTCCGTGATGTGGGCGAACAGCGAAACGGGGACGATTTTTCCGATAAAAGAAATTGCCGATATCGCCAAACAAAACGGCGCGCTTTTTCATACGGACGCGGTACAGGCCGTCGGCAAAATCCCGGTAAACGTAGCTGACAGCGGCATTGACATGATGTCTTTTTCCGGCCACAAAATACACGGGCCCAAGGGTATCGGCGCGTTATACGTCAAACGCGGTACGCGGTTTCTGCCTTTCGTTTTAGGCGGCCATCAGGAAAAGGGTAAACGCGCTGGAACCGAAAATGTGCCGTCGATAGTCGGTTTCGGCAAAGCGGCGGAAATGGCGGAGAAACGCGTTAAAGACACTTCTAAAATAGAAGCGCTGAGGGACAAGCTGGAACGTGCTTTGGTTGAAAAAATACCGGACGCTAAAGTCAACGGCGACCAGCGGAACAGACTTCCCAATACTTCAAACATAAGTTTCGGATATGTGGAGGGGGAATCAATTCTACTTCATTTGGACGAATACGGCATTTGCGCGTCGTCGGGTTCGGCGTGCACGTCCGGCAGCCTGGAGCCCAGCCACGTGCTGCGCGCTATGTGCGTTGATTTTAATTTCGCGCACGGTTCCGTCAGGTTTTCTTTAAGCGATAAAACGACGGAAGCCGAAATAGATTTTGTAATAGAAAAACTGCCGCCAATCATAGAAAAACTGCGTAAAATTTCCCCGTTCGGCAGGAAATAAAATGATTGAAAAAACGGCCGCCGCGCTGCGAGCTAATTTAATAGATAAAAACAGCCCCGTCTATATTCCGGAAGGCAAAGAATGTTTTTTCCCGTCTCACAAAAATATTATTGACGCTTTCCGCGCGGCCAAAACCGCATTATTTGTAAATCTTTTCGCCCATAAAAAATTAAACGATTCCGCCGCGCGCAAAGAAACCGCGCGCCTTCTAAAAAAATGCCGCGCGCTTCTGGTAACCGAAATACAAAACACGCTGTGCCTTTTCAGCAAAGACAATAAATTTTGCGGCCGCACCAAAAACGCGGCGCAGAAAACGGCGGACAAATTTATAGCAACTCTGCCGGAAATACAAAAAGTTTTACTGTCTGACATAAAGGCCGCTTACGACGGGGACCCCGCCGCGTCGGACCCTTACCAGATTTTGCTTTGTTACCCGGGCCTGCGCGCGATATGCTACCAGCGCATGGCGCACTTTTTTTATAAAGAAGGAGTGCAAATTATCCCGCGTATTATTACGGAATACGCGCATTCCAGGACGGGCATTGACATACACCCGGGCGCGGAAATAGGCAAAAGTTTTTTTATAGACCACGGCACGGGAGTGGTGATAGGCGAGACGGCTGTGATAGGGCATAATGTCAAAATTTACCAGGGCGTGACGCTGGGCGCAAAAAGTTTTCCTCTTGATAAACACGGCAATCCGATTAAAGGCGTAAAACGCCACCCTAACGTAGGCAATAATGTGACAATCTACGCAAACGCCACTATACTCGGCGCCATAAATATAAAGAGCGGCGCCGTAATAGGCGCCAACAGCTGGGTTACAAGAGATATTAAATAAGAAATTCCTCTTCCCCTTCTCTTCAGGATAAGGGAAAATACGAAAAACCTCTCTGCAATAAAAAAGATATTCTTCACGTTATCAATATAAGTCTATTGACATAATATAATAACATTATTATACTTATAAAAAGGAGACATTATATGAATATCAAACTAAAAATAGCTTTATTCGCGGTATTATGTCTTATTTCCGCCGCGGTTTTTGCCAAAGTCATAAATTCCGACGAATCTAAAAAAGAGGCCGGCGTAGCGGCGGCTAACGCCGATGCCAAGCAGCAGAGAGGTAGTTCCAGCATTGGGTTTGGTAAAGGCGGCTCAGGCTCCGGGGGCGGCTCCGGAAGCAATACGGGCAACAATAACAGCAACAATAGCGCCAACCAACCTGCCGCTGATGATTTGAGTAATGAGCCTAATGATCCTGGAACTGGTCAATTCGGCATATCTTCAGGCAGTCCTCTGTTTGCCAATGCAGACGGCTGTACTCCGGAGGTTGACAGTTTGATAGTACCAAATTCTGCTAAATTAACAACCGCTGACCCGAGGTTTGCCGTTAGGAGCTGCGACTTTAATATAGGCTGCACAGAGGATGTTATACGGGATTCCGGCGAGATTCTCAAACACGCTCCGCAGGATATTGTAACGAATTCTTTGAGTCCTTGGACAGCAGCCTTAAGTTTTGCTTGGAATCTATTTGCTACCCAGAGACCGCAGTACAAAGAAGTATCAAAAACAAGCTTAACTACATCATATACTTATTCGTGTATTAAGGGTGAAACGAGTGTGATTGCCGGAGATAATTTCCGTAAACACAGTACGCAGCTTGGTGAATTTTTTAGCGGGAATTATGTTCATTCAGCAGGCCGCGTTTATATAAAAAGGTGCTGTGCTAACGCGCGGTGTCCCGGCGGCTATTTTGATTTTGCGGCACTACCGCAACAGTGTAAATCAGGCCCAAGACCTAATACTCCTCCCGCAGGTTCTGGTTCTTAAACCGGTACCAATTTAAGTTCAGGCTCCTGCTCCGGTAGTGGTTGCGGCGGTATTAAGCCGGTTATAATGACGCAGGCCGCGGTAATATAAAATTAATAACAGGTTTATAAGAGCCCCCGGTTTTTAAATAATCCGGGGGCTCTTTTATTTTCCTTTATCCCGTAAGTGACGAGGGGAGACAACTCAGAAGGCGTGTGTTGTCCGGGTGATATCTATTCATTTGGATAATTAAAAAACTGACTTTTTCAAACATGTTTTTACCTCTATAGTTTTTACAAATTGATATAATATTAATATGGGAGTTAGAGGATGAAACAATTACTGCTTTTATTTAAGAACAGGGGCTTTACCGGCGCGTTTCTGGCGCATACGCTCAGCGTGTTTAATGACAATATATTCAGGCTGGCCTTTGTTTCCTTTACGCTTTACAAAATTTTTTCTCTGACGGACTCCAGACAGTGGCTCTGGATGTTTATCGCCGCAGTTGTCTTTCTCGCGCCGGTTTTCCTGTTCTCCGTTTTCGCCGGCGAAGTCAGCGATAAAACCGGCAAAGATACCGTCATCAAATACGCTAAATTTATTGACATTATAATTTTCGGCATTCTGCTGCTGGGGCTGCATTATTTAAGCCTCGGTATTCTTATTTTTACGCTTTTTCTTAAAGGGACGGAGACGGCGTTCTTCGGCCCAGTCAAATACGGTATTTTGGAAGATTTGGCCGGGCGGGAAAATCTGCTTTCCGCAAACGCCAATTTCATAATATCGTCGTGCGCGGCTATTTTTCTGGGCGTTGCCATAGGGCCCGCGCTTATACAAAGCAAATTTTTTATTTATATTTTGGGCGCTCTGACGGCGCTGGCGTTTTTATCTTCAATGCTTATTCCCGCCATGCCGGTGGCGGACAAAGTACATAAAATCAGTTTTAACTTTGTAAAAATAAATATTTTGAACGCGCGGCTGGTTTTACACTCGCGCGATTTATTTTTGTGCACGCTGGGGATTGCGTGGTTCTGGCTGTGCGCCAGCGTGTTTATGACGCAGATACAGGCGTTTACGTTTGAAACTTTCGCCGCCGGCAACCACATTTTTTCATATCTGCTGCTGGTGGCCGCGGCCGGCGTCGGCGTCGGCGCGATTATGGCGGTTTTCCTTCTTAAAGGGGAAGTTAACACGCGGTTTGCACCGCTCAGCGTTGTGTTTTTTACAATTTTTATTTTAGATTTGGCGTGGGCTTTGTCAAATATACCGCACTTGCCCGAAGTCAAGCATTTTGCAACGTTTTTCTGGTCGCATGGCGGTATAAGAGTGTGCATTGATATTTTCTTTACGGCGTTTTTCGGCGGTATTTTTATACTGCCGGTTAACGCCATGCTGCAGGCCGCCGCGCGGGACAGGGTGCGCTCAAGGATGGTGGCTGTCTGCTACCTTGCCATAACGCTGTTTATTTTAACCGGCGGGCTTATATCTTTTATTTTATACAGCGCGGGCGCGCACAGCGGCGCGATGCTGGGCATGCTGGCGGCGGCAAATACTATTTTTTCCATCGCCGTGGTTTTAATGCTGCCCAAACATATAATACGTTCCGTCATAACCGCCGTGTTGGACTTTTTTTACAGGATTGAAATTACCGGGCTGGACGCTTTTAAAAATAATAAAAATAACGCCGTCATAGTGGCCAACCAAAACTCTCTTCTGGACCCGCTTATACTGGCCGTTTATCTGCCGGGAAGGCCGTTTTTCGTCGTGGACAGCGCGACGGCCGCAAAATTTTGGATTAAGCCTTTTTTAAAACTTATACGCTATTATACGGTGGACCCGGAAAATCCGCTGGCCGTCAGAAATGTCATTGAAGAGGTAAAGCGCGGCAACAAAGTGGTAGTGTTCCCGGAGGGCCGCGTCAGCACCACCGGCGGCATTATGAAAATACACCCCGGCCTCGCGATGATTGCGGAACGCAGCGGCGCGGATATTATTCCCGTCTCAATAGAAGGCTCGCAGTACTCAGTTTTCTCGCGTTTCGGCAAAAAATTTAAAGACAGGCCGGACAGCAAGATTACCGTCAACATACTTCCGGCGCGCAAACTTAAAATTAATGAAAATTTAAAAAGTTCGGACCGCCGCGCCGCCGCCGAAAACGAACTTTACGATATTATGGCGTACATGAAGTACAGAAGCAGCAAAATTGACCAGACCATTTTTAACGCTTTCATAGATTCCCGCTACCGCATGGGCTACCGCTTTAAACTGATGAACGATATTACAAAAAAAGAAATTTCGTTCGGCAGCGCGCTGACTGCGGCCTTTGTGCTGGGGCGCAAGTTTAAGGAAAAAATCAAGCCCGGCGGATATGCCGGCGTGCTGCTGCCGACGTCGAGCGTCTGTTCGATAGTTGTTTTAGCTCTGCACGCTTTCGGGCGCGTGCCGGCCATGATAAATTTTTCAACCGGCATAAAAAACGTCTGCGATTCCTGCAAAACCGCCGGTGTAACGACGGTTTACACTGCCACGCCTTTTATAGAAAAGGCCGACATGCAGCCGATGGTGGATGCGCTGGCGGCAGCCGGCGTGGAAGTTATATTTTTGGATAAACTTAAAATTACGCTTTTTGACAAACTGCGCGGGCTGGCGATGTCGCTGGCGCCGCGTATTTCCTATCACGTGGTCTGCAATGTCCCCGCGCCGACGGACCCGGCGGTTCTGCTTTTTACGTCCGGCTCCGAAGGGACGCCAAAAGGCGTGGTGCTAAGCCACAGGAACGTAATTTCCGACGTGTACCAGGTTTGCAGCGTGATACCTTTTAATTATGACGAGATTACTTTTTGCGCTATGCCGTTGTTCCACTCTTACGGTTTTACCGCGGGTTTTATACTGCCCGCGATTTGCGGGTTTAAGGTTTTCTTCTACCCGTCGCCGCTGCATTACCACGTGATACCGCAGCTTGTTTATGAGACGAACGCTACAATACTTTACGCGACGGATACTTTTCTCGCCGGCTACGCGAAAGTGGCCCACCCGTATGATTTTTACAGCCTGCGCTACGTCGCGGTGGGCGCTGAAAAACTTAAAGAGAGCAATTTGAATTTATGGGCCAGAAAATTCGGCCTGCGCGTGCTGGAACTTTACGGAGCGACGGAAGCCGCGCCCGCCATAACTTCTTCCACGCCCATGCATTACCAGTACGGCTCCGTCGGGCGCATGTTGCCTGGCATGGAATATAAAATAAAGCCGGTGCCGGGCATTGAAAAAGGCGGCGAACTGGTTATAAAAGGCGACAATGTTATGCTGGGTTACATTAAAGCGGATAATCCGGGCGTAATACAGCCGCCGCAGGACGGCTGGTATGAAACCGGCGATATCGTGGAAGTGGACGAAAACGGTTTTGTTTTTATCAAAGGCCGCGCTAAACGTTTTGCAAAAATCGCCGGAGAGATGATTCCCATGCTTACCGTGGAAACCGAGATTTCGCTGCTGTGGCCGGACAGCGCGCACGCCGTCGTGTCCGTGCCCGATGAAAAACGCGGCGAAAAACTTGTGCTTTACACGACGCAGCCTGACGCGGCTTATTCCAAAATTCTGGAATATTTAAAATCCAAAGGCCTGCCGGAAATTTACGCGCCGCGTAAAGTAAAAATTATCGAGGCTATTCCGCTTATCGGCACCGGTAAAGCCGATTACGTGACGCTTACGCAGAGAGCCGTCGGGGAGGAAGCCGAAGCGTCTGAGCTGTAAGGGGGGATTATGACTGAGAGCAAGGTAGTGTTTTTCAGCGTTGATAATATTAAACCGAATATGGAAATATTAAAAAACGCGGGGGATAACGTAGAATTTTTTCAGACGCCTAAAGGCCCGCTGGATATAACGGCAGAGGACGGCTTTTATGACGCGGCGGGCATTGCGGTTTTTGACATGAACAGTAAACTCGGCGCCGCGGATTTGGCCAAATTTAAAAACCTGAAATTTGTCGCCTGCCGTTCCACCGGTTTTGATAATCTGGACACCGCTTACTGCAAATCTCACGGCATACGCGTTTTCAACGTGCCCAATTACGGAGAGACGACGGTGGCCGAATATACCATCGCGATGATTCTCGCTCTCACCCGTTTTATAGTCCGCGCCAATAATGACATGAAAAACGGCCTGAAAATTGAAATAAATAATTACACGGGCCGCGATTTGAGCGCGTGGACGCTGGGCGTTGTCGGCATGGGCGCGATAGGCAGAAGCGTGGCGAAAAAGGCGATAGCGCTAGGTTTGAAAGTAATCGCGTATGATCCTTATCCGTCGGCGGCGTATGAAGGACTTTTGGGTTTTAAATACGTTTCGCTAGATTATCTTATAAAAAACGCGGACATTATTTCTCTTCACTCTCCGTCGACCAAAGAAAATTACCATCTGCTTAACGCCAAAGCTTTCGCGGATATGAAACGCGGCGTTTATATAATCAACACCGCGCGCGGTGATTTGATTGACAATAAAGCGTTGTATGAGGCGTTACACAGCGGCAAAGTGGCCGGCGCCGCGCTTGACGTGCTGGAAGACGAAGGTTTGCTTATACAGAAAAACAATGTCGCGCAAATTGAAAAAGTTTCCAAAGAAGATTTGGTCATTTTGTCAATTAATACTAAACTTTTAGAAGTAAAAAACGTTATTGTAACGCCGCACATAGCCTTCGACACGCTGGAAGCCAAAAACAGAATCATGGACCATAGCTGCAATAATATAGTCTATTACTTCCGCCCGGAACTAGGCCGTCCCAGCGAACCAAAAATCTGATTCCTGTCCCGCAAAATTTAGCCGCAGAGCCAAGCAGCACCGAAGAGGCGAACCAACGTCGTTACCCCGCTTTCAGATTTGAGCGGAGTTTTGATTTTCTTGCGACGACATTCAAGTACCCGCAGGGTACGGTGAGGAGCAAAAAATCAAAAATCTGCCAAATGTGGAAGCCGCCATTTTACGACCAAAGCCCATCATCATTATAAGGTGTGCGAAGCACTCCTATTAATTTAGTAAAATTTATCTATGTTGCTTCCCAGGATTATTACCGCCTTAATAGGCATTCCGCTTATTATCGCCGCCATACATTTTGGCGGTCTTGTTTATATGGCTTTTGTCGCGTGCGTCATAGCGTTGTGCCTGTATGAATACGGCCTTATTATGAAGGCGGGGCGCAAGCCGGTGCACATGTTTTCGCTTATGTTTTTCGGCCTCATTATGGCGGCGGCGGCTATTTTGGGCCGCAGCGCGGCGGCTGCAAATATGCCGGACAATCTTTATCCGTTTACAATCAGTTTTGTTATTTTCGGCATTATGTTTGTGGAGGTAATCACGCCGCGCCGGTCCGTGGAACGCGTGGCGTTTACGTTTTTCGGCGTATTTTTTATACCGTGGACGCTGGCGCACCTGATTAATTTACGCGATATTGAAAATTACGGCGAATACCTGACTCTTTTTATGCTTATAACCGTCTGGGTGTGCGACACTATGGCCTATTTTACCGGCATGCTTTTCGGCAGACATAAAATGAATAAAGAAGTCAGCCCTAAAAAAACATGGGAAGGCGCAATCGGCGGCACGTTGTTTGCCGTGGGCGCGGCCATAGGGCTGCGGGCGCTGCTTTTGCCCGTGCTGCTTACCCACTGGGAAGCGGCAATTCTCGGTTTACTGATAGCCGTCGTCGGCCAAATTTCTGATTTGGCGGAAAGCGTGCTCAAGCGCAGCACCGGCGTAAAAGATTCTTCAAACCTGCTGCCGGGGCACGGCGGCTTTTTGGACAGGTTTGATTCTTACCTGTTGCTCGCGCCGATATTTTATTACGCGGTTTTATTTTTTATATGAAAAATATTGTAGTTTTGGGTTCGACGGGTTCGATAGGTGTATCCGCCTTAGACGTAATTGAAAGGCTGGGGCCGGAGTTCAGCGTGCTGGCGATAACGGCAAACGCCAACGCGGATTTATTTATTAAACAGATGCAAAAGTTTAAGCCGCGCTTTGCCGCCGTGTTGAACGAGAACAGCTACCAGAAAATAAAACCCTTTGTCCCGCCCACGACAAAACTGCTGCCGCCGGATATTGACAGTCTGATATTTCTGTCGTCGGTGCCGAGCGCGGATTTAATTGTGAACGGTTTAGTCGGCTCCGTCGGGTTTATGCCTCTGGTGTCCGCGATAAAAAGCGGAAAAACAATAGCGCTTGCAAATAAAGAACCCATAGTCATGGCCGGGCGCAGTATAATGGAAGAATGTTACAGATGGAAAGCGACGCTCCTTCCCGTTGACTCCGAGCCGTCCGCCATTTTCCAGGCGTTGCAGGGCACGCCGGCCGGGCGGAAGGAAGAAGATATTTCAAGGCTGCTGTTAACGGCGTCCGGCGGTCCATTTTTGCATTATAAAGGCGCGTTGAGCCGCGTTAAACCTGAGGCCGCGCTCGCGCATCCCAAATGGGTAATGGGTAAAAAAATTACGATAGATTCCGCCACTTTGATGAACAAAGGTTTTGAAGCGATTGAGATAATGCACCTGTTCAACACGCCATTGTCCAAAATTGAAATCGTAGTGCACCCGCAGTCAATTATACATTCTGCGGTTGAGTTTAACGACGGCAGCGTTCTGGCGCAAATGTCTTTGCCGGATATGCGCGTGCCCATACAATACGCGATTACTTATCCGAAGCGCATGCCCAGCCCCGTCAGAAAACTGGGCATACGGGATATCGCTAAACTTGAATTTTTAACGCCGGACTTTAAAAAATTTCCGTGCCTGGAACTCGCGCTGTGGGCGGCGCAAAAGGGCGGCGGTTTCCCTGCGGTGCTCAGCGCGGCGGATGAAATTGCCGTCGACGCGTATTTGAAAGAAGAGATTTTATTTACCGATATTCCCAAACTTATTTACACGGCGCTTGACGGTTTTCCCGGCCGCGCGGGAAAGGTTACTCTGACGGAAGCCGTGGAAATTGACGCGTGGGCTAAAGAAAAAACTTTGGAATTATTAAAAAATAAAAAATATAAAAAGGCGGTTGTCTAAATGTTAGAATCAAAAATATTTTCCTTTTTTGTGACGGCGGTCGCCGTGCTGGTCGTGTTAAGCCCGATAATTTTAATACATGAATTCGGCCACTATATTATGTGCCGGCTGACGGGAATAAGAGTGCTGGAATTTTCTTTCGGACTAGGCAAAATTCTGTGGTCTAAAAAGAGAGGCCACACAAAATACTGCGTGCGCGCCGTCCCGTTCGGCGGTTTTGTAAACCCGGCGGGGGAAATGTTTGTCGATAATAAAGACGGCAAACACGCGCCGAAAAAACATGAATTCGCGTCCAAAAAATGGTGGCAGAAATTTTTGATGGTTATATCTGGCGCGAGCATGAATTATGTTCTGGCTTTTGTAATTTTTACCGGGCTTGCGCTGGCTGCGGGGCAGATTGCGGAAAGTGATTTAAACAAAATCCCGCCGGTGGTTGACACTGTTCTTGCCGGCATGAGCGCGGACAAATCCGGCGTAAAAAGCGGCGACCAAATAATAGCGCTGAACGGCGTAATAATGAACAATTGGCAGGACGTTTTGGACAGTGTTAAAAAAATCGACGCTGATTTTGTGTTGTCTTTCAGAAGCGGTTCGGAGATTATTAACGCGCCTGTGGCTTACGCGGATTTCCACGCGTCCGGCGGTATTTTGGGTATAACGGCCAAACCGGTTTATAACAGAGTCACTATTTTTTCGGCGGTTGCCGCCGGAGCTTACCAGTGCTGGTACTGGACAAAATTTTCGCTGACCTCGATTTATAAAAGTATCGCCGCCAAAAAAGCGCCGGATTTGGCTGGGCCCGTCGGCATAGTCAGCATCATTCATAAAGCTGTAAGCACAAGCGTCATGGATTTTATATGGCTTATAGGGCTTTTGAGTCTTGCCGTCGGCCTGTTTAATTTATTCCCCATTCCGGTGCTTGACGGCGGTTACGCGCTGATGTTTTTGTGGGAAGGAATTTCCGGCAAATCGCCGACGGAGAAATTTGTAAAAAGAAGTCTTGACATCGGCCTCGTGTTACTGATTTTGCTTGTTTTGTATGCCACGGTGGGTGACGTTAAGAGAATTGTTAAACCGGCAGCGCCCCCTGCGGCGGAACAGCCGGCGCAGACGGGAAAATAATTTATGATGCGGCTTGACGAAATCAAAAATAAAATAAAAAATTTCGAATACTGCGCCGCGTTTGAAGATTTAAAAAAACTGCCGCGCCCGTTCTCCGCCGAAGAAAAAATTTTGCTTGAGCGCGTGGAAATAGGCTGTAAGTTCAGGCGGAAAATGGGCCTGGAAGACGGCCAGGATATTCCGCTGCACGAGAGAAATCCGCTCCGCCGCAGTATGCCGCTGCTGTCCGTGCCGCTTGGCGACTGTTTATATTTCGCGCCGTTTTACGTGCCGCTGTTCCCGATTGCGAGGTTTGAACGCGACGAACGCGGGTTCGGCCATCCGGTGGAACTTACGACGGGGCAGAAAATCTGGCGCGCTTTTGGCGTAACTTTTTGTTTAGTAGCGATAACTTTTTATATGATTTTATGGGTTATATAGGAGGTTTTTAATGTCAGAAGAAAGAAAAAAAGAAATAATCGGAATGTTATCCAATCAGACAAGAAACGCCTTAACCAAGTTTGACGAGGACGGAGGCGCCGAGAATTTAGTGCCCGTTAAAGAATTCCCGTACGATGTAAGAATATCCGCAAGAACAAAAACACAAAAAATAATGGTTTGGATTGTGCTGATTTATATGGTTGCATCTGTTGTAGGCGGAATGGCGTATGTTATAAAACTTTTGATAGACTATTTTTTGGCAAAATAAAATGAAAACACGCGAAGTCAAAGTAGGCAAATTTATTTTAGGCGGCAAAAACCCGGTGCGCGTGCAGAGCATGTGTAATACCGACACGCGCGATGCCAAAGCCACCGCCGCCCAAATTTTACGTCTGGAAAACGCCGGCTGTGAAATTAACCGCGTGGCGGTGCCCGATATGGACGCCGCGAAAAAACTGGGCGAAATTAAAAAGCAAATTCATACGCCGCTGGTGGTGGACATTCATTTTGATTACAAACTCGCGCTTGAGGCAATTAAGCAGGGCGTTGACAAAGTACGCATTAACCCGGGCAATATAGGCGACATTAAAAATGTGGAAGAGGTGGTCCGCGCGTGCAAAGACAACGGCGTTGCCATGCGTATCGGCGTAAACGCCGGCTCTGTTAAATATCTGAAAAATATTTCCGGCTCTCCGGATTTGACGACTGAAAAATGGGCGCAAATCATGGTTGACGAAGCGTTTGAGCAGGTAAATATTTTAGAAAAATTAAATTTTAAAAACGTTTTGGTTTCGCTTAAAGCCGACGATACGGCGCGCACGGTTGCTGCCAACGAAAAATTTGCAAAAATGTCAGATGTGCCGCTGCATATCGGCCTGACGGAAGCCGGCAGCTTTTTAGCGGGCACGGTAAAAAGTTCCATCGCGCTTGGCACCCTTTTGCAAAAAGGCATAGGCGCGACGATAAGAGTTTCCCTGACGGAATACCCGGCCATGCAGGTGCGCGCGGCTTATGAAATTTTAAAGGCTCTCGGCCTGCGCGAATTCGGCCCGGACATTATTTCCTGTCCGACATGCGGCCGCTGCAACGTCGACGTGGGCGCGGCGGTAAAAGAGCTGGAAGAAAAAATTTACAGCGATGCTGAACTTCTAAAAAAGTCCACGGGAATGAAAATAGCCGTAATGGGCTGCATAGTAAACGGCCCCGGCGAAGCAAGAGACGCTGATTTCGGCATAGCCGGCGGCAAAGGCGAGGGCATTTGGTTTGAGCGCGGCGCGCAATCAGGCAAAATCCCGCAGAAAAAATGGATAGAAACAATTTTAAATAAAATCAGAGAGCGGAAAATATGAGATTATCAAAATATTATTTACCTACTTTAAAAGAGGCGCCTAAGGACGCGGATACCGTTTCCGCAAAACTTATGCTGCGCGCGGGGTTGATACGCAAGACGGCCAGCGGGATTTATGAATGGCTGCCGCTCGGCCTTAAGGTTCTAAAAAAGGTTGAGCAGATTGTGCGCGAAGAAATGAACGCCGCAGGCAGCAGCGAAGTATGGCTGCCTTTAATCCAGCCTAAAGAACTTTGGGAAGAAAGCGGCCGGTGGGCGTATTACGGCAAAGAACTGCTCCGCATAAAAGACCGCAAAGGGGCGGAGTTTTGTTTTGCGCCTACCGCCGAGGAAGTCATTACAAATTTAGTCCGGCGCGACGTTACGTCTTATAAGCAGCTGCCGGTTTCTTTATACCAGTTCGCGTCCAAATTCCGCGACGAAATACGCCCGCGTTTCGGTGTAATGCGCGCACGGGAATTTTATATGAAAGACGGATATTCCTTTCACGCGGACGAAGAAAGCATTAACAAACACTATCAGGAAATTTATGACGCTTATGTCAGAATTTTCACGCGCTGCGGTTTTAAATTTAAACCCGTCGAGGCCGACACCGGCGCCATCGGCGGCAATTTTTCGCACGAGTTTATGGTGCTTGCCGACACCGGCGAGAACGCCATTGCCAACTGTCCGCTATGTGGTTACGCGGCTAATACCGAGAAAGCGGAAATTAAGCCGCCCGTTTATCCCGCCGCGAAAGATTTGAAGCCGATGGAAAAAGTCGCTACCCCCGGCGCGCACAGCGTCGAGGACGTTGCAAAAATGCTGGGACGCAAACCGGAAGATTTAATTAAACTGCTGGTTTTTGTAGCTGACGGTAAACCCGTCGCGGCTCTCATGCGCGGGGACCATGAACTTAATGAGCATAAATTAAAAGCTCTACTCAAAGCTTCCGAACTTGAGAAGGCTAATGAGGAAGTTTATGTGAAGCTGACGGGTTCTTCTGTTGGTTTTGCAGGACCTATGGGGCTTAAAGAAAAGGGCGTGAAACTGCTGGCGGATTATCACGTGCGCGGAGTTGTCAACGGCGTGGCCGGCGGCAATGAAAAAGACGTGCATACGATTAACGTCAACCCCGGCCGCGACTTTGAGCCGGAAATTTACGCTGATTTAAAAATCGCCGCGCCCGGCGACACCTGCGGCAAATGCGGCGGCAGGTTTACCTTTACGCGCGGCATTGAAGTGGGGCACACTTTTAAACTGGGCACCAAATATTCCGTTTCCATGAAAGCAGAATTTTTGGATGAGAAGCAAAAATCAAAACCGTTCATCATGGGCTGCTACGGCATAGGCATAAGCCGTGTGGTAGCCGCCGCCATTGAACAAAGCCACGACGCAAACGGCATAATCTGGCCCGCGCCGCTCGCGCCGTTTGACGTATATCTTGCATCCATTGACGCAGACATTAACCCGAAAGTTAAAGAAACGGCGGAAGAAGTTTATAAAAAACTGACTGACGCCGGTTTTGAAGTTTTGTACGATGACCGCGCCGAACGCCCGGGCATAAAATTTAAAGACGCCGACCTCATAGGCATACCGCACAGAATAGTTGTAAGCACAAGAACGTTAGAACAAAATGAATGTGAATATAAAGCGCGTACGTCCAAAGACACCGCGCGGTGGAACTTAGTTGAGATAGCCGGCAAGATGAAAGAGGCAGCCGCAAAGTGATTTTACGTCTGAGAATTGTTGGCTGTAGGTTGTATTTGATATAATGTATTATTACGTCACCGTAGCTCAGCCGGTTAGAGCGGGCGTTTCATAAGCGCCAGGTCGGTGGTTCGAGCCCACCCGGTGACATGAATTTATAAAAAAATATTCTGTTCGTTTGAACAGAATATTTTTTTTATTGCTGAAACAAAGTGCCAGTTTATTTTATCCAGGAAGGTTTGCTCTCGCCTGAGAGCATTTGTTCGTAGGTTGTTCTTTTTCGCACTACTTCAAATTTTTTGCCGTGCGCCATAACCTCCGGCACAAGCGGGCGGAAATTATAAATTGATGACATTGAAGAGCCGTATGCGCCGGCCGACATCATGGCCAGTAAATCGCCCTGCGCTACGGGTTCTATAATACGGTCTTTGGCGAAAGTGTCGCTTGTTTCGCAGATGGGGCCGACGATATCTGCGGTTATCGGCGCCGCGCCGGTTTTACGCGCCGGGATAATCGTGTGCCACGCGTCATACATGGCCGGGCGCACTAGGTCGTTCATGCCGGCGTCTACTATTATGTAATTTCTTTCGCCCATTTTTTTGGTGTAAATAACTTCGGTTACCAAAATGCCCGCGTCGCCGACCATCGCGCGGCCGGGTTCTATTATAATGTGTTTGTTAAACTTGCCCAGCGTCTGAGCTATGACTTGCGCGTAGTCGTCCTTAGACGGCGGAAGTTCAACGTTATAGTTTATACCGAGGCCGCCGCCAAGGTCTAGATTTTGCAGTTTTATGCCCGCGCTTTCCAGTTCTTCAACCATAGCCGCCATTTTGGTAAAAGCCAGACGGAAAGGGTCCAAATCCAAAATCTGCGAGCCTATGTGCATGGCTATGCCGACGAGGTTTATCCCTTTCATCTTTGCGGTTTTCAGGTAAAGGCCTTTGGCTTCGTCCCAGTCCACGCCGAATTTATTTTCTTTTTTACCGGTAGTGATTTTGACATGGGTTTTGGCGTCTACATCGGGGTTTACGCGGAGGGCGACGTTGGCTTTTATGCCTAGTTTCAGCGCGATATCATTTATATTATTTATTTCCGCTTCGCTTTCCGCGTTGATTTGCAAAATGCGGTTTTCAATGGCGCTTTTTAGTTCCGCACGCGTTTTGCCTACGCCCGAGAAAACTATTTTATCCGCCGGTATTCCCGCGGTAAGGGCCACATGCATTTCGCCGGCGGAAACAACGTCAGCCCCGCTGCCCAGCGCGGCAAGTGTGCCGGTAATGCCGAGGTTATTGTTCGCTTTAATGGAATAGCAGATTGTATGTTTCAATTTCGCGTTTTTTAAAGCGTTTTCAAAGGCTTTAAAATTATCGGACAGAGTTTTACTAGAATACACATAAAAAGGCGTGCCCACCGCCTCCGCTATTTTGTCAATCGCGACGTCTTCCGCGTGTAAAATATTATCTTTGTAATGAAACATTTAGAGTCTCCGTGCATTAATATATAAATATATTAAACTAAATTCACATGCCTGAGACAATAAAAAAGACTGCCTTTTTAACAGGCAGTCCTTTTTACGGTAAATAATTTTTATTAGTATCCGATACCGGAGCGTTCCCATTTTCTTGCTTTCTCTGGGTCCCCCGGAGAAGACGCCACATAATCTGTGAGAGCTTGGAATATTTTAGAAAAGAAGCCTTGCTTGCCTTGTTTTTCCTCTTTAGCCACACTGTTTCCCTTGGCTTTTACGCCGGCGGCAATACTGTCTGCTTTCGCTTCGTCATCTTTCCTGAGGGACGCCCAGTCAGCCGTGAGTTCCGGAGAATATTTTTTAAGGAGTGACTGTTGGGCCGCTAAAATTCTTTCTGCTTGATGGGTGTCTATGCGCGTACTATCTACCAAGCCTGCTTTTTTATCTTGTTCATAAAAAGCATTTATGGTATCCTTGAATTCCGCGGAATGCGCCTTAATGACCTCATCTTTTGCATTCACATAGTTAACGCATTCGCCGTCTCCAAATGCCGAAATAGCCAATCCCTGCGCATTGTATTCTTTTCTATTGTTTGCCGCTGAATTACAAGGCGGCGGCTCCGGGCATACTTTGCCCTCCTTAGGGTTAGGCACGCACGGCCTGGCGGAAACCTTTTTTGCGGCGTTGGCGTCCTGGGTGTTGGCGGTTTGGCAGTAAGCCGCGGTCGCGAGGACAAGCACGGCTGAAATTATTAACATTTTTTTCATAAGTTTTTCTCCTTTGATATTTGCAGCAGCGGTTTACTGTTTTCTGCTGTACCACTGTACTACTACAATATTATAGTATATATTCGCGTTCTGTACAGGGGCCAAAGGACCTACCGACGAATAGGTCTTTGGACCTATAAACAGAATTGACTATTATTGTCAAAATTGCTATTAAATATATGGGAGAACCGTCGCCAGACCGCTGTACAGGTCGGGGCGGTTCTTTTTTACGCCAAACCTGACTTAAATTAATGAATATAATTGAAAAAATAAAATCATTCGTAAAAGACGAGAAGTCTTTTACCGCGCCGTCGGTTATCGAACTTTCCGGCGGCATAAACCGTCTGCCGGCGCCCGCCGCGCGCAACTATACGCCGTACGTGGAGGCTTACGCCGACAAACCGTGGGTGTACGCTTGCGTGTCCGTAGTATCGGAAAGCGTGGCGTCAACGGAGTTTCTGCTTAAAAACGCCGCCGGGGAAATTTTGCAGAAACACCCGGCGCTTGAACTGTTATACCGCCCGAACCCGTTTATGACTGGCCGCGCGCTGCGGCAGTGGATTTGCGCCAGCCTTGAGCTTACCGGCAACGCGTATATATTAAAAGACGCGCCGCGCGCCGACGGCAGCCCGCGGGAACTTTACCCGCTGCTTAGCCACCTTGTTGAAATAGTGCCCGGCAGCACCGCGGCGGAACCGGTGCAGGGTTACAAATACCGCGTCAGCGGCAAGACTGCGTATTATAAGTCAAAAGACGTTATCCATATAAAATATTTTAATCCTTTTGACTTTTTTTACGGCTTGTCGCCGCTGGCCGCGGCAAGGGGCGCGGCGGACAGTTATGAAAGCGCGGAAAATTATAACAGGGCGTTTTTTGAAAATTCGGCCACGCTGTCCGGCATAATTTCTACGGACGGGAAACTGGACGACGCGTCCAGAAACCGCATTCTGCAGGCGTGGAGCGAAAAATATACTTCCGCCGCCAAAGCGCATAAAGTCGCGCTGCTGGAAGGCGGATTGCGCTGGCAGTCTATGGGCATGAGCCAGAGGGATATGGATTTTATAAGCGGCCTTAAAGTTAACCGCGAGACAATACTTTCCATCTTCCACGTGCCGCCTGCTTTGGCGGGAATTTTTGACCACGCTCCGCAGTATAACACGCGGGAACAGCAGCGTATTTTTTACCAAACCTGCGTGCTGCCCAAACTGACGTTAATCCTAGAAGCGCTGACGGAGTTTCTGCTGCCTGATTTTGACAGGAAAAACGAACTTTATTTTACGCCTGACATTACCGCGATATCGGTGCTTAAAGACGACGAAGTCACCCGCGCGCAGGCCGCCAAACTTTACATTGAAATGGGGTTTGAAAAAGAGGAAGTTATTACCGCGCTCGGTCTTCCGTTCAGCATCGGCAACAGAAAAAATAAAAGGAGATTTTAATGAAAATTATTAAAGGGACAAAAGAGGCGCCGGCCGTAAAAATCCTGCCGATTAACGAGATAAAAATCACGGAGAACGACGGGCTGGTTTACCTGCAGGGTTACGCCAATACAAAAAACCAGCCGGACCGCTACGGCGATATTCCTGTGGTGTATGACAAAAAAAGGGATTATGTTTATGAGCTTAAAAATTTTGCCAAAAATCCCGTTTTGTTAATTGACCACGTCAACCGGCTGGACCATTTGGCCGGCTCCGTCGTCAATATACGCGAAGATGACAAAGGGCTTTATTTCAAGGCATTGTTTTCGACGTCAAACCACCCGGTGGTGGCGCATGCGCGCCATATATACAAGGAAGGACACGCGAAGGGAATAAGCATAGCCGGGCGTTTCCATTATGAGGACGCTAAAAATCCTAATTTCCTGACGCTGGCGGATATTTATGAAATCAGCCTTGTCGCCATTCCTGCGGACCCGGACAGCCTGGCAACGGCGGTAGAGAAAAGTTTAAAGGAACTAGACGATGCCGGCGATATTAAAAAAATTACCGCCGCCGCTCTGCAGGCCGAAATTGACAACTGGATAACGGCGTTAAAAAAATAAAACAAGGGAACAGGCGCTTTGTTTTTTCCCTCTCCCCATAAGGGGAGAGGGAAAAAATCGGAGGACGGACTATAATCAATTTATTATAATTAAATCATGGTTAACAGTTTTAAAAAAAGCTCTCCTATCGTCAAAAGAGAAAAAGATAGAAGGTGGATTTTAGCGCTCATTATACTTATTATCCTTTTTCTGCTGCTGGGCACCGTCGTGCCGCTTGATAAAGTGCCGGGCGTAAGAAGCTTGCTTGTAAGTAAGGGGTTTGACGATATTGATAACCGCGGAGTTACACTGCTGAGTATTTTAACGGGTTCGTCGAATTTAAAAATCAATTCCTTAGGCGGCGCCGGGATTGGCGCGGCGGGCAGATATGGCGGCGCCGGCGGCGGATATGACGCCAGCCGTTCGGATTTGTCTTATACTATGAGCGCAGTTTCGCCTTTTGAGCAAGGGCCGCTGGGAGACACTTATCTTCTTGACGCGCAGCGTCTGCGCGAAGCGGCTATAAGAAGCGGCTCAGCCGTGCCTCAGGTTTACGGCGTCGCGAAAAACAATCCGGACGGATATTCTGAATCCTCCGATACACAAGTTGACATGTCTAAATTTAACGCCGCGCAGCAGGGGTTGTTCCAGGGCGACGTGCCTCTTGCCAGAGAACCGTCCGACGGCCCGCCGGTGGAAAGCTCCCTTGTCAGGCAGACGGGAGCAAGCGATATACAAACAGTTAACCCGCAAACAAACAGCGGCACTCTTGACTACGCGGCAAGAAATATGGGCAAACCGGCGCGCGGCCAGCTGCAGGCGATGGTAAACCCAAAAGACCGTTCCAAACGCGGAAGAGCGCCGCTGGGCAACTTGAATGAGTTCGGCGCGGAGCCGCTGAACCAGGCCGGCACGTCATGGCTTTTTACGCGCGCTGGCGACAGAGCCAGAGTACAGGAGAGCAAAAAAACGCTGGCCCGCGCCGCTTTCGACGGCAGCGTCCGTCCGGACGAAGTAGTTTTAAAAGGGAGCGAGAACGCCGCCACAGTCTCCGACCAGGCCAGTGTTGACAAGGATGCCAGCCAATTTCAAAATGACAAACTCAAAACAAAAGTCTGCCAAGATGCGATGAATAATAATAAACAAGCGTTACAAACCTTGCGGGATGATATGCAAACTATTGGTACAAGCGTGATAGATAAAGCCCCGGAATGTTGCATTAATTTTTTTAATGATTGTAGAAGCGCAACGCAGGATTATGTTAATTGGAATGCCCTGGTGAAACAACTCAGCGATAAATGCGTGCAATATAATACTATTCAGGAAACAATTAACCAAAAATGCGGTTTGTGTTCAACCCAGGGAAGTAATAGTAATAACAGCTGCCAAAAGGTAATTGACCAAGATGCGGCTCACAACAGTAATTTCGATAGCAGGTGTAGCTGGGTACAATCGGTGAACAATTATGCTACCGCTTCAAATATGTTCAATCCGGGCCTTAGGAATCCTTTAAGACCGCCGCCTGCGGATTCGCCGTATACTCTGGAAGTTTTAAGGGTTCTTAATCAGGAAGCGCTTGCAAACAGTGAGGCTGTCTGCCCATAAATCTTTTATCCGCCGCTCCTCCGCCTGTTGTGTTAAAGCGGCGGCATTTTTTTTGATAAAATTTTTATATGGATAAATTTAAATTATTTTTAATTTTTATTTTGGCCGGCGCGCAGGTTTTTGCCGCAGGGCTTTTGGGCAGGCCGCGGCAGGAAATTAACCCGGATTATTCAAAAAGCGTCTGGGACAGCGTCATGGAAACGCAGTCTCAGAACGACGTCCAAAAAGGTTTTTATTTCATGTCTATAGGAAAGTATGAGGGCGCGGTAAACGCTTTTGCAAAAGCCGCCGTAAAAAATCCTAACTCGCCGGAGCCTTATATATTACTGGGCGCGGCGTTATACTGGACCGGCAGGGTTGACTCCGCCGTCAGTGAATATAAACAGGCTTTATCACTTGATAAAAATAACCAGGACGCGCACCTGCTGCTGGGTATAGCTTACGGGTGGAAAGGCGATATTGATGCCGCTCAGACGGAGTTTGAGACGGCGGATAAAATCGGTCCCGACCGGCCGGACGTTAAAATGAACTTATCTTCCGTTTACGCCGCGCAGAAAAAAATGGAACTCGCGCTGGACTACGCCCGCAAAGCGACGGAGCTTGCTCCGCGCGAAGCGCTGTATTTCAACCAGCTTGGCGTAATCAGCGAAGCCATAGGCCGCGACGAAGCGGCGGAGACCGCGTTTAAAAGAGCCATAAAACTTTTTCCCGGCAATGAAGATGCCATGCTGGCCCTTGCCGCCACTTACGAAAAACGCGGGCAGAATAAAGACGCGCTTACGTACTATAAAAAATCCGTCGGCACAAAACCGGGCGATTTTATCGCGCGGCTGCGTTACGCGAATTTGCTTTATGTTACCGGTGCCGTGCAGGAGGCCAAAGACACAGCGGTAAAAGCCTTTGCTATTACAAGCGCGGAGGGCAAAGGCCTTGCGTTGAACGTCGCTTACAGCGGCGTTGAAAACAAGAGCGCGTCGTCGCCGGAAATACAAAATTTAAAAAACGCTCTGTCCCGTTTCAGCCCGGGTACGGAAGTAAGAATCGAGGCCGAAGTTTCATATCTCCCCAAAGAAAATAAGCCGCAGGACGTCAGAGAAAAGAGCGCGCTTGAACGCGAAATGCTGCTTGCCCGCGCGCAGGATGCCGCGCAAAATACTAAATCTTTCAGCCGCGTTTTTATTTTAAATCCGTCGGACGAGAAAGACCGTGCCGCGCAGATTGAGACTATAGCCGCCGCGTTACAAAGCGCGCTGTCTTCCGCGCCGCAGGGCACAAAAACGCAGATGAGCATTAAGACCGACGTCGTGCAGCGCGAACCCGTTACGGCGGCGGGGGATACGAACCAAAATACGGCGTACAATCCGCGCACCGTCGGGAACGATATGGGGCTTTGGGTGACTGGCCGTAACTGGGTGCGTTTCGTTTATGAAATCGCGCCGGATATAGAGACGCGCATTGAAGATAAAACCGACGCCGGCAAACAAGCCGACACGTTTGATTATATTTTGCAAGGTCTTGCCGCGCTGACGCTGGGTAAAGGCGACGACGGCCTTAAAAATTTTGACGCCGCGTTAGCGCAGGACGCGAACAATGAAATCGCGCTGCTCGGCAAAGGCACCGCATATATAATTTTAGGACGCGAAGACGACGCGGCGGCGGTCTACCAGAAAGTGCTGGATATAAACCCCAAAAATAAAATCGCCAAAAATAATTTAGAATTTATAAAATCTGGCGGCAAAAAGAAAAAATGAGACAAAAATACGGGCAGAATTTCCTTATTAACCGCGGCGTCATTGCTCAAATTTGTGACGCCGCCACCGGTTTATCGCGCGGGAAAATTTTGGTTGAAATCGGGCCGGGGCGCGGCGCGCTTACCGTCGGGCTTTTGGAGCGCGGCGCGCGCGGGTTACAGTTAATTGAAATTGACGCCGAGATGGTTAAAATTTTGCGCGCCTCTCTGCCTGGCGGCGCGGGGGTAAATATTTTTGAGGCTGATTTTTTAGATTTTGATTTAAATATTCTGCCGAGCGGGGAGAAGTTTTTTGTCGGCAACCTGCCGTATATCGCGGCGGCGGAAATTTTGGATAAAGTTTTGGGTTTTTCGGAATTTTCCGGCGCGGTTTTTATGTTCCAGCGCGAAATGGCGCAGCGTATCACCGCGTCGCGCGGCAGTGAGTTTTACGGGCCGCTCAGTCTGCTGTCGCAGGCGCGGGCAGAAGTTAAAAGCCTGTGCCGCGTGAGTCCGGGCAGTTTTAATCCTCCGCCGAAAGTGGAAAGCGAGGCCCTGATTTTTACGCCGGAGAATAAAATCCCGCCTGAAAAATTTGCCGCGTTTAAAAAAATTGTCAACGCCGCTTTTGCGTATAAGAGAAAAAATATTTTAAATTCTCTATCTGAAAGTTTGGGAATTGAAAAGGCCGAGATTGCCGACGTTCTGCAACGCGCCGGAATCAGCGTCAACGCGCGCGCTCAGGAACTTACATTTGAAGATTATTTGAATTTTTTAGAAGCCGCGCGGACATCGTCCAAATTACTCATCTGAATTATCAGCTTGTCAAAAATGGCGCTGATATCCGGCGTTTTTACAATATAATTGTTTACTATAAAACAAAAAGCTATAAGGCGCCCCTGTTTGTCTTTGACGTACCCGGCGTACGCGCGCGCGTTGGTATTTGTGCCGGTTTTTATACGCGCGGTCTGCAGTGCGGGCGAATTGGCTAAGACGCGGGCAAAATATTTTTTTTCACCTTCGACGGGGATTATCAGTGAATTATAAAAAAGTTCAAAATTCTCTTCTTTCGTCATCATTTCCAACAGCGCGACTATTGTTTTTGCATTTGTGAAATTTGCCTGAGACAGACCGCTGCCGTCATAAAGCGCGGTGTCCTGCGTGTCAATGCCGTGCGCTTCAAGAAACTTCATTACCACGTCAACGCCGCTTTCTGTGTCCGCCCGGCGGCCGAATGTCGCGGCAAGCTGTTTGAGCAGAACTTCGGCATACAAATTAACGCTCTTTTTATTGATTATGTTTATAATTTCTAAGATGGAAGGAGACGTTAATTCATAAAGCAGTTTTTTATCCGTATAATCGATATTATTCTCTGAAATTTTTGCTCCGCCCGCGGTTTTTACGCCGCGCGCGGCAAGCGCTTTGACAAGGCTATGCGCGGTGAACAGCGGAGGATTAGGCAGCGCGGCGTTTATGGCATATTCATAATTTACGGCGGGGATTGTGCCGTAAATTTCAATTTCCTGTTTTCCCGGCGCGCCGAAAATATATGCGTTGTCCGCCGGATTATCCGACGTCATAACATGATTTTTTATCGTCAGGCCGGGAACTTCAGGCTCTGTCCGCGCGATATCCGTTGCCGCGCCCGGCGCGGCGGCGGGTTTAAAATAAATTTTGAAAGAATTGTCATTAAAATTAAGCGCGTCCGCCGCCGCGCCGTAGTAGTTACCGATATCTTCCCATGTGAATTTGCGTGGCGTACTAAGGCCTTCAAAATAAGAATTGTCCGCGTACACCGCGCCGGCAATTTTTTTTATTCCGGCGTTTTTTATCGCGTCAGCCCAGGCGGAAAGAACGGCGTCCGCGCCGGCGTTATTATTTATGCGGGAGGAGCCCAGCGCGGGGTCCCCGCCGCCCGCTATATAAATATTCCCCTTAAGCGTGCCGAAAATATTTTTTTTGCCGTCATAGTACAGCCGCGTTTTGAAAGTTTTGTCCGGCCCGAGGAGCGACAGAGCGGCGGCGGTAGTAAAAAGTTTTACCGTGCTGGCCGGCGTTAAACGCAAATCCGGGTTAACGCTTATGATGTTATCCCCGTCAACATATTTGGCGTAAAAAGAATATGAGGAATTTTGCAGCGCGGAGTTTTCAAGCGGCGGCGTAACGGCGGCGCAGACGCTCAGGCTAAAAGTAAGTATAATAAAAGTACAGAAATATTTCTTCATATAAAGATTATAGGAAAAATTATGGATATAAAATCAAAACTTCCTGCGCGCAAAACCATCGCGCTTGTCGCGCATGATAATAAAAAGCAGGACCTTATCGAATGGGCGATGTTTAATAAAGGCAGCTTGTCTAAGCACAAACTCTGCGCCACGGGCACAACCGGCGCGCTTATTGAAGACGCGCTGGATATGAAAGTAAACCGTTTTAAAAGCGGCCCTTACGGCGGGGACCAGCAGGTGGGCGGCAAAATTGCAGACGGGGAAATTGATATGCTGATTTTTTTCTGGGACCCGCTTACGCAGCAGCCGCATGACCCGGATATTAAGGCTTTGCTGCGGCTGGCGGTTTTGTGGAATATTCCCGTCGCGTGCGACAGAGCTACGGCGGATTTTCTGATTTCGTCGCCGTTGTTTAACGCCGAATATGAACGCTATATTCCTGAACTCAGCGGCCATATGGACAGGCTTAAAAAATAGTTTTTTATGAACAATATTCCTTTGCACGTAGCTTTTATTATGGATGGAAACGGGCGGTGGGCCGCCGCGCGCGGGAAAGCGCGCAGAGCGGGGCATGAGGCCGGCGCGGAGGCCGTCCGCGCGCTTATTAAAAACGCCGAAGCGGCCGGCATAAAATTTATTACGCTTTACGCTTTTTCAAATGAAAACTGGCAGCGGCCCGAGGGGGAAATTAAAGACCTTATGCGTCTGCTGTCAAAAAGTCTGGATGAGTTTGATAAAACATCCCGTGAAAATAACGCGCGGTTTCTGGTAAGCGGGCGGCGGGACAGGCTGCCGCCGGACGTGCTTAAAAAAATCGATAAAATTACCGCCGCAACCGCCGGCAATAAAGGGCTGACGGTTATTCTGGCGTTAAACTACGGCGCGCGGCAGGAGATTACAGACGCTGTTAACGCGCTTATGTCCGCCGGCAAAAAAAATGTGACGGAAGACGATATCTCCGCCGCGCTTTATAATCCCGCCGCGCCGGACCCGGATTTGATTATAAGAACGTCAGGTGAGGAACGGCTGTCAAATTTCCTGCTCTGGCAGGCCGCGTACAGCGAATTTTATTTTACGCCCGTTCTGTGGCCGGATTTTGACAAAGCGGAACTTGAGAAAGCGCTTGCCGTTTACGCGGCGAGAAAAAGAAAATTCGGGAACATATAATAAGAGGAATATGAAAAAAATAATATTATTCGCGTTTTGTATATTCGCGCTGGCTTACGCGGCCATGACTCAGGTCCCGGGTTTGCAGGTTTATGATTATGAGGTGGACGCGCTTAACGCCGCGGTTTTAAAACCCGGCGACAGGGTGGACGTGCTGCAGCTTGTTAAAATTGACGGTATGGTTTACGCGCGGACATCCGCGCAAAACGCCGTTGTCCAAGAAGTTTCCGGAGGGAAAATTACCGTGAAGTTTGACGATAAATCAAAATATCTTTCCGTTGAAAGAGAAGTTTTGAAAACTAAAATTATAGTAAGAAACCCGGGGGACGGGGTTACGCGCGATATGAATAATGTCACGCTTGCAAATTTGTTCAGATAATTTATGAAAAAAATAATACTGACTTTAATTTTATGTTTTATGCTGCCTTCGCTTTTACCCGCGAAGAAGACATTTGATATTCCCGCCGGCTGGCGCGCTTACACGTTAGAAACGGACGCCGTTACCGCCCAGAACGCCGCGCCAGGCGGCAGGGTGGATATTTTGATGGGTTTTGACGCCGTTTTAAAAACAGGGGGCTCCAATTACGTCGTCGCTACCATTTTGCAGAGGGTGCTTGTGATTGACACCGTGCGGGCGGAGGGGAAAAACGGGCTTGTTTTAATGCTCGCGCCAGATGACGCGCAGTATCTGCTGCTTGCGGAAAATGAAAATATTAAAGTTGTTTTCAGACGGCCTGACGATGCGGCGGCAGGCCCGATACAGGTTTCCGTATTGTCTAATCTTTTTTGAGGTAAATATGAAAGATAAAATAGTTTTATTTTTAATTTCCGCTTTGTTTGCCGCGCCCGGGTTTTGCGGCGCGAAGGCGGTTGTCGCGGCGGCGGTAAATATTAAGGCGGGGGAACGGCTCTCCGCCAATATGCTCAAGTCAAGAAACGTGGACGAAGGAGATTTGCAGAAAGGCGCGGCGGAATATTCAGAGGCAAATATAAATAAGTTCGCGGGACTTTACGCGCTTGTTGACATACCCCAAAATTCCCAAATCACCGTAAGCGTTTTGGGGGGCGGACGGGGCAGCGCGGCTGCCGGGATAACGAGCGGCTGGCGCGGTTATTTTTTGGAGACTGACGCCGCTACGGCGGAAATTGTTAAACCGAACGATAATATTGACATTTTGGTTTTTACCCGCGTGCCGAAACCGATGGTTTTAACGCTGATGCAAAAAGTGAGAGTTTTGGATGTTAAGCGGCAGGACGGCAAAAATTATTTGTTTTTGTCAGTCGCGCCGAAAGACGCGCAGTATTTATATTTTATGGAAAAGAAAGCCGAAAAAATTAAAATTTTGCTGCGCAGCCCGGATGATATGAAAACCGGCCCCGTAAAGGTTTTGCCGGCGGACGGAGAATTATGAAAATTGAAAAAATAATTTTTGGCGCTGCTTTGCTGGCGCTGGCCGCTGGAGTAGTAATGTTAATTATCGGCATTTTGAAAAAAGATTACGGCCCTGACCAACATACAGATATCGCGGTTATCGCGGCCGCCAGGGATATTCCCGAGGGGAAAAGACTTGCGGCGGCAGATTTTGAAAATAGAAAAGTTTCCGTGTCTGAACCGGACGCGATTTTATATACTGACAGCGCTAAAATAGCCGGCAGTTACTTTGCAAAAGTAAGTATTCCGCGCGGGAACCAGATTACGCGGGATATGATAGGCGGCGGGCGGGAGTATGTTACGTCTTCAAGAGCATTAAACCCGACAAGCCCGGGGACAAGAGGATATATTGCGGACGGCAGTGTGCCGGGAATACTCGTTTTTAATGCCGGGGACCATTATTACTCCCTTGTTCCTGTGTCGCCGGAAGAGGCGCAGAGAATGCTTTTAAAAGAAGTTACAGGAAAGTAAAAGGTTTTTGGACTTATGTTTGCCGGATAAACGGACAACAGGCGGCGCTGTACAGCGCCGCCTGTTGTCCGTTTATCCGGCGTAAAACTAGATTTTCATTACCTCTTTTTCTTTTTCCGAAACGGCTTTATCTATCATCAGCACCGCGGCGTCCGTAGCTTTCTGCACGTCGGCCTCAAGGCGTTTGGCGTCGTCTTCCGAAACTTCGGACGCCTTTTGCGCTTTTTTAACTTTCTCTATGATATCGCGGCGCTCGTTGCGGACGGCCACTTTAAAATCTTCGCTCATTTTAGCTATATTTTTTACCAGCAGTTTTCTGCGGTCTTCCGTCATGCCGGGCAGTGATATGCGTATAAGTTTGCCGTCGTTAACCGGGCTGGCGCCAAGGTCCGCCTTCTGCAGAGTTTTGTCAATTTCCTGCAGCGCGGTCATATCCCACGGCGTGACTTCCAGAGTTTTCGCGTCGACGACGTTTATCATCGCCATTTGCTTTAACGGCGTCGGCGTGCCGTAATAATCCACGCGGATATTTTCAATTAACTGCGCGCTGGCGCGGCCGGTTCTGATGGTGCCCAAATCGCGTTTTAATCTGTCCACCTGCTCTGTCATCGCCGTCTTAGATTTTGCTATTAAAGCCGTAATGCCTTCCATAAATATCTCCTAGTAAATAACAGTCCCGACTGTTTTGTTTTGTAAAGCCGCTTTGATATTTCCTTTTTTATGCAAATTAAAAACTTGTATCGGCAGATTATTTTCCATACACAGCGCCAGCGCGGCGGTATCCATAAACTGAAGGCCTTTTGCTATGGCTTCCGCGTATGATATTTTGTGTATGAGCTTGGCCTTGTTGTTTTTGCGCGGGTCACAGTCATAAACGCCGTCAACCTGAGTGGCTTTTAAAAGGATATCGGCGTTAATTTCGCTGGCGCGCAGCGCGGCGGCGGAATCCGTCGTAAAAAACGGGTTGCCTGTTCCGCCGGAAAAAATCACTACGCGGCCTTTTTCAAGGTGGCGCACGGCTTTGCGGCGGATAAAAGGCTCCGCCAGTTCATAAACATTTATCGACGTTAAAACTCTTGTCGGCAAGCCCTCTTCTTCCAGCGCGGACTGTAGGGCCAGCGCGTTAATAACGGTCGCGAGCATGCCCATATTATCCGAGTTGACGCGGTCGATTATGCCGCCTCCGTCCCGCACGCCGCGCCAAATATTGCCGCCGCCTATAACTATTCCCAGCTGGCAGTTTTTGGCCGCTTTTACGCCGGACGCTATTTCTTTCGCGATATCTTTTAACGCGGCGGGCGTTATGCCGCGTTTGCCGTTTTCAACTAAAGCTTCGCCTGATAATTTTAAAAGTACTCTGTTCATAGCACCTCTCAGTTTTTTACATATTACAAAAATATTAAGGTAAAATCTAATTATGATAACAGTAAAACCCTTTAAAGCGCTGCGTCTGGCGCAAAAACCGGAAAAAACCGCCGCGCTGCCGTATGACGTTATGAGTTCCGACGAGGCCAAGGTAATGGCCTCAGGCAATCCCGCCTCTTTTTTGCATATTGATAAACCGGAAATAGACCTGCCGCCCGGCACAAATCTTTACGCGCCGGAAGTTTATGCGAAAGCCAAAGAAAATTTTGAGCATTTTATTAAAGACGGCATTTTTATGGAAGAAGAACGGACGTGTTTTTACGTCTACGCGCAGACAATGAACGGCCGCACGCAGTACGGTTTTGTGGCCGCCGCGAGCACGGCCGATTACGCCGCCGGCAAAATTAAAAAACACGAATTTACCAGAAAAGATAAAGAGGAAGACAGGACGCGCCACGTCAACGCTTTGAACGCGACGACCGGCCCGATATTTTTGGCCTATAAAGATAATCCTAAACTGGACGCTATTTTGGCCGACGTCTCAAAACGCGCGCCGCTTTATGATTTTACGGCGGAAGACGGCATAAGGCACGCCGTCTGGCGCATTGACGACGAGGGGGAAATAAGGAATATTGAAATGCGTTTTATGAAAGTGCCGGCGCTTTATATCGCCGACGGGCACCACAGGGCGGCGTCCGCCGCCAATGTCGCGGTGCAGAGGGCGGCGGCGAACCCGCGGCATACCGGGTTTGAAAGTTATAACTTTTTCCTTTCGGTAATTTTCCCGGCAAACCAGCTTTATATTATGGACTATAACCGCAGCGTCAAAGATTTAAACGGTTTAAGCGCGGAAGAATTTTTGAAAAGGCTTGCCGCCGCAGGATTTTCCGTCGAAAAAACCTCGGATAAAAAACCGGCGGCAAAACATGAGTTCGGCATGTATCTGGCGGGCCAATGGTACCGCATGCGCGCAAAGCCGGAGATTTGCGGCGGCGCGGACCCTATTAAAAGTTTAGATGTAAGCATTTTGCAGGACAACGTCCTCGCGCCGCTGCTGGGAATCGCGGACCCGCGTACGGACAAGAGAATTGATTTCATAGGCGGCATACGCGGCATGGCGGAACTGGAAAAATATGTCGACAAACTCGGCTACGCCGTTTCGTTCTCGATGTTCCCCACGTCGATGAGTGACCTTATGGCCGTTGCTGACGCCGGCCTGGTAATGCCGCCCAAGAGTACCTGGTTTGAACCAAAACTCAGAAGCGGTTTGCTTATATATAGGTATTAAATCTATAAAAAAATATTGAAAGAACAGGCCGGCGAAAGCCGGCCTGTTCTTTATTTTACGTTATTTTTCAGTAAAAACTACTCTTATTTTCCCTAAAATTTTCACGTCTGAGAACAACATAGCCTTTTTAGTTATTTTGGATTAAGCTTTTCTCAGTTTATAATATAAGTGTGATTTCACGCTTATAAAGGAGGACTTTTGTGAAAAAAATAATAAAAAATTTAATATTCGCGGCCGT
>Ga0123354_10000101_pt1 | contig 63592 bp, 62 predicted proteins | sample TergutLab28metaG_2_FD_97872 | JGI IMG/M metagenome (GOLD analysis project Ga0123354, IMG submission 97872) | Labiotermes labralis P4 segment gut microbial communities from Petit-Saut dam, French Guiana - Lab288 P4 | ecosystem: Host-associated > Arthropoda: Insects > Digestive system > Gut ... | reverse complement strand
GACCCACGAAGCGCGGCTGCTCTCCATCGACCCCCGCCTGCTTTACCTGGACGCCCCGAATGACCCAAACAGCAAGCTGAACACCTGCATACGCAATATCTACGATATCCGCCTGGATACCGCCGGGAACCATTCCACGCAGATAATGTTTTGCGACGCCGGCACACCGAAAGCCGGGCAGTTCAATGTTTATCACGAAACCCAGCAGAAGCTCACGGAAATGGGCGTGCCCAAGGAAGAAATCGCCTTTATCCACAATTGTAAGACAGACGCCCAGCGCGAAGCCCTGTTTGAGAAGGTCCGGGCTGGGGAAGTGCGCGTCCTTATAGGCAGCACCCAAAAACTCGGTATGGGTACCAACGTCCAGGACCGCCTTATCGCCATCCACCACCTCGATTGCCCTTGGCGGCCAACCGATATCACACAGCGGAACGGGCGCGGCAAGCGCCAGGGGAACCAGAACCCGGTTATATCTATCAACCAGTACGTTACCAAAGGTAGCTTCGATAGTTTCATGTGGCAGCTCCAAGAGCAAAAACTACGTTACATATCACAGATAATGACCGGAAAAGCCATAACCCGAAGTTGCGAGGATGTGGATATCACGGTGCTCAATGCCGCCGAGATCAAAGCCATAGCTACAGACAACCCGCTGCTGTTGGAAAAGATGACCGCCGAAAACGAGGTGACGCGCCTCACCATCCTGCGCAACGCATGGCAGAATGAGCGCCTTACCTTGAAACGGAACATCGAATCCACATACCCAAGGAAAATCAATTCGCTTGACGGGTGGATTGAAATGACAAAACAGGACATACAGACCATCAGCGCCCACCCAAGCAAAGGCGACAGTTTTAAGATTGAAATCCTGGGCAAAACCTATGACGAGCGCAACATGGCGGGGCAAGCGCTTTTAGCGAAACTCAGGCAGATGATAAACAACGCAAGCCTGCACCAGCAAGAAATATCTTCGGAAGTGGGCACATTTCGCGGGATGACACTGACGGTTTCCTGCTCACACGGACGCGCAATTCTTGAAGCCAAGGGCGCGGGCTTTTACAACATCGAGCTTGGGGATAGTGGCGCCGGCAACATCACAAGGATCGAAAACCTCTTAGCTGGGCTGCGCGGCGCCCTCGTCGATTACGAAACGCGACTTTCCGAAACAAAGGCACAACTTGAATCGGCGAAGAAAGAAGCCGATTCGCCCTTCGCTTATGAAAACGAGTTGTATGAACAGTCAAAACGGCTGACAGAAATCGATACCATTCTGGAGTTTAAAGAACTCTCCGACCAGGACGCCATCTTAAGTGACGGCAACGGAAACAGCGAGGTGAGCGTGGTGACATATGTACCAGATATCGAACCCGTGTACTGAAAGTATAAAAAGCACCGCCGCTTGCGCTAATCCACTCTATCAGCATGTATGCCAACAAAACAAATAATACGGTCAACAATCGTCACAAATGTGGCGGTTTTTTTATCAGAAAGGAGGTTTGGCAACAATATGGAAAAGTATGACGTCAGGATAACCGTTGTTCAGCAAATAATCGTACCCGTGGAAGCTGAGAACATGGCGCAAGCGAAAGCGCTTGCAGAGCTGGATTGGCATAACGATGAGTATACCCTCGATTCTTCGCACCCCGTTAGCATTTCTTTCGAGACACTCTATCCGGAATTTGGGGCATATGGAAATCTATGGAATCCTAACAACCCGCACTGTCTTGACGACAGTTTTAAAAGTCTATTCCCCGTTCCACCAGTAATCCCTGCGAATGCCCTGCAATTCGATGCGTTTGAAGTAGCGGATGGGATGGAGCCGTAGCGCTTGCGCGGATTTTCACAGAAGCCGGAATGCCAACGTCACAGAAAAAATAGTTGCTTCTTCCCTTTCTGTGTGTTATTATGATGACAACAATCGCGATATTCTGTAACATAATAATAACACAAGAGAGGGATGCTATGATGAATACGCAAGGTTATGGGATGCATATACAAGCTAAAATCCAAGCATGGCCAGCCAGCAAACCTATAACAACAATAGCTGTAGCAAATATTTTAGCTGACGCTTTTTGCATAGACATAGAGAATGCGAAGAAAATCACCAATGTTAATATGAAGCGCCTTGCGGACAAAGGCGAATTGGTACGTGTTCAAAAAGGTGTTTATGGCAAGGCTAAAATAACGCCGTTTGGCAGACTGCCGCCAAGCGCGGATGAAATGATTGCAGGGCTTTTGTTACGTGATGGTGATAAAATCATTGGCTACATCGCTGGCCCTACCCTATTAAATGCGATTGGATTAAGTAGTTGGATACCAAAAGAGCGTCACATCGCTACTAATAATTACCGCAGACAGATTCCAGCAAGTGCTCCAATCCGCGTACACAAACCAATCATTAAGGTAAACGATGAAAACGCCCCGTATTTACAGGCGATTGAAGCGTTTACCGCAATGGAGCAATATCCAATTGATGCTGAAAAACCTGATGAAATCCTGCGGGGAATGCTGCGCAAACATCGCATTAGCAATGAAAGATTGATATTGTATGCACGTAGGTATTATGGGCAACAGACATTATTAAGAACAATAGATGTTGCACTTGGAGGGATTGATAATTGAGACTTCATAAAGACCCTGATGGGTTTCTCGCCTTACTGCGTATTGTAAGCGAAAATACCGGGATTCGTTTGGATGTTCTGGAAAAAGATTACTATATTACCTTGTTTCTAAATGAGCTGTCTGGATGGCAGGACAAATTCCCAATCTATTTTAAGGGCGGGACAGCATTATACAAAGCTTTGGGAGGCATACGCCGATTCTCTGAAGACATCGACCTCACTGTTTGCATAGATGGGTGCAGTAATTCCCAAGCTAAACGCCGACTGGAAAGAGCGGCGAATGGCTATCAGAGCTTGCCGCGCACCTCGCTGAAAGAAATGGAGATTAATGCCAAAGGCAGCATTACAAGCGTTTACGATTATTCAAGTGTTCTCAGTGTTTTCATTTCCGATCCGCTCCAACGGTTCGGTCATGTCAAAGTTGAAGCTACATCTTTTACAGTGAGTGAACCATTCGCACCACTTATGATTGCACCCCTCGTTCATGAAAAAGCTGACAACAGCCAAAAGAACATACTGCAACAACAATACGGGGTTGAACCCTTCCCAATAAATACCATCCTGCTGGAACGGATTTTTGTTGATAAGGTATTCGCGTCGGAGTTCTACTATCAACGCAGCGAGTTTTTTGACGCCTCGAAGCATATTTATGACCTTTCGGTGATGTCGGGGCTTGATGAGATTCAAACACTCCTCTCAAATCCTGCTGAATTGACTGCTATGATGGCATATAAGCGGCGTGAAGAGAGAGCAAGGATGGGCAGCGAGCTTTCTGATAAGCGTATCGCTGATTTTTCGGTATTCAACGGGATGAACGAGAATAAAGGTTTTTTGGATAAGTTCATCTCTATGCAGGATATCTATATTTTCGACGATAACGACAAAATCAGTTTTAACAATGCTATGACGTCGTTGTCAGCGATAAGAGAAAAGTTGCTAAGCGAGTACTTGCCATAACCGCAATAATAAACATAATATCTGGTCAAAATCTTTACTTTGATATCGAAATCATCAATCATCTCGATACAAAAGTAAGCAATTTCTGGAATTGTGCAACAACAACAACTTCTGCTGAATTCAGCAGAAGTTCCAAATCCATTGCAGGAGTAAGGATACACGATGATATAACTCGTTTTTTTTACCACAGGATGACGAAAAAAAAAGAAATAAAACTACATAGCCTGGCTTCTGCATAATGACCGCAGAAGCTGATTCAAAGCTTGTGCAATACTGCATGGGCTATTTTTATGGAGGTGACAGCATTGCAAACCACAACAAAGGGGCGCAGCCGCTTACGTTTTACCGACGAAGAGGTCCAACGCGCCAACGCCGTTAACCTGCTCGAACTGGCGGGGATGTACGGCTACGAGCTGGAGGACAAAGAACGCCGGGCTTTCCACGCCAAGGACAGCGGCGGATTATTCTTCTACAAGGACAACAACACTTTCAAGCACTTCGGCAGCGACAGAAAAGGCGGCGCCATCAATTTCGTGATGATGGAAGAAAACATCGGCTTTGTCGACGCCGTGAAAAAGCTGCTGGGATCATCATATGAACCGATCCGTGACAGCAATCTGCGGCAATACATCCCGGCTTCCGAAAAGAAGGAGCTTACCCTGCCGAAAAAAGCCGCTAATTTCAAACGTGCCTACTGGTACCTTGTCGATCAACGCGGCATTGAACCTGCTATCGTATCGGCGATGATGAACGAAAAAAAGTTGTATCAAGGCTCTTTCTATGTTAACGGAAAGCAAGCATGTGAGAGCGTATGCGTATTTGTCGGCTACGACGAAGCCGGGAAAGCCCGCTTCTGCACCATGCGCGGCGCTGACCCGGCAAGCGGGATCAAGCAGGATAAAAGCGGCTCCGAAAAGGGCATCCCATTCCATATATGCGGCAGCAGCAACAAGGTTTACGTGATGGAGGCCCCTGTAGATACAATGAGCCATGCTTCGCTTGCCATGCTCCACGGCATCGACTGGCGGCGTGACCACAGGATCACCACCGGCTGCCTGTCCGACGCGGCGCTCCAATGGTTCTTAAAACAACATCCTGAAATCAGGGAAATATGCTGGTGCTATGACAACGATATGGATGGGAGCAAGCCGACGCCAATAACGAAGGAGGAATACGACGCGGCACGGGCAGCCGGCGACAGCACCGTATATATCATGGAGGGCGCCGGCAAGCCGATGAAACGCGTCCCAACTAATTGGGGCCAGCAAGCTGCTTTGACCTACGCACGGAAATACCGGGATTTGGGATACAAGGTATCCATACATACGCCGCAAGGCAAGGATTTTAACGCCGACCTTGTAGCGATGAGGCGGCAGCTTGCCCCCCGTGAGCCGGAAGCCGAGCCGGACATGGAGGACGGTTTAGAGATAGAGCCATGAAGCGCGCATCTGGCTTTCTTCCATTATCCCCGCCCTTCACTTCGCCGCAGGGCATCACTGCGATGAAATCCGCCCTATAGGGACGGTGAAGGCAGGAATAGCCGGGTTCCACCCGACCCGCAACAGCCTGCTGGCAAAGCCAGCAGCAAGGGTTCCCATACCCCTTGCGGGGTTCTATCGGGGTGATAACCCCATAAGCGCCTGTTCAGCGGCTTTTTAGCCGCTAAATCTATATATATAATCTGAAAATCAAAGGAGAATGAAAAATGACACAGGCAGAAATGTATGCGGAACTATGCGCCCTGACCCAGCGTGCGGATAGGATCGATGCTTCATACCACGCGGCGTTCTATCTTCTCTCCACGGACGAGGAATTGTTTAGAAAGGCCCGCGCGCATGTGACTTATGACGGCGTGGACTTTACCAGCATCAAGCGGGCCTGCCGGGGGATGGAGCAGCAGCAGCGGGAAGTATTGAGTATAGCCCACAACCTTTTTTCATGGAGAAGCCCATGCCAGGTCACGCCCCACAACCTCTCCCGCCTCAGTTGCCCCACGCTCGACCATGTATGCAGCGCCATGTATATCGCCAACGGTTCGGTCGCAGTACAAATCCATGAAAACGAAAGCGGCGCACCGGAGCTTTGTCTGGATGACAGTGAGTATAAACTGATCCGGCGCATATATCAGCAACTGTCATCCCATAGTTTATGTGCGGACGGCTTTGAAGAGAACGATATGGAAATAGAATGACGACACGTCGATATTCATGATAAGGCATTTTGTCAGGAAGGAGCAACCTATGCCAACAAAAGAAAAGAGGACGCAGAAACGCTCAGTCACTTTTGGGGTAGACACGCTTGAGCAGCTTGACAAGCTCGCTGTGCGCAAGAAAACGAGCACCTCCGAGCTTGTGCGGGCGTACGTCGAAAAAGGGCTTGCCATCGACGGGCACAAGGATGATGTGGACGTGATTGCAGTTATTGTCCGGCAGGAAATCAAGGCCCAGCTTGACACGCAGATCGACCGCCTCGCAAAAATGCTGATGAAGACAGGCAAAATCTCGGCAGGGCTTTACTACTTAGTCTTGAAACTGCTGCTCAAGCAGTTCGGCTCCACCCGTTCCCAAAGCCTGAAGGAACTGGCGACCGAGACCCGGAAAATGGGCGTAAAATATATGCAGATGCGGGATTATCAGATCAACGGCTACCTGGAAGACGACGATATGGTTTTCACCGACGCCGACATGCTGTAGCCATGGCTATACTTTTCTATAAGCAGCGGCACAGGGCGGTCAATTATAAAGATACCCCGGCATGTAATTACGCCCACCTGCGGTATATCGCCCGCCGCAGGGGGGTAATGAAGAACAAAGGCATGGAACACGGGCTGTTCGGGAAGTTGAAACCAGGCGAAATGCAGGGCTTCCAGACATGGAAAGAGGTTGCCAGCCAAGTGCGGAGGCTTTCAAAAGAAGGAAAGAACATGTACCGCGCCATCATTTCTTTCAGCCGTGAGACGGCGCGTGAACTAGGCTTGACAAACCAGGCGGACTGGCGGCGTTATGTTGAAGCCCATATTGCCACCATTGCCGGGGAAAACGGTATCAAGATTCAAAACCTGGGCTTTGCCTGCGCGGTTCACGACGAGCGGCACCACCCGCATGTACATATAGTTTTTTGGGACAACAGCCAGCAGGTCGCTAAAAACTTTGTCCATAAGTCCATCCCCGATTCCATCCGGAAGCAGCTCATAAAGGAAACCTTTGCGGACCGTATCCGGGAATACTATGCAGAAAAAGACGCAGCACGGTCCGAAATCCGGGAAGTGACCGATGCGGACGTTGCCGGGTTTGAGCAGTATATCAAGGATGTACGCCCGAAGGAATATGAGAAAATGAGGGATTGGTTTGAGACATACGATGAAAACGCAATAGATATTGACCCTGTATACGGCTCGTTCAGCGACAAAGCTATGCTGCCCCTCGTCAAGATGCTTTTTGTCATCAAAGACATGGTGCCCAAAGAAGGCAGGATCGCATATAAGCTGCTGCCGGAAGAAACCAAGGCAAAAATCGACGAAATGGTGATCGCCCTGCTAAAAAACAATTCCGGCTTGCGCCGGGCCGTGCAGCGCTATGTGGACAGCAAGATGAACCTCGCCAAGCTGTACTCCAGCGACAAGGGCTACCTCTCAAAACAACGCAAGTCATTTCAAAAGGAGGCAGAACGGCTGATCGCCAACCGCATCACAGGCGCGGTCAAATCGCTTTGCCAGAAAGAGCGCGGGATATTATTTACGGCGGAGGAAAAACGGTACTACACAGAGGAGCTCATACTGGAACTGCTGGAAATGTTCTCCCGGTTGTCGTCCGGCAATGACCGGCGTTTCGCAGACGGCCAAAAAGCTATGAGCACCGAGCTATCCAAGCTTGCCCGCAAAGAAAAGTACATTGAACTGAGGGATAAAGGCTGGGAACGGGAGTAAACCTTCACGAGCAGGAGCAATAATGGGCTATCGTATAACCACCGGGTCCACCTGCTGGGCTGTAATTATATAATGAGAGGAGCGGCTTATGAAAAGCAAGAACGAGTTTTACAAAGCATTTTTCGAAGCGTTGAACCGTCTGGGCTACGATGTTAAAAAATCAACGTCGGCGGATTACTACGCCGACATATATAAAAACGGGCAGATAGTGGCCTTTTACCTGCCAAACGACACGATTGAGAAAAACCCCTTCATCACCGTCACCGAAAAAGTCATGGACGAAATAAAAGACCTTGCCCGTACCACCGCCCTGCGGTGCGGCATATGCACGGAAAAACCATACACCGACCAGAACCAGAAACTGCCGGGCGGGGCTTATCTCCTTACGCAGTTCAACGACGTGGTGCTGGCGGCGAAATACCATCCCTTGTTCGATTATGTGTTCCGCACCTACCGGCTTTCCCCGGAGTCTGAAAAGCCAATGCAGACGCAGCATTACTACAACAAAGCCGAGGCTATGGAACAGTTCGCGCTTCGCGCCGGGCTGGTGGACGCGCGCAAGCTGTTCAGCGAAACCGAGCTCACCCTGATCCACGACCAGCTTGTGATCTTCCAGATAAGCCCCAATAACAATAAAACCGTTGACGAGTTCCAGACTGTCTGCTCAGTTATCGACCGCATGGAAGAACTCGTCCCGTCTTTGAAGGAACGGGAGGTCACGCTGGATTACGAGCAGGAATTCGGGCGGGATTCCGCACTCGAACGGTATAGGGACGAAATAGAATTTGAAGAGGATATGGAGGTGTAACACATGGGCATGGATGACAGGCCAAACGCAAGCATATGGGGCACTGTTCTGTCAATAACAGAAATCGGCCTCAACATATACAAGATCGCCGCTGAAAATGGGCGGGGCATTATGATAGCGGAAGATGAAGCGGAAAAGGCGCTTTCCGATAATGCGGCTGCACAAGGCGAGCACGCTGACGGGTACGTTCACTATGCAGAAAACAGCCCAGGCGCACAGGCGGCGGCTTCCGAGCTTATAAAAAGCGGCCGCATCACCGACCCGGAGGTAATAGACCAGTATGGGACGCCTGTAACGATAGAAGCAAAAGAGGCGTTCATCTCAGAATACTTTAAGGCGCTGCCGGAACCGGGCAGCATACCAGAAGCGTGGGGCGCGCAAAAGGAATCCACTCCGATGGGCGAAGGCGTGTATTTTCTTGCCTGTGAACATGGCGGCGGCATTGCCGTCCACGAAAACGTGGCATATACAGTGATGAGCGATTATTCCCGCGTGGAGGACTACGTGACGCAAGGCGATTACCGGTATTACGGCCTCAACAAAGGCGCCGCTATTGCAATACATGAGCTGTCAGCCAGCTATCCCAAGGCGTTTGACCTCATAACAAGCTGGGAAAGCCTTATGCACACGCTGGCGGCTGAGTTCCCTGCCTATACGGCATATTGGAACAGCAACAGCAGCCCTGACAAGATGATTACCGACGTGCCGGCCCCGCCCTTCATGTTTTTGCAGCGGCACTTGGACGAGGCGGCGGCACGGCCGGCCAAAGGGCAGGAATATGAGGGCGAACCTGGTGAGTATGATATCGATGAAGATGAATTTTACGAGCATATACCCTGGCTTGAACTTGATTCTGCTGAAGAACGATGCCTTGGGGATATTGAGTGCTAGCCGTTGCAGCAATTTATAAAAAGGACGTGATGATTTTGGAATGCCTAATAAAATGGTTAACGGGCCCCACAGTGCCAAATGGTTGGATTTGCGCACATATCTTAATCGTTAAATGCAACCCATTGGTTGTGATAGAGGGGGGCATGGGGCTGTGAAAAAAAAGGAAAAGCTCATAATCTGTTCCTTCATATTTATTGTAGGCTTGGCGGGCAACCTGTTTTTCTCCACCGCTATACATTATATATTGTCGCGGCAAAGCGAAGTGCTGAGGTTCTACCCGCCCGCCGAGTGCCTGGGCAGCCTCTTTTCCAACCGGCAGCACATTATAATGTTCCTCTGCTTGCAGGGGTTCGTCGTTATACTGTGCCTGTTGTTCTTCCTGTCGAACCTGCGTCCATACCAAAGCGATTTAGTGAAGATAACGCCGGACATAGAAACGCCGGTCCCGGTGGGGCAGCACCAACACGGTTCAGCCCGATGGCTCACCGACTTAGAGAAGGACAAGAACTTCGACAGCTTCATACTCGACCCGAACCACCCCGCCATACGACGGTTTATTATAGAGGCCCAGGAGGGATTATATGAGGAGAAAGGAAGTGAAGGTCAAAATGAAGTAACGCAAGCGCCTACCGGCCATGCCGGGGGCGCGATACCAACAGCCCCGGCATTCACGATACCCACCGGCGGGGTGGTGCTGGGCATGAGAAAGGAGGAAGGCAAAGAAAAAATATATTTTGCCGGCGACGATATCCACACTATGACTATCGGCGCGACACGCAGCGGGAAAACAAGAAATGTGGTCTTGCAGACTGTGTGCGCCCTTGCCCTTGCCGGGGAGAGCATGGTCATTTCCGACCCAAAAAGCGAGATTTACCATTATGCCGCAGCCTTTTTGGAATGGCTTGGTTACGAGATCCCGGTCCTGGATTTAAGGACGCCGGAAAAGAGCTGGCACTATAATTTCTTGCAGCCCATCATTGACGCGGTAAGGCAGGGGAACATAGAGCGGGCCGAAATGCTTGCCTGGGACATGACGAACATCCTTGTCGGCAAGGAGTCGGGCAACGGGGAGCGGATATGGTATAACGGCGAAATGTCGGTCATCGCGGCTACGATCCTTTGCGTTGTCTGCGACAACGCGAAGCGGTACGACTACCAGAACCTTACAAACGTATATTGGTTCATGGCAGAAATGTGCAAGACCATCGGCGGCAAGATGCCGATCATCGAGTACATCAAAAAACTGCCGCAATCACACCCCGCGCGGGCGCTGCTCTCGATTTCCGACGTGGCGCCGAGCCGTACAAGGGGCTCGTTCTATACCAGCGCGCTCACTACGCTGCGCCTGTTCACGGCCCGCAGCATCAACGCGATCACAAGCAAAAGCGACTTTTCCCTATCGGATGTTGGGCGCAAAAAGCAGGCAATGTTCATTATCCTGCCCGACGAGAAAACCACGTTTTACCCCATCGCCAGCCTTGTGATATCACAGCAGTACGAGCTTCTGGTGCGCATGGCCGACCAGCGCGGCGGGCGTTTGGAGCGCCGTGTGAACTTCATATTGGAAGAATTCGGCAATTTCACGCCCATATGCGACCTGACGACCAAACTTACGGTCGGCGGCGGGCGCGGGATCAGGTTCAACCTGTACCTGCAAGGGTTCGAGCAACTGAAGGAGAAATACGACGAGCATGTGACCAACACCGTAAAGTCCAACTGCCAGATCTGGGTATACCTGCAGGCTGACGATAGGGAGACACTTGAAGAGATTTCGGGCAAGCTGGGAAGCTACACCACATCCAGCTACCAACTGTCAGCCAGCCACGCCAAGTATACCACCCCCAGCAACTCGCAGAGCGTAAGCCTGATCGAGCGGAAGCTGCTCACCCCCGATGAAGTGCGGAGGGTAAGCCGGCCCTATCAGATCGTGACCTCCCGCAGCCACCCGGCCATGATGTATGCCCCCGACCTGTCGGCATGGGCGTTCAACCGCATCATGGGGCTGGGCGGCAAGGAGCACAACCGCATACTGCGGGAGAAACGCGAGGCGGCCCGCCCTGTCCTTTCAGATATAAATAAAGAGATTATCCTCTGGAACATTTGGGTTTACTATCAAAAGGACCTGGCGCGGCAGTTAGCCGAGCAAAACAGGATGGGCATGCCACGGGCGGGCTTCCCCCAGGGCGACCCATTCGACGAATATTAAAAAAGGAGAAACATGGAATGAAGAGAATAAGGGGTTTTTTCAAGAGGCAAGGGCGCCGCCTGGCCGCTGCCGCCGTCATCACGGCATGTATGCTTCTGTTGCCGGTGCAGGCGTTGGCTGCCAACGTGCAAAGCAGCCAGATAGTCACCGGGACCGAAAAACTGATTAAGGACGTCACTACATGGCTGATGATACTGGCCCCCATTGCGGCAGGGATGCTGATTATCTACTTCTGCATACGGCGCAGCGCAGCCGATGAAATGGACCAAAAGAAGTATAACAACCGTATTATCGTGGCGGTAGTTTCCTGTATAGGCGCTGTCCTCGGCTCCGCCACGCTAAACCTGATTTTGGGTTATTACAGCTAACCCGGTCAACTCTTGCGGATTTCCGCAAAAGTTGAACGATGCTTACAGGCGCAGGCTTTTGAGCCTGTTTTTTTATGAAAAAATCTACTAATAAATGGAGGCCTTTAGAAATGAAAAACAAAATGCAGACTATCAGGAACAAGGCGCGCCAGCTTTGGAAGCGCGCAGCATACGCCCTTATGGCGCTGCCGCCGGCCCTTGCCGGCGCGTTTGTGCCGGTAAGCGCAAACCGCATGAAACTTGCCGTGTCGAACCGCCGCGCCGAGGGATTTATTGACACAGCCGTCAAAGTGTTAATGGCTGTAGTCATTGGGGCCCTAGTGCTTGCGGGCCTTTACCTGCTCTTCAAGGACACCATCCTGCCCGAACTTACCCGGCGCATCCAGGATATGTTTAACTACACGGGGGGTTAATGCCCCACCGGCAAAAATAACCTTCGGCGGGGCTCCGCGCCCCGCCAGAAAGGAGGGGGGACCGCCTTAATGGAATGGATTTTAATCATACTGATCACTGCCCTGCTCAACGGGGCAACCGCGTTTGTAGACTCCATGCTGGAAGCGATCGTGCCATTGACGCTCTACGCCGAAGATTACATGACAAGCCTATCCGGCGTCAGTGTGGCAAAGACCATGTTTGACGTAATCTTTGGATTCGGCGTATCGCTCATCATCCTCAAGTTCCTGAAAAAAGGCTTCGAAACCTATGTGCTGTGGACGGACGGAGACGCGGACGAGGAGCCGATTTCACTGCTGACGAACTTTTTCAAAGCAATGGCGGTGGCTATATGCTTCCCGACAATCTATGCCTGGCTCGCGGAGATCGTTTTGGAACTTTCGGACCAGCTCCTTGCAGCTATAGGCACGGCTACGGCACCCAATTGGGTTACCTGGGTCGTAAGTATCTGCTCGCTTGGACTGGTACCGGCAATCTTCGGCCTGATTTTCATCATCTGCTATATAATGCTCTATTTCCAGTTCATCATGCGGGGCCTGGAGATGCTGATTTTACGGGTCGGGGTCCCGGTTGCCTGCACAGGCCTGTTAGACAACGACAAAGGCGTATTCCGGGCATACAGCCAGAAATTCATTCAGTCCGCGCTCACCGTCGTCATACAGATTGCGCTTGCCAAGCTGGGCGTAGGCCTGATGCTCAACATGCATATCATTTGGGGCGTGGCGTGTATGATCCTGTGCATAAAGACGCCTAAGTTCCTGGGCGATTTCATTGTATCAACAGGCGGCGGGGGCGGCAATGTGGTCAACAACGTCTACCACTCGGTGCGGTTGGTGCAAATGGCCCGCCAGGTGGTCAAATAAGGGGGCGGGGCATGAACACGGTGAACGAAATTGCGCGCGCAATCATCATGCTGATCCGGGTCGGGTGCGTCGCCCGGTTTGTTTACTGCATGGTACGGCTCACGGCGGCGGAGGAAGAATCGGCGCAGTATAAAAAGCGCGCGAAAAACACCGTTATCTTCTATATAATTGCCGAGAGCATATGGCAGATCAAAGACTTGATACTATATTACTACCGATGAATGGAGGCTCATATGGACGATACCAAAGGGGCGCTGTACATACCCCTGGGGGTCAAGACCGAGCCGGAGTTCTTCCCCGGCTTCGGCAAAAAGCAAATGTTTCAGGCTGCCATCGGCTCCCTCGGTTTCGGGCTGGTGGCATTTATAGTCTGGCTCTGCTCCGGCAGCGTGTCAGGCACGATCATTACCGTGCTGGCGGGCATCGCCGGGTCGGTGATGATGACTTCAAAGGACCAGACAAACCTTTCCGTCGTGGACCAATGCATAAACATGGCCCGGTACATCCGCAGCCAGAAGCACTACCCCTATTACTACTTTTTCGAATGGGAGGGCTAACTATAATGTACGCAACCATGCCGGCTATCAAAGGGCTGCTGCTTGCGGCGGCCTTCTCTTACGGCGCGTTCAAGGACGTCCGGACAAGGGAACTGCCCGATACCGTCCCTATCGCAATCCTGCTGTCCGGCTTTATCGGCTTTTCGCCGCTTGACTCCATGCTGGGGCTGCTCGCGGCAGGGTTGCCTTTTCTTATCGCCGCATATATGGGCGGCATGGGGGGCGGCGACGTCCGGCTTATGGCGGCAAGCGGCTTTGCGCTTGGGCTTTGGGGCGGCATATTGCAGATCATAATAGGCCTGTCCGTCACGCTGCTCTTCGCCGCTGTCAGTAAAAAGGCCCGCCGCCATGACGCGCTCCCGCTAGTCCCTTTCCTTGGGGCAGGCGGGTTCGCCGCATATCTGATGATTACCATTTTTGGAGGATGAATATGAAGAAACTACTAAAAAACAGGACACTGGCAGGCGCTGCGGTCATTGTCCTGTCGCTCGTCGTCTGCTTTGGCTTGACGCCGCTCTTCAACGACGCCATGACCGCGCGCGCCGATATTACCAGGGTCAGGGCTGATATTAAGCGCGGCGAACAGATTACCCCCGATATGCTGGAAACCGTCGCGGTCGGGGCTTACAACCTCCCGGCAAATATAGTTTCGCTGCGTGGGGATATCGAAGGCAAATACGCCCTTGCTGATATGCAAAGGGGCGACTACATCCTTCCCGGCAAGCTGTCCGACAAGCCATTGGCCGAGTTCGAATACCTCTCAACGCTGGACGGCACGAAGCAGGCCGTAAGCGTCACTATCAAGAGCTTTGCGGCCGGGCTGTCGGGCAAGCTGGAGGCCGGGGATATCGTTGCCCTGATCGCTGCCGACTACGGCGACTGGCGCGAGACGGCCTTGCGACCGGAACTGCAATATGTGTACGTGCTTGCAGTCACAGCGGGGAGCGGGAACGACAAGGAATACGCCGCCCAAGACCAGCGCGGCGGGAATGCCGAAGAGCGGGAACTGCCGTCCACCATAACGGTACTGGTACGCCCTGAACAAGCGGTTTTGCTTGCCGACCTGGAAGCAAAGGGGCGTACCCACGCCGCGCTCGTCTATCGCGGCCCGCTCAATGAAGCCCAAGGCTTCCTTGACGCACAGGATGAATACCTTGACAACCTGCTGCTTACCGGGGACACAGCCGACGATGAAGAAACGGAGCTATGGACCGAAGCTGACGATGGCAGCACCGGGCTGGATGGGCAAAATGGCGCGCTTTTTCAGGATTTGACCGCGCCGGAACCGCCGGCGGAGACACAGAGGAGGGCTGAATGATGGGGAGCACGCAGGTTTTGGCTGTTTGGGGCGCCCCCGGCGCGGGAAAGACCGTTACTGCGGTCAAACTGACGCTGGAGCTGGCGTCCCGCAGGAAGAATACCATAATACTTATGTGCGATATAACGTCGCCTGCCCCGCAGACACTGCAACCGAACGTATCCACCGAGGGGAAATCCCTGGGGTCGCTGCTCACTTTGCCGTCCATTTCGCAGGACGCCATACTCTCCCACTGCATACCATTCGGCAACAACCCGTATATATACCTGCTTGGGTACCAGCGCGGCGACAACCCCTTCACCTACCCGCAGTTTGCTAAAGAGCGGGCGGTTGACCTCATCACCATGCTGGGCCACCTGGCTGATTACGTGCTGGTCGATGTTTCGAGCACCTTCTCATCCGATACGCTGTCTGCGGTAGCGCTGGAAAACGCCGACGCCGTTTTGAGGCTGTGTGCCTGCGACCTGAAAAGCATATCATATATGTCGGCCAACCTGCCGCTGCTTGCCGATGGGCGCTTCGCTTCCAACAGGCATACCCGCATCTTGTCTGCGGTGAAACCGGGGCAGGACAGCGGCGAGTACGACAACGCTTATGGCGGCGCGGCCTATACGCTGCCGTTCGTACCTGAGCTGGAGGGGCAGTTTTATTCCGCCCGGCTGATGGACAGGCTATGCACCAGGGGGGCAAAGAAATATAACGGGATCATCCGCAAAATCGCGCATGACCTCCTGCTTGGTGCTGTGGGGAAAACGCCCGCCGGGGAAAAGGGGCCGTCTGTTTTTCACAAAGAAAGGGCGAAAAAGCCTGTATCCAATCGGGCTGGGGCAACTCCTGGGGAATTATGCAAAAGGCCCGAAAAAGAGAAAAACCCGAAAAAACCCAAGCGGCTGTTTGCCCCAAAGAAACAGGAGACAAAGGAAAGCGGCGGCGCGTCGAAATTCTTGCGGGGGGGTAGGCGCTAATGGAACACACAGCACGGTTTTTTTCATCGGGCAATACAAGCAGCCATGAGTTCCCCGACGTGCTGGCTATGGTACAGGAATACTTGTCCGGCAAATACAGCGCATTGATTACCCGCAGCGCCGCCGAACAGAAACAGCAGGTCACGGCCTACATCTCCAAATACCTGGCCGACAACAGCTTATCGGTCGAGGGCATGGGTTTCGACGCGCTCGTGGAGCGGCTATATACCGAGATGGCTGAGTTTTCTTTCCTCACGGAATACTTGTTTTCCAATAATGTCGAGGAGATAAACATCAACGCTTGGAACGACATCAAGGTGATATATACGGACGGGCGTATCGAACCGGCGCGCGAGAAATTCAATTCGCCCACCCATGCCATTGACGTGGTGCGGCGCATCCTGCACAAGAGCGGCATGATACTGGACAACTCGCAGCCTGTCATCCGGGGGCACTTGTCCAATAAAATCCGCATCACCGTTTTCGGCAGCCCCGTCACCGACCGGGACAAGGGCGTTGCGGCAAGCATACGGATAATCAACCCGCAGAAACTAACACGCGACGACTTTATAGGGAACGGCACGGCTATCCCGGAGATGCTTGACTTCCTGGGTACCGCGCTGCGTTACGGCGTCTCCATGTGCGTCACCGGCGCGACCAGTTCCGGGAAGACAACACTGATGAGCTGGATACTGTCCACCATACCTGACGACAAGCGGATCGTCACGATAGAAAACGGATGCCGCGAATTCGACCTTGTTAAGTACGGGGCGGCAGGCTGCGTTATAAACAACGTTATACACCTGACCACCAAGGAGAGCGACGACCCCAAGCAGAATATCGACCAGGAAAAGCTGTTGGAATTCACCCTGACCGCCAACCCGGACGTGATCTGCGTGGGCGAGGCAAAATCTGCGGAAGCGTGGGCGGCGCAGGAAGCCGCAAGGACCGGGCATTCCGTCATAACCACCACCCATGCAAATAGCTGTTCGGCTACCTACTACCGCCTTGTCACGCTCTGCCGCCAAAAATACTCGGTCGATGAAAAAACGCTCCATAACCTCGTTACCGAAGCGTTCCCGATAGTCCTGTTCGTCAAGAGGCTGGAGGACAACAGCCGGAGGGTCATGGAGGTCACGGAGTGCGAGATAGATGACGGCGGGCGCAGGAAGATACGCACGCTCTACCGCTACCATGTCACGGCTAATGAGGTCGTGGACGGCAAGCCCAGGGTGTCCGGGCGGTTTGAAAAGGTCACGGAAATATCGGCAGGCTTGCAAAAACGGCTTTTGGAAAACGGTATGCCTGCGGGTATGCTTGACGCAATAGTGAAGGGGGGCGCGGCGCAGTGAGCCTGTTATCAATAATCGCGTCCCTGATGATGGCGGCGGGCGGTTTCCTGCTTTTCGGCATATCCCTAAAAGGTTTTGCCGAAGGCCTTGCCGAACCATTGCAGGGCAGGGACCCCACGCTGCGCCAAAAGGTACGCGCCGCCACGCGCGCAAAGAAGGATAAAGGGATATGGCTTACAATAAAGAAAGCCCGCGGCGTGCTGGAAATAACCGGCAGGAGCGCCAATTTTGGCTTGGTCTGTATCCTGGCGCTGGCGCTTTTGGTGCTTGGGGCCATGCTCGCGCTCGCAATGGGCAACATCTTTATGCTCCCGGTGCTGGCAACGGGTTTCGCCATGCTGCCTTTTTGGTACATACTCTTTACTTCCATATCCTTCAAAAAGCAGCTTGCTTCGGAACTGGAAACGACGCTCTCCATCATCACCGCGTCCTACCTGCGCTCCGAGAGCATCATAACGGCGGTGGAGGAAAACACCGCATACCTGAACCCGCCCGTCGTGCAGGTGTTCGAGGGCTTTCTTGCACAGTCCAAGCTCATCAATTCCAGTATCCGACACGCCCTGGAAATCCTGAAGGGGCGCTTGCATAATGAAATATTCGACGAATGGCTGGACATGGTGATTGCCTGCCAGGAAGACAAGACTCTGAAAACGACGCTGACGCCGATAGTGAACAAGCTGTCGGACGTACGGGTGGTTTCGTCTGAACTGGATTACCAGCTATATGAGCCGGTAAAGGAATTCATCATAATGGCGGTGCTGCTGATAGGCAATATCCCGCTGTTGTACTTCCTGAACAAAAGCTGGTTCCATACACTGATGCATACCATACCCGGAAAGCTTATCCTCGCTGTCTGTGCGCTGGCACTGTTTACCGGCGTAGCTGCGGTGATACGTTTCACCCGGCCAATAGAATACAGGAGGTAGCGGCATGTATGCAATAATACTGCCTTCCGGCATACTGTTCGCGCTTGGGGCATACCTTGTCGCAGCGGGTCTGCTGAGGCTGCCTACCTTTGCTGCGACGCGCGCGGTCATTCAGGCTGGGCGGGCGAACAGGAAAAAGACGAAAAGCATGGACGCCCTGGTCCTTGAACTGTCAAGCCGCTTGTCGCGCTTTATCCGTATGGACGCGTATAAGCGCCGCCGCATGGAAGCGGTGCTGAAATCGGCGGGGATAAAGCTGACGCCCGAAACCTTTGCGGCGAGGGCCTTTGTCAAGGCGGGGTTTGCGGCGCTGGGGGTTGTCCCCGCCCTTCTCGTATTCCCCATCCTTGCGCCGGTACTGGCTTTTCTTGCAATTACTATCTATTTCAGGGAGACCGGTTCGGCGGACGCTGCCCTGAAACACAAGCGTGAAGAGATCGACTATGAACTGCCGCGCTTTGTCGCCACGGTCAGCCAGTCCCTGAAGTCGTCGCGCGACGTTCTGACAATTATGGAGAAGTACAGGCAAAACGCCGGTCCGGAGATGAAAAGCGAACTGGACATAACTATCGCGGATATGCAGTCCGGCAACCTTGAAACGGCGCTGGCCCGCTGGGAATCGCGGCTGGGGAGCTCGATGCTGTCGGATGTGACGCGGGGGCTTGTTGGCGTTATCCGCGGCGACAACAACGCTACCTACTTTGAACTGCTGACGCATGACTTCAAGCAGCTTGAAATACAGCGTCTGAAGCTCATTGCCATGAAGCGGCCAGGCAAGATACGCAAATACTCCTTTTACATGCTGGCGTGCTTCATGCTGATGTACCTCGGCATATTGTTTATTGAGATCATGAACGCCTTTAAAATGCTGTTCTGATGGGAGGTGCTATATGAAAAAACTACTCAATGACCGGCGGGGCGAGGGTTATACCGATGTTGCCGTACTATTGCTGGCTGCCATGCTCTGCATTGCGCTTATCGTCAAAGTAGCCCCGGTATTCATTGCGAAAAGCCATCTTGACACATTCGCGTCGGAACTGGTGCGGACAGCCGAGGTTGCCGGCAGGGTCGGGGGCGAAACCACCGCAAGGGCAAATGCCCTGCGCAGCCAGCTTGGGATCGCCCCGGATATATCATGGTCCCGCACAGGCAATATCCAGCTTGACGAGGATATTACAGTTACCTGCACCATGACAGCCGATATCGGGCTATGGGGCGATTTCGGCTCCTTCCCGATCTCGTTGCGCTCCGTGGCGTCGGGCAAAAGCGAGGTGTACTTCAAATGAGCGGGTTGAAGCGGATGCTGCGGGACCGCCGAGGGGAAGGCGCGCTGTACGCTGTTATCGCCGTGCTGGCTGTGATGATGCTTGCCACTGTCATTTGGGAGTATGCCAGGCTGTATATTATCGCAGGCGGTGTACGGGACGCGGTGCAGGGTTCAATCATCTCGGTGGCTACGACCAACTATGATGAGGTCTACAACGGTTTGCGCGAAGGGTACAGCGGCGGCTACGCGCTGTACGGCGTGTCCTGGGACCAGGCGCTGGACGCCGGCGACGTCTACGGCCAGCTTGACAAGACACTCAACCTCTCGCGGCAAGGGGGCCGGCATGTCAAGTTTGCCGGCGGCACTTTGGAATACGCATTGTGGGGGCTTGATGTGGAAATCGTCAACGCGCCGTTTGCCCCGCCAAACCCGGACAGCGCCGGGAAGTTTCTGGCTAAAGCGACAATAGAGCTGGAGGCGCCGCTGTCCTTCGGTTGGGGTTTCCTGCCGCCCATGCGGGTCACGCTGCATGTCAAGGCAGGGTATACGCCAAAATTCTAATGCGCTCTGCGGAGCGCAAGAAGTCAGAAGTCAGGAGTCAGAATAAGACGAGAGTTGGTTTTCGTGTTTTTTATTTACTACTCTTGTCCATAAGGTACTAACAATTATTTTATTAGAAAGTGCAGCACCTATAGACAGGCGCGTATGACCTGTTTATGATTATTCTGGAGCCTGTTTATCAACAATCAAACTAATTGGGAGTTTATATTATGTTACCAATATTTAAAAAACTCATCATGGGCATAGCGTGCATCGCCGTAATCGGCGTTGCAGCCTTTGCCTTGTTAGGCGGCGTCATACCGCAGGGTTCCGTAGTGGCGGAGGACGTGCAGGATGTGCAGGATGTGCAGGATGTGCAGGACGTGCAGGAGCCATTGGCGGAAGTCAGGGAAATCGTGCCACTGGTTGCCGTAGCCCCGGACACGGCAATACCGGTCATGCCATCACAGCAGGAAGAAGAAAAAGAGGAATATCCCACTGTATTCGAACCGGCAGCCGACAATGCCGATGTAACCGTGCCATTCATTCCCGAAGCGGTAAAACCTCCGGAAGCTGAGGTCGATATTGACAAGGAAAACCATGAGCAAGTGGAGGGTGCGGACGAGTCTGAACCGCCTGCCGCCCAGCCCCCGCGCCAGCCTGTGGCGGAACCGCCAAGACAGAGCGAACCGCAGGGCGGCGACACCAATTCACAGGGGCAGGTATGGGTACCGGGGTTTGGCTGGATAACAAACAGCGGCCCAAATCATGGGGAAAGAGTTGATTCTGACGGCGATATCAACAAACAAGTCGGGGAAATGTAGTCCATAGCAAAAAAAAAATAATTTTGGGAGGGTACCTGTCATAATGGTACTCTTTGTTTATTTGGAGGGTTTATGAAGAGAATATTAATATTTATTTTATGCATTTTGATACTACTTACCATGTTCCCAGCCAGTGTATTTGCAGACGGCCCTGGCGATGGAAACGTGGACGGTGGCGGCGGTGGCATGGGCAGCGGCTCAAGCAGCAGTTATTGGAATTCAGGGCATGATGGCGTGAGGGTTACTGTCATCCGTGACAGCGGCAATGTACCGGTATCTGTCCCTATAGACTTAACAAATATCACCCCACATACTGGGATGGTACATTTTGGATTAGCAAGCAAAATAGGATACCGCAATGGATCGGTACTGAATCCGGTTGTTGGGGATTATCAGTACAAAAGCCCAGCTATTGCTATCCCCCGCATTATCAGTACCAGCAGCGTATCGGCAAGCATCGAGACTATCAAGCGGTATTTCTGTTCGGAATATGCGGCACGGTTGATTGCTGACAATACCGGCATCCCCTATGACGTCCTTATCGGCGGTGATTACAAGCTATTAATCGAACCAATCGCTTATTTCCGTTTCAACGATGTCAATTATGGCATGACGGCGACAGAGGCGGCTATGTTCGACATGCAGCTTGGCGGCGGGTTGCGCTCCAAAATGAACAGCCTGTCGCATAAAAACCTGCCCCTTGCTATGTTCCTCGAATACCCGGACCTTGGGTACCCTGTGTGGGGCGGCTCAACTACCAGCGCGGCAAGCAACGACCAGATCATCGCCGCACTCGGCGTCGGTATCGTACGCTATAATGAGCAGCCGCCCGACTTGGATATAGTTTCTGTGGATTATGAGTACCGGACAAACACGGAGGTCATCACCGCAGTCACCGTGTCCGCTTCACGCCGTCTTACGCCCGACAATCCGGGTCAAGTGACCTTTTCCATCCTTGGCAGCAGCTACACAGTGACCGGTATCGTCATCCCTGCCGGCGGCAGCCAGTTGGTGTGGTGCAAATGGCGTACGCCTGCCACGCCGCAGACAGTAACCATCCATGTAAGCTGTTCCAGCGGCAGCGCGAGCGCGGCCACTATCACAGCAAGGATCGTTGACTTAAACGAAAACCCGCCGCCCGACCCGAGGGCGACGGACCGCAACGATGGCTACCACCTGCCTTCCGTCCCGACAAAGCCGCAACAGTTGTCGGCAAGCTGGAGCGTATGGTACTGCGGCTGGGTGACTGTTTGGGAATGGTGCGACCACGAAACTTGGGGGCATTGGGTGGATAACGGCTATTGGGAATATAGCCAGGATAATTATTACGCTTCCCTGACGGCAAGCGTCAGTACCATGCCGGACGCGAAGTCCCCGACAGCTTCCGGCAAAACCATGAAATCCGGCTACGGCGTCAACATCTCGGTCAACGCCCGTGTCTCGACCAATGCGCCGGGCCATCACACCACCTGGGCGCAAAACGCGGTCAGCTACTTCCCGGAATTCGGGTACAACACATATTGGCGGCTGCATGACCGGGTTGCCAGCGGCTACAACGCCACGCTGGAGTTGAAGCAGAACAAATACTCCACCTACAACCGGCGGGTGCATTTTACCCCGGTATGGTTCCCTGACGCGGATTATACCACCTATACCTGGCTCATCGACGCCTGGACCCCTGTAGGGATGCTGTCCATGAACCTCAATGACTACGTGGACGTCCGGAAGAGCGTTTTCGACGATTGGCATGTGTCGCCTAAGTAGCTTATAGAAAGGCAGGATTTTATTATGTTCCCTATCATCATGCTGTCACTTTGCATTATCGGCGGGGCGGCGGTATTTTTTTTCCTGAAAACGCAAAAACGCAGGAAACCGGACGCAGAGGGCCAAGCACAGCGTACAGCGAACGAGTTTACGAATGTCCGCGACATCCGGGGCAGCATCCTCTACACGCTGGACGGGACGGCACTCTGCTATTCGAAAATCAGCCCCATCAGCATTGACCTTTACAGCAAAAACGAAGTACAGGCACTTGCACGGAGCCTGACCGCTGAGATGTCGGGCAACCAGGAGGAGTTCCAGCTTATCGCCGTCTCCCGCCCGGTGGATATTTCACCGCTGCTCACAGAGCTGACCGCGCTTATGCCCGACGCCGACCGCAAGCAGAAGGAGCTGCTGCGCCATGAGATATCAGAGATGAACGCTTATGCCATTTCCGGCGAGATCGTGGAACGCCAGTTCTACACAACGCTTTGGGGCCGGGCAGGCGAGGAATCCGAGCGTGAGTTGGTTGCGCGGGCCAAGCGGTTCACCCATAACTTCACCGATTGCGGCATAAGCTGCGAGTTGCTTACCCAGCGGGAGGTCGTGCGTCTGTGCAACCTCATCAACAACCCGGCATATACCCATCTGGAGGACAGCGATACCGAGCCGTCCATCCCGGTAGCTGTGTAGGGAGGGCTAGGTTATGGCAATCGATCCCGCCACTGCGAAAGTTGTCGTTTCCGCAGCCACCAAGGTTGTAACAGATAAGGAAACAAGGAATAAAGTATTGATCATCATACTGACCCCAGTCATTGGCTTGTTGCTGCTCATCGCCATGATACTGCAAATCCTGACCATGCCGTTTGCGTTGCTGGGGGGCGCGTTTTCCGGGGCTGAACTCGATTATGTGAACGAAATGCGCGCCGACACGGACTTTACCCAGCTTCTTGAACAAAGCAGCCATGACTGGCAGGAAAGCTACGACCAGTCATACGAGGGCGTCGTCTTCACGGATGGGCAGACGCAGGTCACATACTACAATCAGCTTGACAGCCGGTGGGCCAATATCATGTACGGCAAGTCCAGCACCATAGGGCAAGGCGGCTGCGGCCCAACGTCCATGGCTATTGTTATATCTACCTTTACAGGGCAGGCGCACGACCCTGTGGAACTAGCGAGGTGGTCCGTCGACAACGGGCACCGCTGCGAGGGGAACGGCTCGTATCATTCGCTGATCCCAGCGAGCGCCAGGGCGTATGGCTTGCAGGTGGAGGGCGCGAAGCCAGCCGACGCGCAGAGGATAGCTGACGCGCTGGCGTCGGGCAAGCTGGTGGTCGCCCTTATGTCAAAGGGTCATTTTACATCGGGCGGCCACTATATTGTCCTGCGCGGGATTACAGCGGAGGGCAAGATCCTCGTGGCCGACCCCGCAAGCAGGAGCCGCAGCGAAAAAGAATGGGATTTTAGCATCTTTTTAAACGAAGCGCGCAAAGGCGCCGGGGCGGGCGGCCCGTTCTGGATCATATCGCCATAAACATAATGGGAGGCATTATTACTATGACAAAGCAGACATCCGGCGCTATGCCGGTCAACAAGGCGTTATTGAATGTCATTACGCCGATGAATATGGAAATCCGCAAGAACTCGCTTGAGATCGGGGAGAACACAGGCAGGGTATACGGGGTTATCTCCTACCCTCAGAAGGTGGATATGGGCTGGCTCTCCAAGGTGACGAACATCCCCGGGACAGTGGCAAGCATAACCTTCCGGCCCGTTGACAACGGGGCGCTCATATCGGCTATCTCCAAATCCATCACGCATAACCGCGTCACCGCCGACAGCGCCAAGGACCCGCTTACCCGGCAACGCGCAGAGAAAGCGGCCGAGGACGGCGAGCGCGTCATGCTCCAGATCGACCAGCAGGGCGAGACCGTAGGGCTGATGAGCGTCGTTATCATGACGCTTGCCCCGGATGAAAAATCCTTCACGAAGACATGCCGCCGCGTGGAGTCGGCTATGTCGGTTTTGAAATGCAAAATCCGCGCGCTTGCCAATTTGCAGGAGGACGGGCTAAAGCATATTTCCCCGGCTTACCCGCCCAGCGAGCGTGTGGCGGCTATCATTGAGCGCATCGTGCCGCTGTCCACCATCATGGGCGGCTTCCCGTTCGCGTCGAGCGGGTTCAATGACGGCACCGGCTATTATTTCGCCCGTGACAGTATGGGCGGGCTGGTTATCCTGGACACCTGGAAGCGTGGGGACGACCGCACCAACAGCAATATGATTATAACGGGGGTGGCGGGCGTGGGCAAATCCACCGTTATCAAGCATATAGCCGAGGCTGAATATATGAAGGGTACGAAGCTGATTTTTATCGACCCCGAAACAGAGTACAAGGACCTCTGCCGGGAGCTTGACGGGGACTGGATCAATGTCGCCGGAGGTTCCAAGGGGATGATTAACCCGTTGCAGATACGCCCTGTTCCGAGGGATGAAGAAGATGAAGAAAACCCTATGTATAAGGACGATGGGCATGGGATGGGCGACATGGCGCTCTATTTGCAATCCCTTGAGGTGTATTTCAACCTGAAAATCCCCAGCCTGTCCGATATGCAGCGCGCAATCCTCAAGCATAACCTTATAGAGTTGTATAACCGTTTCAACATCCATTGGGATACGGATATTATGGCTCTGAATAACACTGATTTCCCCATAATGTCCGATTTACATGAACTTTTGGTCGAAAAAGCGGGGAAGAACGCCGATAAGCCGGTCTATGCAGACCTTGCCCTGCTGCTCCAGGATATGGCAAAGGGCGGCGACAGCTTTTTGTGCAACGGGCATACCACCATCGAGACAAATACCCGTTGCGTCGTGCTGGACACCAACGCTTTGCAGAATACCAGCGACAGCACCAAGAGCAGCCAGTACTACAACACGACGACCTGGTGCTGGGAGCAGATGTCGCGGGACAGGAACGAGCGCGTTATGCTGTTTTGCGACGAGGCGTATCTATTGATTGACCCGCGTGTCCCGCAGACACTGACTTTCCTGAGGAATGTGGAAAAGAGGGCCAGGAAGTATGAGGCGGCGCTTGTCATAGTATCGCACTCGCTTGTGGACTTTCTGTCGCCGGAAGTGAAGATGTACGGGCAGGCTTTATTGGATATCCCCTGCATCAAGATACTGATGGGTACGGACGGGCAGAACCTCATGGAAATCAAGAACCTGTACAACCTCACCAGCGCAGAGGAGGAACTGCTGGCAGCTAAAAAGCGCGCCCATGCCCTCTTCATTGTGGGCAGCAAGCGGCTTCATGTGCATTTCGAGATACCGGCATACAAGTTTGACTATATGGGAAAGGCAGGCGGCAGGTAATGCAGGGCAACAAAAAAAAAATCATGGAGCTTTTCCTGTACATCACTATTGTGATAATCGGTATTTTCCTGCTGTTGTTCGGCAAGCCTGGGCCGAAGCCCGGCGGCGGTATTGAGCCGCCGCCGGTAGAAGAGGTGGCAGATATGGAGAGGGGTGAGCCTTTTGCTGTTTTATATGACGAGCAATGAGCGGGTGAATTTGCTGGACTTTGCGGAGCCGTTGACCGGCTTGATACCGAAGAAGATGCCGGGAAGGTTTTCCCTGACCCGGTTTGTCGTGCGGGATATGCGCAATTATGCTCATATCCGCTATTTCGTAATTGACAGGGCTGCGGCTAATGAAGGCGACGGAGATTTTCTGGATGCCATCAGCTCATTTATGACCATGTTCAGCGCCCGTGTTATAGTTATCTGTGAGGGCTTGGGCGAACATGATGTTTTCCTGCGTCAGCTTATCATGTCGGGTGTGACAAATATAGTTTCGGCGACGGAGATTGACGCAATACAGGCTGAGATATTGGAATGCCTGTCCCCGGAGGGTATGCAAAAATACATCGTACCTGCGCAAGAGCCGGAGGTTCCAGCCATACGGCGAAATAGTGTAGGCGGTATTGAACAGTATACATTCAAAGCAAAGAATGTGCGGATCGCCGTGGCGGGGAGCCAGCGCCGGGTAGGGGCTACCACTACGGCAGCGAACCTTGCCCATTGGATCGTGGAGCATGGTGGGTCGGCTTGTTACCTTGAAAGCAACGAACACCGCCACCTCGCCTATATACTTAGGCTCTACGCAGGGGAGCCTAATGGCAACCACTACGAGATCGGCGGGGTAGACTACTATTTCACCGATGAGATGGATAAGGCATATAACTTTATTATCGCCGATTGCGGTGAACTGGCGGACAAGCCCCAAGCTGCATTCAGGGACGCCAACCTGCGCCTGCTTTGCGGGTCGGCTATGCCATACGAATTGGCGCATCTGCAAAACGCGGCTGATCGTTGCATGGGTTTCCCTATAACGGTGCTGGGAATGGCAGTGCCGGAGGATATCCAGGAGTTGTTGTGTAGTGCAATTGGGACGGAGCTGCTGTTTCTGGCTCCGTCCCATTTCCTGTTCGACGGCAGCACAAACGGCGGTTTTGCCGTTAATCTATTGGGATATTATATTACTGGTATCTGAATAGGATGCAATATATGAATTTATGTAAAGGGGAGTTAATCAATGAAATACCGGCTTATGCAAAATGTCTTTGCTTCTGATCTTAAAAGCCGCGCTGTTTTAGTTATGAACTACTTAGTATTCAGGGCGAATCAGGAGCTAACCTGTTTCCCATCAATAAAGACCATCGCCAAGGAATGCCATATTAGCGTCAACACCGTTAAGCGCGCTTTGGATGACCTTGTTGATGCTGGGTATATCAAAAAAGCCGCGCGTTTTATTGAGGCGAAAAATGGTGCGCAGACTTCCAACCTCTACACGCTCTGTGAGGATGTACTTGTAGCTGCTGAGAGGGAACAAGAGGTCTGCTCTAATCCAACTGAAAGCCCCGATATAGACGATATCGCACGGGAGGATTTCGAGAGTGTGGCTATTGTTATACCATATTTGCCCCTATCGGTCATCGCTATACAGAATACAAAAGCCGGATGTGCTCTAAAACCATACCCGGTTATGTTTCCTCAATTTTACTCCCGCGCCAACCATCGCTGTTTCTTTGTAGAACCTTCGTGGCCTACTCCCCAGCCCACTGTGAGGCCTCCTTGAATTTTTCAGATTAACCGTAGAAGGATAACGAAGAAAAAGTATTATTCTCTTTATCCAGAGTAATCAATGGCATATTATGGGATATTCGTTCCAATACCTGGCAATCATCACAGACAAATACACCAGCACCTAAGACAAAATTCCACGTTAATCCGTTTTTAACGTGGAATGCTATACATCCATACCTGTGCCGCTGACAGCTTTCAAATTGACAAAAGCTTACAGGCATGCGGGTCGCTACCATGTAGTATTCTCTGGTGTTTGAACTGAGCAACGAACACTAAGAATATGCTATCCCCTTCCTTCAGCGCATACCGTAAGAAATGCACTAGGTGGTTTCGCTATACGGTCGGCTGTGAGCACCTCCGCTCCGAACTCTCACAGGTTTGTTTTGCGCTATGCTCGGTACACATAAAAAAGAGCCGCGATTAATTTTCGCAGCTCCTTTTTTTGCCTTTACGTTATCTGCCTTTGAAGCCTTTGCCGCCGATACCTCTGCCACCAGGCATCGGCATCCGGCTGTTTTCGCGCATATCGCTTCTTCTCGATTCGAGCGCGTCTCTCATACTATCGGCTGTTTCACGGTCAATAACGCCAAACTCAAGGTACTTCTCGATGATTTGCCTGTCGATATTGGATTTCTGGTCTTCAAGGTCATAGATTTCAGATCTTTGCTCGTCTGTCAGTTCGTTCCACCTTGATTTAATGCCATCCCAATTTGACTGCATCGCTTCCATAGCCGCTTTTTGCTCTTCCGTCCATTCGCCACGACCACCGTGACCGCCTCTGCCGAACTTGCCGAAGAAAGGAATTTCTCCGTCTTGGATAGCTTCGCGTGCCTTGTCGTATTGTTCCTGCGAGATTTTTCCGTCAGCCAATTCTTGCTCCAGCTTTTCCGTAGCTTCATTGGAAAGCTGTTCTTTTTGACCATCGGTTAGGACACTCCATATTGATGACCACCAACCGGCACCTGCCTTTTCGGTACTTTCAGCATTAGCAGCAAATGCCGTGGTTACGCTGAGTGTCAATACAACAGCAACTAATGAAACGACTAATACGATTCTGCCTCTTGTTTTCATAGCCAAACCTCCTTTCACTTTTATATGTGGTTAGTTCCACTTCATATATATTAACCTGTGTGTTTGAATTTTCTATGAATCTTGTCTGGTTTTTAACTGAATTTTGCAATCTCGAACTAAAATGTACAACCCGAATACTCCACGTTAGATTGAAACGAGAAGTATTGAGCGTTTCCATTTCGTTCTCCAATTATGACATAACCAAGTCATCCATTGACGAAAGGTTACGTGTAGATCAAATGGGTGTGCAATAGTTCCAGTTTACAATATTTTTGTTTGACATTGCCTGTTTGTTAGGTCTTCACACAATCACTTTCTGGCGCAAGCGGTATGTATTATTGCATGAACGGTAAAAAACAGCCATCCGCGCCATATTTTCAACTATTCGCGCCAAAATCTACCTTTGTGACGAGTGGTATGGTATACTTTCATTGTTGAGTTCAAAGTCAGATTGAAAGGAGGATTAACTTGAAAAAGATTACACAGCATATTGAAATAGCAATGGCAAAGCTTACATATGGCGTTGCATCAATGGGTGCTGGGCTGGCAAGTGTTTGGGGCTGGTATCAACCAAAGGTTCCTACAAAACTGCGCAAATAGCCCGTTTGAGCAGAATTTGCCTGTGGATAGCAGCTATTCATCCATAGGTTATTCTGCATTATAATATAAGTTACGAGGTGATAATCATGCGATTCGTTATTTGTGAAGATGAGTTAAGTATGCAGCAACGCCTTTCGGATGCAATCACGGATTGGGCAACATCCCAGAAAATAAAAATTAACATTTTGTGTTATCCGAGCGCTGAAGCGTTTTTAATGGTTTGGCCGGAAATACCATTTGATATTGCCTTTTTGGATATCCAAATGAAAAACATGACAGGTATTGAGTTGGCTGAATGTATCAGGAAAACTGATAAAAACATGATGATTGTCTTTGTCACAAGTTTTTCTCAATACGTTCTTAAAGGGTATGATGTAAACGCCTTGCACTACTTGATCAAACCGTTGTCTCAGTCAAAGCTGCTCCCCATCTTGGATAAGGCATACACAATATGGCATTCCCGTCGCAGTGCCGTAATATTGGTATCCAATGGGAATGGGCAGATGAAATTGCCGTTCGACGATATATACTGCGTATCTATGCTTTCGCATACAGCAAGTATACAAACGGAGAAAGATACATATGAGCTGCGGAAAACTGCCAAAGAACTGTCGGATTTGCTACCGACATACTTTGTCCGTTGCCATAGGTCTTATATAATAAATTTATTCAAGGTTGATTGTGTTTATAAAAGCTCGTTGCTGCTATCCAATGGTAAGAGCCTACCAATCAGTCGAAACAACTCAAAAACGGTCAACGACGCTTTCGTTAAGTTGTATAAGGTAAGGTGAGGTAGATAATGAAAGCGGAATGGATTATCATTGAGATGATGGCCATTTTCATTGATGGCTTGACATATATTTACTTCCTAAACAGCCGTTTTACTTCTAAGTTTGAATCAATTCTACCACAGATTTTTGGATGGTTGGCTATGGCAGTGTGGGGGCTTACCGCTACATTCTTGGATTTTCAGTCATATCTATATGACGGTATGATTTATGTTATTGTTCTGGCTTACTTGTTTTTGACTAAATATGGTACTCTAGGGCAGAAACTATTCGGTACAGTATTGACGCTTGCGCTTTCCATTGGTAGCTCTTTGGCTGGCGCTGGCTTGGCGTCTATAATAATGGCAACAAATGTGAAAGACACTTTACTATATCAGGATAGCTCCAGGCTACTTGCTATGATTCTGATAAAAGTTTTTCAAGTAGTGCTATTCTATATATTAGCCAAGAAGCATTATCGGCTACGCGAACTACAGAAAAGACCACTGATTGTGCTAACCTGCGCAGCTTCAATGGTTTTTATTTGTTTTCTTTTCATGTTTTCAAGTCTATCAGATATTGGCGATAACACTAATAATATGTTGGTACGGCTTGCGGTTGGGTTGATGATTATCCTTATTGGAATATTCTCAATGTACGAAATGTTTATACGTGAGGAAACACGTAATATTGATCTATCTACTCGTCTACAGCGTCTGGAGATGGAGTCGCAATATTTCAAAGAACTTGGTGTAATTCAAGCTGATCTTCGAACATGGCGCCATGAGTATAAAAACAACCTTATCGCCCTGCGGGCTTTAGTCGAAGATGGTTCGCTGGATAAAACGCTGGAGTATCTGGACAGGATCAGTATCGAATCTTTTCAAGAACGTGCCATGCTCCATACCGGGAATCCGGTGTTGGACGCTGTGGTCAGCTCGAAACTTATGCTTGCGCGTTCCTGTGGCATCGATATAGGCATACATGTTGTGTATCCTGAGAACAATTCCATTGAAGATAACGATCTCTGCGCTATAGCAGGTAATTTACTGGATAATGCAATTGAAGCATGTGAACGCATGAGTAGTAGCGAACAAACACGGTCATTAGTCTTTTCCCTGCTTGTACAAGGCAAAAATCTTTCACTTTCCATCATTAACAGCTATGACGGCGAGATTAAGAGGGTCGGGAAAAAATTCCTTACGATTAAGGACGATCAATTCCATGGGATTGGATTACAATACGTTGATTCAATTGTAGACAAATACCAAGGCCATGTTTTACGCGAGTACAAGGACGGGATTTTTGAAACACATGTAATGCTACCATTAATTCCCGAACAGAAAAAGGATTAAAAATGACAATACTGATCAAGAAAATAACCCGCCGCTGGAGCGCTGTTGGAACCATTGATAAATCAGATGAGGATGTATATGAGTATGGTCTCGAGTTGTTGATATACACCATTATAAATATTGCGGTAATTTTGGGTTCGTCAATTCTTGTCGGAAAGTTACTGGATAGCCTTTTTCTTCTTGTAGTGATACTCCCACTACAGTCTTTCGGCGGTGGGTACCATGCAAAAACGCATTTGCGATGTTTCTTAATAATGTATATCGGTTGGTGGGCTGTGATTTTTATTTTGCCATTAATTACACCTATTTCCTCCATAATTATTGCCTGTACCGCCGTGTTTATCGTATTCTGGATTGCACCGGTGGCACATGAAAATGTCAGGATAAGCGTAAAGCAAAAAAATAAGATGCGGTTATTGGTGCGGATTACAGCAGTACTAAGCGCAATAATTACTGCCTGTTTTGTTCTGAGTATGTCTGAATGTATTGGTATAGCAATGTCAACAGGGCTTGGAATCGCCTCCCTTTCTATGTTGATAGCGCACGGTAAAAATATACTAAATGGAATGTAATGAGCTTTTGTTCATGATTGTTGTCATTAACCCGAACTGGCACCAAAACAGGTGCTTTTTTGTTTTGGAGGCCTGGAAAAACTAATTCTGTATAAGGCTTGGGATAGCCTCGCTGAGCATTGTTGAAATGAAATAAGAAGTATCGAAGAGGAGTACATGCATAGGTTTTATGGTATTGTCCCGAACTGTTTTATCAATGGCACAAACGGTCATTTTTGTCTATTAAGGTCAAGTTTTGTACTTCCTGAGACATTTTAAACACTGGCTAAATAAACTGTGCTAGACTGAATACGTAGCAAGCGCTAAGCCTACACACGTATGTGTAATCAGTGTCCGTTCACAATCAGATGGATCACGATTGGTCGAATGGATATATGATTGTACATCAATAATTATTTTGAGGAGATATAATCAAATGAAAAAAATTAGGACACGCCTCATATTTTCAGTTTTGTTAATTGTTACAATGCTGATGATGAGCGCCGCTCCCACTTTTGCCACGTATTATCAAGAAGTTGATTCCCAAGATAGCAACGACGGTTTAGTTACTTCTTCCGTGATTTCTCAAGCGACTACGTGGCTTTATGACAATTATGGAGAGTTCTACGACATACAAAACGTAAATGCGGATATCGTCAGAATATTTGAGAATGATGACGTTATACGATACACGGTTAGAGTGTCGTGCGAAACAATGCTTAAGTGTAATAGCGTTTATGAGTTGCCTTTTGTCAAAGGTCTGTACTCCACATTGGCAAGTAAGAGCGCACAATCAAATGAAAAAACAGCAATCGATACATTTATTAGCGAGATAGATGCAGATTTTGAAGAATACCACGGATTAACGGTTCCTGTGGTAATCGCCATCGACAAAAATGATGATACAGCTCCTAGAACGATGTATTACCAAAACTCAGTACTAACGACACTATACGATATTGATGTGTTAGCTCTTGATAGCCAAGAGATGTATGATGCGGGCCGTAGCGCAGCAAGTGATATTGTATCTGAGTATACAGCATCCATTGGCCGTGGGTATTCTTTGTATAATCGAACCGCCGCGCGAGATTATGCTTTGAAATGGTCTTCAAATCCATCGACGTGTTACGATCACGGAAATAGTTGTACTGCTACTCCTGCCATAAAATCAGATCGTTCAAAGTGGAACAACACCGTATACCCATATTTTTCTACCTTTATGCATAATGACTGCGCAAATTTTATATCACAAGCCATGTCAGCAGGTGGATTACCAGAGGATGGGACTAACGGCACAACATGGTTTCGTGTTAAAAACGTAAGTACTCAAAGCTGGGGCACGCCGTGGACATCAGTTAGTTCATTGAAGTCATGGATGACTAACAGTAGTCGAAAGTATTGGGATTCAAGCACCTATGCTGCCTGTAATGCCGGGAACATAGTACTTATTACCAGTTCCCACGTAGCTATGGTTACGCTAAACGACACTATAAACCATCTGTATACTGCGCATACAACTGATGTGAAAGATCAACCCTTAACAAACAATAGTTCATACCTATATTATACCATAAAGACAACCTAACTACTGAAAGTAAACCGGGGCGTGTTTAGCAATAATACGCCCCAGTTTGTTACCTCTAAGAATAAAAGGAGAAGTTATGAAAAAAATCGTTATAATTCTATTTGCCGTTTTTATACTAGCTGGATGCTCAAACACCTTAACTGATATACAGACAACTGATTCTGCTGAACGCACAAACTCCCTAACCGATATACGTACAACTGATTCTATGGAAAAGATAAATGATTCTATCGATAACAGACTAATTATTGATTTGGTTACGTATCTTAATTATGATTCAGGCGATATTGGTGCTCATGTTCTATCCATTGATTTACTTAACTCTACTCTTGATCTGTCAAAGGATGCTTTTTTCAAGGTATCCGGTGAGATAGGTTGGCAGGACAGTATTTATCCTTTATATGTATCCACTAAATCATTAGTGTTGCCGAATACTCACTTATTATTGTCGACAAAGGTTGAGTTTTCTGCTTCCACTGAAAATGAGCTATATTTTGAGGACTATGTTTTGGTTTACGATTATGAACAATCAAAAGCCGAATTCAATAAGGGCGGTCAAGTTATTGCCACAGTGACATTATCATTGGACGGCGTACGTTTTATACCACAAGCTTTTTTCTATGATGATGAGGGGAAGCTCGCGGTTCTTTGCATCACAGATGGGTACACATTTGATGAACGTAACCCAGTGTCACTTATATTTGCTATTAAAAACGATGTACTTCAACTTGAGACTATAAATAACCTCAGTTCGGTTTTTGATGATCTCGAACTTAGTAAAATAAATATGCCAACTTGCACGCAGCTTGAAACAAACATCTACGGAAACGCACAGTCAAAAACATTTTTATGGAACGAAGGTGCAAATGCGGTTGTGATTAATCCATATAGTGGGGCTGTTAAAATCATTCTTGATGTTGATAGAATAGAAAAAGATATGCCATCGCTTGATACATATAGGGAATACTATGGATTCTTCTCAGGTTTCAATTACCAGAGTGGCGTATATATTGCGCAGTTTCCTAATTATAACAATTTGGAGGGTACAATTTCAGTATTCTACAGTAATACAGGGGAATTTTTGGGAAGTGTTATATGTGAAGAAAACAATATATCTCTTTTAGATAAAAACAACAATGGAACTGGTCACATAGATAATATAAAACTGAGACCATTATTATTCATACCACAAGGCTCTTTATAGTAATCCCTAGCAATATTCACATCATATCTAATAAAAGTATTAACGAAACCCATAATGTAATTAAAGTACAACACTATTATGTAAAGTGTCAGTTGGCGTCGTGCGCTGATTGGCACTTTTCGTTTTTCATAACTCCGTCGATATGAGACACACAACGGACTCTGTTGGACTGAACGTGGCAATGCATTTAATTCATTAATTATTTGAAAGTATGATATGAAAATGAAAAAGCAATTTGTAGCAATGATCGTAACAGTTACCGTCATACTCGCAGGATCAGCAGGCCTTAGAGGCACTTTTTTCGCAAATAGTCTCATGAATCCACCGGTGGCTGTTTATGAAGAAGCATCGCCCGTCAATCAATCCACTAGCATTAGTGATAATAACAAACAGTTAAACTCATACCTCGACGCTTATCTCAGCGAATACCTCAGAGAAAATGACGACTCGTTAAGTGACCTGTATACCACGAAACCCGGTACTTTTCTTTTGAGCAACACAAACGATAATAGAGCGGCAAGTATTCTGACAATTCCTGAGATCGCGGCACTGAACTCAAACAGTGTTGTCGAAATCTATACAGAAACGGTTGCCAATAATGGGCGCATGGGGCAATTCGTTACTGAGGGCGCTGGGAGCGGTGTCATTAATACGTCTGACGGGTACATAATAACAAAATGACGGCTATAACCTGAATCACAATACCGGTTTTCTGAATGTCGGAACGAGCCGCGACACAGCGAAATTTGCGGTCGAGAGCACATCTCGCTGGTGGGAAATTGAGCGCATTATCTCAGAAACTCAATTTGATGTCAGCGTACCCTCATATTCACCGCTTACGTTCACAAAAAGCTATTATTGCGTGAACTGTCAATAGCAATACAGCGTTTTCGTATAATTGAGTTGTAATGCGTTAATTCTTATGTATTAGCCATCTTGTCTTTCTTTGCTACTCGCCTTGGGCGGCTATTTTTTGTCATGAATGGTTAAATGAACTATTTGTGCCAGCACCTATACCTTTAGTGACAAAGTGTACATAGTTCGAGATACTTATGCTACAATGCCTTTAAAGATATGGGGGGAGTGGTGCTTATGAACTAGGGCGTAAGTTACTCAGAAAATAGAAAAGCGATTATATACATCAGGCTAAATCACTATAGATTATAAACAACCAATTCCAATATGATACAGGGAGGTTAAGCATGAAAAGTAAAAGCATATTCACGATAATAGTTGTATTCGCGTTACTTCTATCAAGTTCAATAATAGCTTATGCAGGTTCAGGTTCTTCTGACGGTATGAGTTACACTGTGTATGGTAATGACTATTCAAACTGGGCTTCAGTTTATACAACTACGACAACTGCAATGGCTAGAACTTGTGCGATGTGTTACACAGCTGGGAACGCTACTGTACCTGCTGGGTATATAGGAGCACAGGCCCGTCTCTATAATTCCTCAGGAACACTGATTAAGGATACTGGTATGTCATGGAATAAAAATGCCGCTTATGGATACAGTTCTGAGACCCCATATATGTCTGTTTCATCTGGATACTACTATTCATCCGGTTATACACAGGCATATAACGGGAATTCATATAGCGGTAATTATCCTACCGGTCAAACCACAAAAATATATACAAGTTAATCTGGCTACTTATGCCAGTACGGTGACTTAACAATGTTGGTCGCTCAATTAAAAACGTGCCTCTTGGGCACAAATACTTTAACATTTTAGATTAGAAAGGTAGGACATAATGAGAAATCTTCTGAAAACAAAATTGTTTTATATTTGCTTAGTTTTAATCCTAACACCTGCGTTTATTTTGTCGACAATAGCGGCTGCAAAAGCGCAAGAACCGATATACGAAACTCTTCCTGTCTACCAAGTCAATGAGAATGGCTTAACATATGGTTCTGGTGCAAGCGCGTATTCATTCGAGTCAGAACCAGATTTGATTAGGGCGATGGGTGATGATGGTATTATTGGATACGTCTATGCGATAGATTTACGTGGACCAATACCAAATACTCCTGAAGAGGCTTTAGCAATAATGCAGATGCAAGGAACAAAGCTGCGTTCCATCCCACTTTATGCTAGCGATGGGCAAACGGTGTTAGGGGAGTTTTTCGTAGGGGGCGGCGAGCGCACCGAGTATTATGAATCCATATCCGAATAACAGGATAACATATAATAATAAATATAGAACAGCGGGCGTGTGATTGAAAAATCACACGCCCTTCGTATTGCGCTGTGACATAAGTTTTAGCAGTTGGGTTTACATAATTGTTTACAGTGCAATCATCTTTTTCAAGATAATGCCACTCTGTGGCAATTTGCTGTTGCAAGGGCTTGACGGGATCGCGTGTAATGCCGCAGGAGAACGTACATGTCAGCCCTCTTGATAATAAATATGTCCATGAGGTTGAACAGAAAATCGCTCTGGCTAGTCTTTGTTGACCGGATGTTGTCGGAAACCTTGGCCGAATGTCGTCGTAATACGCAGTCCGAGCTGGCACCAAAACAGGTGCTTTTTTGTTTTGGAGGCTTGGAAAAACTAATTCTGTATAAGGCTTGGGATAGCCTCACAGAGCATTGTTGAAATGAAATGAGAAGTACCGAAGAGGAGTACATGCATAGGTTTTATTGTATTGTCCCGAACTGTATTATCAATGGCACAAACGGTCATTTTTGTCTATTAAGGTCAAGTTTTATACTTCCCGAGACATTATAAACACAGGCTAAATAAACTGTGCTAGACTGAATACGTAGCAAGCGCTAAGCCTACACACGTATGTATAATCAGTGTCTGTTCACAATCAGATGGATCACGATTGGTCGAATGGATATATGATTGTACATCAATATTTTAAAGGATAAAAATCATGAAATTTTTACTCACAAGGACAAAACGACTTGGTCACAAGTCGCAGGCGCAAATAAGGCAACGAAAGCAAGGTAGTTCAATGCGCATTATTTGCTTAATGTTACTTTTGGTTATGATTGTAAATGCTTTTTGCCCACTTTCTGCATTTGCAATTCACGGAGAAGGATTTGCACCATATGAAGTGGAAACTTTGCGAACGGCAACATCAAAGACTTTTCTGTTGTCTGCGGACGGCGAATATGAAGCTGTTGTTAGCGGCAATAACATTCACTATCTGCTTGACAGCGGTTCATGGGCAGACATTGACAACCGAATAGTAGATGAGGAATTTGAAATCAATGGCAATCAATATAAGTACACAAATTTCGCAAACTCCTACTCGGCGCGATTCGGAAACATTGGCGAAGGGCAATATGGCATTGCAATGCAATACCAAGACAAATTTGTTGCGTTTTCGCCGCTGGGGGCAAATACTGCATCTCCGACAGTGGCTTATTTACCGGATCAGGTTGATTTTTTGAGCGACCTAATTGATGCTACTGCTTCCGTTACTTATTGCAATGTCTACCCGCAAGTTGACATAGTTTGTGAAGCAGCCACAAACGGAATGAAGGAATACATCATTCTGAATTCTCGTGAAGCACAATTCGAATTTCTATTTGGTGTAAACACTTGCGGCTTAACGCTCACGCAGAACGAAGCGGACGGTTTGCATTTTGTTGATGATGATGGCAATACGGTTCTTGATGTATCAGGGTTGTATGCTGTAGACGCAGGAATGGTTTATACCGATGGTATTGGCTATAAGTTGATCCAAGGCGATGATGGCAATTCTCAACTAAAACTCTCGCTTGACCCTGAATTTCTCCATTCGGAAGACCGTGTTTTCCCTGTAGTAATTGACCCATCAACCATGGTGTCCGGTTCGGCAACTTCAGACACATTCGTTAGTTCCGCTTGCCCGAACCGTAACTTTAACAGCAGTTCTGATGCGATGTTCTCCTATCTTTTTGCGGGATATGACAATCGTACTCTTTCGCCAAACTCGCAAACAACTGCCACACAAGGATTTGTTGAAACTATTTCCTATTTAAAGTTCAATCTTCCGACAGGCATAAGTTCGTCTTCCGTAACAGGAGCTACATTGCGACTTAGGCAATATAATACGAGTCAGTTTAATAGCGTTAATTGCATTTCTTCTGCTGCTATAACATCAAGCTGGACCCCAACAAGTGTGACTTGGAATTCCGGTAGACCAAACTTGTCTGCCGTAGGCGGTGTTGGTGCTTGGGACATAAATTACTGGGTTGCTATTGGTTTAAAAGATATAGTGAAATCTTGGTATGCCGGCTCTCAAACGAATTATGGCGTGGCCGTAAGGGATACGACAGGCGCAAGTAGTAATCGATATTGGCAATTCTATTCTTCAGACTCAAATGCATCGAACGGCTATCGCCCTGAATTGAGGATATATTACACAAACTCCACTTTCTACGGCGCAAGGCCATATTCACAGTCTTCAAGCACAAGTCAAAACTGCATGGGATTTGCGTTGAATCGAACTTCAAATGGTGTGCAATCGTGGCCAGCATCAAATGTCACAATAAATACCTTCCTTAACAATTTTGCTTCAAGTGCAGAAACGTGGATGAACATCAACTTAGGCAGTGCAAATTGGGATCCGCTTACATCGTATAACTCATTTATAGCTTCAAACAAGTATCGTGTTGCTTTGAGAATTATTTGGGACGATAAAAACAATGACGGAATTGTAAATGCTAACGAGAGCCGGGACTATCATTGGTGGTATCAAACAAGTGATGGAAGCTGGGCTGAAAAACATGGTACTACTCCCTCGTCTTTTGTCGTGAATTCACATGCTGTTAATCCTGGCAGTTCTACTATGGATAAGCAATGGACTGATATTTATACGAGAGATGGTTATTCGAACGCGCGTTTAAGCGATGTTAAGTACTATGCCATTGTCTATTAATTGAGGTTGAATGACTCCTTAGTATGCGATACAATACTTAATGCATGGTGGGCGGATATGACTCTGGCGCAATTAGTAAAGGAAAATGAATGCTTAAATTGCGTGAGTGTTGCAATTGTTGATGTTGCTACAAACGGCTAGAGTAATAAGTTCTACATTCTTACTATTTGTGCCAGAGTTGCGTATTTTGTGTCTCCCTCCAATGCGAAATTTGAGGAAATATTCAAAGTTTCTCCCTCCTTTTAAAAAATAATAAATTGGTAAAGGAGACACATTGACTGAATCTCTGCACATCAAACAATAGGCTAACAGTGATTAGCGTGCGGTCTCGCGGAGCAACTTATTTGTGCTTGAAAAGCGGTTCTTTGGCACTGATTAACATACTGGCTTGAGTCGAAGATAGCATTCTGTAACTACTCCTACCATACTTTGTGGTTGCCTTTCCCTTATGTCAGTATACCACGAACTCGGGTCTAACCCGTTCTTATTACTATATATGCACCACTACGTTGGTGGAATGGAGGTTAATTTGAAAATAATGAGATTTGCGGTTATTAGTATAATCGTTCTAATTGTTTGCATGGTCATTGTAACAGCTTGCGACACTTTATCAGATGGCAATGATAAGAATGCAATGAGCACTTTGGAGAATACGAGTGAGGGTTTAAATTCAACGGAGGAATTGATATTGAATGATACATATATAGAGTACTACGATGGTGGGATACTGCCGTTTTTGGTGGAGGGATTCATAATGCCTGAAGGAGAGAATGCCAACAGGTTTGACCAAGCCAAGTTCACAGATACCGGTGATCCAATCCGCATTCCTGTTTACAATCATTTTGACCTACTCTTTGAAGGCAGATATACCACAGGTGGCGAGTTTGTCACAGAGCTGAGTTATAATCATTTGCAATGTCGATTAGTGTTGGGGCGCGATGGGTATGTTTCACCTATATATAGTATGGGCGATAGCATGGCAGGAAGATTGTTGACGCTTGCGCCAACAACAGCATTACGCAATCTGCAAGATGATACAGGTTGCGGCTACCTCATATATCAGACCACCGAAGGGGCAAGACTATTTGTCTTTTTGCTAGCTGAACACGATGGAGCAACACGCTATGGTGGATACCCGATTCTTATGCGAAAAACATTGGTACACGCAAATTTTTCCGCTATAAAGATTGGCTCAACCACTTCGGAAATCTTGGCAATTGACCCCGTTATGCAAGACTATATAAAACAGTTTAATGCAACTTACGATTTCTACTTAACCACTGGCGGTGATGTAACACAACTGGAGTTTATTTCAGTTCATCTCCTAACGGACGGGGTTCTAAAGTTTACGTACAGTGTTTCTAATGGCGACTTTACCATTAGTGGCATTGAATTCTCGTCCGATTTCATACTAGATGATACATTTGCTAACCTCGATGGTTGCTATAAAATTTTGATGGAAGATTATCTATCGTAATTAGCAACGCAGCCCTAACAAGGTCATGATGACGAAGGTGTCTGCATAAAGAATAAATATAGAACAGCGGGCGTGTGATTGAAAAATCACACGCCCTTCGTATTGCGCAGTGATATAAGTTTTAGCAGTTGGGTTTACATAATTGTTTACAATGCAATCATCTTTTTCAAGATAATGCCACTCTGTGGCAATTTGCCGTTGCAAGGTCAGGACGGGATGGCTTGTAATGCCGCAGGAGAACGTACATGTCAGCCTCTGGATAATAATTCAGATAAAATTCAGGCAAAGAACAAGCACTGTTCATATTTGACATATATTGTATACATAGGTAAAAGGGTTCGGTTGTAGGAGGTTAGCGTGAACAATACTTCATCTCAGTATCGCAATACACACTACGGACTCTGTTGGACTGAACGCGGCAAAGTATTTTATTCATTAATTATTTGAAAGGATGATATGAAAATGAAAAAGCAATTTGTAGCAATGATCGTAACGGTTACTGTCATACTCGCAGGAGCAGCAGGTTTTGGAGGCACTTATCTCGCAAATAGTTTCATGAATCTACCAATGGCTGTTTATGAAGAAACATCGCCAGTCAACCAATCCACTAGCATTAGTGATAATACCAAACAGTTAAACTCGTACCTCGACGCTTATCTCAGCGAATACCTCAGAGAAAATGACGAATCGTTAAGTAACCTGTATACCACGAAACCCGGTACTTTTCTATTGAGTAACACAAACGATAATACAGCGGCTAAAATCCTGACAATTCCTGAAATCGCGGCACTGAACTCAAACAGTGTTGTCGAAATCTATACAGAAACGGTTGCCAATAGCGGGCGCATGGGGCAATTCGTTACCGAGGGTGCGGGAAGCGGTGTGATTAATACATCTGATGGATACATAATAACAAATAATCATGTTATCAGCGGAGCACGGAAAATTACTGTACTATTGAAAAACGGGGCTGAATATGAAGCAACGCTTATAGGGCGTGATAGCAAAACTGATCTTGCTGTTATAAAAATCAATGCAACAGGCTTAAAGTCGGCAGTGTACGGCAACTCAGATAAGCTTATAGTTGGCGAACTTGCAGTTGCTATTGGGAATCCGCTTGGGCAGCTTGGTGGGTCAGTCACAGAAGGAATTATATCAGCTCTCAGCCGGAATATTGACATTGATGGCGAAATGATGACACTGTTGCAGACAACAGCAGCGGTTAACCCTGGCAATTCGGGAGGAGGTCTGTTTAACAACTACGGCGAGCTTATTGGCGTGGTAAACGCTAAATCCAGCGGTTCCGACATCGAAGGAATCGGGTTTGCAATACCTGTAAATACGGTAAAGACGGTTGTTGAGTCCCTTATAAAATATGGCTATGTACCCGGCAGGATTGACTTTGGTGCTACTTTAATCGATATCTTCGATACTCGTATCGCTATGATGTACCGTGTCCAATCAACCGGCGTTTATGTGTCGCAGGCGGACTCAGACAGCGTATTAATAGCGGGCGACCGCATTATCAGTATTGACGGCAAAGAAATAAAGAGCTCTACAGAAGTTAAGTCGCTTCTTGATACGCATAAGGTAGGAGACACAATATCAATAACTGTTTCAAGGAATGGGCAAAACACAACTGTTCGACTCCAACTGAAGCAGGCTAAGACATAATTCATAAAACGGCTGCTAGGAAAGGAGTTGGAACATAGAGGGCAGACACACATCTTCAAATCGTTACTGCATTCCGCAGATATGTGATATAATAAGGGAAAAGTGGAGGATAATAGATTGGCTAGAGTATTGATATGTGATGACGAACCTGGCATTCGCGCCGTCATAAAGCGATACGCAGTGTCCGATGGACATGAGGTGGTGGAGGCCGGCGATGGTATGGAAGCGGTACTGGCTTGTAAGAAAAACACATTCGATATAATCATAATGGATATAATGATGCCTGAGATGGATGGCTTTTCGGCGGTCAAGGAAATCCGGAAAACCTCCGATGTTCCGGTGATTATCCTCTCAGCTAGAGGTGAGGAATATGACAAGGTTCTCGGTTTCGAACTTGGGATCGACGATTATGTTCTAAAACCTTTTTCTTCCAAAGAAATAATGCTGCGCATCGCTGCTATACTCAGGCGATCCGGTAAGAGTTCTTCCGACAGTGATGAGCATGTGATATTCCATAAAAACGGCTTCAGGGCTGATCTGACGGCGTATAAGGTGTTCATCGACACGGAGCAGGTAGAATTAGCTCCAAAAGTCTATGATCTTCTATTTTTTCTGATTCGAAATAAGAATATTGCAATCCCACGCGAAAAAATCTTGACTGAGGTATGGGGCTTTGGTTATTATGGCGACGACAGGACGCTGGATACGCACATGAAACTGCTGCGTAAAGCGATGGGTCCTTATTCTGACTATATTAAGACATTGCGTGGGCTAGGTTATAGGTTCGAGGGGTGAGTGGCCTGAACTTCAACAGATTACGCCTTAAATGGAAGATTTTCACATTTCTGCTAGGCTTTTGCGCCTTGCTGTTGATTATTCTATGGCTATTTCAAACAGTGTTGCTGGACGCATCATATAAAAACATCAGAATAATGGAAATCAAGCGTAACGCCGTTACTGTCATGAGTAATGTGGGAAACGATGATATAGCGGAGATAATTGCGGATATTTCTGAAAACAGCGATATTAGCATTAATATTACGGATTTTAGTGGTAAAAGCATACTGCAAGCTATCTCGGCACAGGATCGGCATGTCACAGAGTTCAACATGCTACTCATCTCTCATGCAAGGGAAAACGGCGGCGAGTTCTACGAGTATTTTTCACCTCCATCAATTAATCTGCGTAACAGGCCCATACCCGGCAACCGCTCGCCAATGCAGTCACTTATCTACGTGAAGCTTGCGGATGCAGAAGATGGGTTTGCCGTAATCATCAATGCGGTAATCTCACCTGTCAATGCGACCGTGACAACGCTGCGTTTTCAATTGTACTTGGTTTCCGGCATCATGATTATCCTCGCCGTGACTTTGGCAATAATCATTGCAAAGCGTGTTTCTACGCCGATCGAAGAAATCAACCGTGAAGCCGCGAAACTTGCCAAGGGGGACTATGATACCCGTTTTGCAGGCAAAGGGTTTTATGAAATCGCCGAGCTGTCGAAAACATTGAACACAGCGGCAGTTGAGTTGGGTAAAGTCGAAAAGCTGCGGCGCGAACTGCTGGCAAATGTGTCTCATGATTTGCGTACGCCGCTTTCACTAATTTACAGTTACTCTGAAATGATGAATGATTTTCCCGGTGAGATCACGCAGGAGCAGATAAAGGTAATCATGGACGAGTCCCGGCGTTTAACAACACTGGTCAACGATGTGCTGGACATTTCAAAACTCGAAAGCGAAATGGAACAGCTTAACAGTTCACGCTTTAGTATTACAGAAACTGTTCTAAGAACGACCATGAGTATTGAAGAATTGCTGAAAAACGAACTATTTGAGATCATTTTTGCGTATGACGATGATATATATGTTGACGCAGACGAAACAAAAATCAATAGGGCGTTCTACAATTTGCTGGTCAATGCTGTAAACTATTCCGGCGCCAGCAGAACAATAACCGTTACACAGACAACTAGCGGAGAATTTGTTAAGATCACAGTCACAGATTTAGGTGAAGGGATTGCAGAATGCGATGTCCCGTACATTTGGGACCGGTATTATAAGGGCAGTGAAATGCATATGCGCGGTATAACCGGCACAGGGCTAGGGTTATCCATCGTTAAGAAAATAATCGAATTGCATGGCGGTAGGTATGGAGTGCAATCAGAATTTGGCAAGGGCAGCACTTTTTGGTTTGAGATAATGAAACTGAGTGGATAAGAACACCACCCAGTTTTTTTATATATGATGGGGCTAGTGGCTTGAAACCCTAGTGCCTCATCAGGTCAGGTTTCAAAGTAGTTCAGCGAGGATTTTTTTCGTCAGGCTGCGTGGAATAGCCGCAGGAATGCTTGTTTGCCTTTCAAGGCTATTACGCGTCGCATGGCGGGAAAAAGACCGGTGAAATACTTTGAGTTCTGGCCTGATGAGGCACTAGCCCCTAATTGTACGTATTGCGATCTATAGTTAGCTACTTTCCTTTCGAGTAGCTACTATTATTCGTAGTTGCCCTCCCGCTGGGAATTCATTTTCATAATACCCATATACCAGAAATGCCGATGTATCTGAAACTGCCGACAGTTCGGTCAGGACATAGCTGCCGTTGCTGTTAAGATATACCTGTGCATTATCCGAAATAACAAACCTTTTATTGTCCCCAACCGCTGTCATCTGTGAAGTTGATATATCGCTCAGAGTCACCCGGTTTATCCTTTGCACCGAACTGGTACTGTTATCTTTGCTGATGAGAAACCCCAAATTCTTGTCGAGCCCACGAAAAGACCCGGAGGACTCAAAAGCCCCGCGTGTTCCATTAATGACATAGGAATAGGTCCTGCTGCTTGAGATAACTTCGCCAGTTTCTGATGTGACTTCATTTATTGAGACTGAGGTAACGACCCCGTAAGAGTACATGTCCCCGGTGATATCCTTTAGTATCAATTTTTCGATTTCATTTTTTTCATTTAAAAGATAGTATTGCAAAACCTTACTGGATAGCTCCGCCCCTGCGAGCCGTCTGGGCTTCAGTGTTGTCCAATCGCCTTTATCGGATATCTCCATTATCTCAATATTATCTGCAAAGCTATATTCGCCCATTCCGGAGCCTGTGGCATTAATAGTCCCGCTAAGATTTTTTGAGGTCAATCGCTTCATTTCAGATTTTCCATTTTCATATCTTATTGATACCAGTGCTAATTTTGTGTAGTAATCACCTGGAATTATGCACTGTCTGACTTCACCGTCGGTACAGGCTACCGTCGCGAAGTATTCGGCGGCGCTTTGACCTACTCCGGTGCTATATGTCAGCATTTCAACAGACATTAGCATCCCGTAATATGTAGCGTCAACCAGTCCGGCTTCTATGATATCCACCACATCCCCGTTCATCCCGATTAGTAGCGCCACAGTGTCGCCATAAGCGAAGCTGCCCGATGCTGATACCTTTCGTTTGGCTTCCGCTGTACCAAGGTTATAATTGTTACCACCAACTGTTATGCTTGCTGGTGAAATGCTATTTGGGTTGACGGCGGAATACAGCCCTATCACACGGTTACTGTAAGTCCAGACCTCCATCGATAACTCGTTATAATAGTACACATCATACAGCGCCGAGGACAGAGTTGCCTCAGTTTTTCCGTTGCGGTATAGCATTGCGTTTTCAAGGGAAAACGGTAAAGCGGAAGCAAGGGTACCTGTTGCCAGCACAAACGGCCCCTCCATCTTGCTGTCCACATAAGAATCATAGTCAAAGTACCCGTCGCTATCAATAGGATAGCCCATGGATGCACCATAAACTGTCCCGCCCTTTTGCTTTGCGCTGAGCAGGTTATAAAAGATAGCCATACACTCACCACGGGTCAGCGGGGCGCCTTGTTGCGCGATGAGTCCGGTTGTGAGCCCCAGTGAGGCGATTTTCGATATTTGCGCATTGGGGTAGGAGCCAATATAGTCAGATGGCTCGTAGCCTAACAGTTTAAGGATAGCGGACGCAGCCTCTTCCAGCAGGACAGTATTGTTTGGCCGGAATGTTCCGTCAAGATAACCGACTACCCAACCGGCGTCAACTGCGGTTTTTATATAGCCCGAAGCCCAGTGCGTACTCTTTACGTCTCTGAAAGGTGAAGTACTTGAACCATTGTTAACACTATCCTTATATATTGAGGCAGCGATCAACATCTTTGTAAATTCGGCGCGGGTTACGCTATTTGGCAGGTTCATGTTTCCGTTTTCGTCGCCAACCATAATACCGATGGATGCAATTATCCTTTCAATAGATGTGATATCAGGGAGGGTATAGGCTGCGGATACTGGTGCAGCCATGGCGACAAAAAGCGATACTGTTATTAGGGCTGCTAACAAAAGCGATAATATCTTTTTCATACTATGTTTCCTCATTTCTATAAGTTTTCAATTATATCTTCGGCTACAGACGCAGCCCTTACTCGTATCTCAACGCGTCAATTGGATTGAGACGCGCCGCCTTTCTTGCTGGCAAGAACCCAAACAGTATCCCGATCCCGGCGGATATGCAAAACGCTACCAATACCATATAGCTTGTGGGGGCAACGGTGACAGAAGCATCCATCATGGAGGATATTATCTGTGTAGCTGCTTCTGACACCGCATAGCCCACCGTGATTCCGATAACACCGCCAAGTGAACTGGTGGTTCCTGCCTCAATGACAAATTGTTGCAAGATATGCCTCTTCTTTGCGCCTAACGCCTTGCGAATCCCAATTTCTCTTGTCCTTTCCGATACAGAGACAAGCATGATGTTCATAATGCCAATACCGCCCACCAAAAGGGAAATAGCTGCAATGACAGCCAGAACAGTAACCACAATGCTTATCATGCTTGTCATGGTATCAAGCATTTCCGCCATACTTGTCACGTTGTAGAGCCTGCTATTACGGAAGACCGTATAAAGCTCGTCTTGAAGCGTCTCCCTGGCTTCGCTTGCCAAATCTTCCGATACCATTTCAAATGAATAGTTGCTGATAGTACCCATATAACTAAGTTTCGCGGCCGTGCTGTAGGCGATAAAAATACTATCATCGCTGCTGCCCTCGGTGCTATCTGCGCGCTCACTGATAACCCCCACAATATCATAGAATTCGCCGTTTATTTTTATTCGGTTCCCTACCGCTGTTCCATTATAGATATCATTGTCGATATAACTTCCAACCACCGCCGCCTTACTCCGCGTCAGGCAATCGGCGTATTGAATAAACCGTCCACCAGACATTGTATATCGCGAGAGGGTCCGATAATCCTCGTTTACGCCGGTTACTCTCGTTGATCCCAATTCCTCGCTTCCTACCTTAACTGTGCCGGATACGCTGACAGTAGGTGACATTGCAGCGAAATACTGTGGGTACTTGTCCAGAATTTCATACATAGCATCTACCGATATACTCCGGGTGCTGCCCCTTCCCATAATGGTTACTGTCAGGACGTTTGTTCCCATATTCTGAAAAGACTCGGTCATATAGTTTTCCAGCCCGTTTCCAAGTCCGACAATTATGATAACCGCCGCCAGACCTATGATAATGCCAAGCATGGTCAGAACAGAACGCGCTTTGTTTGACAGTATGCTCTTAATAGCAAGCCGAAAGGTTTGCAGGATATTCACACAAACGCGCCCCCTTCATATGCCGTATCCGGCTTATTACCTGTTTCCGGCTCTTCGGCTGCGTTCCCAGGCAGGCTTTTTAGCGATGCTGTTATTGGATTCGCCATCGCCATATATTCCATCGTGGAACCGTCATATGTCACATGCCCGTCCTCCAGCCGGATAACCCTTTTTGCTGCCATAGCAATTGAGTTATCGTGCGTGATCAATACTATGGTGTTACCCTCGCGGTTTAGCTCTTGTAAAAGCCGAATCACCTCTTGCCCGGTATGGGAATCGAGCGCACCGGTTGGCTCGTCAGCGAGAATGACCGAGGGACCTCCCGCAAGGGCGCGGGCGATTGATACCCTTTGTTGCTGGCCACCAGACAACTGATTGGGCCTGTTCTTAATTTTATCGGTCAGCCCAACACGTTCCAATACTTTCCGCGCCCGCTTGTGCCGGGTTTTTCTGGGCAATCCGGCATATAACATGGAAAGCTCCACATTCTCAATAACATTCAGTTTGGGCAGCAGATTATATTGCTGGAATACAAAGCCTATCATTTTGTTGCGTATGTCAGCCAGCTCATTTTCCCGCATTTTCCCAACATCCCGCCCGCTTAGAAAATACTTGCCTCGGGTCGGTACATCTAAGCAGCCTATTATGTTCATACATGTTGTTTTTCCCGACCCCGACTGCCCCACAAGGGCAACGAACTCGTTTTCATATATTTTAAAGGAAATCCTGTCCGCTGCATGGACATCATCGCTTCCCATTTTGTAAATCTTGGATAGGTTCCTGAATTCTATCAGAGGTGGTTTCATATTAGCTCCAATCCTAAACGAAGTGAAAGTATATGCAAATTGTTTATATCCTATTTCCTTGTTGGGAGGGATACATCGCAATAAACTTTGTCTCTTATTATTCTTTGCGCCTAAGCTCATCAACGTCCATCGGTGAAGCCACCACCGCCACCGGGCATACCGCCGCCGCCGCCGGGCATACCACCGCCACCAGGCATACCGCCACCACCACCAGGAAAACCGCTGCCACCGGGCATCATTCCAGCTCCGGGCATGAAAGCGTCCGACACGACGGCGTCAATAATGTACGCGATCTCGTCACCTTCATTGAGACCGGAAGTAATCTCAATATAGCTGCCATCACTTGCTCCTATTGTTACCACAATGTATCGGTATCCTTCCGGGAGGCCGCTTATCCCTGTTGCTGCCGTCCCAGCCTGAGACTGTCCCTGTTGCTCTTCCCTTATAGATTGCCGTGCGTTTTCGTCACTTGGCTGACGCGAGTTGCCCTCACCATCGAATTGCGGCATATTTTCTCTGTCAAACTGCGGCCTACCTTCGCCTTCAAATTGCGGCATATTCTCCCTGTCGATTTGCGGCCTGCCTTCGCCATCGAATTGCGGCATATTCTCCCTGTCGATTTGTGGCATACCTTCACCATCGAATTGCGGCATATTCTCCCTGTCGATTTGTGGCATACCTTCACCATCGAATTGCGGCCAGTTTTCGCTACCTGCTTGAGTTGTGCTTCCGTCCGCCCTGACTAGTACGCGGTTGCCTCTCGATAGCGCGCTGACTGGTATCGCCAACACATTCACGCTACTGGAAACGATAATTTCCGCCTGCACATTCATTCCTGGTAAAAGCCCTTCGGTTTCATCTATACGAATGGTTACCGGATATGAGGTAACGCCATTTGCAGTAGTACCATTAATATTAATTCGGGTCACGACGCCCTGAAATGTCTTATCTCCGAGCGCTTCAGCCGTAACCGTTACATCCATACCAACTTCGACGCTTGCGATATCCAACTCGTCAACGTTGAGAGTCATAGTCAGATAGGACAGATCGTATATAATACACAGCACCCTCCCGGTATCCAGCTTGTCGCCTTCTTTATAAGCCTTCTCAATTATCGTGCCTGAAATTGGGGAGGTAATGGAATAGTTATCCAACTGTTTATATCTGTTTTCAAGCGATAATTCTTCGTTTTTCAGTGAGTTTGCGCTATTCTCAATTTCATTATTCAAAGAATCGCTTTTAAGCTGAACCAACATGCTGTCCTTTTGTACTATATCGCCCTCTGTGGCAAAGACCGTAACCACGTCGCCATTGCTGGAAGCTGTTACGGTCTTTTCTTCTTTATAATTAAACGAACCATAGCCGTTGCTGTCTATATCTCCCGACGAAGCGGTAGCGATGTGCGAAACTGAAATGCCGCCCGGATTATTAACGTCGATAGTCACCATCCGCACAATCATATTACCGGCAAGCAATTCCTCAAGAGTGCTGATTTTTGAAACAACGCCAGGCAGCCTCTCAAATGTACCGTCAAGCACGACTTCTGCCGTTTGACCGACTGAAAGCCGGTCTGCATCGTCTGTCCCGAATGGGACAGTTAACGTCATGACGGCACTGTTACGTATTGTAGCTATGGGTTGCCCAGCAGATACCTTATCACCCTCTTCAACACTAATGCTAATGATTGTACCGGTACCGTTTGCCACAATCTTCAGATCGTCAAGGGACTTAATCCTCTGGCTGTAACTTTTCCGCGATTGCGCCAGAGAGTTTTCTGCTTGTTCAATGCTTGTTTGAGTATCTGAGTTGTCTATTTGATAGAGAAGCGTATCCTTTTCGATAATATCGCCCTCTTCAAATTCCGCCTTGAGTATTTCTCCTGATACGAGCGCTGTAACCGAGTAGGAATCAGCGGGTTGCAAGGTTCCTGAGCCGTTGAGCGACGTGGTAATATCTCGCCGTTGCACCGTGTAGTATGTATATTGTTCTGAAACTTGCTCTGACGGCGTTGACTTTATTTCCAGATAATAATACGCGCCAGCTGCTGCCAGGGCAAGTATGACGGTGAGTATAATGATTCTCTTTATTATCCGCCGTCTCCTGCGCCGCTTATCTTCGTCAACCTCATCACGTTCCATAGGGATTACGTCAGTCTGATCCAATTCAGGAAATGCCGTCGCTGTATCAGTGTCCTCGCTTGTGTTCCCTAATACCAAATTCTCTTGTAAATCAGTTTCTGATAGTATTGTTTCCATCTAGCCTTCTCCCCTCGCGACCAATTCGGTTAATGCAGTATCCACTATATCCATGCATCTTTAAGAGCGGCAGACTAGCAGAGCGCTACACATTTTATCCCTAAGTCGATAATAGTAATCAATAATTCGCATACTAATGTTTTACATTGGAAATGTGAATAATTAATGTAACTAAACTGATTTTTAGCTGAATTATTCTATGGGAGTGGGGATTCTTATTAATGTCGCCGATTATAGCATATGGTAATCTGAACATTTGCTTGACGCTACATTTTGCGTACTGCGATAGTCTTAATCATGGGGGAGTAACGAGGGGAAACGGTAATTGCTGGATATCCTGTCTGAGAATATCCAGCAATTTATCGATATATGGACTGCAACAGCTCTGGTTTGGCACAACTTGTGTTGTCTTATCAAATTCAGCAAATGTTCAGTGAGAAATCAGGTTAACTTCAATTTGAGCTGTTAAAATACATATTTTCTTATTGAGGTCATAGGCGTCAGTAATGTGTATATCCAGCTGCGTTACTTTATCGCTTGCTTAAACTGTGCTTATTGTACTACTGAGTTCAATGGCATTCACTTCTTGCTACGTAACTCTGAGCGAAACCCCTAATTCAGCTCCGGTTTATTTATCAACTTTAGTTTGTGAATCCTGAACTTTTTCAAACAAATAGGTTAAGTCGTTTCTTTATATGTGCTGGTGTAACAGGTAATTGCCTCGGTGAGTAATGTGGTGACACACTCAATGGTACAGGAAAGGGTCTATGGATAAGTCGCTGGATAGGTTGGGCGCTGTTATCAAGGATGCCCGCACAAATGCTGGTATTACACAGGAGAATCTCGCAAAAATACTGGGCATCTCTACACGTCATATCTTAAAAATCGAAAACAGCAATAGAAAACCAAGCTATAACTTGCTGTTCCGGATTGTCCGAGAATTAACTATACCTACCGACATGATATTTTTCCCTGAACATGGTGACGATCATCATCAGGATTTGGAGCGAGTTATTACTATGCTGTATCGTTGTAATAAAAAAGAACTCTGCATTGTAACTGCAACGCTTATCGCATTACTGGAAGGATAGTAATAAGCATAATTGTTAACGTCGAGTGCGTATTCATTCCATCTGATGAATACGCGCAGTGTATATAACTTCACTGCAACGTATATCTGTTCAACATTCAGGCAGTATAAAGTGACGAGTTGTACACTTACCTGTTATGTCTGCTACTACATTCACCCTTCTCTTATACAGCATCTTACCTATGCAATAGTCAGCCTATGAATTACGTCAATGGCTGACTATTGCCGGAATGTTTTTGTGCGAAACTCGAAATCATCTCTTATTGGTGCAACACTGAATCATTGGACGGTAGGTCGGTTTATCAACCAATAGCTAGACTCCTACCTGATATGTGAAATACTAAGTCTTGTCAATGAGCCTGATCATTTGAGGAATTAGTCTTCCTGATGGTGTCCCGTTATTGCTTACCTCCGTACATTTCATTTGCGTTGAGCCTCCTCCATCAAGGAATATCCCATCTACCAGCGTATTGCTGCCGATTTTTTCCTTGATGGCTTCACGGAATTTCGCTGCTGTACAAGTTGACGTAGAAACCACTAGCCAAATGTTCAATGCATCGTTGTAGACCAAACCAGTTCTGTATGCGGACGAATTATACACAGGCAGGTCTTCAGCTTGCGCTTGAGTCAAGAATTGAGATTCGGTTTTGCCCAAGCACATACTATTACCGCCCTGAGCCCAGTAATCGTTTTTATTTGTTACTGAGATTTGACTGGCACTATTAATGACTTGAATCTTATACTGTCTGGCCGCGTTGTCCCAAATAAGGGTACCGCGAGGCGTGGCATTATTATATACGTTATACCAGCCAGAACCATAGTCATTAATTCCACCCCCACCTACACGTACCCCGTTGACTACAGCTATTGAAAGTAGTGTTTGGGTTCCAAGTTCAAAGAAACCACCATTTATACCAAATTGCCCACTATTGGGAATAGTCTTCGCAGGATTTAGGTAATAGGGCTGAACGTTCTTTGGAGATGTTTTGATAAAGCTTAGTTTCACACCGTTAGTTGCTGTTACTGTGCCATAAGAATAATTTGTTGCCATGTTGATCGCTCCTTATTATATAAGTTTAGGTTAATTGCCGGCGCGTTAACCCTTGTTGATATATAAAGAGGATCGAAAGAGAATTTTGTAAATGTTTCCTCAGCAGTTTTTAAATAATATTTATTACTGTAATGAAAAGGAATCTGCACAGTTTTGACAGTTGTGGTAATAATAATAATTATATATAAAATGGACACCAAGAATAGAGTTGCTTGGTGTCTATTTTCATATTGAACGAATCATGTAATGTTGAAAATGCTCCTATTCTATCGCTGCATTATTGCATTTTGCTTTAGCATATTTCGTCGACTCACACCATCCTATTTAGAGTTACTATACTTTCTTGTCTGGTAAATGTTCCTTTTGGATTGAATGTCGGCGTTGTTGCGCTTGTCCCATTCATGATACCTTTAGCATAGACAAAGTTAATACCCTCATGCGCCCAACTTGCAGCGTCATTCATATCCACAAAGTCAGATATCGGAGGGCTGTTTGTTTTCATGCCAATCACACCGCATACCCTCATCAACATTGTCGCCGCCTCTTGACGGCTAAACTGTCCATCCGGAGTGAATATTCCGGGTTGTGTTTCAGTGGGCGCTCTTGTTCCGTTGGTGATTCCGAGGACGAACGCTGCAAGTATATATGGGTTTGATGTATCCAAAAAAGCATTGGAATCACAGGTTCGATCCTGTTCGCTTAATATTGTGTCTATGTCTTTTTCGAGTGCGAATTCGATAAACATTACCGCCATGCAACAAAACTCCTGTCGAGTGATAACTCTTGTGTAGTTGCCCTGTATATAATCGGGCACAAACCCTCTATTGAAAGCGCTGTCGATTTCAATACGCGCCCACTTTGAGGCGGTTTCAAGATTGGGGGCGGGCGTCCCTTGCGGATCAAAGTTAAACCCAACAGTTAGCCTGTTTTCATCAAGACCAATAATAGCTGTCTCATCAGCCATGTAATTATTGTTGCAACTCAGGTTTTCCAACACCACATTATTGCTCACATCTAATGTGGTCAGTTGATTAATACCGCAATTCAAAGATACAAGTGCGGTATTTTTACTTACGTTCAGTTGCGTAAGTTGGTTCCCAGAGCAATCGAGTATACTCAGAGCGGTATTTTTGCTTACGTCCAGTCTAGTCAGTTGATTACTACTGCATGTTAGGATTGTCAGATCGGGATTATTGCTAACGTTTAGCGTGGCGAGGTCGTTCCAGTCACAATAGAGCTTTGCCAGCGCGATGTTTTTACTTGTGTCCAGTTCTGTCAATTGATTGCTGCTACAATCCAGTTCTGTCAGAGCGGTGAAGTATTCGATACCTGAGAGACTAGAAATGCTTTTCTCAGGTATGATTAGTCTTGTAACCCCTGCCACATCAGCTTGTGCAATTAGTCCCGTTGTCTTACCGATCTCATTTCTCACCACAGCCTCAAATTTGGTGTCAAGAAAAGTGATGGTGTCAACAGACATAGCGTGCGCTAGTGTTTGTGAAGGTGCAAATAGTAGAGATAGTAGTAGCGTGAATGTAAGTATTCGCCTTTTCATTGATATAGCCTCCTTTTTCGTAAATAATTAACCATTTGTATCCGTTATTTAGGTGTCCTTCTTAGTAGTTTGCTGTAGTATTATTATATTTTCTGATACTTCGCAGATAAAAACCTGCTGTGAACCCTGAGAATCAATAGGTTAGCCATTAAAGTAGCGCATAGACATCACCTTCCGTTTCATAGTTTTACCATGCAAATAGGTTGGTATAACCGATTTATCCATTTACTGCGAACATTCGATATTTCGAAGATTGATAATTCGATTGTATTATAAATATACAGTTTTTCTTGGAAATATTAGTAAAAAGAAATAAATCTATTGCCTTGTCACTTAGGCATATGTTCCTCGGTGTAGTGAACAAGTAAAGAATCGACGTATATTGTATGCATGCAAATCACCGAAACTGGTAATAGGACTTCCTCCGTTATAGTCATCAGATATGGCGCGAAATGACTATTAGTTGGAAACTAGGATAGAATCATTATCATTTAGACGTAGACTAAATAAATACTGAACTATAAATACCCACTGATACACACCGACTTGGTTTCATTATCCCAGTGTATGGGAATTTTCAGTGCATTGCTCACAGCCCGCAACGGTAAATACGTCCTGTTATTGATAACAAGCGGATATCCTTCATTATCTAAAAGATCCAGACGGGTATCGTTAATATAAATCTCAAAGCTGCTATAGGCTACTATACTTGTGGCTATCAAAGTGTTTTTATCAAGAAACTGAGGAATGGCGGTGGCATAATCAGTACTTGGGCTGTGCATCTCAATATGAACACAGCGACGATTACTGTACCAACTGACTTCGGCTCCAACTGCCTCGCCGATTGTACGTAAGGGCAGATAGACCCACCCTTCTATTAAAAGTGCCTGACCATAAAACTCGTCGATTTCATAGCGTTCACCGTTTACATATATGCTACAGTTGGAGTATGCGGTAAATGTCCTGGGCCACTTTGCTTCTATAACGAAGCTTTTACTTCCCGACCATCTATAATCCACATCGTGAGCGATGAGCATATTGTCACCCTCCATATGGAACTCAAACTGATTAGGCATATGGGTGTGCAGCACATACTTACCGTCGGGCAGCATCTCTCCGTTTTTGCTTGTACCATACCATCTTGGAGTTGAATAGCTAAAACGTGAATGAGCAGGCAATGTGCCCTCGATTATTGGAATATCAAAGCTATGCACAGGCTCAGAGTTCAATCTGTCCGCATGATAGATATGAACACCGATACTAAACGGTTCAATCGTGACAGCGCTATCCGCCGAATTTACTATTCCAAAGCTTATATACGGGAACGGAGTTGCTCCGTCCAGTACGACTTCAAGCTCCTGGTCAAAGCCACCATGAATCGACAAATCGTCCGTAGCGAACCACTGAACTCCCTCTTCAAACGGTCCCTCCCAACCAGGGATTGCGTAGATAACGTCGGATGCTCCCGCCATGCAGCAAGGAGAAATGAGCAGACAGACCGCGATACCTGTTGAAATTATACTTCTGATGAACATAACAATGGTTACTCCTTTTATACCTGCATTTACCTTTGAAAAACTATTTAAAGTATAGGTTTTATGCGGACGACAGTCAATTGGTTGATTATCTATCTGGGTTCGTATGTTAGTTTTCCACTTGAATATATGTAAGTTTCCTCAGATGCTCCTTCCTTACGGATTACGTAAAAGCATCCTTCGTGATACGTTGCTGAATAAGCGTTTAGCGCTTTTACCACGTCCAGGGACGCAATAGTTCCGTATTCTGAAGTATCCCAAAAATGAATTACAACTTGCTCAGGAAGCGCTCCAACACTGGATGCGATAATCTCATTAACTCCATCAACGTTTATATCGATATAAACCACTTGCCCTTCAATACCCGCTAAATAGACTAGTTCATTATTACGAAACGACATATAATGATTAACAACACTGGTAGCGCCCTTAACTTCTATCCATGAGTATACTTGCTGACCTGCATATTGAAGTGGAACCAAAGAAATTTCCATTTCTGGGCTTAAGGATTCACCGATATAATAAGTACAATTCCCGCTAATAAGAACTGACCCGTAATGGTTATCGTGAGTCCAAAAAATATGCTGTTCTAAATCATCAAGTATATGGGTATTAACTATGTTGTCAGATAAGCGTGGAAATGGTATCAACGAAAAACCGACAGAAGATGCCGAATTGTTGCCAGTTGATCCATTGCAACTACAAGCAGATAAAAAAGCAATATTAATGATTAGTGGAACTAAAAATAATGTTATTCTAAATCTCATTAAATCACTCCCTCTTTTATCAGGTGATCCGCTCGCTGCTTCCTGTAATGACCAGTCGGCTTCATCACAATCATCACCGTTTCTATTGGATATCGCAGCGTGCAGCATATATCGCTAATCCTTACTGCAATGCTTTCAAAGCCCTGCAAATCGTTACGGAACTTTATCTCTTTCCCTATCTTCTCACCATAATGCATATAGCGGTCGAGTTAGACACCTTGGGTCGGATACGCTAGACACTCGCGACGCTCAAATTGGACACCCCCGACGGAGGGTTAGACACCACCAACTTTAGAAAACAAATGCGATAAACTCTGGGGGTCTGGGGGCTAGCCCCCAGAAAAACATGACTGTCTAACGTCACCGACGCTACTGTCCAATCTCGGCGACACTGCTGTCCAATCTGTGCCGCCATATTCACATAAGGTCACTTAGATTAGATTAGGATAGAAATAACCTTCAATACTAATAGACAAACTCAAGCTAAAAATGCAACATAATTTCAACGTTATCTGACAAGATTGTTCATCATTTACGCAACATACTGCTAGCTCATTAAATCAGCATTGATGAGCAAGTCTTTTAGAGCGCACAACACCTTAAGTAATTGTTGATATTCTTTGTATTGCATTTTTCCATAGAATATGCGGACTTGTTGGCAGATGGTTACGTGTGCGATGCAGAGCAGGAACTGCCGTTTTAGCTGCTCTAGTTATTTATTGATTTGTCGAACTACGAAAAACCGGGGAATCACCCCGGTTTTTTCGCATCTTTGCTGGTGCGGTATATTGAAGCCTTGTACTGTCTGCCGCGCGTCGTTGCGAAATATTGTCCGCCGCTGTCTTTTTCCTCGTCGGTTGGTGTCGTGGCTGTCATTGGTTTCGTTGGTAGCTTTGTTTACGTTCCTTCGTCTTTTTGCACAATGAGATCTGGTTCTTTTCTGCGCTTATGCGTCATGGGGATGCCTTTTTATTATCGCTTCTTGCTTACGCCGTTGTGAGTGGCCTACTTTTCTGCGCATTATTTTGTGATTTCCTGCCCAATAGTGGTCTACCTATTCATGCGCGTTTGCAAATATCACCGTAGTATCAAATCAGTATTTTACAGTACCGGAAGTGATGTTCACTGTTTCTAGTAACGTTCCGCTGGAGTTATAAACATTTGCAGTTGCTTGTACACGATAGGTATAACCTGATGAAACATACCAGTCACTTTCAATGTAGACAATACCAGACCCAGTCGTACTCCAACTCTTCACTTGGTTCCATGTTGTGCCGTTTTGCCGCTGTAACTCAAGTGTGAGCTTTACGGTATCAGCAGAATGCTTGAGGGATACGCAGGCAAAGCTGTTTGATAGTCCTGCTTTTGAAATCGATAAATCAATTTCAAAAAAATTAATTCGCACAAATCTGGATACACTTGACCTCTCCTCTGGCACTGTCTGCTGCGCAGCCAGTGCCACACCCGTAGATACACTAACAATTTGCAAAAAACACAACATCGCTACTAGAACCCTCTTCTTAGCATTTACTCTAGACATTTTTCTCCCTCCAATAATAATTTGAGGTTACCCTCTACTAAATAAAGACACCATTAGTTGGAGAGTGCAACACAGAAAATCTGTTTTTTTGTTTTTTTTTAATTACATATTATTTGCTAAGTTTGTAACGGTATCTCTATCTACGTTTATGCCCACAATACTAACGTACTTACCTTGATCAGTGTCTCCCCAAACGACATGAATCTGGTTTCCTTTCTCAATCACTAATCCCTCATATCCGTGAATTGTTATTTGCTCTACACTATCTGCATCCTCGGTATCTACATTAAGCACTGATGTGGCACTCCCACCAATGTAATATGTAATTGCAGCCCCCTCTTCATTTTTAAAGGTAACCCAGGCAGAACGGCTATTATTGCCTTGTTCCGTGATTGAAAAACCATCCAATGAGTGAGGAATCACATAACCAAAAAAAATATCATCTGATACTTCATATGTTACACGACCTGTATCGCTACCAAATGTAAGACTGGTTGCTACATCAGATATCACAATTAACATATTTAGTGTTTTAATACGAACTTCGGGAATTGTCGCGTAAGCTGTTGTAAACAAAAGTATAGCTAATAAAGTTAGTACGGCAACTTTATTCACTATCTTTCGGAAGATGCGTAATACTTCACGCCGGTTATTCCTCGTGAACTCCCGTTTAATTATTCCGAGACACTTTTTGTCAAGTGCCTCAGGGATTTCCGCAGAGGGATCTTTGTTAAGTCTTTCACTCTCTTCCAGATATTTTTTTCCCTCTTTTTCAGCTATTTCAGCCATGAGAAGTGAAAACAACGCGTCTTCATAATTCTCATATAACGTATCATGTCTCGTCATAATTAATAAACTCCTTTTTCATTGCCTCAAGCGCGTTTCGTCTTGCTCTTGTTAATACCATCCTAATGCTGTTGAGTTTACAACCGTAAGACTCAGCAAGTTCTCTATCAGTATGCCCAAGCATATACTTTCCAATCAACACATCGCGATCTTTGTTCGATAACTTCTCAAATGCCTTATAAAATTCTTCCTTTCTTTCATTTATTAGGATTATTTCCTCCGGTGAGGGAGTATACCGCTCTTCTTCTGTGTCAATCTCATCATCGTACTCACTATTTTTTTGGTGTTGGTTAACAATCTGCTGATGTTTGAGATAGTTTATTGAAACATTTCTAGCAGTAAAGACAATGTATGCACTCAACTCTCTCTGGCTTAACTTTTGCATAGTTGTTTTTTTTTGAATCAAATTGACTATGGCATCCTGAACCAAGTCTTCAACAATACAAGCATCAGAGACGTATTTTTTTACTGTACTAAATATAATTCGGTTATAACGTTTATATATGCTGAGAACTAATTCATGATCATCAGGGTATAATGTTTCTGTTAATGCTATAAACATAAAATATCACCTATCCCATAAAACAGCAACTAACTTTCTCTCTATTTACTATATAGACACCCGTTCTGTAGGTAATGCAACATGCAACCTTCACAAAATTCAATTAACAGCGTATGATATTATACTATCACAAGATACGATTCCACTCATTCAAGAACATATAGCCATCATACACTATTTACTCCTCAATATGTGTATTATTCAATATGTAGAATTATTTTATTGTATAATTTCTTTTATTTGTGGGAGTGAAGGTAATGCTATGTCGCGTTTAGGGGATATATTGTCTGAATTACGTGAAGACCGAGGTCTTACTCAGCTAGAAGTGTCAGAGATTCTCCACATTTCGAACAGCAGTGTATCGGCTTATGAGACCGGTGCTCGTGTCCCAAATATTGATATATTAGTTGCGCTGTCAGCGCTTTATAATGTGACTACGGACTATCTTCTTGGTTTATCAGAGTGTAATACCTCGCCTTCTGTACTGAATGAAGAGTTTATTGATGGCATTTCTTTGGGTACAATTATTCAAAGCCTTAGTTTGTTAGCCCCAAAACAAAGAATTGCAGTTTCGCAAGTAATAAATGACATGCGGTTCTGTGCTGAAGTCTCTGTAAGCGCGAATAGAATGGAGTGAGGACAGGATGATTCCTCTCATTATACAAAGTATTGAGAGTTCTGATGACCGTGAATTCATGAGAGATGTGTATATTTCGTACAAGCGCTTAATGTTTTCCGAGATAGTTAAAATAGTCAGGGACTATTGGGCTGCGGATGATATTTTACAAAATGTCATTATAAAGCTAATCGGCAAATTGCAGCTTCTTCGTACGCTAGACACGCCAAAGCTCACTAATTATATTATCGTAACATCTCGAAATGCCGCAAAGAACCACTTGCGTTCAATGAATAAAACTACAGAAGTATCATATGACGATGAATTTGAAAACGACAAGCTATATGCTCCAGAGATTGATGAAAGATTACTCTTTCGCGAATTACATAAGAATGTTGGAATTGCTTGGGAGAAGCTGGATGAGCGACATAAGCAAGTGTTGGAACTTAAGTATTTGCTTAAAAAAACAAATGTGGAGATATCAAAAGATTTAGGTATTCAGCCGGATAGTGTTCGTATGCTCTTAACACGTGCAAGGAATTCTCTCAAGGCTTATATGGAAAATGATGGGGCATTGTAGAAGATCTTCTTCACTATTATAGACAATCTTCTACGGAAAATGCAACATAATAAAGATCAGCACTTATTTCTGGTTTTGTACGCTCTATAAGACTTATTTATCAATGCTGATGAATGGGCAACCGGTGTTAATTGCGGATGCGAGTAACGCTGTTGAGACAGATTTGGATGGAGATGGAGATATGGAAGTTATATCGATATCAACTAGTGCCTCATCAGGCTAGAACTCAAAGTATTTCGCCGGTCTTTTTGCCGCCAGCCGACGCGGCAGAGCCTTGAAAGGCAGCAAGCATTCCTGCGGCTCTTCCACGCCACCTGACTGCAAAAATCCTCACCGCCATACTTTGAAACCTAGCCTGATGAGGCACTAGTATGATGCCAACATGTTGGATTATCAAAAACTTTGATGGCGTTCAGAAATTTAGCGGAGATATAAAAGAAATACTTACTGCAAACCGGGGTGTAGTATTCGATGAAGCTTTAAATGTATTTTACGCGTTTTGGTCTAAAGAAGATGATCCAGCAATCGATGATCCGAATAATTTTATACTCAAGTCATATGTATATTCTGACACAGGCCTTGTAGAATTGCTAGAAGAATAAGAGTATAGTTCTGTCTGGATTACAATAATAGTACTTTTGATGATGTTTGCAAACAGGATAATTTGAACTCTTCATATAATATAACCGATGGAAAGTGAGCAGTTCGGCATTGTTGTGGCACGGATTGTTGATCAATCTAGTGCGACAAACTTAAGTATCGATCTAAGTGCTGGGGGAGTGGCATATGCACTTGATAATTATGCAAATGCTAGTGTTACTATAAGTGCGCCATAACCTATTTGAGACAAGCGCGATAATACAGTTCGTTACGGCACAGTATGTTCCACGATGTTAATGCTCACCTGATTTGTCCGACAGTTGCTAACTGGCAATGACCGTGAGCAACGAAAACCTGAACGGCGGCGAGTTTTATGTTGTTATTATTGCGATTATTAATAACAGTACTCTAATAGATGGTATTTTTCTTTACGGATGAGAATCCTCCCATAACTATAACTTTTCATATGGTAGGCAGCGACGGATGTTAATCTGCAGCTGCCTACTGCTTTGTTGATCAGTCAGATTATCGTTTGACAATAAACGGCTATAGATAGACAATCATCTACAGAAAATCCGACATAACAAAGATCAGCACTTTTTTCAGGTGCTGTATATGCCCTAAATGACTTATTTATCAATGCTGATGAAAGTTGCTTAGAGCGTTTTTTAATACGTCACTTGTAAAAGAAACCAAGATCGTACCCGCTTATTTACATTATACCATTAATTGAACATTTTACACGATAATGTCTATAATATGTTGCAAATATGGCGTTTGTTTGTCTATTAATATGGTGAGTCATTTTACCCAAATCGATGTAATCTTATGGCGAGAGCTTCAGTTGCCACACATAATCTACTCAGGAATCCTTCAAAATAAAGAATGCTAGGATTATATACAGCTTACTCCTTCCATTGAACATACAACATTTAAATAATCCTCGATCTTAGGTTTACATTTTTTCTATATTTTTCTCCTTTCTGTACAGAACAATGTTCTGTCTAATACAGAAGGAGGGACTCCAAATGGCGCTTTACAACGTTGTAATAAGCGCTCAAGAAAAAAATGAAGACGACCAATTATTCCTAATCAAGCAATTCGCTCCACTACTGAGGAAATATGCATATAAGCTAAATGTCGAAGATGCTTACGAAATATTGTTACTGGACTTCTATCAGTTGCTTGTGACAATGGACTTAGGAAGCATGCGTGATGTATCGGACGGATCATTAGT
>Ga0123354_10000100_pt1 | contig 63972 bp, 29 predicted proteins | sample TergutLab28metaG_2_FD_97872 | JGI IMG/M metagenome (GOLD analysis project Ga0123354, IMG submission 97872) | Labiotermes labralis P4 segment gut microbial communities from Petit-Saut dam, French Guiana - Lab288 P4 | ecosystem: Host-associated > Arthropoda: Insects > Digestive system > Gut ... | reverse complement strand
CTCGTCCGACCGTGTTGGAATCTCTCGATCCATTCGTATACACTTCGCCGTGGTAAAGCACTGTCCCCATATTGAGCTGATAGTCTTCGATGGATTTCAGCTCCTGTTACACCTTCAGACCACTAAAAACGGATCACGCCACGCTGTTCTTCCTTCGTGCACACGGAGAGTGGCGCAGCCATTCTAATTGTTTCACAGCGCAAAGATAAACTGTGTGATGATGCTGAAACTTTCCACAAGCGGAGACAAAGGTGCTATCTGTTAGCATGTGCCGCAGAAAGCAGTACCGCCAACCCATAAAAAATTATAACACCTGTGCGGATACTTATTGACTTATCCTCGTATGTGGAACCACTCAACACAAATTTAAAACATGCAATAAGGAAATACTATTGAAATCACATAAGACAGTGGTAGTACCAATATTCCTGTATGGGTATGAGAACTTGACTTCACAGCAACAGCATGAAAGATTAAATGAGAGAGTGGAGACAAAATGTTTGAGATTATTCTTAGGACATACATTATTTGACCATAAAACAAATGAGGAATTATGACAGGAACTAAATATAAACAATCTAAATCAATCTTATGCATATTGGACCGTGCATCATCTGAAACATGTTGAGCAATATATAATAAAGCAAGTGTCATCTAGTTGGTCAACCTTCATTCAAAAATCTAAATCAAATTAATGTGGATTACAGATACAAGTGGACATAACAGGTATTAAGAATGAATAACACCTACTTCCCCCCAGTTAGTATAAGAATACATTCCAAACAGCAGTAGCATTGTAAGTCAACCAACAAAGAGAGGGACAGACTAACACCTACGAAGCTTGAAACAAGCCTGGAATGGCTTATACCCTGTTGCTGACTATGATAAAAAGGAAGCAGATGGGTTTGTATAATGACCGGAATTAAATTAATTTAGAAATTATCCAATAAATTTTGTACAACCAATATAAAACTGTATTCAATTTAAAACTGTCTGAAGAGGATTTCACATTACATCCAACATTAAATCTGAGAATGTATAATCATGGACGACTCACCTTGGCACAAACTTCTTTGAGGTGTTTCAGTTCCTGTTCCAAATTACCCAAACGTAATTTATACCTCTGTGATTCTTCCAGGGATTTTGTATACAGTGTTTCCAGATTGTTCAGTTGGTCCTCAAGCAGGGCTATTACCTCATCACGGCTGCGAGCTGCTTCATGTGCTTGTGCCAATTCATATTTCAGCTTCTCTGCCCTGTCTCCCAATTCCGCAGCAGTCTCTTCTAATCGTCCTTTCTCCGCTGTTGCTTTCTGAAGGTGCTGCTTTAGCACATCATGATGTCCCTTTCAAAAGTACAAATAAGTAACATTACTTTTAGAATTGATCAACTTCCTCCATTTTGTCCATGATTTGTAAGGGGCAGTCAAGACTAATGCTAATCATGATGTGTGAATATGCATTCATATCAGGGAAGAGACAGATCAGGAGTGCAAAGACACGATGTCAAGATAAATGAACTTAATTGGACAGACAGTAGTTATGTTGTATAAAACAGGCAGAAAGAAAAACATATGTACGTGTATAACAGAAAAACATATAAGCTCAAATTTTGAACATTTTTGTTATATAGCACCACGATAAGTCAAAAAAATAAGTTCGGAGTTAAAAGTAGTCAGTAGAAGCCAGGGCAATAGACAAGTAAATAAGGTGATCACCAGAGTGACTGATACTTGTACCAGTGTTGCACCACCTGTCTGAGAAGCAATCAGGGCTCAATGTTCTCACCCACCACTGCACCTCAGCTTCCATCTTGTTATGGTGCCAGAAATACCTTTGGAGGGCTTCTCCAGTGGAACAGATAGGTTGAGGTCACTAAGTGCAAGGTCAGGGCTGCATGATGGGTGGAAAACCCACTACCAGTTAGCCCACTCCAGCAGTTATATGGCAGTGTGCACTGCTGTGGGGAAGGACCAATTTCTCCGTAAGCTAGCTTCAGCGTAACAACGAGATGGCCAGAGTGTTGCACATTGTGTCACACATTCAGTGTTGTCTCACAGTCCAGGAAATTAAGCATAATGACCAACATATCCTCTTATAACACCAGTTATCCCTTCCCTGAAAAAAAGAAGGTCCATAACTTCCTTCTGTAGGTAAAGTGAAATGTTGCCACTCCACCAAAGCTGCTTATGATGTTGGGGTGGAGAAGAACTCACACTTCATTGCTGGTGATGATGCAAGCAAAGAGAACCAGGGCCAGAGGACAGCAAAGTCAGCAGCATTTTGGGATGCATTGGAAAGTCTCTCCCCAAGCTCCTAGACCATGGGGCTAGAGTGAATAAAGGCCATTAATGCACAGCATCCTGGCACCCTGTGGTTGGTTGACAGAGAAAGCCTGCATGTCAACACACACACACCTACAGACCACATTACAGTGCTGTCTTGCACCAACAGCTAAGATCTGGTGCCTAGCAGCTTAAGCACTTGTGGTTGAGTGAAGAAGCATGAAGACAGCAATTCTGAGATAATGAACAGGTAAAACCAGTGATGTGTCAGTGGGTGCAAATACTGACACCTGATATTCTTCCTAAGGAAACTGAACAGGTGGTACATTTGTGGATCAAATGTCTTAGTCAATTCGGTGATTATGTGGAGAAACGGCATTTGTACGTTACTCTTTGTTTTGAAGGACACTGCACTAAAGCAATAAACACTCTCTGATGTTCTTGATTTCACACTTTTGTAAAGATCTGAATGTTGTATTATTTATTTTGGGCGATCACCCAAAAGAAATAATACAACACTCTGATGTTACTTACTGAACATAACTTGTTTATTCCTAATCATTCTGTTAAAACACAGTCTTGGTGCTGACACCAGCTGTTCACGCTAGGGACAGAATTTTTGCCTAACAGGTTTTATTTGCATTTTTTTTTATTTATGCAAAACTTAGGTTCTGATTGCACCATATTGCAACACTTGTTACCCTCTTCTGTGGGTGACGCAACATCACGAGGTACGTGATGTCACAGGGACAGAAGCTTCCAGAACATTCTTTGTTCTACCAGTTGAGTGCACGTCTGGACCATTCTATGCATCGCTATCCGTGAGGGAGCAAGCACGCAACTCGTGTTGCTACATTTGAATAAAGGAACAAAGGGTTCTAGCAGTGTTTTGCCACAAGGGTAATTTAGTGCGTGTAACTGTCCATGGGGGATCAGTCTATAGCGCGCATGTCTTCAATACATAAATCTGTGCATGTATATCTTCTGCGCTACAAAGGGTAGCATACTAGCTCCGCAGTTACCAAATGCGTATATCAACAGTGCTATGTTTAACAGTACCAAAAGGGTAATTTAGTGCAGTGTTGCAAGTTGTGGCATTCATTAAACTATAATAAGATACTAAATTGTAAATTCATAGAGAACCTCATGAGTAGTGAATTGAACAAGTAGTGCAACAAGTGTACATCAATTCAAGCATTAAGTGCATTTATCAGTGACGTAATATAAATACTAATTTGTTAAGGATTCAAGTTACTTTACATAACTGGTGTGAACTTATAATTAAACAGTTGTATCCAGTGTTAACTAACTATTCAATCCAAACTAGCTTAATCCAATCAGCTATTGTGGCCAATATATTCTTTGTTGATCAGCTCTTTATATTGAACAGACTGTTCACCCACATTATGTACGAACCAGAGAGTACACCAGCATCATCATAAAATAATCCATAAAGAAATAAACACACAGTCAAATACAATACAAGCACCAACAGAACTTCCCTGTTGTCTTCCTCTATTCCATAGGGGTGCTCAACATAGGAAAAGAGAAAGAATTACACCATGAATTAAAAAAAAATTCTCAAAAATCTGCATGTGATATGTGAACCCCTTTTTATATATGTAATATGATTAAATAAAAGAGAAACCAACTTCTCCACAGGTAAGCATAAAGGAACAGTGGAACTACAACTTCTAACTTTTTGACAAAAAATTAGCCTCTTCAAAAGCAAAAAAGAAAATACAGGGTATCAAGTATGTACATACACTGCTTATCTTTTATGAGCAAAGGCTTTGGTATAATGTACTACCACAGGCTAAGAGAAAACAAAGCCCCTGTCAGAATATGAAAATGGATCACCTGAAATCATGAGTAGAATCAATGGATAGTGTCATGTGTATGTGTATTAAATACACTTCAGAGAAAAAATCATGTCCAACAAAACAGAGTCAGTTAGCATGAAGAGAGAATATGTCCCCCTTTCAGCCTTTGAACACGTCCTGTTTTCAAAAAAAATTATTTATCTGCGGTGCTAAAGGAACACTGACGGGAAAGTTTGAAGTGTGTAGATTACCTTTGGTACATAGCCATGCTGTGGAGTACTGTCACTATATGAAAGTCCACTTTCTGCATCATCACTCTGTGTTTCTGGACTCGCTGAAACATGATATTATTTGCAATTAATGTAACATACTACTGAAGGCGAACATAAAAAAAAAACAGCAAGGAACACAAAATGCTACATATCTGTTCATAACTGCAATCACCAGAGAAACAGTCTGAAAGCTACAACAGTATAGTGTTTATTACTGCTGAGCTGGTAATAACTAGAACCAATATTGATGGTTTGGGCATCTATTTATTTTATTTGATTGTACTGGTTCAGGAACCCAACAAATCTTCAGCATGTAACATCTTAACTGTTCACTCTCTTCATATATTATAAGTTAAGATCTTAAGTTTCCATTAAAAAAGGCAGTATTCTAAATATAAATATTTTCAGAATAAAAGGTAAATATGACTTCTCTTATTCTACCTGTATTATTTCAACAACATGTTACTGAAGGTCATAACAAAAAGTAAAACAATTAACCTCATACATGTGGGTTCAGACAGCCTCAAGCTACAGGGCCAGAATTATTTAGGATTTGCAGCAACAAAGTGACACCAGAACACATTTATCTCTAAGCATTTAGTTTCCCTGTCAATTATAATCCTATAAATGCTCCATACTTGTCTATGGTCAGGAACTGGTAAAATAAACTCATCTGAAGCTGCAGCAGCAAGCCTCACCCCATTTCTACACATAAAATAAAGTCTGGGACATACCTTTATGAAGAGCATCTGGCAAGACTTTGTCATCAACTTTTTGACCACAACTGTAATGAAAACAAATATAAGATTACAAAGGGATCTCAATAATTCAACCATTTTTAAATTTACAAAGAAAGGTGTCTTGCATTACATGTAATACAGTCTCATTCAAAAGTGTACTGTCCTTCAAATGTTTTAATCTAAAAGCTGAGGACAGAAACAACTACAGTGATTAACTTCTGAGTGTCATTACACGTAATACAGTCTCATTCAAAAGTGTGCTGTCCTTCAAATGTTTTAATCTAAAAGCTGAGGACAGAAACAACTACAGTGATTAACTTCTAAGTGTAATGTCCATAATTAAAGACTTCCAATATCTGATGTGTCACACACAACATACAGGATTGCCATGCCCGTAACTATACATGCACAAACACTGTTAAATGTATTTATGATCCACACAAATTTCACAAGAGTAGCTGGGGGGGGGGGGGGAGGGGGAATTGTAAAGAGTGTTCAAGAATCATTATGTTGTTTAACTGCACATTCTACACAGCAATTACCACAACAAAACTTGCATACTTTTGAATGATTAGGCCCTAGCATTACATGGTGCATGAGTTGCCTCCAATTCACAAATCTGCTTGTCCAGTATGTTGGTATTACTGACGAAAAAAATTAAGATGTACAAAAGAAGGGTTGCTTCTTGTGGGATGACAGTCATAAGGTTAATGAAAATCCACCACATACTCCCAAATTTATCGGAACACACACACAAACACATATATGCGTGCATGTGCCATGCATATGAAATAAAATAACTATTTTGCGACTTGTACAAACACACAGGATGTTTAAGATAAAAAAGACATGCATATACACACATCTGTTCCTTTTTACAGAGTGTAAAGAACAGGCTAAAACTAGGAATGGTATACAAACACCAAATTTTATATCTTTGCAAATCTCCTGGTAGCTACCTTCCATATGTTACTCTCTAGTTTAATGATGCTGTTTCAACTACTTAAGTAGTGTCTAATGAGAACTGGCTGGTCTAACACAAACTATGAAAAGGACAGGCCAGAAGTCAGTCAGTAGGGAGAGTCTCTAGAGGGATTCAAACTAGGGGCCTTCTCAATATACAGAAAAAAGCACCCATTTATTCTGGTTTAGGGGATAAGATTTCCTGGAATATAAGCCTCTAATTTAATTGCAAGTAAAATATTTTGGGTGTAACATGAAGCTTTAACAAACACACAAAGCAACACTTTTAAACACCTGGCTTTTCTCTGTTACCATTTTTATCAGCTTCTGTTTAACGACTGAATCAGTCAGTCCTAGCTTCAAAAAAGAATGCATGGGTGTTCATCAGCTGGAAATAAGAATATTTTCAAATTTTTTTCTCTTTCTTTTTTCTAGTTTTGACTTGAAGCTAATTTACTGCAGATAAAAGTCTACCACACTGGATGGTCTCACGACAAACATGTCTGTGATGTTACATATGGTTTACTGTTATGAGAAGCTGGGCTGCTCAGTCTATGTGGTAACAAAGAACTAACAAATTGGCTAAAAGACCAGGGTTCGTTTCTCGATATGGGCAGCAGTTTTTCTCTTTGCCACTTTGTCCAGACAAGCTCTGGGCCCACCCAGCCTCCTTCTCAGTGGATACCTGGGCTTGTTATCCACAGATGAAGTTACAGCAATGTGAAACTGACCACTCATTCCCATCCAATGCCAAGCAGGTCTATAAAAGGGACAGTTCTATCTCACTGCTTACTGTTAGTGAAAGCAGATCCATCTTCTAGGCAAATTTGTAATGACTGCCAAACTCTTAAACCCTCAGTACTGGAATGTTATGCCTAGTTGGCAGCCAAAGAATATGAACTATACTGTATGCCATAAACTTTTCGACTAAACAACAGTGTCAAAGTTTACTGTAGTCTACTATATCACAATATTACATACATTGTATGATGCAAAACAATGTATGCAAATGACATATGCTTGAAACTCTATCACTTTTGCTGACTGATGTCTCTAGACCAGTCCATGTTAGGAAAGGAATATTGTCTGCACATACACAGTAGCACATCTTCAAACACTCTCTGTGTCCTTAGCTTGTCGATAATTTGTGTGTGCTGCACACGTTAAATAAAAATTACATATAATTTTTACACAGTACACTCGCTGGTAAAATCTAAACATCGGAGGCTTGTTGGCACTACAGCCGACTGTAAGACTCTGCCTTCCTGTGGAGGTATATCTCCAATCTTTCATAACATCTGGCACTAGACACAGGTGAGCAGTTTGCATCATGATCCAAGCCACTTCATCCACAAGGTAAATAACCAAATGGACAGAAGGATGGATGGGTCTCACAGTCAGTCTGGCCAGAAAAGACCAAGGGAAAAATCTCTCCTCCTGTTTCGAATCAAATGCTGATTCATTGGTTGTCCAGCCCATACAACAGTCACTACCCTGACTGAGCTACCTGGACATACTCTTTGATACCAAATTACATTACTGTTTATGTTTTCTTTTGTAATGAATACAAGGTAAATTTCTCCATGAAGCCAAGTCCTTTTCGAAAAACCAAAGGTGGTCAAGAAATTTCTCACTTTTTATGGAACTTCCAAGGTTTATCAATGTATTCACAAGAGGCTATCATTTAGCTCTACCCTAAGCCAGCTGAACTGAGTTCATGCTAATGAAGTTTTACACTTTGTGTCAGTATTGAGTCAATAAAAGCATGCATTTAACCCCAATACAATTATACATACATACATATATAGAGAGAGACAAACACAAACACACACACTCACACATAACACATTATTTTTCGGTGCAACCTTACATGCCAGCTAAAAACCATATATTGAGAAGTATAAAGAAATAATACTGTTGATTCCTCTCACACGCAATTAATATGTATATTTCAGGTGACAGTACGGAATGTCATTTTTCTTGTGTAAGGAAGTAATTCGGCATTTTCCAACCCTGCATTTGGTAACCACTTTGGCCACACTTTGTAGAAAAGAACTCAAACATTAAGTTTGATAATAGATGCAAGTGATGTACACATCATTCAGTTAGTTTGATGCTTACTCAGTAATACATTAAGCATCTGTATTTCTGAACAAGCTCCATAATTTGCTACAAGTGATCACAATTAGAAACACCAATACCTGCGATGAAGAATACGTCTGCATTCATGCTGATGTACTGTAAGTCTCTACAAAATAAAATGAAAAGTTACACAAACTTGACATGCACTTATTTCTCTCTTGTTTTAATTAGGAAACAACATCTGACGAACCTTGCAGTTTCTTCAAACTGTGGAACATCCTCAAGCAAAGAACTAGCTGGCTGTGTGCTCAGTGTCTCAGCATGCTCTTTCACTGTTGACTGTTGCTGCAACTCTTGTTTCTCCAATGTTTCTAGGCTTATTGGACTCAAAGTGGTGGAGTCACTACTTTTGACAGAGAAACCTGGCCTTTCAATAACAGTTACCTGTCGTTCCAATGAACCAGTTTTGTCTCTGCTCATCATAAATGGCTGGTCATCAAAGGACCCCTCGACTGATAATTCACTTACAGACCTGACATTTGGACTTTTACGATTTTGTCCCAAGAAACCTCTCATTGCCAAAAGCATTTTTCTTTTCTTCCTAATTGGTTTTTCTACACTTATGTCTTTTAAGACACTACTGCCAGATGTGCTCTCTAAGCAGTGTTGCTCATCTGTATTCAGGCTATGTATACTCTCTGTGGCTACTTCATTTTCCACAGATGCATTCAAAATGGCAGCAGTTGGTTCTGTTCTGTTAGGAGATTGTACTTTTACATCAAATGAAATTGGCCTGTCTATACCATCTTTTAAGCGCCTATCAAATGCTTCCCCTTCACTTTCAGCTCGCCTCCTCCAATGGGAAGACTTTTTATGTCTTGGAGGAGGGATAGGATCTGCCCCTAAAGAGATAAATTTTGCATCAATTGAACGTGGCAGAGAATGAGATCCCCTCTTCATAGTAACAGATGACTGACCTATTTCTTTAAATGCCTCATCTATCAATTCATTTGAACGTGGAAGAGACAAATATTCTTCATTTGCTGCAGAAGCAAAGTCTGGTATCTCGCATGTTCTTGGAAGAGACAAAGAACCCTGGCGTTTCACGATAGCAGTCTGAGCCATTTCCCGTGCACCAAAGTCGTTTGTACATGGAAGAGAGGAATGTCCTTGCTTTTTGGGTCCCAGTGACTGAACCATAGCAAAATCTGGTATATCACTTGTTCTAGGTAGAGACAAGGACCCTTGTTTCTTTACAATTGCTGACTGTGCCATCTCCCTTGGACCAACTTCACTTGCTAATGGCAATGACAAGAAACCTTCATTTCTTGCTCCTGCTGACTGAGATCTCGTCAAGCTCGATGCTTCCTTTGCACGAGGAAGAGACAATGAACTCTGCTTCCTTACCACAGACACATGAGCCAGATCTCGCAGTGCTTCATCGTAACACCTCAGTTGTGCATTGATACGCTGGTTCTCTTCAGTCATCTGGTCAATGTGTGCTGTAGAGGGCTGTGTCTCATGCAGCTCTTCACTTCTGCTCCATGATTGCATTGACATGGACTGCTGACGGGCATGTTTTCTTGTGCGAGGTATCTTCATGTCTGGGACAAACTTCAAGGGTTCAAGTGCATCCAAGGAATGGGATTCTAATTTCAAACCATTATTTCGTCTATAAACATCATCTGTAACAGTTTGGGTTTTGGAACTTTCCGTACAGACATCATTTTCTGAAACAGTTACACTTTTGGCTTTACCAAATCTAGGTGAAGGGTATACAAGGGTGTCTTCAGAAGTGTTACAGTTTTCCGACATATCTTTTGGAAGATCTGAGCAAGTCAAACATTTGTTAGTTACATCAAACTTAGGTGAGCTCCAAACTAAAGTTTCCTCAAGATCTTTCTTAACCAAGATGTAAATATCATTTCCACCTGAAGGTGGAACAGGCAAAGCAACATTACTTCCTGGTATATGTGCATTAGACTCCCATACTTCTTCGTAACCTAATAATGTTCCATCTCTCCCCAGAGTACCTGAAACTGAACTATTTACATCTGTTTCATTACCACCCTTGGTGTCTGACTTGTGCATTTCCAATTCAGTAGCTTTTTGACTATGACCACACTTGATTTTTCCTGTCTCTGTATCATCATCTGTCAAGTCAATGGAGGGAGCTCTTGTCAAAAATCGGCTCCTCTTTTCAGCATTCAGTGAATATGGAGAGCCACTGCTGGGGTCATCAGCAGAATCAGGTACACGAAGCTCACTTGGATTAATGACTCTGAAAACTTTCAAAGGGGAATCATCTTCTGGACTGACTGTTACATCTGCAACTGGATAATTATCCAATGGCAAACTATCATCACTATCCCAGTCACTGTTGGAACTTGAACCCTTCAAACTTTCCTTGCTAGATCTGATGTCATCCAACACACCATCTCCTGCACCTAGCAGAGGACAGACTACAGTCTTCTCTTTGTGCATCCGTGATGCTTTCTCCTTCACTTCAATGCCTTCATACTTTGTGGAAGAGCTGTCTTTATTTTCCTCATGTTCTGACAAATTTAAATGATGATGGGTCAGTGAATCTCGTTTGTCGTCACTTTTCCTGAAACTCTGGCTTCCAAGCCTCTGATCAGCATCACCTTGCCCCACATGAAGACTATCACCATGGACACTTGGTGATTCAGCAGTGCTGGGCGACTCATTGAAGCTTTCACGTCTAGTTCTTAAAGAACCAAGCGGTAAGAGACTACGTCGACGAGGTTCCATAACCTAATCACAAAATGAAATATTATGACTGCCAAGATTTGAAATACAAATATTCTGCTAAGTCAATGTCTGATATGAAACTTCTTTTTCAAAAGATGCTTTGTATCCTACAAAGAAAGAAAATATTTCCCATTGTTACAATGTATATGTATAAATAGTCTTAAATGGCTTCTTAAATGGGTGCAAAATAGGGTGAGCATCACTGTCCCTCATTCCACAGGTGTGTTTCACCTCCAAAACTATTTCATGGATTATGATACAATGTGACATTGAAAATCCCTAAGTTGCTAAGTGAATATAATTGTATCTACACAACTTTCAAGAAGTCCTACTTTACATATCCCAAAATTATCAAATTTTTCATGGGTTGTAGTACATACAAAAAAAAAAAAATATTACCCAAATTACAGAGTAACTTTGGCTCTACAACATTTATTCAAAACCCTTTTCAGTACGGCACACATTTAATACAAAGAATGAACAAATTTTGGAGTCTTTGCTTTGTGACATCTACAGTGTGGTTAGCTTTGCAATAACAGATTTGTTTCTATAACAAATGACCACCAGAGCTAATGACATATGCAAACTGCTGCAAACATATTTGGAAAAGGTGTACTATACACTGGCACACATTTTGCTCTTCCCTGATACCTTTTAAAGGCGCACCATCAAACACTGTACACATAAGAAAGTGCTGAAAGTGCTGTGTAAAGTCTTTCCAACTTCATATCTTTTTAACTTCACAACATAAATAATTCCAACATGTCAGCCATGAGAACTTGTGAGGTGGGAATGCCACTAGTCCCACCAGGGTCCTGAAATTCTTTGTCATAAATTTATTTTATCATACCATTTATCAACGCATTCAATAGGGCCACGAGGAAAACGAGCTACATCATTCTACTGCCAGAATGTTAAATGCCCTTTTCACAGAATAATTGATTTGGGAGTATAAATGTTCTCCTTGGACACATACTGTATAAGGATTGAAATTTATCACTGATATAGGTGATGAAGCAACAGATAGGAATTATTTCAAATGATAACACATGATAAATTTTGATTTGTTATCACTGAAATGTAATAATCTGCATACAGAAAATAATCTAACTGAAGTGACACTTTCAAAAGTTGATGCGACTAGAGTGGTATTCTTGAAGAAGCAGGATTGGAAAGTAGGTTCCTGCACAATTTCCATTAGGAGAGCTGAGGTAACATGCCATTCATCTACTACGCCATGGACACACTCCATCATCCTGTGTCTGAATGGAAGTGACATATATCTTAAGCTCTATAGTACTGGGGTGGGTATATAGATCTTAGCTCATGGTTTATGAAAAGAACATATTACTTGAAAAGAGGAGGATAAAACTATGCAATGAAGAGCATTTTGTGGAAAATAAAACTGAGATTATGCAGCATGTTTTAAAAGTGCTGTGTATTTCTTTGTTTTCTGCACATATGAAATAAATTCCTACTGGTGTTTTCATATACAGGTCCACATATGCGAACACAGGTCTGTAAAAAGGTTAATCTTACACGCTGCTTAGCATAGCAATCTGTTGCAATGGCAACTGTCACTATAAATTAATGTTTACATCACCTTCAGAATCTGTACATTTCTGAAACAATTTTGGTTACATTTTGTTCCACATATGTTATAAAAACCTTTCTTTCATCCTGCATAATTTGACATGTCTTCCCATATCAATGTTTCCACACTACCAACCCCAACACCTTTCTATATAGTCTGCGAGCTTACTACAGGTGTTGGCAATTGTTCTCACAACAGCTACATCATTAACAACAAATTCATCATCATCAGAATCAAAATTGCTGTCTTCAGAATCATAAAAACACTTGAAGTATCTTCAATATTTGCAACTGATAATCACATACACTAATACAGCTGATGTACAATTGACAAATTCAAGGACTGTTAATTCAATCAAAGACATAAATATAGTTAACACACATATCAAATAAAAGCCTGAACCTTCATTACAAAGGTTATTCAAATGTAATTCACATACCTCATATACTATGGAAGACTAAACCATAAATTTGATGCTCCTGTCTGAGTGCAATATCTCGCACTCAAAAAATTTGGACACTGGTTATGTATGGCACAGTGCATGGCACTCCACAAATTTACAGACAGTGATTATATACAAGACAATGCACGGCACTCCTCAAACGTGGACAGTTGCTGTGTACGAGACATTGCATGACATTACACAAATGCGGACAGCGACTAAGTACAAGACAGTGCGTGGCACTTCACACTGAAAAGTTAATAATGATTATATACTGCTTCCTACCTTTGGGTCATCTATCACACCAGACTGGATAAGATCCCAACTTCTAGGTGGCTTGCAAGGAGGTGGTATGACACAAGATCGTGGAGAATCTTGGACTTCCTCATCTTTCATTTCTTGTATTCGAGGACTCTGAATGCTTTCTTCACTAATTTCATCATCAGATGAAGGTGGAAGAAACTTTGTTAGTTTCAGACCACCACCCTGTAAATACCAATCTGCTTTGAAAGAATGAACATTAAATATAATCATTTTAGAACACACATCACAAAGGTACATACTGCCAATAGCGAAACAAATCAGTGAGTACCACAGAGTGAAAAAATGTATTCCTTATGAACAAGACTTCTTATATTCCTGTCACCACATATCTCAAAAGATCTATCATTCATCTGCATATTCGTCCACCATCTATCCTATAACTCAGCAAGCTCCCGTGGCAAATTCCAGTCGGGAGACAGGTCTAGTGGAAGGTTACTCAATGTCTTTCAACTACCCTTCTGCTTTTTCTGACCTCTGGATTGAACCACTTATAATAAAATAAAAATCTTATTAGGATGAAACTGTGATCCTTGGAACCTTTAAGTGTATACACCTATATTAAACAGGATGGCAATTCATTATGCTTAGCAAGTCTTATGTCACTTACAGAACTTTTATTATGGAAAGTTTCATTCAAATTAGCTGAAGCAAATAATTTACATTCAATGCAATGATACATCAGATTGATACACTGACCTTCTGTTTCAAACTGGAATCTGACAGCTGACTGTCATTCCATGTATCACTGTTATCAGCATCCTCATTCTGTCCTTCGGTTTCATTTGTACCCTGTAAGGAAAAACAAACACCATGCCACAGACTGGAACAAGTACTATCAACATGTAGTGCTGGTGATATAGTGACTAGGCTACAGAATGGGTGACTGAGGAATTGTGGTTTGATTTCCAACACACTAAAGATTTTCTCTTTATTCTCAAAGTGGCCAGACTGGCTATGGCAACCAACCAACCAACCTCCTATTTACTCGGTACCATGGGCTTTCTTCCCTGGAGGAAAGCACCCAGGGTGTGAAGCTGATCACTTGTGCATTTCATGCTTAGGTTAAGAATGAGCGGTGCTATAACTCCACTCCCACCATGTGTCTTCATGGTGTGCCCAGGGGCACTTTTATCTTTAGTGTTTACTGTACCTCGCTGGAGGTAAACAGGCATCTTTAAACTGGCTGCCAGAACAGAATGTTTTGCAATATATAAATCTCTACCCCTTGACCTAGGCAATACACCAAAAACAGGTGTAGGGTGTATGGAAGTGATGCTTCACATTCTACACACTATTGCACACTACAAGTAAGCTACACAATGGATAGAGTCTGTAGTCAGGACATGAAGAAAAAAACTAACTCAAAAAGCTAACAGTCACTCAGTTAGTTAAAAAATTTCCTGTCCTTCACACAAGAGGTTCTGTACCTTGTTCAACAGCCATCACTGGTCCCTTAGTAAGACACATAAATCCAGTTCACATTGTCATACCCTATTTTCTATGGACAAATGCAGTATTAGCTGTCCCCTACACCTCGCCTCCAACATGATATTTTCCTTTCAGGTTTTGTGACCAAAATTACTACGCATCTATCACACAACCAATGTACAATACTGTACCCACCTCATCCTTCTTGATTTGATCACCCACAAAATATTTAAATACAAAAAAATTATAATTTTCCTTGTTGCTTTATGCATATGTCAAACAGGGTTGAGGAAAAAGTTGAAAAACATACTTAAACTTAAAACAAACGATGATAAACAGGACTGCACAAAATTACACAATGGAGACACTCGCCCTGAATATAAATTTGTAATGACTGATTCATAAATCTTAAGATTGTTGTAAAAATGTTGTACATACAACTTTAACTTGGCATCATACAAACACAGCGGATGTGGTCAGCAGTTCTGTGTGGGGAGACACATCATGCAATGTACCATCAGTGTCCAGCTTTCAAGCTGGTCTATTGTTAAGATCATTGATGAGGTATATTATCATGCCATGACCTCAAAGCCAAATGCTGGATGGAAGTAATATGAACCCTATGTGAGAAGTGACTATTCCCTGTAGTGCATATAAGTGAATATATTTTATTAATGGGGTGTTGTGGCATGTAACTAGTTAAAATTATGTTGGTGCTATGGTTGGTATGCCAAGGTTAAAGTGATTTGTTTGAACTTATAAATTACTAGTAACCCTTTTGATTTCTTAGGAACCTGAGCAAATTTTGGACCCTGGTTAGAAAATTACACTGATAAATTCACAAGGTTTTATTCAAGAATGGTACCTACACTATATACCCCAGGGGGGTTGTCAAACAACTTGAGTGAATTTGTATTTATCTTGTGTGGAAATATTACTATATGGGGAGATTGTTTGACCTGTAATTAGTACAAAAGATTGTTAGAGATTATAGTAAATAATAGTAAAGAGGTTAGTACTAACTCAGGCTTTTGTAGTGGCATAGTGCAAATTCCTTCCCTGCTGTTTTCTCCCAGTATCCAGTAGCATCATTAACGATGCATCCAGCTAAGACACAGCAACTGGTGGCAGCATAACTACCCAAATTTCCCCACCCACTCTGGGCCAAGCTACCAGAGATCAGACTCCACTGACCAAAATATAAATTGGTGGCAGAAGTGTGATCTAACCTCTATCTGGGGGCCTAGAGCAGGTGTGGAAATATATGTATGCTGCCACCAGCTGCTGTTTCAATCATTACAGATCTGCCCACTTTTAAGTGAGATTTGGTCCCTCAAATTGTCACTTAAGAGTCTCTTTCATCTCTGTAATTAATGACTGATAAAGCTTCAAAGGTTTCACATGCCAATATACATATGTACAAATCTTACAAAATCTCAAATTACAAGTTACAAGGTCTGTTGTTCCAGATGTGTGTGTTTCCTTTCCCTGAATTTTCTTTCCCAACTTGGAGAAACAAAAATCCTTCAGAAGTAAGTTCTGGGGAGAGGGACTGTGTGAGTGTTCAAACAGGGGGTAAAATACTGCCAATACAATCCCCCATTATAGGTAAAATTTCCTTCAACACTTCCAACACATCATAAATCGCTTTTCCTGAACTCAACAGCCAATGTTAGTTAGTTAGGTGTGTATACACTTTCCAGTAATTTGGGACATCTTATCTTTGCTGACACTGGTGTTCCTAGGTTCAGTTTTATCTTGACATGCACTGAGGACTGTGCCTCTCTGCTGGGGCTAAGTTAGTCATCAATAGTGTTGGAACACACAATGTTGTTGTATAGACCAAATACAAAACACTGTAAGAACCTAATTAGAAAACTCCCTGTATTCGACTATGTGCAATTTCATTTTGTTTCTGGTAAATATAAACACTCGTTGCATGCTTCAGTGGTGCATCAAATGGCTGCACACATAATTTTGGAAGTTGCAATTTGGGTGTGGCCTGGATTCACGTCACCGTCCTTCTGGAAAACTGGCAATGAATTCGGGTGGTTTGCAAGGAGTAAGTTGAGAATCTCATTGCCAAGAAGATCATTGTCAGCTGTAGGTTCTGGTGTAGGATTAATGCATACTTTGTGTGCAGTGGAGGGGTTTTCCTGGGGTGGTTGCTGTGTGATTTCATAAGCTGGGTTGTTAGGTTTCCAGGTATAAGTTTAAGTTTTTAAAGCTGGGGATGAGTGAGGTAATGCAGAATAAACAAAGTTAGGATAACGCATGATAGGATGAGGGCTAATATTGTCCAATTCATTGTCTTTTCATGTTGCGAGGAAGACGCATGTGGATGAAACAATGCAGCCATGTCTGCCTCGTGTTGATGGGTAGATATGCTGGACATTAATTGATCCAGTCCCATCATGTTCCGGGAAGACATCTCCTAAGGAATTTTCAGCTTGCGGTCTGAAGCTACCACTGGTCGCTCTGGAATGTATATCATTGGCACTCACATGGAATATTCTGCTTCACCTCTCAAATATGGCAACATTTTTAGCTCCTCCATGGTGATGTAGCAGGATTTTGAATTAGTGAAAATACCTACTCCCTACAGAGTCAAGGTGAAAGTCTCCCAAGTGTGGTAGTGTTGACATACAAAATGTGCCCATTGTGGTTCAGTCAGATAGTACCTGCCGTGGTCTGGTCACGATCCCAGAACCACAGGTTGAAAACTGACAACTAGCACCTGGAAGCCCTAACCCAATTTTGCTGAGAGCTTTGGCCACCCCTGCAGTCTGACCACACACTTTTAACATCCCTGGATCGGAACGCGCAAACACAAATTAAGTCCCACCAGACACATCTCGTTTGAGATGTGAACTCTGTACCATGAGGCCAGACCTTACCTTCACCTGCCTTCGTTTGATGATGCAGGCACTGCACAAAGCATGTGGAGATAATGATAATTAAGCGCGAGTACATAGGAGGTGATGGACGACATACCGTATGTTACACAAACAATGAATATGTATACGACGAATATGTGGAGCATGAAAAGACGGGCCAAGACTGTTACTATATGAGCGAATGCCAGACTACACCTAAAAGCCCCAAAATAATTATGATGGACAAAATTATGTACAACAAAATCACAGGATATATATATATATATATATATATCAATTCAAACGGACAGCCATGCACATATTTGCTGCTTGTCCACACTAAAGAACGGGAAGGAATGACCACTTCCCACATGCACACACAAATTCATGACTGGATAAGATCCTATCATCACCACCCCTTGGTGGGTGGATGCACAGTCCCCATCTACTACACAAGATGGCTGTTCACATCACAGCTGATGTACTGTCACTGTCAAACTGGCCAGTGCGCTGATGATTAAGGGAATCAGATGACAGTCATCATGCTACTTGTGAACATATACGTAAAATTTGATATTAGTAAACTGTAGGTCTCTGGTTAGTGGAAATATAAAGCTTTGTTTATGTTGCAGGCATACTACTGTGTGCTGCTGGAACAGAACAAACTGATGCAATGCGGTATGTACTGACAGGGAAGATTCTTTTGAATGTTATTAGTCCACACATGCTGTGTGAAATTTTAAAGAATGTTACTTTGTGTTTTCCTGAAGGCCATGAATTAGTTGCAGGAGTAAGGTCCAATAATATGTACTTGCACTATGAAATAATTGAAGCAATGATGTTTGCTGATGTGTATATTTTACACATATACTAAATGTACCCCTAAAAGTTTCAGACACTATGAATTGTATAAAAAAGTTGTGCTAACTTCATGTATTTTTGGCAAAAGTTATGCTCAGTTTTTTCCAGAGTATAAGTATTTGGTAATCAGTTCACTTCAGCAGAACTACATTAGCCTATCATGCAGTGCAAAGGAAAGGATGTTATTTGCCCATTAAATCAAGCTGTTTATAGCACCGAAGTTATTTCTTGTGAACTGAGTCTATATTTGCAGTCAGTCAAAGCACCAGAACTGTGTAGACACAAGCTCTTCATGTATCCAGTTCAGGCCTTGCTCAAGTGACACAGAACCATGCACAAGTACTGACTGAACCACAACGCGCACACTTAAAGATGTCAACACAACCACACTTGGCAGACATTCACCATGACTCTGTAGGGACAAGGTATCCTCATTAATGCAAACTCATGCTACATCACTGTGGAAGGGATAAAAATGTTTCTGGAGTTGAGAGGTAAAGCAAAATATTCCATGTGAGTGCCAATGCTGTACACGTCCGAGTGACCAGCGGTAGCTTCAGGCTGCGAGCTGAAAACTCTTTAGGAGATGTCACTCCTGAACATGATGGGACTGGATCGATAAATGTCCAGCATTTCTACCCATCACCACAAGGTTGACATGACCACATTGTTTCATCTACATGCACCTTCCTTTGAAACATGAAAAGAAGACGAATTGGATAATATTAGCCCTCATTCTATCAGGCATTATCCTAACTTTGTTTATCCTGTATTACCTCACTCATCCCCAGCTTTAAAAACTTAAACTTATACCTGGAAACCTAACAACCCAGCTTATGAAATCACACAACTACACCCCAGGAAAACCCCTCCACTTCACACAAAGTTTGCATTAATCCTACACCAGAACCTACAGCTGACAATAATCTTCTTGGCAATGAGATTCTCAACTTATTCCTTGAAACCATATGAATTCATCACCAGTTTTCCAGAAGGACGGAGATGCGGATCCAACTTCCAGAATTACTTGTGCAGCCATCTGATGCACCACTGAAGCCCTAAAGTGTTTATATTTACTGCAAACAGAATGAAATTGCACATAGTTGAATACAGGGAATTTTCTAATTGGGTGCTTACATTGTTTTGTATTTGGTCTATAGAACAACATTGTGTGTTCCAACACTAGTGATGACTAAGCACAAGCAGACATGCACAGTCCTCAGTGCACGCCAAGGTAACGCTAGCTCTGGGAAAACCAGTGTCAGCAAAGATAATAAGGTCCTGAATGCACTGGGAAGTATATACATTGGCTGCTGAGTTTAGGAAAAGTGATTTATGACGTGATGTAAGTGTGTAAAAGGGAATCTGATCTATAATGAGGGGCTGTATTTGCATTATTTTATGCACTCTTTGAACACTCACCCAGACCCTCTAACCTGAACTCCCAGCAGCCCAGATCCAGTTGGCTGTTCATTCTGAATGATTTTTGTTTCTACTAGTCGGGAAAGAAAATCTGGGGAATGCGGAGACACAGGGCAGAATATGTAACAGATACACATTTGGAACAACTGACCTTGTAAATTGCAATTTGAGATCTTGTAAAATTTGTACATATGTATATCGGCATTAGAAACCTTTGAAGGTTTATCAGTCATTAATTACAAGGATGCAAGAGACTCTAAGTGATAATTTGAGGGCTCAAATCTCACTTAAAGGCAGGCAGATTTGAAATGCAAGACTGATAAATCATAAGATTGTTGTAAAAATCCTGTACTTATATCTTTAACTTGGCAGCATACAGCACAGCGAATGTGGTCAGCAGTTTTGTGTGGGGAGACATATCACGCAATGTGCTGGCAGTGTGTGGCTTTGAGGCTGGCCTATTGTAAGATCACTGATGATGTCAATTACCATGCCAGCTGGACGTTGGATGGAGGTAATATAAACCCCCTGTGAGAAGTGCCATGCTGTCTTTGTTTCTGAATTTTGGCTGATTAACATTTGTAGAGAAAAGCAGTAATTCTGCACAGTGCATGTCGGTGCATATATTTTATTATTGTGGTGTTGTGACTTGCAACTAGTGAAACATATGATGGTGCTATGGTTAGTATGCCAAGGTGGGTGGTGTTAAAGCGAACTGTTTGAAATTTATAAAATACTAGTAACCCTTTTGATTTTTTAGGGATCTGAGCAAATTTTGGGCCCCAGTTAGAAATTTACACTTATAAATTTAGAAAGTTTTATTCGGGAATGTTACCACAACTATTTAGTCCAGAGGGGTTGGCAAATAACCTCTGCGGTGCTAAGTGATTTTGTTTTTATCTTGTGTAGAAATATTACTGTATTGTGAAGAGGTTTAACCTGTAATTAGTACAAAAGTTTGTTACAGGATATAGTCTGTACTAGTAAAGAGGCTAGAACTGACTCCAGTCCCCTTCCCTGCCATTTTCCCCCTGGTAACAAATAGCATCATGTGCGTCCAGCTTGGACACAGCAGCTGGTGGCAGAATGCCTACCCGAATTTCCCCACCCACTCTCAGCCAAGCTACCAAACAGGGGTGAGACTCCACCACCTACAAGAAATTCTACATGCATATAGAATTTTTGTTAAGACAGCTTCATGAGAAAAGATTACTGGTGAATTTCAGGAAATGGTTCATCCAATGGCATGCTCCATAAACTGATTTACAGTTAACGTAATAATCCTGTCATCAGCCAGACCATGTATCATTTAATGTCAGGATGATTGTAAAATTATTGGAAAGGATGTGGCACAAACTATCAGGCCTTATTTGAGGTACTACCTCAGCATTTGCATGAACGGAGAGGGCCACCATGGAAAACATTAGCTAGACATTTGGTATCCAAGCAGAGACTTAAACTGGGGACTTCTCACATATAGTAGCTAAGATAATGTAGTCGGTATAACTACTAGCTATTGGCTGGATGGTCCACGACTCTAATCCTGGCAGAAGAAGATTTTCTGTTCTTCAAAACTGTCTAGAATGGCTCTGGGGCCCACCCAGTCTTCTATTCATTGGGTATTGGGGTTCTTTACCAGGGGTAAAATGGCTAGGGCATTTAGTTGACTGCTGACTTCCATCCAGTGGCAAGGTTAAGAATGAGTAGAAGCTATACATGCACCCCCAACATGCCTGCATGGCATGGACAAGGACAACTTAAACTTTTTTACCTGTTTACCTCCCACATACGAAGCATAAATGTTACCTAATGGACCATGACAATTGGTGGAGTTCCATAAAAATATGATAGTTCTCAGCCAGTCACATGACCATCATCTTTACAAGAAATCACTTGTACTTTTAGTTTCCTTAATTAACCATTTGCTTGGACTAGACCCTAACCTCTTTCTCAGGTTCCTGCTGATCAGGAGGAAGAGATGCATCTGACACTGAACGCTTATTTGATGCTAGACCAGTGTCACATTTTTGAGGTTCCATTCTTTTTTCAGTGAAAGACATAACCATCCTTTCAGACGGAGACTTCAATTCAGCAGCTACATCATGATAACCTCCCATCAGTGCATAATCTTCTGCTGTCCAATCTGCAAGAGAAAACAATATTTCATGAACACTATCATCTTCTGCAATGCAATACTGTCCTCATCCATCTGTTAGAAATTTACTGATATTCTGGAGGAATGTAGTACTCCACCTTCCAAGTAGAAGAGTAAGCCATGTGGAAGAAGCCAGGTTAAGAAAACAGGGCATGGCTCCACATTCATGCCAAAGGGAGATGGATGAATGAAGAGTGGGCAGGGCCTAAGAAATGGGAGGAGGGGGAAATAAAACAAGAAGGAACATTTTCCAAATGTAAAGGAGAAGAATCCAGTGGGATAGCTAGGGAGAAAAATGATTCAGAAAATTACGTGTGCAGAGACAGGGAAGGGTTATTTAATCATGCTCTTAATTGTTAAGATTAAACGGCATTGGTACAAGAAGAATGCAGTATGAATAAGGGATTTTGGTGGAATGATAATGACTGGGTAAGAATGAAGCACTCAAGTGAAAAACCCATCACAATGGCACTTTGTCCACATAAATACCACATACAGTGACATGGGATGAAACCTGAGCATCTGTGCTTTGAGATCAGTAACTACATGAGCCATGGCACAACTAACACTGGAAAACAAATTTCAAAAAAATGTTTGTGTCTGTGATGAATATGTTATTAATTTATTTGTTTGCATCTATGAAGTTAGAAAAGGGAACATAAAAAAAATTACTTGTCTCTAGTTTTAAAATTATGCTACCACTATGATATTTTAAGGAATAGTTTGAAATATTATATGGAACGGTGGATTAAATAAAAAACTAAATACTATTCGGTGTAAAAGAATGTGTTTAGTAGATTTATTCTGTTTAGGGATAACATTTACAATGTAAATTGAACATCTGCACAGTCTTTTTCATGTAAGTTCATTATTTAGTGCAAACAAAATCATGTAATTTTTTTGTTTTGTTTTGCCTGTCGCTTGTATTCCATGGTAGGGGCATCCCTTGCCAAAGTCCGGCAGTAGTCGGCGAGCATAGCGCAGTTCCATTTCCCTTGATATCTCTTCTCCATTGAAGAAATGTCTTGATGGAAACGTTCTCTGTGTTCATCACTCACTGCACCACAGTTCTCTGGGAAAAATCCAAATGCGAGTGAAGGAAGTGTATTTTTAGTGACATGTTGCAGTCTAATTTCTGGTAGCTCTGCAAAAGATTGTTTACAAGCTCCTCATTGTTTTAAGCCCTTCTGTTTCCCAAAAATCCTTTTACTACAAATTTAAAACTGTCCCAAGCCGCCTTTATGTCACCTTGGAGGAGCTTGTCGAAGTATTCGTCCTTGATAAGGTTTAATATTTGTGGACCAATGAAAATACCTTCTTTCAATCTTGCCTCACTTAGTCTGGGGAATATTTCTCATAAGTAAGTAAAGGCAGCTTCTTCTTGGTTCATGGCCTTCACAAAATTTTTCATCAGACCAAGCTTTTAAATGCATGGATGGCAACAACAAAATTTTACTCTGTTCCACTTGTGGCTGATTTTCCACATTCATGATTCCTGGTTCCAGAGATTTTTTGGAAGGCCAGTCCTTTCTTGAGTAATGAAGAGACAGAGCTCTGCTGTCCCATTCACAAATGAAGCAGCAATATTTTTTTAATCCTTGTTGTAGTCCAAGTAGTTAGGCAATCACTTTTAGGTCATCACAGATTTGCCATTTGAATTTATTGCAATTAACGGCTTCCATCAGAATCTTCATGTTCTCATATTACTCCTTATTATGCACTGAATGGCCCACAGGAATAGAAGGTAGGGTGTTCCCATTGTGAAGGAGAAGTGCTTTGAGACTCAACTTAGACGAGTCTATAAAGATTCGTCAGTCCAGAGGATTGTGATTAATATTGAGTGTTTGCATCAGGCCATCAATATCAGTGCAAGCACAAGGCCCCTTTCCATTTTAAAGAACTGAACTATATCTTCGTGCCTTTTACGATACACAGAAATTCTGACATTTTCATTCAGAAGGTTCCATTGTTGCAGTCTTGAACCTAACAGTTCAGCCTTACTTTAAGTAAGTCAAGATCCCTGATTAGATCATTTAATTCCTCTCACATATATATATATAGTTTCCTATCATTCCTTATGGGAACATAGGGCCCTCACAAAGTTTCGCCATCTGACATGATTACTGGCAAGTACTTTGACTTCGTTCCATGTTTTGCCTTGGTGTCTAATCTCTTCAAAGACTGTTCTGCGCCATGTTGTTCGGGGTCTGCCATGGGATCTGGTTCCCTGAGGGTTCCATTCTAAGGCTGCTTTTGCTATGTCACCTGGTGGTCGGCGAAGTGTGTGGCCCAGCCACCCCCACTTCCTCTGCCAAATTTCTAGTTTGACTGGCTTTTGTTTAGCTCTCGCCCACAGTTCTTGATTTGATATCTGGACCGGCCAGAATATTTTCAATATTCTGTGGATGCATCTATTGACGAGGACTTGAAGTTGATGTATGATGGTTTTAGTAAGCTTCCAGGTTTCACAGCCGTAAAGCAGGATGGACTTTACGTAGGTATCGAAGATCCTTATTTTGGTGTTATTAGAGTATGCTGTCGATCTCCAGACTGTGTTGAGTATTCCGAACACGCCTCGAGCTTTCTTGATTCTTTTTGCCACATCTCTGTCCATACCTCCATTGTCCTTGCTGATTATGCTGCCCAGGTAGGGAAATTCTGATACTTGCTCAATTTGTTGGTCAATGAGAAGAAGTGGTTGGTTGTTGGGGGTGTGGATGCGTATTTCTTTTGTTTTACTGATATTGATTTTCAGGCTGACTTTGGCGGTTTCGTGATGCAATCGCTGTAGTTTTGTCCTTACGTCATTGAATGTGTGTGCCAACAGACATATCATCTACGTAGTCGAGATCTTCTAGTCTGTTGGTTAGGGTCCATCTTATTCCTCTATGAGTATCGTTCGCTTTACTCAATGCTGTGTCCAAGACAATGCTGAAGAGACGTGGAGACAGTACGTAGCCATGTTTGACCCCGAATTCCTCTTGCATAACTCAATGGAATTCGTTAAGTTGAAGATCAGCAGTAAAATCAGCATCCATAGATGTTGAAGGCTAAGGTTTCTTCTCCCGGTTTTCAGTAGGCTCGTCATCTGAATCTAAAGTATACTGCTGCAGTGATACTGGAACAGGGAGGTCTTCAGTGTGGGGTACTGGTCGAATAGCAGACGAAATATTAGAATAATTGACAGTCCTCTTTTTTTTTTTGTAAATCCATGCTGAAGTGGCACAACTATACAAAAATAGCAATTTGTCAAATGGTCGGTTGGTTCCTCCAATATCATGGGAAGGGCAAAAGGCATTGAACGGCCTTTGTTATTTAGCCATTCATGTAGAATTGTAGCACAAGAGATACAACACACATGACGAGCCATTTTTTGTCTTGGTCTCCAACTTTGCAACCAAAATAGCATTCATAAACTTTTTTCACCATCAGTGTTAATGGACGTTTTCATGTTGAAAAAGTAACTTCTCTGCAAATGTAGAAAAAATTGTCCGGGCTGTTTAAACAGTTTCGTGGCATAGTATAGGAAATGTAACTTATGTAACTGTAATTTAAAGAAATAACAAGCTTAAAACAAAGAAACTTACAAGTAGTCTCACTAACTTCTTCTTTCTATGTAAGTTTAATGTCAGCCTATTTCTGCTCCATAAGCTATCACCAACAGCCACCTCACTAACTGACACTGTGCCAGTGCCAGCAAACATCATTACTCACCATCTGGGAGCGCAGTGCTGACACATGTATCCCTTTCCAAGTAACTATTTTATGAATTAAGCCACACTTCAGGTATCATAACAACTAGAGCCAAGAATTGAATTCTAAGGCCATATTTGGTTTCAGCACATTGAATTGAAGAGGAATCAACTATTTTGATTATGGACACATTTTGTGTGTTGACCAGTGTAATTAGTCTGGGAAGTGTAAAAAGATGCAGGATGGGAACAGGATGGTGCATGGCTCCAGTGACATGTCAAGGCAATGAACAGAATACAGCATGTTGATTCACAATGCCCAGTTAGAAGATAACTGGGCTGAACACAGGTGCACATGCTCTTTCCCATTCCTTCAAGATCCTGCAAAAGGCACTGTCACTGCATGTTGCTGTACTAAGATGTGTGACCACAGCATTTGGATAAAGAGGTTAGAAAGAGATTTCTTGACTGGGGATAGAGAAGTGACTACATCTGGAGGAATAAACAGGAGTCCAGTGGTGGAAAGAAAGATCATGGAGTATGAAGAATTCAAAAGGAATCAGTCATGGCTTATAAACCATAGTGGACACAGCTCAAATACAGGGGTTTTACTGCCTGGTTTGGGTAGAGTCCAAAATGCAGTGTGACAGAAAGTAAACTGTGTTTTTAAAGGTAAACAGTTCGACTCATAATTACAGAGTAAAGTATGGTACAGAACGGCAGGCACCACAGTGACTCTTGCACCTGGACTGTTCCTGGTGTGCAACCCTTTGCTTAACCATTCAGCAGCCGCGCTGTTTGAATAAAGTGCAGTATCTTGCTGATGGAGATGTCAGAAAAGTCACCTGGTTTCAGGCAATGATGACCCAGGTGCCTAATCTTCATAATTGCAGTGACTCACAGTCATGCTGCCCTCACAGCTGTCTACCAGTCCCAGTTGCAACAGAAGTCATTTTAGAGGATAGTGCCCTGTTAGCAAACCTGTCATTATTTTTAGCTGGTTTTTAATCAACTAGAGTAATTCCCCAGCTCTTTTAGCAAAAGGTCCTGTAAGAAAGCCCTTAAGTTGTCTTTGTCTATGAATTAACTGCTATTGCTCATTTTGCCCGCTTGTCCAGCCCACTAGAAATTAACTTTTCAAGCAAGAATCTGTTTTCACACACACAAAGTACTGAAACAATCAGTTACATGCTTGGGTTTCATCATATTTATTTTAATGATTTTCACACATTTAATTTAATATAATAAACCCAGAGTATGTTATGTCCAGCTTTGTAAAGTGCCAAAAACTTCTAATCACAACTATATATGGAAGTTCCAAAAATGTTGTAATTACAAGCAGCACCTATTGCAAGCATGTCCACATTTCCAAACCAGACTGTCTGCACTTATAACAGTAATACAGTTATTTACCTTAGTAATTTTCATTGTTTGCATTCCACTTAAACTGCAGCAACTAGGGCATGAAGTCTGAGTTACTGTCTCTATTCTCACACACAAAAACTCTGCATAGGACATAGCTTCTACAGTGAACTGAACACAGACAATAGTGAACTAATATTTGACATTGATTTAGAGGTGACTGAAGAAGACTGAGATAAAACTAATAAACAGAATGATGGTGTGTCAGAATAACCTCCAGTTCCACCTTTCCAACGGGTGTTCAAGTGATGCTAAGCAATGGGCCTGTCAAACAGGGTTGTTCTGGTAATGACAAGATGACTCCTTTCGCACGTGTACCCCTAGGTGATGGGTGGGACAAACAGAAAATTCAACAATTTTCTTCTGATATGACCGCTAAAAGACAAACTGTATCACCCCACGCACACACAGAGGCTTGACTATAGTGCTTTCACATTGTAGTTTGCAATAGTCATTACTATTCCAGTGCAGGAGACCAACAGATACCATCAACAGTACTAGGACATGTTAGATGATGGAATTTCTCCAGTACCTAACATCAGTAAATCTGAAATGTTTCTTTCATAGGTGATTATTGTTGAAATGGGCCATCCTGAAAGATTGCTGGCTGAAAACTAAAGAGTTTCTTACACTTTTTACATGAAACTAATAATACATGACAGATTCCTTTGCATTCTTCAGTTTCTTAGCTTTTCAAACAGTGGCAATGCTATCACCAATAATTACCCAAAGTATGACAGACTATGGAAACTATGACATGCTAAATGACACATACTCAAAATATTATGTCCCTTCTGAACAAGTGGCTGGAGATGAAATAATACAATTTTTCAAAGAAAATTTAACTTTTAAACTATACACATCCAATACAAATTATGAAACAGTCAGACTATACATATGACGTGGACATCTACCGAAGGATAGACAGGAAAAGCATGGCTGTAGATACGACAGCAACACAAGTAACTGTAGAAACACTTGATAAGGAAGAAAGAGGGCAGAGGCAGAAGCTGCATGCAGACTTCTCTTCATTGCCCCACTTATTTGAGATCTGACAGAAAGGAAATCAAATGTTGTAGGATAGTCAGTCTTAACAAAAAAGGGAATGCCACAGGACATACTACCACCACACACATGACTAAACATAGCAATACTTTATCTACGACAAAAGAGAATTTGATAGCAATGGTCACTAGAGACATATGGGACACACACATACTGACAAATACACTAAAATCCATTAGAAATATCTTGTGACAAGCATGGAAATGCTATAAAGCCAACAGTTACCAGGAGAGCAATAGATATGTAGGGTGTTATGATGTTCGGGACAGGATGTTAAACAATTCCATACAATGTCAGATATGCAAGTGGGCACTAGGAAAAAGGGGTGGGGAGGCAGACTTAAGGAGTCTTCTAGCCTACCTGTGGGAACACATTATTCAAAAAGCTGCGTGTTTACCTTTCCTATACTAATCCACTGGTAGGCCATTTAATTTGGGAAAATAAGTTGCTCAGACTGACACAAGTTACAGCAAACATCAGTCATATTGCATTGTTGTGGTTGTTCCACAAGAGGAATTGGTTAGAGTACACAGGATAAAGAGAGTACTGTGGGACATCATAATGGGGAGTGTTCCACAGATCCCAACACTAAACTGAAGCTGCATTGTGGCACAACAGGTGATAAAAGTTATGAAAATTATAAAACACCTAAAAAAATAGCTATGTAACAGCAATGATTTAGTCTGGCATGTTTACTGCCACGCACTGCTGAGTTGAATGGTATATGGCAACAATCTGGCAGTACATTCAGACTAACATACAACTCCAGTATATGTGTGGAGAGATTGAGAGAAGTTGTAGACAACCTGAGTCTGAATATCCCAGAGGTGTACAAATTCCAGGCACCAAGTTGCCCATGTGACTACATTTTTTTTTACAGTGGCCCATAACATTTTCAGCATAACAATTACAGCTTTTTTCCTTATATAAAAAATGTGTATCAGTCACATGCACTGCACAGAGGGGGCCAGATAACAGTGAGGTTCAGAGGTCATTCCAGAATTATGGGTTATCAGTAGACAGGTTGTTTCATATCAACCTTCTGGTACTTGGAATTTGCAGCTACTACTAGATTTTTGGAAAATTTGTGGATCCCTGGGTAAGTTGGTGTCCCAGATAAGACTTGAACTGGGTATCTCCAAAATACAAGGCAGAAGCATTGCCACTTGACCCAACTTTTCAGTTATAAAAAAAAAAATGGAGAACAAAATACAAGTGACAAGACTTCATGGAAAGAGACTATTGGGCCAGCTAGGTGTATGTGGCAGGATCGTATTAAAGTTGGTCTTAAAAGGATGAGAAGTGGGCTGAAATGGCTCTGGACAGGATCCAATAGTAGGCTTTTCAAACATGATAACCCTTTTGGTTTCCTACAAAGGCAAATTTCTGACAAGTTTAATAATTATCAACTGCTCCGTAAGGCTCTTTACCATGGGACTGTTTAGTTGTGAATAAATGCTAAAAGCCAACAGTTACCATTTGAATCCATAACTGAACGCTGGGCTCCATACTCTAGAAATAACTGTACCAAGGCCATGCTTCCACATTTGGCAGCAAACATGAGTGGCGAGCGATTATCTCTATCAACAATATTAACAGATGAACCATATCGTAGCAGTAGTTCAACCAAGTCCTTATGTTCAGCCACTGTTGCTACATGCAGCGGAAACTCTCCATACTGAAATTAAAATGTATTATTACCAAATCATCTTAATATATTCACAAACAGAAATTCCAGATGTGACAGGGGTCCAATCATGTGTTCTTGTAATGTGTCACCGATACTAAATGGCTCTCACAATATGCTCTCAACAGACAAGGCTTGATGCTATAAACACAAAAATCTTGTTCAAACATAACTACATCAGTGTGTGAATTTTCAGTAGGTTAAATTGAGAAAGCAATTCATAGTCGTAACAAGTCCTTTAACTGACTGAAGTTAGCAAGATGACCATGAATAGTATGAACCATCTGGAGGCTGCCCATGACTTATTTCAAGTTCCATTAACCAATAATATGGCAAAGATTTGAATCACATAGTGCCAAAATAGAAATCAAGACCATTATTACTATACTGGTCCACTTGGTTAGATACGAAGTATGTCATTATGGATAGCTGCAAGCAACAACAGTCTCAAGAATTGACTGGTGGGACTGAACATGCTATCTCATGCCTGTGTTTCCTTGCTAGATAGGAAAATACAATAGAGATTAGGTCCAAGGGAGTGTAAGTGTTGGCAAAGGTGGGAGAGGAGCATGCAAGGATCAAGACTATTTGCATCTGTATAAAATTCAGGTTAAAAATCCATTCCTTAACTGATGGTGAAAATCATATATACAGCATGGGCCACGAAAATGTAGCCCAGGTCCATAGCATAGCGTAAATACAGAAATTAATACAGTAGCCAAATGCTGAAAGGATAAACCATCATAGAAGATGCTGAAAGTGGTTACCTCCTGCATCATTACACAGCTGTGCACATCTAATCATGTTGAGGTATACCCAATGTAACATAGCGATTTTGATGGCTGCAACTGCATGGCTGATGTTGTCCTTCAGTTCCTGTATTGTGTGCGGATTTGATTTGTATACCGTACTTTTCAAGTGTCCCTCAAGAAAACAGTTGCATGTTGTAAGATCAGGAGAATGTGGCAGCCACAAATTTTTGCTAACCATTCGTTCCTCAGAGAAGATGTCATGAACTCGCTGTAGGGACACCCAAGAAGTGTGGCATGTCGCTCTGTCCTGCTGGAAGAAAAAGCTCTGTCTTTCTTCTTCTGTTAGTTGAGCAAAGAATTCTTCAAAAATGTTCATGTAAACTTCCATGTTGACAGTCCTGTCAAAATATATCAGTCCAATGATGTGCGTCCCTGACACAGCACACCAAACATTGATTTTTTTGATCCTGGAGTGGCTGCTCATGTGCGAAGTGAGGGTTCTCCACTGCCCAATACCACATGTTCTGTGAATTTACGTGGCCGGAGAGATGAAACCACGCCTCATCACTTGTTATATACTGGAACGGGTCTAACAGGCCCATGCAGATGCTATTCAGAAGCCACATGCTGTAATTTACTTGTTTCACAATGTCAGCCTCTTGTAACTGTTACACAATATGGCTTGAGATCTAGACTTTTTAACACACGTCGGTATGTTGTCCTGCTTATGTGAGCCTGCTGCAATAATTTACATGTTGACTTCTTCGGACTTTGCGTAATCCTTCAGCAAATGCTGTCAGTAATTTCTGGCGTGTGAACTGAAGGGGGTCTTCGTTTTGGGGCATTAGCCACAGAACCCATAGCATGCCACTTTTTACCTAACGCCTGTATGGCTCTCTTCGCCGGTAGGCTTTTACCTGGAAACTTTCTCCCCAAAATTTTGCGGGTTTCCTCAATTGAACCCGTATTTATGTACGCTTCCACAAACGTGACTCTTTCCACTACCAAATATGTCATCTTGCACAATATGGCACAATGGCACTTACTGCAACGTTCAACTAGACTGATGAGTCAAGGCCAATAACAGCAGTGGTGGTGAGGGGGGGGGGAGAGAAATGGTAAGAGCACGACAGTTGACTAATTGTTCAAACACTCTACGCAATATACATACTAACGCTAGAGAGAATATCACAGGGACACGTGCAAAATGGAAGGCAGGCTACTTTTTCATGGCCCATCCTGTGTGTGTGTGTGTGTGTGTATATATATATATATATATCCTGTGTGTGTGTGTGTGTGTGTGTATATATATATATATATATATATATATATATATATATATATATATATATATATACACACACACACACACACACACAGGATATATATATATATATATACACACACACACACACACACAGGATGGGCCATGAAAAAGTAGCCTGCCTTCCATTTTGCACGTGTCCCTGTGATATTCTCTCTAGCGTTAGTATGTATATTGCGTAGAGTGTTTGAACAATTAGTCAACTGTCGTGCTCTTACCATTTCTCTCCCCCCCCCCTCACCACCACTGCTGTTATTGGCCTTGACTCATCAGTCTAGTTGAACGTTGCAGTAAGTGCCATTGTGCCATATTGTGCAAGATGACATATTTGGTAGTGGAAAGAGTCACGTTTGTGGAAGCGTACATAAATACGGGTTCAATTGAGGAAACCCGCAAAATTTTGGGGAGAAAGTTTCCAGGTAAAAGCCTACCGGCGAAGAGAGCCATACAGGCGTTAGGTAAAAAGTGGCATGCTATGGGTTCTGTGGCTAATGCCCCAAAACGAAGACCCCCTTCAGTTCACACGCCAGAAATTACTGACAGCATTTGCTGAAGGATTACGCAAAGTCCGAAGAAGTCAACATGTAAATTATTGCAGCAGGCTCACATAAGCAGGACAACATACCGACGTGTGTTAAAAAGTCTAGATCTCAAGCCATATTGTGTAACAGTTACAAGAGGCTGACATTGTGAAACAAGTAAATTACAGCATGTGGCTTCTGAATAGCATCTGCATGGGCCTGTTAGACCCGTTCCAGTATATAACAAGTGATGAGGCGTGGTTTCATCTCTCCGGCCACGTAAATTCACAGAACATGTGGTATTGGGCAGTGGAGAACCCTCACTTCGCACATGAGCAGCCACTCCAGGATCAAAAAAATCAATGTTTGGTGTGCTGTGTCAGGGACGCACATCATTGGACTGATATATTTTGACAGGACTGTCAACATGGAAGTTTACATGAACATTTTTGAAGAATTCTTTGCTCAACTAACAGAAGAAGAAAGACAGAGCTTTTTCTTCCAGCAGGACAGAGCGACATGCCACACTTCTTGGGTGTCCCTACAGCGAGTTCATGACATCTTCTCTGAGGAACGAATGGTTAGCAAAAATTTGTGGCTGCCACATTCTCCTGATCTTACAACATGCAACTGTTTTCTTGAGGGACACTTGAAAAGTACGGTATACAAATCAAATCCGCACACAATACAGGAACTGAAGGACAACATCAGCCATGCAGTTGCAGCCATCAAAATCGCTATGTTACATTGGGTATACCTCAACATGATTAGATGTGCACAGCTGTGTAATGATGCAGGAGGTAACCACTTTCAGCATCTTCTATGATGGTTTATCCTTTCAGCATTTGGCTACTGTATTAATTTCTGTATTTACGCTATGCTATGGACCTGGGCTACATTTTCGTGGCCCATGCTGTATATATGATTTTCACCATCAGTTAAGGAATGGATTTTTAACCTGAATTTTATACAGATGCAAATAGTCTTGATCCTTGCATGCTCCTCTCCCACCTTTGCCAACACTTACACTCCCTTGGACCTAATCTCTATTGTATTTTCCTATCTAGCAAGGAAACACAGGCATGAGATAGCATGTTCAGTCCCACCAGTCAATTCTTGAGACTGTTGTTGCTTGCAGCTATCCATAATGACATACTTCGTATCTAACCAAGTGGACCAGTATAGTAATAATGGTCTTGATTTCTATTTTGGCACTATGTGATTCAAATCTTTGCCATATTATTGGTTAATGGAACTTGAAATAAGTCATGGGCAGCCTCCAGATGGTTCATACTATTCATGGTCATCTTGCTAACTTCAGTCAGTTAAAGGACTTGTTACGACTATGAATTGCTTTCTCAATTTAACCTACTGAAAATTCACACACTGATGTAGTTATGTTTGAACAAGATTTTTGTGTTTATAGCATCAAGCCTTGTCTGTTGAGAGCATATTGTGAGAGCCATTTAGTATCGGTGACACATTACAAGAACACATGATTGGACCCCTGTCACATCTGGAATTTCTGTTTGTGAATATATTAAGATGATTTGGTAATAATACATTTTAATTTCAGTATGGAGAGTTTCCGCTGCATGTAGCAACAGTGGCTGAACATAAGGACTTGGTTGAACTACTGCTACGATATGGTTCATCTGTTAATATTGTTGATAGAGATAATCGCTCGCCACTCATGTTTGCTGCCAAATGTGGAAGCATGGCCTTGGTACAGTTATTTCTAGAGTATGGAGCCCAGCGTTCAGTTATGGATTCAAATGGTAACTGTTGGCTTTTAGCATTTATTCACAACTAAACAGTCCCATGGTAAAGAGCCTTACGGAGCAGTTGATAATTATTAAACTTGTCAGAAATTTGCCTTTGTAGGAAACCAAAAGGGTTATCATGTTTGAAAAGCCTACTATTGGATCCTGTCCAGAGCCATTTCAGCCCACTTCTCATCCTTTTAAGACCAACTTTAATACGATCCTGCCACATACACCTAGCTGGCCCAATAGTCTCTTTCCATGAAGTCTTGTCACTTGTATTTTGTTCTCCATTTTTTTTTTTATAACTGAAAAGTTGGGTCAAGTGGCAATGCTTCTGCCTTGTATTTTGGAGATACCCAGTTCAAGTCTTATCTGGGACACCAACTTACCCAGGGATCCACAAATTTTCCAAAAATCTAGTAGTAGCTGCAAATTCCAAGTACCAGAAGGTTGATATGAAACAACCTGTCTACTGATAACCCATAATTCTGGAATGACCTCTGAACCTCACTGTTATCTGGCCCCCTCTGTGCAGTGCATGTGACTGATACACATTTTTTATATAAGGAAAAAAGCTGTAATTGTTATGCTGAAAATGTTATGGGCCACTGTAAAAAAAAATGTAGTCACATGGGCAACTTGGTGCCTGGAATTTGTACACCTCTGGGATATTCAGACTCAGGTTGTCTACAACTTCTCTCAATCTCTCCACACATATACTGGAGTTGTATGTTAGTCTGAATGTACTGCCAGATTGTTGCCATATACCATTCAACTCAGCAGTGCGTGGCAGTAAACATGCCAGACTAAATCATTGCTGTTACATAGCTATTTTTTTAGGTGTTTTATAATTTTCATAACTTTTATCACCTGTTGTGCCACAATGCAGCTTCAGTTTAGTGTTGGGATCTGTGGAACACTCCCCATTATGATGTCCCACAGTACTCTCTTTATCCTGTGTACTCTAACCAATTCCTCTTGTGGAACAACCACAACAATGCAATATGACTGATGTTTGCTGTAACTTGTGTCAGTCTGAGCAACTTATTTTCCCAAATTAAATGGCCTACCAGTGGATTAGTATAGGAAAGGTAAACACGCAGCTTTTTGAATAATGTGTTCCCACAGGTAGGCTAGAAGACTCCTTAAGTCTGCCTCCCCACCCCTTTTTCCTAGTGCCCACTTGCATATCTGACATTGTATGGAATTGTTTAACATCCTGTCCCGAACATCATAACACCCTACATATCTATTGCTCTCCTGGTAACTGTTGGCTTTATAGCATTTCCATGCTTGTCACAAGATATTTCTAATGGATTTTAGTGTATTTGTCAGTATGTGTGTGTCCCATATGTCTCTAGTGACCATTGCTATCAAATTCTCTTTTGTCGTAGATAAAGTATTGCTATGTTTAGTCATGTGTGTGGTGGTAGTATGTCCTGTGGCATTCCCTTTTTTGTTAAGACTGACTATCCTACAACATTTGATTTCCTTTCTGTCAGATCTCAAATAAGTGGGGCAATGAAGAGAAGTCTGCATGCAGCTTCTGCCTCTGCCCTCTTTCTTCCTTATCAAGTGTTTCTACAGTTACTTGTGTTGCTGTCGTATCTACAGCCATGCTTTTCCTGTCTATCCTTCGGTAGATGTCCACGTCATATGTATAGTCTGACTGTTTCATAATTTGTATTGGATGTGTATAGTTTAAAAGTTAAATTTTCTTTGAAAAATTGTATTATTTCATCTCCAGCCACTTGTTCAGAAGGGACATAATATTTTGAGTATGTGTCATTTAGCATGTCATAGTTTCCATAGTCTGTCATACTTTGGGTAATTATTGGTGATAGCATTGCCACTGTTTGAAAAGCTAAGAAACTGAAGAATGCAAAGGAATCTGTCATGTATTATTAGTTTCATGTAAAAAGTGTAAGAAACTCTTTAGTTTTCAGCCAGCAATCTTTCAGGATGGCCCATTTCAACAATAATCACCTATGAAAGAAACATTTCAGATTTACTGATGTTAGGTACTGGAGAAATTCCATCATCTAACATGTCCTAGTACTGTTGATGGTATCTGTTGGTCTCCTGCACTGGAATAGTAATGACTATTGCAAACTACAATGTGAAAGCACTATAGTCAAGCCTCTGTGTGTGCGTGGGGTGATACAGTTTGTCTTTTAGCGGTCATATCAGAAGAAAATTGTTGAATTTTCTGTTTGTCCCACCCATCACCTAGGGGTACACGTGCGAAAGGAGTCATCTTGTCATTACCAGAACAACCCTGTTTGACAGGCCCATTGCTTAGCATCACTTGAACACCCGTTGGAAAGGTGGAACTGGAGGTTATTCTGACACACCATCATTCTGTTTATTAGTTTTATCTCAGTCTTCTTCAGTCACCTCTAAATCAATGTCAAATATTAGTTCACTATTGTCTGTGTTCAGTTCACTGTAGAAGCTATGTCCTATGCAGAGTTTTTGTGTGTGAGAATAGAGACAGTAACTCAGACTTCATGCCCTAGTTGCTGCAGTTTAAGTGGAATGCAAACAATGAAAATTACTAAGGTAAATAACTGTATTACTGTTATAAGTGCAGACAGTCTGGTTTGGAAATGTGGACATGCTTGCAATAGGTGCTGCTTGTAATTACAACATTTTTGGAACTTCCATATATAGTTGTGATTAGAAGTTTTTGGCACTTTACAAAGCTGGACATAACATACTCTGGGTTTATTATATTAAATTAAATGTGTGAAAATCATTAAAATAAATATGATGAAACCCAAGCATGTAACTGATTGTTTCAGTACTTTGTGTGTGTGAAAACAGATTCTTGCTTGAAAAGTTAATTTCTAGTGGGCTGGACAAGCGGGCAAAATGAGCAATAGCAGTTAATTCATAGACAAAGACAACTTAAGGGCTTTCTTACAGGACCTTTTGCTAAAAGAGCTGGGGAATTACTCTAGTTGATTAAAAACCAGCTAAAAATAATGACAGGTTTGCTAACAGGGCACTATCCTCTAAAATGACTTCTGTTGCAACTGGGACTGGTAGACAGCTGTGAGGGCAGCATGACTGTGAGTCACTGCAATTATGAAGATTAGGCACCTGGGTCATCATTGCCTGAAACCAGGTGACTTTTCTGACATCTCCATCAGCAAGATACTGCACTTTATTCAAACAGCGCGGCTGCTGAATGGTTAAGCAAAGGGTTGCACACCAGGAACAGTCCAGGTGCAAGAGTCACTGTGGTGCCTGCCGTTCTGTACCATACTTTACTCTGTAATTATGAGTCGAACTGTTTACCTTTAAAAACACAGTTTACTTTCTGTCACACTGCATTTTGGACTCTACCCAAACCAGGCAGTAAAACCCCTGTATTTGAGCTGTGTCCACTATGGTTTATAAGCCATGACTGATTCCTTTTGAATTCTTCATACTCCATGATCTTTCTTTCCACCACTGGACTCCTGTTTATTCCTCCAGATGTAGTCACTTCTCTATCCCCAGTCAAGAAATCTCTTTCTAACCTCTTTATCCAAATGCTGTGGTCACACATCTTAGTACAGCAACATGCAGTGACAGTGCCTTTTGCAGGATCTTGAAGGAATGGGAAAGAGCATGTGCACCTGTGTTCAGCCCAGTTATCTTCTAACTGGGCATTGTGAATCAACATGCTGTATTCTGTTCATTGCCTTGACATGTCACTGGAGCCATGCACCATCCTGTTCCCATCCTGCATCTTTTTACACTTCCCAGACTAATTACACTGGTCAACACACAAAATGTGTCCATAATCAAAATAGTTGATTCCTCTTCAATTCAATGTGCTGAAACCAAATATGGCCTTAGAATTCAATTCTTGGCTCTAGTTGTTATGATACCTGAAGTGTGGCTTAATTCATAAAATAGTTACTTGGAAAGGGATACATGTGTCAGCACTGCGCTCCCAGATGGTGAGTAATGATGTTTGCTGGCACTGGCACAGTGTCAGTTAGTGAGGTGGCTGTTGGTGATAGCTTATGGAGCAGAAATAGGCTGACATTAAACTTACATAGAAAGAAGAAGTTAGTGAGACTACTTGTAAGTTTCTTTGTTTTAAGCTTGTTATTTCTTTAAATTACAGTTACATAAGTTACATTTCCTATACTATGCCACGAAACTGTTTAAACAGCCCGGACAATTTTTTCTACATTTGCAGAGAAGTTACTTTTTCAACATGAAAACGTCCATTAACACTGATGGTGAAAAAAGTTTATGAATGCTATTTTGGTTGCAAAGTTGGAGACCAAGACAAAAAATGGCTCGTCATGTGTGTTGTATCTCTTGTGCTACAATTCTACATGAATGGCTAAATAACAAAGGCCGTTCAATGCCTTTTGCCCTTCCCATGATATTGGAGGAACCAACCGACCATTTGACAAATTGCTATTTTTGTATAGTTGTGCCACTTCAGCATGGATTTACAAAAAAAAAAAGAGGACTGTCAATTATTCTAATATTTCGTCTGCTATTCGACCAGTACCCCACACTGAAGACCTCCCTGTTCCAGTATCACTGCAGCAGTATACTTTAGATTCAGATGACGAGCCTACTGAAAACCGGGAGAAGAAACCTTAGCCTTCAACATCTATGGATGCTGATTTTACTGCTGATCTTCAACTTAACGAATTCCATTGAGTTATGCAAGAGGAATTCGGGGTCAAACATGGCTACGTACTGTCTCCACGTCTCTTCAGCATTGTCTTGGACACAGCATTGAGTAAAGCGAACGATACTCATAGAGGAATAAGATGGACCCTAACCAACAGACTAGAAGATCTCGACTACGTAGATGATATGTCTGTTGGCACACACATTCAATGACGTAAGGACAAAACTACAGCGATTGCATCACGAAACCGCCAAAGTCAGCCTGAAAATCAATATCAGTAAAACAAAAGAAATACGCATCCACACCCCCAACAACCAACCACTTCTTCTCATTGACCAACAAATTGAGCAAGTATCAGAATTTCCCTACCTGGGCAGCATAATCAGCAAGGACAATGGAGGTATGGACAGAGATGTGGCAAAAAGAATCAAGAAAGCTCGAGGCGTGTTCGGAATACTCAACACAGTCTGGAGATCGACAGCATACTCTAATAACACCAAAATAAGGATCTTCGATACCTACGTAAAGTCCATCCTGCTTTACGGCTGTGAAACCTGGAAGCTTACTAAAACCATCATACATCAACTTCAAGTCCTCGTCAATAGATGCATCCACAGAATATTGAAAATATTCTGGCCGGTCCAGATATCAAATCAAGAACTGTGGGCGAGAGCTAAACAAAAGCCAGTCAAACTAGAAATTTGGCAGAGGAAGTGGGGGTGGCTGGGCCACACACTTCGCCGACCACCAGGTGACATAGCAAAAGCAGCCTTAGAATGGAACCCTCAGGGAACCAGATCCCATGGCAGACCCCGAACAACATGGCGCAGAACAGTCTTTGAAGAGATTAGACACCAAGGCAAAACATGGAACGAAGTCAAAGTACTTGCCAGTAATCATGTCAGATGGCGAAACTTTGTGAGGGCCCTATGTTCCCATAAGGAATGATAGGAAACTATATATATATATGTGAGAGGAATTAAATGATCTAATCAGGGATCTTGACTTACTTAAAGTAAGGCTGAACTGTTAGGTTCAAGACTGCAACAATGGAACCTTCTGAATGAAAATGTCAGAATTTCTGTGTATCGTAAAAGGCACGAAGATATAGTTCAGTTCTTTAAAATGGAAAGGGGCCTTGTGCTTGCACTGATATTGATGGCCTGATGCAAACACTCAATATTAATCACAATCCTCTGGACTGACGAATCTTTATAGACTCGTCTAAGTTGAGTCTCAAAGCACTTCTCCTTCACAATGGGAACACCCTACCTTCTATTCCTGTGGGCCATTCAGTGCATAATAAGGAGTAATATGAGAACATGAAGATTCTGATGGAAGCCGTTAATTGCAATAAATTCAAATGGCAAATCTGTGATGACCTAAAAGTGATTGCCTAACTACTTGGACTACAACAAGGATTAAAAAAATATTGCTGCTTCATTTGTGAATGGGACAGCAGAGCTCTGTCTCTTCATTACTCAAGAAAGGACTGGCCTTCCAAAAAATCTCTGGAACCAGGAATCATGAATGTGGAAAATCAGCCACAAGTGGAACAGAGTAAAATTTTGTTGTTGCCATCCATGCATTTAAAAGCTTGGTCTGATGAAAAATTTTGTGAAGGCCATGAACCAAGAAGAAGCTGCCTTTACTTACTTATGAGAAATATTCCCCAGACTAAGTGAGGCAAGATTGAAAGAAGGTATTTTCATTGGTCCACAAATATTAAACCTTATCAAGGACGAATACTTCGACAAGCTCCTCCAAGGTGACATAAAGGCGGCTTGGGACAGTTTTAAATTTGTAGTAAAAGGATTTTTGGGAAACAGAAGGGCTTAAAACAATGAGGAGCTTGTAAACAATCTTTTGCAGAGCTACCAGAAATTAGACTGCAACATGTCACTAAAAATACACTTCCTTCACTCGCATTTGGATTTTTCCCAGAGAACTGTGGTGCAGTGAGTGATGAACACAGAGAACGTTTCCATCAAGACATTTCTTCAATGGAGAAGAGATATCAAGGGAAATGGAACTGCGCTATGCTCGCCGACTACTGCCGGACTTTGGCAAGGGATGCCCCTACCATGGAATACAAGCGACAGGCAAAACAAAACAAAAAAATTACATGATTTTGTTTGCACTAAATAATGAACTTACATGAAAAAGACTGTGCAGATGTTCAATTTACATTGTAAATGTTATCCCTAAACAGAATAAATCTACTAAACACATTCTTTTACACCGAATAGTATTTAGTTTTTTATTTAATCCACCGTTCCATATAATATTTCAAACTATTCCTTAAAATATCATAGTGGTAGCATAATTTTAAAACTAGAGACAAGTAATTTTTTTTATGTTCCCTTTTCTAACTTCATAGATGCAAACAAATAAATTAATAACATATTCATCACAGACACAAACATTTTTTTGAAATTTGTTTTCCAGTGTTAGTTGTGCCATGGCTCATGTAGTTACTGATCTCAAAGCACAGATGCTCAGGTTTCATCCCATGTCACTGTATGTGGTATTTATGTGGACAAAGTGCCATTGTGATGGGTTTTTCACTTGAGTGCTTCATTCTTACCCAGTCATTATCATTCCACCAAAATCCCTTATTCATACTGCATTCTTCTTGTACCAATGCCGTTTAATCTTAACAATTAAGAGCATGATTAAATAACCCTTCCCTGTCTCTGCACACGTAATTTTCTGAATCATTTTTCTCCCTAGCTATCCCACTGGATTCTTCTCCTTTACATTTGGAAAATGTTCCTTCTTGTTTTATTTCCCCCTCCTCCCATTTCTTAGGCCCTGCCCACTCTTCATTCATCCATCTCCCTTTGGCATGAATGTGGAGCCATGCCCTGTTTTCTTAACCTGGCTTCTTCCACATGGCTTACTCTTCTACTTGGAAGGTGGAGTACTACATTCCTCCAGAATATCAGTAAATTTCTAACAGATGGATGAGGACAGTATTGCATTGCAGAAGATGATAGTGTTCATGAAATATTGTTTTCTCTTGCAGATTGGACAGCAGAAGATTATGCACTGATGGGAGGTTATCATGATGTAGCTGCTGAATTGAAGTCTCCGTCTGAAAGGATGGTTATGTCTTTCACTGAAAAAAGAATGGAACCTCAAAAATGTGACACTGGTCTAGCATCAAATAAGCGTTCAGTGTCAGATGCATCTCTTCCTCCTGATCAGCAGGAACCTGAGAAAGAGGTTAGGGTCTAGTCCAAGCAAATGGTTAATTAAGGAAACTAAAAGTACAAGTGATTTCTTGTAAAGATGATGGTCATGTGACTGGCTGAGAACTATCATATTTTTATGGAACTCCACCAATTGTCATGGTCCATTAGGTAACATTTATGCTTCGTATGTGGGAGGTAAACAGGTAAAAAAGTTTAAGTTGTCCTTGTCCATGCCATGCAGGCATGTTGGGGGTGCATGTATAGCTTCTACTCATTCTTAACCTTGCCACTGGATGGAAGTCAGCAGTCAACTAAATGCCCTAGCCATTTTACCCCTGGTAAAGAACCCCAATACCCAATGAATAGAAGACTGGGTGGGCCCCAGAGCCATTCTAGACAGTTTTGAAGAACAGAAAATCTTCTTCTGCCAGGATTAGAGTCGTGGACCATCCAGCCAATAGCTAGTAGTTATACCGACTACATTATCTTAGCTACTATATGTGAGAAGTCCCCAGTTTAAGTCTCTGCTTGGATACCAAATGTCTAGCTAATGTTTTCCATGGTGGCCCTCTCCGTTCATGCAAATGCTGAGGTAGTACCTCAAATAAGGCCTGATAGTTTGTGCCACATCCTTTCCAATAATTTTACAATCATCCTGACATTAAATGATACATGGTCTGGCTGATGACAGGATTATTACGTTAACTGTAAATCAGTTTATGGAGCATGCCATTGGATGAACCATTTCCTGAAATTCACCAGTAATCTTTTCTCATGAAGCTGTCTTAACAAAAATTCTATATGCATGTAGAATTTCTTGTAGGTGGTGGAGTCTCACCCCTGTTTGGTAGCTTGGCTGAGAGTGGGTGGGGAAATTCGGGTAGGCATTCTGCCACCAGCTGCTGTGTCCAAGCTGGACGCACATGATGCTATTTGTTACCAGGGGGAAAATGGCAGGGAAGGGGACTGGAGTCAGTTCTAGCCTCTTTACTAGTACAGACTATATCCTGTAACAAACTTTTGTACTAATTACAGGTTAAACCTCTTCACAATACAGTAATATTTCTACACAAGATAAAAACAAAATCACTTAGCACCGCAGAGGTTATTTGCCAACCCCTCTGGACTAAATAGTTGTGGTAACATTCCCGAATAAAACTTTCTAAATTTATAAGTGTAAATTTCTAACTGGGGCCCAAAATTTGCTCAGATCCCTAAAAAATCAAAAGGGTTACTAGTATTTTATAAATTTCAAACAGTTCGCTTTAACACCACCCACCTTGGCATACTAACCATAGCACCATCATATGTTTCACTAGTTGCAAGTCACAACACCACAATAATAAAATATATGCACCGACATGCACTGTGCAGAATTACTGCTTTTCTCTACAAATGTTAATCAGCCAAAATTCAGAAACAAAGACAGCATGGCACTTCTCACAGGGGGTTTATATTACCTCCATCCAACGTCCAGCTGGCATGGTAATTGACATCATCAGTGATCTTACAATAGGCCAGCCTCAAAGCCACACACTGCCAGCACATTGCGTGATATGTCTCCCCACACAAAACTGCTGACCACATTCGCTGTGCTGTATGCTGCCAAGTTAAAGATATAAGTACAGGATTTTTACAACAATCTTATGATTTATCAGTCTTGCATTTCAAATCTGCCTGCCTTTAAGTGAGATTTGAGCCCTCAAATTATCACTTAGAGTCTCTTGCATCCTTGTAATTAATGACTGATAAACCTTCAAAGGTTTCTAATGCCGATATACATATGTACAAATTTTACAAGATCTCAAATTGCAATTTACAAGGTCAGTTGTTCCAAATGTGTATCTGTTACATATTCTGCCCTGTGTCTCCGCATTCCCCAGATTTTCTTTCCCGACTAGTAGAAACAAAAATCATTCAGAATGAACAGCCAACTGGATCTGGGCTGCTGGGAGTTCAGGTTAGAGGGTCTGGGTGAGTGTTCAAAGAGTGCATAAAATAATGCAAATACAGCCCCTCATTATAGATCAGATTCCCTTTTACACACTTACATCACGTCATAAATCACTTTTCCTAAACTCAGCAGCCAATGTATATACTTCCCAGTGCATTCAGGACCTTATTATCTTTGCTGACACTGGTTTTCCCAGAGCTAGCGTTACCTTGGCGTGCACTGAGGACTGTGCATGTCTGCTTGTGCTTAGTCATCACTAGTGTTGGAACACACAATGTTGTTCTATAGACCAAATACAAAACAATGTAAGCACCCAATTAGAAAATTCCCTGTATTCAACTATGTGCAATTTCATTCTGTTTGCAGTAAATATAAACACTTTAGGGCTTCAGTGGTGCATCAGATGGCTGCACAAGTAATTCTGGAAGTTGGATCCGCATCTCCGTCCTTCTGGAAAACTGGTGATGAATTCATATGGTTTCAAGGAATAAGTTGAGAATCTCATTGCCAAGAAGATTATTGTCAGCTGTAGGTTCTGGTGTAGGATTAATGCAAACTTTGTGTGAAGTGGAGGGGTTTTCCTGGGGTGTAGTTGTGTGATTTCATAAGCTGGGTTGTTAGGTTTCCAGGTATAAGTTTAAGTTTTTAAAGCTGGGGATGAGTGAGGTAATACAGGATAAACAAAGTTAGGATAATGCCTGATAGAATGAGGGCTAATATTATCCAATTCGTCTTCTTTTCATGTTTCAAAGGAAGGTGCATGTAGATGAAACAATGTGGTCATGTCAACCTTGTGGTGATGGGTAGAAATGCTGGACATTTATCGATCCAGTCCCATCATGTTCAGGAGTGACATCTCCTAAAGAGTTTTCAGCTCGCAGCCTGAAGCTACCGCTGGTCACTCGGACGTGTACAGCATTGGCACTCACATGGAATATTTTGCTTTACCTCTCAACTCCAGAAACATTTTTATCCCTTCCACAGTGATGTAGCATGAGTTTGCATTAATGAGGATACCTTGTCCCTACAGAGTCATGGTGAATGTCTGCCAAGTGTGGTTGTGTTGACATCTTTAAGTGTGCGCGTTGTGGTTCAGTCAGTACTTGTGCATGGTTCTGTGTCACTTGAGCAAGGCCTGAACTGGATACATGAAGAGCTTGTGTCTACACAGTTCTGGTGCTTTGACTGACTGCAAATATAGACTCAGTTCACAAGAAATAACTTCGGTGCTATAAACAGCTTGATTTAATGGGCAAATAACATCCTTTCCTTTGCACTGCATGATAGGCTAATGTAGTTCTGCTGAAGTGAACTGATTACCAAATACTTATACTCTGGAAAAAACTGAGCATAACTTTTGCCAAAAATACATGAAGTTAGCACAACTTTTTTATACAATTCATAGTGTCTGAAACTTTTAGGGGTACATTTAGTATATGTGTAAAATATACACATCAGCAAACATCATTGCTTCAATTATTTCATAGTGCAAGTACATATTATTGGACCTTACTCCTGCAACTAATTCATGGCCTTCAGGAAAACACAAAGTAACATTCTTTAAAATTTCACACAGCATGTGTGGACTAATAACATTCAAAAGAATCTTCCCTGTCAGTACATACCGCATTGCATCAGTTTGTTCTGTTCCAGCAGCACACAGTAGTATGCCTGCAACATAAACAAAGCTTTATATTTCCACTAACCAGAGACCTACAGTTTACTAATATCAAATTTTACGTATATGTTCACAAGTAGCATGATGACTGTCATCTGATTCCCTTAATCATCAGCGCACTGGCCAGTTTGACAGTGACAGTACATCAGCTGTGATGTGAACAGCCATCTTGTGTAGTAGATGGGGACTGTGCATCCACCCACCAAGGGGTGGTGATGATAGGATCTTATCCAGTCATGAATTTGTGTGTGCATGTGGGAAGTGGTCATTCCTTCCCGTTCTTTAGTGTGGACAAGCAGCAAATATGTGCATGGCTGTCCGTTTGAATTGATATATATATATATATATATATATCCTGTGATTTTGTTGTACATAATTTTGTCCATCATAATTATTTTGGGGCTTTTAGGTGTAGTCTGGCATTCGCTCATATAGTAACAGTCTTGGCCCGTCTTTTCATGCTCCACATATTCGTCGTATACATATTCATTGTTTGTGTAACATACGGTATGTCGTCCATCACCTCCTATGTACTCGCGCTTAATTATCATTATCTCCACATGCTTTGTGCAGTGCCTGCATCATCAAACGAAGGCAGGTGAAGGTAAGGTCTGGCCTCATGGTACAGAGTTCACATCTCAAACGAGATGTGTCTGGTGGGACTTAATTTGTGTTTGCGCGTTCCGATCCAGGGATGTTAAAAGTGTGTGGTCAGACTGCAGGGGTGGCCAAAGCTCTCAGCAAAATTGGGTTAGGGCTTCCAGGTGCTAGTTGTCAGTTTTCAACCTGTGGTTCTGGGATCGTGACCAGACCACGGCAGGTACTATCTGACTGAACCACAATGGGCACATTTTGTATGTCAACACTACCACACTTGGGAGACTTTCACCTTGACTCTGTAGGGAGTAGGTATTTTCACTAATTCAAAATCCTGCTACATCACCATGGAGGAGCTAAAAATGTTGCCATATTTGAGAGGTGAAGCAGAATATTCCATGTGAGTGCCAATGATATACATTCCAGAGCGACCAGTGGTAGCTTCAGACCGCAAGCTGAAAATTCCTTAGGAGATGTCTTCCCGGAACATGATGGGACTGGATCAATTAATGTCCAGCATATCTACCCATCAACACGAGGCAGACATGGCTGCATTGTTTCATCCACATGCGTCTTCCTCGCAACATGAAAAGACAATGAATTGGACAATATTAGCCCTCATCCTATCATGCGTTATCCTAACTTTGTTTATTCTGCATTACCTCACTCATCCCCAGCTTTAAAAACTTAAACTTATACCTGGAAACCTAACAACCCAGCTTATGAAATCACACAGCAACCACCCCAGGAAAACCCCTCCACTGCACACAAAGTATGCATTAATCCTACACCAGAACCTACAGCTGACAATGATCTTCTTGGCAATGAGATTCTCAACTTACTCCTTGCAAACCACCCGAATTCATTGCCAGTTTTCCAGAAGGACGGTGACGTGAATCCAGGCCACACCCAAATTGCAACTTCCAAAATTATGTGTGCAGCCATTTGATGCACCACTGAAGCATGCAACGAGTGTTTATATTTACCAGAAACAAAATGAAATTGCACATAGTCGAATACAGGGAGTTTTCTAATTAGGTTCTTACAGTGTTTTGTATTTGGTCTATACAACAACATTGTGTGTTCCAACACTATTGATGACTAACTTAGCCCCAGCAGAGAGGCACAGTCCTCAGTGCATGTCAAGATAAAACTGAACCTAGGAACACCAGTGTCAGCAAAGATAAGATGTCCCAAATTACTGGAAAGTGTATACACACCTAACTAACTAACATTGGCTGTTGAGTTCAGGAAAAGCGATTTATGATGTGTTGGAAGTGTTGAAGGAAATTTTACCTATAATGGGGGATTGTATTGGCAGTATTTTACCCCCTGTTTGAACACTCACACAGTCCCTCTCCCCAGAACTTACTTCTGAAGGATTTTTGTTTCTCCAAGTTGGGAAAGAAAATTCAGGGAAAGGAAACACACACATCTGGAACAACAGACCTTGTAACTTGTAATTTGAGATTTTGTAAGATTTGTACATATGTATATTGGCATGTGAAACCTTTGAAGCTTTATCAGTCATTAATTACAGAGATGAAAGAGACTCTTAAGTGACAATTTGAGGGACCAAATCTCACTTAAAAGTGGGCAGATCTGTAATGATTGAAACAGCAGCTGGTGGCAGCATACATATATTTCCACACCTGCTCTAGGCCCCCAGATAGAGGTTAGATCACACTTCTGCCACCAATTTATATTTTGGTCAGTGGAGTCTGATCTCTGGTAGCTTGGCCCAGAGTGGGTGGGGAAATTTGGGTAGTTATGCTGCCACCAGTTGCTGTGTCTTAGCTGGATGCATCGTTAATGATGCTACTGGATACTGGGAGAAAACAGCAGGGAAGGAATTTGCACTATGCCACTACAAAAGCCTGAGTTAGTACTAACCTCTTTACTATTATTTACTATAATCTCTAACAATCTTTTGTACTAATTACAGGTCAAACAATCTCCCCATATAGTAATATTTCCACACAAGATAAATACAAATTCACTCAAGTTGTTTGACAACCCCCCTGGGGTATATAGTGTAGGTACCATTCTTGAATAAAACCTTGTGAATTTATCAGTGTAATTTTCTAACCAGGGTCCAAAATTTGCTCAGGTTCCTAAGAAATCAAAAGGGTTACTAGTAATTTATAAGTTCAAACAAATCACTTTAACCTTGGCATACCAACCATAGCACCAACATAATTTTAACTAGTTACATGCCACAACACCCCATTAATAAAATATATTCACTTATATGCACTACAGGGAATAGTCACTTCTCACATAGGGTTCATATTACTTCCATCCAGCATTTGGCTTTGAGGTCATGGCATGATAATATACCTCATCAATGATCTTAACAATAGACCAGCTTGAAAGCTGGACACTGATGGTACATTGCATGATGTGTCTCCCCACACAGAACTGCTGACCACATCCGCTGTGTTTGTATGATGCCAAGTTAAAGTTGTATGTACAACATTTTTACAACAATCTTAAGATTTATGAATCAGTCATTACAAATTTATATTCAGGGCGAGTGTCTCCATTGTGTAATTTTGTGCAGTCCTGTTTATCATCGTTTGTTTTAAGTTTAAGTATGTTTTTCAACTTTTTCCTCAACCCTGTTTGACATATGCATAAAGCAACAAGGAAAATTATAATTTTTTTGTATTTAAATATTTTGTGGGTGATCAAATCAAGAAGGATGAGGTGGGTACAGTATTGTACATTGGTTGTGTGATAGATGCGTAGTAATTTTGGTCACAAAACCTGAAAGGAAAATATCATGTTGGAGGCGAGGTGTAGGGGACAGCTAATACTGCATTTGTCCATAGAAAATAGGGTATGACAATGTGAACTGGATTTATGTGTCTTACTAAGGGACCAGTGATGGCTGTTGAACAAGGTACAGAACCTCTTGTGTGAAGGACAGGAAATTTTTTAACTAACTGAGTGACTGTTAGCTTTTTGAGTTAGTTTTTTTCTTCATGTCCTGACTACAGACTCTATCCATTGTGTAGCTTACTTGTAGTGTGCAATAGTGTGTAGAATGTGAAGCATCACTTCCATACACCCTACACCTGTTTTTGGTGTATTGCCTAGGTCAAGGGGTAGAGATTTATATATTGCAAAACATTCTGTTCTGGCAGCCAGTTTAAAGATGCCTGTTTACCTCCAGCGAGGTACAGTAAACACTAAAGATAAAAGTGCCCCTGGGCACACCATGAAGACACATGGTGGGAGTGGAGTTATAGCACCGCTCATTCTTAACCTAAGCATGAAATGCACAAGTGATCAGCTTCACACCCTGGGTGCTTTCCTCCAGGGAAGAAAGCCCATGGTACCGAGTAAATAGGAGGTTGGTTGGTTGGTTGCCATAGCCAGTCTGGCCACTTTGAGAATAAAGAGAAAATCTTTAGTGTGTTGGAAATCAAACCACAATTCCTCAGTCACCCATTCTGTAGCCTAGTCACTATATCACCAGCACTACATGTTGATAGTACTTGTTCCAGTCTGTGGCATGGTGTTTGTTTTTCCTTACAGGGTACAAATGAAACCGAAGGACAGAATGAGGATGCTGATAACAGTGATACATGGAATGACAGTCAGCTGTCAGATTCCAGTTTGAAACAGAAGGTCAGTGTATCAATCTGATGTATCATTGCATTGAATGTAAATTATTTGCTTCAGCTAATTTGAATGAAACTTTCCATAATAAAAGTTCTGTAAGTGACATAAGACTTGCTAAGCATAATGAATTGCCATCCTGTTTAATATAGGTGTATACACTTAAAGGTTCCAAGGATCACAGTTTCATCCTAATAAGATTTTTATTTTATTATAAGTGGTTCAATCCAGAGGTCAGAAAAAGCAGAAGGGTAGTTGAAAGACATTGAGTAACCTTCCACTAGACCTGTCTCCCGACTGGAATTTGCCACGGGAGCTTGCTGAGTTATAGGATAGATGGTGGACGAATATGCAGATGAATGATAGATCTTTTGAGATATGTGGTGACAGGAATATAAGAAGTCTTGTTCATAAGGAATACATTTTTTCACTCTGTGGTACTCACTGATTTGTTTCGCTATTGGCAGTATGTACCTTTGTGATGTGTGTTCTAAAATGATTATATTTAATGTTCATTCTTTCAAAGCAGATTGGTATTTACAGGGTGGTGGTCTGAAACTAACAAAGTTTCTTCCACCTTCATCTGATGATGAAATTAGTGAAGAAAGCATTCAGAGTCCTCGAATACAAGAAATGAAAGATGAGGAAGTCCAAGATTCTCCACGATCTTGTGTCATACCACCTCCTTGCAAGCCACCTAGAAGTTGGGATCTTATCCAGTCTGGTGTGATAGATGACCCAAAGGTAGGAAGCAGTATATAATCATTATTAACTTTTCAGTGTGAAGTGCCACGCACTGTCTTGTACTTAGTCGCTGTCCGCATTTGTGTAATGTCATGCAATGTCTCGTACACAGCAACTGTCCACGTTTGAGGAGTGCCGTGCATTGTCTTGTATATAATCACTGTCTGTAAATTTGTGGAGTGCCATGCACTGTGCCATACATAACCAGTGTCCAAATTTTTTGAGTGCGAGATATTGCACTCAGACAGGAGCATCAAATTTATGGTTTAGTCTTCCATAGTATATGAGGTATGTGAATTACATTTGAATAACCTTTGTAATGAAGGTTCAGGCTTTTATTTGATATGTGTGTTAACTATATTTATGTCTTTGATTGAATTAACAGTCCTTGAATTTGTCAATTGTACATCAGCTGTATTAGTGTATGTGATTATCAGTTGCAAATATTGAAGATACTTCAAGTGTTTTTATGATTCTGAAGACAGCAATTTTGATTCTGATGATGATGAATTTGTTGTTAATGATGTAGCTGTTGTGAGAACAATTGCCAACACCTGTAGTAAGCTCGCAGACTATATAGAAAGGTGTTGGGGTTGGTAGTGTGGAAACATTGATATGGGAAGACATGTCAAATTATGCAGGATGAAAGAAAGGTTTTTATAACATATGTGGAACAAAATGTAACCAAAATTGTTTCAGAAATGTACAGATTCTGAAGGTGATGTAAACATTAATTTATAGTGACAGTTGCCATTGCAACAGATTGCTATGCTAAGCAGCGTGTAAGATTAACCTTTTTACAGACCTGTGTTCGCATATGTGGACCTGTATATGAAAACACCAGTAGGAATTTATTTCATATGTGCAGAAAACAAAGAAATACACAGCACTTTTAAAACATGCTGCATAATCTCAGTTTTATTTTCCACAAAATGCTCTTCATTGCATAGTTTTATCCTCCTCTTTTCAAGTAATATGTTCTTTTCATAAACCATGAGCTAAGATCTATATACCCACCCCAGTACTATAGAGCTTAAGATATATGTCACTTCCATTCAGACACAGGATGATGGAGTGTGTCCATGGCGTAGTAGATGAATGGCATGTTACCTCAGCTCTCCTAATGGAAATTGTGCAGGAACCTACTTTCCAATCCTGCTTCTTCAAGAATACCACTCTAGTCGCATCAACTTTTGAAAGTGTCACTTCAGTTAGATTATTTTCTGTATGCAGATTATTACATTTCAGTGATAACAAATCAAAATTTATCATGTGTTATCATTTGAAATAATTCCTATCTGTTGCTTCATCACCTATATCAGTGATAAATTTCAATCCTTATACAGTATGTGTCCAAGGAGAACATTTATACTCCCAAATCAATTATTCTGTGAAAAGGGCATTTAACATTCTGGCAGTAGAATGATGTAGCTCGTTTTCCTCGTGGCCCTATTGAATGCGTTGATAAATGGTATGATAAAATAAATTTATGACAAAGAATTTCAGGACCCTGGTGGGACTAGTGGCATTCCCACCTCACAAGTTCTCATGGCTGACATGTTGGAATTATTTATGTTGTGAAGTTAAAAAGATATGAAGTTGGAAAGACTTTACACAGCACTTTCAGCACTTTCTTATGTGTACAGTGTTTGATGGTGCGCCTTTAAAAGGTATCAGGGAAGAGCAAAATGTGTGCCAGTGTATAGTACACCTTTTCCAAATATGTTTGCAGCAGTTTGCATATGTCATTAGCTCTGGTGGTCATTTGTTATAGAAACAAATCTGTTATTGCAAAGCTAACCACACTGTAGATGTCACAAAGCAAAGACTCCAAAATTTGTTCATTCTTTGTATTAAATGTGTGCCGTACTGAAAAGGGTTTTGAATAAATGTTGTAGAGCCAAAGTTACTCTGTAATTTGGGTAATATTTTTTTTTTTTTGTATGTACTACAACCCATGAAAAATTTGATAATTTTGGGATATGTAAAGTAGGACTTCTTGAAAGTTGTGTAGATACAATTATATTCACTTAGCAACTTAGGGATTTTCAATGTCACATTGTATCATAATCCATGAAATAGTTTTGGAGGTGAAACACACCTGTGGAATGAGGGACAGTGATGCTCACCCTATTTTGCACCCATTTAAGAAGCCATTTAAGACTATTTATACATATACATTGTAACAATGGGAAATATTTTCTTTCTTTGTAGGATACAAAGCATCTTTTGAAAAAGAAGTTTCATATCAGACATTGACTTAGCAGAATATTTGTATTTCAAATCTTGGCAGTCATAATATTTCATTTTGTGATTAGGTTATGGAACCTCGTCGACGTAGTCTCTTACCGCTTGGTTCTTTAAGAACTAGACGTGAAAGCTTCAATGAGTCGCCCAGCACTGCTGAATCACCAAGTGTCCATGGTGATAGTCTTCATGTGGGGCAAGGTGATGCTGATCAGAGGCTTGGAAGCCAGAGTTTCAGGAAAAGTGACGACAAACGAGATTCACTGACCCATCATCATTTAAATTTGTCAGAACATGAGGAAAATAAAGACAGCTCTTCCACAAAGTATGAAGGCATTGAAGTGAAGGAGAAAGCATCACGGATGCACAAAGAGAAGACTGTAGTCTGTCCTCTGCTAGGTGCAGGAGATGGTGTGTTGGATGACATCAGATCTAGCAAGGAAAGTTTGAAGGGTTCAAGTTCCAACAGTGACTGGGATAGTGATGATAGTTTGCCATTGGATAATTATCCAGTTGCAGATGTAACAGTCAGTCCAGAAGATGATTCCCCTTTGAAAGTTTTCAGAGTCATTAATCCAAGTGAGCTTCGTGTACCTGATTCTGCTGATGACCCCAGCAGTGGCTCTCCATATTCACTGAATGCTGAAAAGAGGAGCCGATTTTTGACAAGAGCTCCCTCCATTGACTTGACAGATGATGATACAGAGACAGGAAAAATCAAGTGTGGTCATAGTCAAAAAGCTACTGAATTGGAAATGCACAAGTCAGACACCAAGGGTGGTAATGAAACAGATGTAAATAGTTCAGTTTCAGGTACTCTGGGGAGAGATGGAACATTATTAGGTTACGAAGAAGTATGGGAGTCTAATGCACATATACCAGGAAGTAATGTTGCTTTGCCTGTTCCACCTTCAGGTGGAAATGATATTTACATCTTGGTTAAGAAAGATCTTGAGGAAACTTTAGTTTGGAGCTCACCTAAGTTTGATGTAACTAACAAATGTTTGACTTGCTCAGATCTTCCAAAAGATATGTCGGAAAACTGTAACACTTCTGAAGACACCCTTGTATACCCTTCACCTAGATTTGGTAAAGCCAAAAGTGTAACTGTTTCAGAAAATGATGTCTGTACGGAAAGTTCCAAAACCCAAACTGTTACAGATGATGTTTATAGACGAAATAATGGTTTGAAATTAGAATCCCATTCCTTGGATGCACTTGAACCCTTGAAGTTTGTCCCAGACATGAAGATACCTCGCACAAGAAAACATGCCCGTCAGCAGTCCATGTCAATGCAATCATGGAGCAGAAGTGAAGAGCTGCATGAGACACAGCCCTCTACAGCACACATTGACCAGATGACTGAAGAGAACCAGCGTATCAATGCACAACTGAGGTGTTACGATGAAGCACTGCGAGATCTGGCTCATGTGTCTGTGGTAAGGAAGCAGAGTTCATTGTCTCTTCCTCGTGCAAAGGAAGCATCGAGCTTGACGAGATCTCAGTCAGCAGGAGCAAGAAATGAAGGTTTCTTGTCATTGCCATTAGCAAGTGAAGTTGGTCCAAGGGAGATGGCACAGTCAGCAATTGTAAAGAAACAAGGGTCCTTGTCTCTACCTAGAACAAGTGATATACCAGATTTTGCTATGGTTCAGTCACTGGGACCCAAAAAGCAAGGACATTCCTCTCTTCCATGTACAAACGACTTTGGTGCACGGGAAATGGCTCAGACTGCTATCGTGAAACGCCAGGGTTCTTTGTCTCTTCCAAGAACATGCGAGATACCAGACTTTGCTTCTGCAGCAAATGAAGAATATTTGTCTCTTCCACGTTCAAATGAATTGATAGATGAGGCATTTAAAGAAATAGGTCAGTCATCTGTTACTATGAAGAGGGGATCTCATTCTCTGCCACGTTCAATTGATGCAAAATTTATCTCTTTAGGGGCAGATCCTATCCCTCCTCCAAGACATAAAAAGTCTTCCCATTGGAGGAGGCGAGCTGAAAGTGAAGGGGAAGCATTTGATAGGCGCTTAAAAGATGGTATAGACAGGCCAATTTCATTTGATGTAAAAGTACAATCTCCTAACAGAACAGAACCAACTGCTGCCATTTTGAATGCATCTGTGGAAAATGAAGTAGCCACAGAGAGTATACATAGCCTGAATACAGATGAGCAACACTGCTTAGAGAGCACATCTGGCAGTAGTGTCTTAAAAGACATAAGTGTAGAAAAACCAATTAGGAAGAAAAGAAAAATGCTTTTGGCAATGAGAGGTTTCTTGGGACAAAATCGTAAAAGTCCAAATGTCAGGTCTGTAAGTGAATTATCAGTCGAGGGGTCCTTTGATGACCAGCCATTTATGATGAGCAGAGACAAAACTGGTTCATTGGAACGACAGGTAACTGTTATTGAAAGGCCAGGTTTCTCTGTCAAAAGTAGTGACTCCACCACTTTGAGTCCAATAAGCCTAGAAACATTGGAGAAACAAGAGTTGCAGCAACAGTCAACAGTGAAAGAGCATGCTGAGACACTGAGCACACAGCCAGCTAGTTCTTTGCTTGAGGATGTTCCACAGTTTGAAGAAACTGCAAGGTTCGTCAGATGTTGTTTCCTAATTAAAACAAGAGAGAAATAAGTGCATGTCAAGTTTGTGTAACTTTTCATTTTATTTTGTAGAGACTTACAGTACATCAGCATGAATGCAGACGTATTCTTCATCGCAGGTATTGGTGTTTCTAATTGTGATCACTTGTAGCAAATTATGGAGCTTGTTCAGAAATACAGATGCTTAATGTATTACTGAGTAAGCATCAAACTAACTGAATGATGTGTACATCACTTGCATCTATTATCAAACTTAATGTTTGAGTTCTTTTCTACAAAGTGTGGCCAAAGTGGTTACCAAATGCAGGGTTGGAAAATGCCGAATTACTTCCTTACACAAGAAAAATGACATTCCGTACTGTCACCTGAAATATACATATTAATTGCGTGTGAGAGGAATCAACAGTATTATTTCTTTATACTTCTCAATATATGGTTTTTAGCTGGCATGTAAGGTTGCACCGAAAAATAATGTGTTATGTGTGAGTGTGTGTGTTTGTGTTTGTCTCTCTCTATATATGTATGTATGTATAATTGTATTGGGGTTAAATGCATGCTTTTATTGACTCAATACTGACACAAAGTGTAAAACTTCATTAGCATGAACTCAGTTCAGCTGGCTTAGGGTAGAGCTAAATGATAGCCTCTTGTGAATACATTGATAAACCTTGGAAGTTCCATAAAAAGTGAGAAATTTCTTGACCACCTTTGGTTTTTCGAAAAGGACTTGGCTTCATGGAGAAATTTACCTTGTATTCATTACAAAAGAAAACATAAACAGTAATGTAATTTGGTATCAAAGAGTATGTCCAGGTAGCTCAGTCAGGGTAGTGACTGTTGTATGGGCTGGACAACCAATGAATCAGCATTTGATTCGAAACAGGAGGAGAGATTTTTCCCTTGGTCTTTTCTGGCCAGACTGACTGTGAGACCCATCCATCCTTCTGTCCATTTGGTTATTTACCTTGTGGATGAAGTGGCTTGGATCATGATGCAAACTGCTCACCTGTGTCTAGTGCCAGATGTTATGAAAGATTGGAGATATACCTCCACAGGAAGGCAGAGTCTTACAGTCGGCTGTAGTGCCAACAAGCCTCCGATGTTTAGATTTTACCAGCGAGTGTACTGTGTAAAAATTATATGTAATTTTTATTTAACGTGTGCAGCACACACAAATTATCGACAAGCTAAGGACACAGAGAGTGTTTGAAGATGTGCTACTGTGTATGTGCAGACAATATTCCTTTCCTAACATGGACTGGTCTAGAGACATCAGTCAGCAAAAGTGATAGAGTTTCAAGCATATGTCATTTGCATACATTGTTTTGCATCATACAATGTATGTAATATTGTGATATAGTAGACTACAGTAAACTTTGACACTGTTGTTTAGTCGAAAAGTTTATGGCATACAGTATAGTTCATATTCTTTGGCTGCCAACTAGGCATAACATTCCAGTACTGAGGGTTTAAGAGTTTGGCAGTCATTACAAATTTGCCTAGAAGATGGATCTGCTTTCACTAACAGTAAGCAGTGAGATAGAACTGTCCCTTTTATAGACCTGCTTGGCATTGGATGGGAATGAGTGGTCAGTTTCACATTGCTGTAACTTCATCTGTGGATAACAAGCCCAGGTATCCACTGAGAAGGAGGCTGGGTGGGCCCAGAGCTTGTCTGGACAAAGTGGCAAAGAGAAAAACTGCTGCCCATATCGAGAAACGAACCCTGGTCTTTTAGCCAATTTGTTAGTTCTTTGTTACCACATAGACTGAGCAGCCCAGCTTCTCATAACAGTAAACCATATGTAACATCACAGACATGTTTGTCGTGAGACCATCCAGTGTGGTAGACTTTTATCTGCAGTAAATTAGCTTCAAGTCAAAACTAGAAAAAAGAAAGAGAAAAAAATTTGAAAATATTCTTATTTCCAGCTGATGAACACCCATGCATTCTTTTTTGAAGCTAGGACTGACTGATTCAGTCGTTAAACAGAAGCTGATAAAAATGGTAACAGAGAAAAGCCAGGTGTTTAAAAGTGTTGCTTTGTGTGTTTGTTAAAGCTTCATGTTACACCCAAAATATTTTACTTGCAATTAAATTAGAGGCTTATATTCCAGGAAATCTTATCCCCTAAACCAGAATAAATGGGTGCTTTTTTCTGTATATTGAGAAGGCCCCTAGTTTGAATCCCTCTAGAGACTCTCCCTACTGACTGACTTCTGGCCTGTCCTTTTCATAGTTTGTGTTAGACCAGCCAGTTCTCATTAGACACTACTTAAGTAGTTGAAACAGCATCATTAAACTAGAGAGTAACATATGGAAGGTAGCTACCAGGAGATTTGCAAAGATATAAAATTTGGTGTTTGTATACCATTCCTAGTTTTAGCCTGTTCTTTACACTCTGTAAAAAGGAACAGATGTGTGTATATGCATGTCTTTTTTATCTTAAACATCCTGTGTGTTTGTACAAGTCGCAAAATAGTTATTTTATTTCATATGCATGGCACATGCACGCATATATGTGTTTGTGTGTGTGTTCCGATAAATTTGGGAGTATGTGGTGGATTTTCATTAACCTTATGACTGTCATCCCACAAGAAGCAACCCTTCTTTTGTACATCTTAATTTTTTTCGTCAGTAATACCAACATACTGGACAAGCAGATTTGTGAATTGGAGGCAACTCATGCACCATGTAATGCTAGGGCCTAATCATTCAAAAGTATGCAAGTTTTGTTGTGGTAATTGCTGTGTAGAATGTGCAGTTAAACAACATAATGATTCTTGAACACTCTTTACAATTCCCCCTCCCCCCCCCCCCCCAGCTACTCTTGTGAAATTTGTGTGGATCATAAATACATTTAACAGTGTTTGTGCATGTATAGTTACGGGCATGGCAATCCTGTATGTTGTGTGTGACACATCAGATATTGGAAGTCTTTAATTATGGACATTACACTTAGAAGTTAATCACTGTAGTTGTTTCTGTCCTCAGCTTTTAGATTAAAACATTTGAAGGACAGCACACTTTTGAATGAGACTGTATTACGTGTAATGACACTCAGAAGTTAATCACTGTAGTTGTTTCTGTCCTCAGCTTTTAGATTAAAACATTTGAAGGACAGTACACTTTTGAATGAGACTGTATTACATGTAATGCAAGACACCTTTCTTTGTAAATTTAAAAATGGTTGAATTATTGAGATCCCTTTGTAATCTTATATTTGTTTTCATTACAGTTGTGGTCAAAAAGTTGATGACAAAGTCTTGCCAGATGCTCTTCATAAAGGTATGTCCCAGACTTTATTTTATGTGTAGAAATGGGGTGAGGCTTGCTGCTGCAGCTTCAGATGAGTTTATTTTACCAGTTCCTGACCATAGACAAGTATGGAGCATTTATAGGATTATAATTGACAGGGAAACTAAATGCTTAGAGATAAATGTGTTCTGGTGTCACTTTGTTGCTGCAAATCCTAAATAATTCTGGCCCTGTAGCTTGAGGCTGTCTGAACCCACATGTATGAGGTTAATTGTTTTACTTTTTGTTATGACCTTCAGTAACATGTTGTTGAAATAATACAGGTAGAATAAGAGAAGTCATATTTACCTTTTATTCTGAAAATATTTATATTTAGAATACTGCCTTTTTTAATGGAAACTTAAGATCTTAACTTATAATATATGAAGAGAGTGAACAGTTAAGATGTTACATGCTGAAGATTTGTTGGGTTCCTGAACCAGTACAATCAAATAAAATAAATAGATGCCCAAACCATCAATATTGGTTCTAGTTATTACCAGCTCAGCAGTAATAAACACTATACTGTTGTAGCTTTCAGACTGTTTCTCTGGTGATTGCAGTTATGAACAGATATGTAGCATTTTGTGTTCCTTGCTGTTTTTTTTTTATGTTCGCCTTCAGTAGTATGTTACATTAATTGCAAATAATATCATGTTTCAGCGAGTCCAGAAACACAGAGTGATGATGCAGAAAGTGGACTTTCATATAGTGACAGTACTCCACAGCATGGCTATGTACCAAAGGTAATCTACACACTTCAAACTTTCCCGTCAGTGTTCCTTTAGCACCGCAGATAAATAATTTTTTTTGAAAACAGGACGTGTTCAAAGGCTGAAAGGGGGACATATTCTCTCTTCATGCTAACTGACTCTGTTTTGTTGGACATGATTTTTTCTCTGAAGTGTATTTAATACACATACACATGACACTATCCATTGATTCTACTCATGATTTCAGGTGATCCATTTTCATATTCTGACAGGGGCTTTGTTTTCTCTTAGCCTGTGGTAGTACATTATACCAAAGCCTTTGCTCATAAAAGATAAGCAGTGTATGTACATACTTGATACCCTGTATTTTCTTTTTTGCTTTTGAAGAGGCTAATTTTTTGTCAAAAAGTTAGAAGTTGTAGTTCCACTGTTCCTTTATGCTTACCTGTGGAGAAGTTGGTTTCTCTTTTATTTAATCATATTACATATATAAAAAGGGGTTCACATATCACATGCAGATTTTTGAGAATTTTTTTTTAATTCATGGTGTAATTCTTTCTCTTTTCCTATGTTGAGCACCCCTATGGAATAGAGGAAGACAACAGGGAAGTTCTGTTGGTGCTTGTATTGTATTTGACTGTGTGTTTATTTCTTTATGGATTATTTTATGATGATGCTGGTGTACTCTCTGGTTCGTACATAATGTGGGTGAACAGTCTGTTCAATATAAAGAGCTGATCAACAAAGAATATATTGGCCACAATAGCTGATTGGATTAAGCTAGTTTGGATTGAATAGTTAGTTAACACTGGATACAACTGTTTAATTATAAGTTCACACCAGTTATGTAAAGTAACTTGAATCCTTAACAAATTAGTATTTATATTACGTCACTGATAAATGCACTTAATGCTTGAATTGATGTACACTTGTTGCACTACTTGTTCAATTCACTACTCATGAGGTTCTCTATGAATTTACAATTTAGTATCTTATTATAGTTTAATGAATGCCACAACTTGCAACACTGCACTAAATTACCCTTTTGGTACTGTTAAACATAGCACTGTTGATATACGCATTTGGTAACTGCGGAGCTAGTATGCTACCCTTTGTAGCGCAGAAGATATACATGCACAGATTTATGTATTGAAGACATGCGCGCTATAGACTGATCCCCCATGGACAGTTACACGCACTAAATTACCCTTGTGGCAAAACACTGCTAGAACCCTTTGTTCCTTTATTCAAATGTAGCAACACGAGTTGCGTGCTTGCTCCCTCACGGATAGCGATGCATAGAATGGTCCAGACGTGCACTCAACTGGTAGAACAAAGAATGTTCTGGAAGCTTCTGTCCCTGTGACATCACGTACCTCGTGATGTTGCGTCACCCACAGAAGAGGGTAACAAGTGTTGCAATATGGTGCAATCAGAACCTAAGTTTTGCATAAATAAAAAAAAATGCAAATAAAACCTGTTAGGCAAAAATTCTGTCCCTAGCGTGAACAGCTGGTGTCAGCACCAAGACTGTGTTTTAACAGAATGATTAGGAATAAACAAGTTATGTTCAGTAAGTAACATCAGAGTGTTGTATTATTTCTTTTGGGTGATCGCCCAAAATAAATAATACAACATTCAGATCTTTACAAAAGTGTGAAATCAAGAACATCAGAGAGTGTTTATTGCTTTAGTGCAGTGTCCTTCAAAACAAAGAGTAACGTACAAATGCCGTTTCTCCACATAATCACCGAATTGACTAAGACATTTGATCCACAAATGTACCACCTGTTCAGTTTCCTTAGGAAGAATATCAGGTGTCAGTATTTGCACCCACTGACACATCACTGGTTTTACCTGTTCATTATCTCAGAATTGCTGTCTTCATGCTTCTTCACTCAACCACAAGTGCTTAAGCTGCTAGGCACCAGATCTTAGCTGTTGGTGCAAGACAGCACTGTAATGTGGTCTGTAGGTGTGTGTGTGTTGACATGCAGGCTTTCTCTGTCAACCAACCACAGGGTGCCAGGATGCTGTGCATTAATGGCCTTTATTCACTCTAGCCCCATGGTCTAGGAGCTTGGGGAGAGACTTTCCAATGCATCCCAAAATGCTGCTGACTTTGCTGTCCTCTGGCCCTGGTTCTCTTTGCTTGCATCATCACCAGCAATGAAGTGTGAGTTCTTCTCCACCCCAACATCATAAGCAGCTTTGGTGGAGTGGCAACATTTCACTTTACCTACAGAAGGAAGTTATGGACCTTCTTTTTTTCAGGGAAGGGATAACTGGTGTTATAAGAGGATATGTTGGTCATTATGCTTAATTTCCTGGACTGTGAGACAACACTGAATGTGTGACACAATGTGCAACACTCTGGCCATCTCGTTGTTACGCTGAAGCTAGCTTACGGAGAAATTGGTCCTTCCCCACAGCAGTGCACACTGCCATATAACTGCTGGAGTGGGCTAACTGGTAGTGGGTTTTCCACCCATCATGCAGCCCTGACCTTGCACTTAGTGACCTCAACCTATCTGTTCCACTGGAGAAGCCCTCCAAAGGTATTTCTGGCACCATAACAAGATGGAAGCTGAGGTGCAGTGGTGGGTGAGAACATTGAGCCCTGATTGCTTCTCAGACAGGTGGTGCAACACTGGTACAAGTATCAGTCACTCTGGTGATCACCTTATTTACTTGTCTATTGCCCTGGCTTCTACTGACTACTTTTAACTCCGAACTTATTTTTTTGACTTATCGTGGTGCTATATAACAAAAATGTTCAAAATTTGAGCTTATATGTTTTTCTGTTATACACGTACATATGTTTTTCTTTCTGCCTGTTTTATACAACATAACTACTGTCTGTCCAATTAAGTTCATTTATCTTGACATCGTGTCTTTGCACTCCTGATCTGTCTCTTCCCTGATATGAATGCATATTCACACATCATGATTAGCATTAGTCTTGACTGCCCCTTACAAATCATGGACAAAATGGAGGAAGTTGATCAATTCTAAAAGTAATGTTACTTATTTGTACTTTTGAAAGGGACATCATGATGTGCTAAAGCAGCACCTTCAGAAAGCAACAGCGGAGAAAGGACGATTAGAAGAGACTGCTGCGGAATTGGGAGACAGGGCAGAGAAGCTGAAATATGAATTGGCACAAGCACATGAAGCAGCTCGCAGCCGTGATGAGGTAATAGCCCTGCTTGAGGACCAACTGAACAATCTGGAAACACTGTATACAAAATCCCTGGAAGAATCACAGAGGTATAAATTACGTTTGGGTAATTTGGAACAGGAACTGAAACACCTCAAAGAAGTTTGTGCCAAGGTGAGTCGTCCATGATTATACATTCTCAGATTTAATGTTGGATGTAATGTGAAATCCTCTTCAGACAGTTTTAAATTGAATACAGTTTTATATTGGTTGTACAAAATTTATTGGATAATTTCTAAATTAATTTAATTCCGGTCATTATACAAACCCATCTGCTTCCTTTTTATCATAGTCAGCAACAGGGTATAAGCCATTCCAGGCTTGTTTCAAGCTTCGTAGGTGTTAGTCTGTCCCTCTCTTTGTTGGTTGACTTACAATGCTACTGCTGTTTGGAATGTATTCTTATACTAACTGGGGGGAAGTAGGTGTTATTCATTCTTAATACCTGTTATGTCCACTTGTATCTGTAATCCACATTAATTTGATTTAGATTTTTGAATGAAGGTTGACCAACTAGATGACACTTGCTTTATTATATATTGCTCAACATGTTTCAGATGATGCACGGTCCAATATGCATAAGATTGATTTAGATTGTTTATATTTAGTTCCTGTCATAATTCCTCATTTGTTTTATGGTCAAATAATGTATGTCCTAAGAATAATCTCAAACATTTTGTCTCCACTCTCTCATTTAATCTTTCATGCTGTTGCTGTGAAGTCAAGTTCTCATACCCATACAGGAATATTGGTACTACCACTGTCTTATGTGATTTCAATAGTATTTCCTTATTGCATGTTTTAAATTTGTGTTGAGTGGTTCCACATACGAGGATAAGTCAATAAGTATCCGCACAGGTGTTATAATTTTTTATGGGTTGGCGGTACTGCTTTCTGCGGCACATGCTAACAGATAGCACCTTTGTCTCCGCTTGTGGAAAGTTTCAGCATCATCACACAGTTTATCTTTGCGCTGTGAAACAATTAGAATGGCTGCGCCACTCTCCGTGTGCACGAAGGAAGAACAGCGTGGCGTGATCCGTTTTTAGTGGTCTGAAGGTGTAACAGGAGCTGAAATCCATCGAAGACTATCAGCTCAATATGGGGACAGTGCTTTACCACGGCGAAGTGTATACGAATGGATCGAGAGATTCCAACACGGTCGGACGAG
>Ga0123354_10000099_pt1 | contig 64622 bp, 53 predicted proteins | sample TergutLab28metaG_2_FD_97872 | JGI IMG/M metagenome (GOLD analysis project Ga0123354, IMG submission 97872) | Labiotermes labralis P4 segment gut microbial communities from Petit-Saut dam, French Guiana - Lab288 P4 | ecosystem: Host-associated > Arthropoda: Insects > Digestive system > Gut ... | reverse complement strand
GTTTTTTGACCGAAGTAAACGAGGGAACGGAAAAAATTCCCCAAGAATTATTAGAAAACGAACTGACGTGCGAAGCGGTCGGTTATATGGAAACGGCTGCTTACAGCTTAGCGCAGTTGGAAGACTACGACGCGGCGAAATTGGCTATTATAACCGAACGAAGCATAATGTCCGAAGCAAAAAGGGAAGGCGAAGCGAAAGGACGAGCGGAAGGACGAGCAGAAGCATTGGAGCAAATAGTGATAGACAGTAAACTCAGTGGTTTGTCGGTGGAACAGATACGAATGTTTACCAAGCTTACCGCCGAGCAAATTGAAGAAATTCTAAAGCGAAACGGAATCGGAACGGAATAACATTTTGCTGTTCAAGCACTTCGTATTTAGCAGGTCAATTATTCCATACGCCGGTCTCTATCGATACAGCGTATAAATCCGGCATTATCTCGAGACTGTATCAAAAGTCAAAAATTCTTTACCACAAAGGGCACAAAGCTAATTCACAAAAGTCACAAAGATTTGAATACCAATATTTTCAATTGTCTTTTGTGCTTTCTTGGTGTTCTTTGTGGTTAAATTGACTTTTGATACAAGCTCGGGTTTCTATTATATTGCTGATCAATGACTTTGAGCTTTCAGATCGGTAATATGCTCGCAGCCGGCTCGTAGAAAAAGGCATTGCGCAACTTAATTCATTAAGTATAAATCCGCCTCGTCCTTCGTGAATCGAACTTTTCTCCATTAATGAACTATATATCAACATAATAAAGAAGCAAAATCCGATATAAATCCTGTTACACTTGGAAGCAAAAAAGTTTCTTTCAGTTCGTCCTCATTTACACGAAACATCTAAATAAAAGCAGTTTATATTTTTGTTACACGCAAGTCGTGAACAGTGTGTGCGGACATTTCACAAAATTATGGACAGTGTCGTAAATATAGCTCTAAAGCAGGGTAGGTAAGGAGACTTTCACCCCTTACCCTACCCCACAAATTGTTAACTTATTTTTTTATTGTGATAATTTGCCAACCGTCTTCAAACTTCCATTTTAAAACGCCATTATACCATACATTTCTCATACGACCATTTTGATTATCGCTGGTTACAGTATCAATTGTATTTTCATTTAGCTGAATGATTATTGTATCAATATAATTATAAGTCCTAATCAAAAAAGACAGTCTCAATAAATTTTCTTTTAAGGAATCATCTTCATATATGAAAAATTCTGACGGGTTATACAGATTGATCCTATTACCTTTATTAATTGCAGTTACGATAATATCCGAATAATGATTTAACGTTGTTGCGTCTAATAAATCATTTCCCATGCTGTCTTTATAAGCAATATCAATATAAGCATTAGGAGGTGTAATCGGTGTTCTAATTTTATCACATTTTATACAAAACAAACCCATGAACGTTGCGGTAATAATAATTATAAACTTTTTCATATGTAATAAATTAATATTGCAAACCAATCAATTAAGGATGAATATTATACACCATATCATCGGCATACTGGAAGTTGTATCCGCTGGGAGTCCATGAGTCAAATGAATAGAAACCATTACATGAGCCACCCCATCCCCAATTCATATCAAACATTAAGGTGCTGTAGGTCGAATAATCGGCTTGCATATAGCCGTCGCAAACCCATTCATGGCATTCACTATAGCTGGTAGGTATTCCTAAAATTGCAGATTTAATGGTGCTACATCCACTTAATAATACAGGTTCGCCGGCATCTAAATTTGATTTTATAGTATTATAATCTGCACTCCCCATAGACTTATATACTGCGGAGCTATATTTAAAAGTATTTTTCAATGCTCCTGCTATATTGGCATCGTTGGCACTGGATTCCGTACCACTATAACTCATGCTGACCGAAAGTCCTATGTTATACATTAGCCTTGCCGTTTCGGCGGAACCGGAAGAAGCCGGCATGAGAGACCAATTGTAAGTTGATGGATATTTCCAATATGCCATTACTTGTGCCATAGCTGTGGCTACACAACCGGTATAAGCATACCCGCATGGACCATCGGAAGCAATCGGACAATTTGTGTTGTATCCACAGCCTTGGTCCCAGGATGTTTTAAGAAGAGGACCCTTTGTGGATGAGTATATTATTGTTGGTGTAAGACAAGCAGATGTTGACTTAAGAGCCTCAACAGGACATCCCTCTTCCGCAGCCATGTACATTTGTTCCAATTCTGCCGGCTGGGTAGCATTTGTTTTCCTTTTAGCCTGAATAACATGAGCAGTAGTTTCAAGCCACCTTATTAATCCACCCGGAAGTGAATCAACGTTGAAAAATCCACTATCAACATTTGCTTTCATTTGCCGTTGTTCCTCCCGTAACAGATATTGAGCCTAAGCAACCCAACAATAATAAAACCAAATAAATTTTTTTCATCTTATAATATTTTTAAGAATTTTGGTTGTAAAATTATGTCGCGGAAAAATAATATGCAAGAGGACTCAGCCTTTACCGGAGTTTTTTTAATAATGAAAAAAAATAAAATACTGTTAATAAAGATTATAATAAATTCAACACTCAGCTTTTTTATTGCATGTTTTCTTTGAAAAAAGGAAGGAATCTTTTGCCGCTCGGTATTCCGAGCTTTTTTCTCAGATCGGAACGGATTCTTTGAACCATATAGACCGTCTTTCCAAGAATTATCGCTATTTCTTTATCACCGAAGTCTGTTTCGCAGGAGAGGCAACATATATGAAATTCCGTCTCGTCCAATTGGGGATATCGGCTGCGTATTTTCCGGCACAAATTGTTATCGTTTTTGAGATCTATTATCCCGCACAATTTGTTCCAATCCAAGGTATCCTGTCCGTACACGATTTTGTTGAATTTTTTCAACAATATTTGCCCGCCGACTTCCTCTTTTTCTTCTATCTCACGCGTTAACAACGCGGTTTTCTTCAGGATATCGAACTGTTCGAGCAATACATGGCGAAAGCTGTTTTTTTCTTCGGAAAAACTGTCGGACATTCTTTGCAAACTTTCTATATTTTGCTTGGTCTCCGACAAAATCATTCTATTTTGGACCGATTTTCGTTGAAATAAGAAAATGAGTATCCCGATTACCAATGCAGCCAATGAAAGTCCGGTCAAAGCTGTCCTAAATTTAATATCCGATTCTTTTTTTGAAGTCCTGAGTTTTTCAAAATCGTATTTCTCCCGGAGCTCCAAGAGCGTATTGTTTTTTTCGCTGTCAAATACTTCCATTGTATAATAATAATATTTTTCATGATAGTCCAGTGCGTCTTGAAACCGGCTCTCCTTTTTTGCCGTTTCATATCCCAAAAGACTACAGGTCAGCATAAGCTGCGGATCGTTGATGCTCAATGTCAGGACCTTGTCTAAGTAAAACTTTACGGAGTCGATTTTATCTTCCGAAACATACACTTGAGCCATGTTTAACAATATTCTTGCCTGTTCCACGGTATCCCGGGAAAGAGCAAGCGCTTCAAAGAACAGTTTTTTTGCCTGTTCATAATTCCCGTTTCCCTGATAGTCAACACCCATGCTTTCTTTAATATCGGACTGCAAGTCCGGTATTTTGCATGAATCCGCAAGTTTCAGACATTCATTATGATAATAAAGAGCGCTGTCTGTTTGATTATTCAATGCAAAGCAATCGCCGATTGTTTCCAGTGCGCTTATTTTATTTTTGTAATTGCGGGCTTTATCAAACATTTCGACTGCCTTTTTGTTTAATTCAATCGCCTGTTCATACAGGTGATGCTTAAAGTTTAGAATGCCCCAATTACCTTGTATCAGTCCTTTCAGATTATAATCATCGCTTGGTTCCGCCAATTGTTCCGCTTCGGCATAAGCCTCGAAAGCCCGGTTCACGCTGTCGCGCTCCTGCCACAGCCGTCCGCAATAGAAAGCCGCCGGGGCAGCGTTCGGAATGTCTTTTTTCCCGACATAATAGTCTTTAACGGCAAAGATAATCGTATCGGAAGTTATATCCCGGTCACTTTTGTCTTTGGCTCGAATCATCAGCAAATGATACCGGTTGAACAGGTTTTTGTTCAACTCTTCGGGGAATAGAACGGCATCGAGCAAGCGCAAAGCGCTATCGGGTTGTTGTTCAACGATATTTTCCGCCCGAGAGAGGATATCGTTTATTCCTTTACGATCGGAACAGGCGTAAAAAGCAAGCAGTAATACAAGGACCGGTAAGCGGTTAAATAGAGTGCTAAAGTTTTTCATCAATGTATATTTTATCACAAATATACATAAAATTTCGGATATTGGACTATCTTTTGCCTTTTTTTGCAAAACAGCCCCGAAATGAGGTTGGGAAAATAAAAGCCGTTTTTCAGCCCTGCCTGAATGTCGATTTAGCCCGACTATATTATCAAAACAGTCGGGCTGTTACGACAAAATAGCCCGACTGTAATGTTAGTGTATCGGTCGATCCAACTTTTTGGATCGGTCGATCCAATTTTCGGGATCGCTCGATCCAATTTTCGGGATCGGTCGATCCCGAACTCGGGTTAATAAAAATGAGTCGATAACCTACTCCCATCCATCAATCCGCACAAAAATATTTGGTTGCCGGAAAAATAATAAATACCTTTGCCCGAAAGTTCTTTTTATAGTGCATTCAATTGAAAAACAGGCGGACCAAAATGATTGAACAAAAACCAAATAAAGCGTTTTTATATAGTGGCTTATCGGTACTGCTACTTGCCTTCGTCTGTAAATGGATGAAACTGCCGACTTATAGTTTTTGGATATTGCTCGGTGCAGCTGTCGTATTGAAATCATTGTTTTTGATATCTGTTTTTCGCACAAAATACAAACCAAGCAAAGGATTGTATGTTATTCTTATCGGTATCGGTATGATTCTGATTTCCATGTTTTTTAAATACATTTATCCCCTATCCCTGCTAAACAAGATACTCTTTTATGGCGCAATATCTTTAAAAATAACAGGCTTGTTGATGATGATTTTGCACAAGAAGAATAATTTACCTTTTAAACCCTAAATCCGAAAGATTTAAACGTTGACAACACAACTCACATCCACTCAATCGCGCAGCCTATTCCCTGCCATTCTTTTCTCTTTTTACTCTTTTCTTTATAAATCCGTTATATACTAAATACAGAACAAACAGGATTCCCAATCCGAGTAAGAGATAAGAAAATTCTTTGCTGTATTTGTTAATCAAATCGGCATTACCGTGAGCGATGTATCCGAGAGTAGCCAAAATAATGTTCCAAGCGCCGGCTCCGATAAAAGTGTATAACAAAAAATTTCCGAAGCGCATTCGAGCAAGACCTGCGGGTATGGAAATCAAATGGCGTATGCCGGGTATTAATCTGCCGATCAGGGTTGAGACATTGCCGTGTTTGACAAAATAGTCTTCGGTTTTTTTAACCTTAGCGCTGCTCAGCAGACACATTTTGCCGACTTTACTTTCGGCAAAACGATAAATAATCGGTCGTCCGAGATACAACGCCAGGCAATAATTGAAAGTGGCACCGAGTATTGCGCCGATGGTGGCAAAAACAACCACCAGAACAATATTCAGATGACCATCTTCTTGAAAAGCTATGTAAGCTGCAGGCGGAACAACGATTTCCGATGGGAGAGGAACGAACGAACTTTCTATTGCCATCAGCATGGTGATTGTGCCGTAGTTCATGTTGTCCATATACCAGGTCACCACTTTTTCAATCACCGTTTTATTTTCGGGAATAGAATCGGGAGTTTCGGAAAGCGCATAAACAGGGACGATAAAAAGCAAAGTCGAGAAGATGAGAATGAAGATTGAACGTTTCATATTTTATTAATTTATTAATATTGTTATCGCGTGAAATTTACTCGTATATTGGCTCCGAAATCGGTTTTTGTCAAAGGATAGGCAGTCGAAGAAACCAAAGGATTGCTGATTTGTTTATCGAAGAAAGCCTGCAAAGTAATCATTTTACTTAAGCTGTAATCAGCCGAAAGTTTAAGCATGGTTTGAGAATCACCGCTGATTGCCTGGGTGAAATTGTCTTCGATTTTGCGCAATAAACTTTGCGTCATGTTATAAGAAACAGTGGCATCGAGTTTTAATTCGTTATTGAAATTAGCTCCTCCCGTTTTTCTGATTCCCAATACTTTATTGAAATTGTCAAATCGATATCCGCCGCCTAATGAAAATTCATTTTTGAGTAATTCGGTGATTTGATAGGACGAGACATTCAGGTTGATATTTCGCGCTCGATTGTATTTCAGCGTAAAACTGACATTATTCAGCAAAGTGGATGTTAATCCGATCAAGGGGGAAAAAGCTTCGTTAATGCTGACGGTGGTAATATCGTATGGCGAAGACGGGAAGGGAGATCCTGACATGACATTCTGAATAAAACCGATATTGTCGTTGCCATTGGCAGTTATCCAGTTCATAAAAGAATTGTAAGCGCCTACCGTATAGAGGCTTGAATATTTATGCTCTAAGGTGAAAACACGGAATCGCTTATTAATAAACGGCAATTGCATCAAGCCGTCATACGTAATCGCCCAATTGGGAAGCAGCCTCTTCAATGCGGGAAAAGCCGATAATCCGATCGAACGCGGACTAGCGCCCGTATAAGCGGCAATAAAAGCCGGTATCAATACATCCGAGGAATTCATATCGACCGAACCGTTAGCCGGATCGTAGGGTTTTCCGGCAAAATCGCCGTCGGTAAGAAAACCGGCATCGGGATACGATGTTAGTTTGTAAACCTGTTCCAATCGTTGAGAAATAACTGCCCTGTTGTTCAGAAAGTTTTCAAAGGTTTTGGAAGCATATCCGTTGGATGCATTGATCGATTCGAAAGCCGAACCGAGTGAAATGGTCGACATCATGAAATTACCGGTGATTTTAGGCGGCATGTTGTTGTACATGAAATAAATTTGGTTTTGTTGCGACGAAGTGCGATCGGCATTTAGCGTAATTCTCATTCCAACAAACGGTTCTATTTGCGCAGTGAATTTAAAATTCTCCGTTTGATTAGTCATAGCCGGAGTGACATTATCCGTACTTTTTATCAGCCACCCTTTTCTGCTTGCTCTATCAATGTAACTGCTGCCGTTTAATCCGAATGCAAAATCCCAACCGGGCGAGTTTCCCAAAGGCGTTGATCCTTGACCTAAAAAGTCGCCGACACCCGGACTGAAATAGGGAATCATCATATCGGTGCTTTGGGAGTAAGAAAATCCGACCGTTCTCACCATCATTAAACCGCGAGCCAAAGCCTGAGCTACTTTGTACATTGTGTTTTCTTCTACCGGAGGCAGTTGCGAAATAGTTAATTTCAGAGTGATGCTGTCTTTGTTAGTGATTTGAATGGAATTATTATCAACCGTTTTGAATTTGAGATCGTATAACCTGCCTTCGGAATTCCGGGCGACTACCCTTAAACGCTTATTGTCCAATTGATGCTTCACAATGGTAACCGAATCCCGATTAAGCGTAACGCTTCCTTCAAAGGTTTTTTTCTTTTTATCATCTGCCGGCTTTTTATTTCGATTGTCGGCGGGAAGTTGCCGAGCATTCTGTCTGCTCGAAACGGTGGTTCCGGATGCACGCTTCACGGTAAATTTTTTATTGACCTCTGAGAGGAATTTGGATTTGTTATACAATGAAAGCAAATTCACCGTAGCGTTGTTTATGCTGATTGTGCGGTTATTATTGATCGTGTTCCCCATATCGATGTCGGGATCATCAAGAACGGCGCCTTTCTGCCATTCGTAGGAACTGTTGAAGCTGATTCCGGCATTAAGAAAGTTAAGCGCGGGAATATTACGGAAAGGAACCGTATAATTGGCGGTAAAAGTTTGTTTATAATCCATCGGTTTTCCCAAATCCCGGATACTTTGTTTGACGGAATCTTTCCAAATCTTATAATCATCGGGATCTAATTGTTTGTTTACTTGAACATAAGGTGTTTCAATCCGGGCATTGGTATTTGAATTGAAAGACAAATTCAGGTTTTTGGTCAAATCCCATTGAACAGCAATCGAACGATTCCAGAAAAAATCTTCTCGGAAAGAAGGCGGAATTAAGTCGCCCATATCTCCCAAATCCCGCATTTGATATTCGTAATAATCCCTGGAAATATCCGAATTGAGCGCTATGCTTTTCGGCAGATAACCGATTTCGATATCCCTGAAGAATTTTTTTGCTGAACTTGATTTGGCTTTCCCTTTTGAAGTACCCGCCGAATTTTCCGGAAGATTGCCAAACGGATGCCAAGGTTTTAAGGGAGAGCCGTAGGCATAATCGGCGGTAAACCGGGTTCGAATATTTCTATCGTATTCCGTAGTTGCATTTTGTGTATTATTTTCGGCATAGGAATAACTGAAGCCGAAATTTGCAGGGTCATAAGGCATCGGCGTCTTACTTCGGATATCCATTTTTATATTGTTGAAATCAATCGTCTTAGACGTGGTTTTATCTTGTGCGAAATTACGGATGGAATCTTTTTCCGCTTTGGTATCAACCGCATTGATTGCTTCACTGAGTAAAATATCTTGGTCCAGCGGATTGTATTTCGGACTCGTGACATCTTGCTGGTAGGAATAAGAAAAAGGAATGCTCACTTTGGTTTTTTTCGGGAAAAAACGTCCGAGATCGACTTGAGTGGATATGCTGTATTGGTATTTATCATCTAAATTTCGGTCCATAATTCCTTGGTCCAGACTCCCGAATCCGGCGGTTTCCTTTCGTCCGGTCAAATTCAGGGTACCCAGGTCAGACAGTCCGAGGAAAAGACCGGCATTGCCTGCCCATCCTCCGTCTTCATTAAATTCGGTTAAACGCAGTTCATTCACCCAGACTTCCACCGATTGGATGCTTCTCGAATTGTTGCGAACGCCGATCATGATAACTTTTATGTCCGAGATAGTCGGATTTCCAACAACGGTTATCTTGTTTAAGGGCTTTTGCGGATCAAAGGAAGAATACGGGGTATAATAAGTAACATCGGTATTGCTGTTCTTTTTATCTTTGTTTCGCTGCGTCTTGAGATTGGTGAGCAATACGAAGGGAAAATCAAACATATTGGCTTGAGGCCAAACGATATCCCGATCGGTGTTTGTATCGACATAGCGTCCCGGAGGCGTGATTTTCACCGGAATTTCGTATTCGTAATAATTATTTGTATAATCAGAGCCCAAACGAAGGAAGATTGAAAGGTCGTTGTCTTGCAAATTGGAAGTATTTATTATTTTTTCGGCATGAGAAAACATTTGAATCCGACGATATTGCCTTGTGTCCAGCGCCGTCGATTTATAGATTGCACGGGCGTCTCCGGGCGATAAATCGTTGATTTGAGCTGCCAAAGCTTGTTCGTTTTGCTGACGCAACTGCGGTTGTCCGGGGTCTAAAATTCGGTTCACGCCGGGAGGCATCACATAGTTTACCGGTTGTTTTTCGCCGCTCTCTTCCACATTAACCACAGACAGACTGACGCTTGCATTTCCCTGCGGAGGTATTTTGGGATCGTTCAGCTCTTTGGTATAAACCCGCCAGTCGCCGCGAACCAATTCAAACGAACCGAAACGCATAATCACCGAGTCTGAAAAATTAGTTAAAAACATCCGCATGAAGCGAATGGTTTTGAAATCGCTTATACCGCCAAAAGAACTGTCAAATTCTTGAATGGGAATTTTGAATTGATACCACGTGACCGTTTCTTTTGCACCGTTTTTCAATAGGGGTGTTACGTCTAATTTTTGAACAATGTAGTTTTGTCCTACTTGCATGTCCTGCGGACGAATCGAGATTTTATACTGAAAATATTTTTCGGTCTCGTTCAATGTATTGTCTTGATTAATATCTTCCACATCGGGGGTTAATTGGGCAGCGGTATTGTAATTTTCGGGAGAGTCGGCAGCATCGGCAGAATTTCCTTCCGTTCCGTTGTATCGTTTGTATCTTCCCAAAATCGGCATTTCCTCTCGGTCGTAATCCGATCCTCTGAAATAGTGATAGGTATCGCCTGCCGGGTCATTCATGGGAGAAAATTGGTCAGCCTTCATCGCCTCAATGGTAGTAGCCGGCAGTCTGTTTTGCAGCTCTTGCAAATAGTTGGCATAAGTCGGATAGTTAAATTCGTCTGCCGTGCTTAATCCGTTCAATCCCACATCTTGTATTTTCCGTGCGCCTTTCGTATTGTCGAAGGCATAGACCGTGGATTGCATTTTCGGAACCAAACCCCAGATGGTTTTGTCCACTTTCGTTGTATCGCCGTCGATAGGCAATCCGTTTTCAAAAAATTTCTTTTCATCTTTCAGAATATCTTCCGAAATTTCACCCAAATTGATATATAAATCGCCGCCGGGCGATTGCGTGTTGTAGATGAAGGGGTCGAGCAACCAAAATTCAATTGTTTCGACATTGTTGGCTTCGAAATCGGTCGTTCCGCTTTCCATTCTCCGGGTGATACCGCCCCAGCGTTTTTCGGGTTGATTCAAACGACCATCGACATTCATTCCATCGGAATCCAAATTATACGGACCGCGTTCCTGCGGATAAAAAGCGAGATTGAATACGGGAATGGTAGCCGATTCACCAAATCGCTGGTCTCTGTTCGGGAAAAGTTCGGTTTCCAATATTTCTCTTACGTAGTGATTGGATAATTGATTCAAATCGTTTTTTATATGTGTAGGTGTCAACGAAGAACTCCTCGTAAACAATCCGTCGATATAGTACCACGCGAGTAAAGACCTGTTTTTTCCGTAGTCGATGTTATTAGCCAGACGTGCTTCTGGAAACAACGACGGAGTTGAGGCCAAATTCCATGAGTAAGGCGAACTGAGATCGATCGTTCGTTTGGCTTCTTCGAAATCATCGATGTAAGAATAATCGCCTCCGTATTTGCTTTTATAATGACCGGGTATCAATTGCGCATATTCGGCGCTGAAGGTAATTTGGGAAGGAGCGGTCAGTTCCAAGAAAGGCAATTTGTCTAACAGATTGGTCAAAGCTTGCGATTGTGTTGCATAATTGGTGTTGAAACCAAACAAGGTGTTGTTGATTGATTCTTCTCCGGGATTGGTTTTCATCGTAAGCGGCATTTCGCTCAAATTCATAATGGTTGCTCCAAGATTGAATTTGGGATTGAACGCATAATTGAGATTCAGCCCCATCATGGTTTTCCGCTGCATACCCAAATTACTGCGGTTTTCGGAGGAGACCTGAATATTGGCATTTTCGTAAACCGGATTAATGATGTTAACCGAGCCGGTGGCATAATCGATGATATAATCCGTATTTTCCTTTAAGAGGACGCCGTTGGCAGTAACAACAACCGAGCCTTTTGCAATATTATATCCACCCATGTTGATATTCGAACCGCTTGAGCCTTTGTATTCTCCCTGAAGAGTGAATTTGTTTTTTTCGGCGGTTTGACGGGCAACGGTCAAGGTAGAATCGTATAATTCTTGAAAAACATATTTGTCGGCAATGGTGTCGTTTTTGATTTTTTTCCGCAGAAAGGAACCAAAAGGTTCAATTTCGGGAAAAATGATTTTTCCGGTTTGAGAGTAAACCGTTTGTCCTTCCACAAAGTCGAAGAAACCATCAGGATGGGGTTCGTTTTTCGAATCGAGCCGGTCCAAATTCATAACGCGCAGCAATAATTGTTTGGCAATCGCGCCTTCGGTAATATAATTGAGAGCGACTCCGGTAGTATCGTTCTTGTACTGAATGTTAAGCCTGAATTTATCGCTGTCGAGAATTTGCCCGTTTGTAATCGAATACACATTCTTCATCATCAATCGCCAACCGGGAGAATCGGGCGAAACCATTGTTCCTTTCAATAATTTAACATACAAATTATTATTGGTATTCGTGGGGTCGTCGGTCGAAAATTCGCCGACTTGATAGGTTGTTCCGCCGTAGGTATAAGAGTAAGCGACAGCCAGCACTTCGTCGGCTTGCAGAGGAACTCTCAGCGAAATATAACCCAACTGCGGGTTAAGCGTATATTCCGAAGCATCCAATTTGCGGGCGCTTTCTATTTTTTCGTAATCGCGTCCTCCTTCCAAAGGAGTTGCTCCGAGCACTTGATTTACTTGACTGATATCTCTTGCCCCCGGAAATTCGTTGACTATCCTTGTATATAAATCATTGGTTTTGTTATACGGAATAGCTGATTGACCGGAAGGATTGGTAAAAGCGGTGTTAAATATTTTCGAATGTTCTCCCAAATCGGCAAAAGCGATGATATTACGTGCTTGATTAAAATCGGAACGTCTGTTAGTCATCCAAACTTCGATACGGTCAATGTTGATTCCCGATCGGATATACGGAAACGAAACCATAGCCGTGTCGTAAGTATCGAAAAAATAATAATTGAGAAAATAATGCATATTTTCGTCGTAATTATCAACGGTAATTTCAAACGGAGTGGTCTGAACGTTTCCTTGTGCGGAAGTCGATTGGGATTGAGATTCTTGCTGTGAAAAAATAGCGCCAACCGTGAGTTTGCCGAACTGCAATTCCGTTTTAATACCGAAAAGCGCCGCGCCTCCCCGAATCAGCGAATTAGTGGTAGTCATGCTTACGTTGCCGGCTTCCAAGGTTTTGATGATTTCATCTTCTTTTCCGGCGTATGCCAATTTGATTTTCTTTGTATCAAAATCGAAAGTCGATTCGGTATTGTAATTCATATCATAGCTGAGTTTATCGCCGACCGAAGCATTGACATTTGCTTGAATTTGGGCATCGAAGTCGAAAGCCGTCCGATTTCTTTGCCTTTCGGTCAGGGTGGGGTTTCCGGTAGAAGTACGTGTAAATCCTATTTTGGTATTAATACTTCCTGTCGCTTTTAATTGGACACCGCCCGGTCCGAAGATTTTATCTGCCGGACCCAAATCGAATTTGAAGTCAAAAATGGAAAGAATATCTTTTCTCCCGGCAGAATCTCTTTTCTGAATTTCTTCGGTATATTTATTACGGTAGAACTCGTTCATGCTTTTTTGCAAGCTGTATTTGAAATATTCTTCCTTCGTTAGAATTAAAGGAGTCATGAGATCGGCATCACCGATTTTCGACCGCAGTTCGTATTGGTTGGTTTGCGGATTGTATTGAAAATCGGAATTGAACATTTCCGGTGTTTTCAAATCGATCGGATGCACTTGCTTTAAGTCTTCGTAATTATCGGGAACTATTTTTGCTACCGGAAACGTTGGAGCAGTCGTGTCTCTGACAATCGCTGTTTGCGTTGAGTCAGGAAACTGATCAGTATCCGGAAATTGGAAATTATCGGGGGTTTTCGGTTCGGTTAAGCCGTAAATACCTCCTGTCAATAAAAGAATTAAACCGTTTATTAATAAATATCTTTTTCGGAATTGCATCAGAGCATTTTTAGTGCGTGTTTGATTATTTCTTCAACAGTCAATGCGGGATGATCTTTTTCTATTTTGGCCACAACTCTTTGGGAAGCCAAAAGATTAAAACCCAACATTGCGAGAGCAGCAACCGCTTCATTTGCCGCTTGGCTTGAAACGCTTGCCGTAGTTTGTAAAGAAACGGAGCTTCCGCTCGTTTTAATCTTATCTTTCAAGTCGATGATGATTCGTTCTGCCGTTTTATTACCGATTCCTTTCACGGATTTCAGTGCATTGGCATTGCCGGAAGCAATGATTGCTTCCAATTCATAAGTTGCAATGGATGAAAGCACCATCCGAGCCGTATTTGCTCCTACTCCGGAAACGGAAATCAAAAGCAGAAACAGCTCTCGCTCGCGTTTTTCCATGAATCCGAATAATTGATGTGCATCCTCCCGAATAGATTCATAAACATATAATTTACATGATTTCAAGTCGTTAAGTGCACTGTACGTATTCAGTGAAATATGAGCGATATACCCGACACCACCGGCTTCAATCACGACTAAAGCAGGGGTCAATTCGGTAATTTCTCCTTTAATATAATCCAACATACTATCGTTTAATGAACGCTAATTGTAAATAATAACGAAGAAAAACGAAAAAGCGTATATTTTTCAAATATAAAAAACGATATGCGGCTTAGAAATGCGGTTTCCGATTAGTGTAACGTAGTGTTTAATGTTTGAATTAAGTCGTCTCCGGACAGATTATTGGCAATAATAACGCCTTGAGGGTCAATCAAAAAATTTTGCGGAATTGAACCGACTCCATACAAGAGAGCCGCTTGGTTCAGCCATCCTTGCAAGTCTGAAACTTGTGTCCAAGTCAGTTTATCGTCAGTGATAGCTTTCAACCAAGCGCATTTATCGTTCGGATTATCCAGAGAAACGCCTAAGATTTCGAAATTTTTATCCTTGAACCGATCGTAAATATTCACTATTTTGGGATTTTCCTTACGGCAAGGACTGCACCAGGAAGCCCAAAAGTCAATCAAGACATATTTACCTTTGAAATCGGAAAGTTTTACCGGTCTTCCTTCGGGATCGTTTTGAGTAAAATCAGGAGCAACCATTCCTATCGGCGTACGCGCGTTAGAGAAAATTTGATTTCCCAAAAACACTCCCATATCCGTTTTCTTTAGGGGTTCGGATAAACTTTTATACAAATTAGCAAAGACAGAGACGTCAATTATCAAGGGAGAATTAACCAATTCATTCAATGTCAATAAGCTGACATAAGAATCAGTATTTGCGGAAATAAAAGATTGTAACAGTGAGGTAAGCCGGTTCAGCGCTTCCGTGTAACGTTTATCGAATGATGCTTTAAAAGAGGAGTTGTTCTTTTTATCGGGAGACGCTTGCCGATATTCATTTAAAATAATATCCATTTTTTCCTCGACGGGTTTCATTTTGGCTTGCAAAGCAATATAAACATCATCTTTTTTTATCTCTTCTATATTAAGGTTTTTATTATCCTGTGCCGGAACTGTAAGCGGTAAAATGCAAAAGAGCAGTAAAACTAATTGTTTCATACGATCAAAATTAAAACAGCGATTTCTGAAAATAAAGGGCAAAGGTAAGATAATTATTCCGGATTGTGTTATAGAATTAAGTAAAAAAATATAAACGCAAATAACTCACCCCGCACAAATAAATGTGCTTTTTCAAGTTATTTGCGTTTTATGATACAGCCGATGCCGGTACTTATAATTATTTCGTAGCTTCAATCATAGCCCTGAAATAGCCGATAGATTCACCGATTCCCGTAAACGGATCTTTCATGTTGCGTTCGTGTTCCAGACTAACCATACCGGAATAACCCACTTCGCGCAAGGCATTGATAAATCCGGGTATATCGAGTAAACCGCGTCCCACTTCCACTGAATATCCGGCTTTTGTCGAGTCGGTCACATCCTTCAGATGGACATCAAATACCCTTGATTTATATTTTTTCAGATCGGCAATCGGATCCTTACCGTTTCGGTAGTCATGACCGATATCCAAACACATTCCGATTCTCGGATCCAAATCTTTCACGCAATTCCAGACCTCATCGGCATCCTGATAGATATTAATGTCGGGTCCATGCAGATGAATGGCGAAATTGAAGCCGTATTCTTTCACTTTTTTATCCACGTAGGGAAGCAGATCGACATTGGGAACGCCGACAATCAACCGCACCCCTACCCTCTTGGCGTAGGCAAAAGCATCGTCTATTTCTTTCTCGCTTCTCATGTATATCGGACCTACGGCATAGCCGGTTACCCCTTTCGAAGCCAACTTGTCGCGAAAATCTTTTATTTGAGCGTCCGTACTGTTTAAAGGCAAATGAAAATCTTTGATGCAGAGGTAATGCACATCCATTTTTTGCATCACATCCAAGGTTTTATCCAAATCAAAATTGGTAAATGTATAACCTGCCATTCCCAACTTGAATCTCTCACCGGTTTCGGGCGGCAATAATGTGCCTTTTATTTCTTTGATTTTTATATTCTTGAAGAATACTTCATCTCCATGATCCTGCAAAAGAATATAGCCTTCGGCAAGATTTCCGAAATTAGGCCAGTCGGCATATTTACTGTAAGCGACCAAAGCATTAAATTGGGGAGTATTCCGCACATATTCAAGAACTTTCACATCATTCAGATAATGTTGTACGCGATTGCCGTTAACGATAATCATTGCGGTATTAAATCCGGATTCATCGAAGCGATAGTCGGGATTCGAACGGTCCGGCGGAATCAAATCGTACAAGGCTCCCAATTGACGGTTTCCTTTTACCCCTAATTTTGCATCGGGATGATTTTTATCATCGAGTATTTGAAATTCGCAGCCGATGGCAGAGCCTTCGCCCTTATTCAAATCGGGATCGACAAAGTATTTAATCCCGCTGTTAGCGCCTTTGGTGATTTTGAAATCGACTTTCAGAATGAAATTTTTGTATTTTCGCAAGGTAATAATATCGCCTCCGTTAGCCGATTCGGCACCTCCGGAAGGTATCACGCGCAACACGCCGTTTTCGATTGCCCAGCCTTTAGCGGGGAAAGTCGCTATCTTGGCACCTCGCCATCCTTCGGTCGTCTTGCCGTCCCACAACAATTCCCATCCGTCTTCTTTTTCCTTAGATGATAAAGTATTATCTTGGCTCCATAATGTTTGTGCCGAAATTGAGGCAAAAGCCAAACAAAATATTCCTACAATATATTTCTTCATAATTAATAATGTATAATTCATAATTCACAATTCACAATTTATAAAACTCTTCCCAGCCCGAACGAGGCGGCTGTTGCGCCAGCATTGCATTGGCATAGGCATTATTGGTAATTTGCTTGGTATTTCGATCGAAAAGGATTTTCGTATTCATGCGCTGAGCGATAACACCGAGTGAAAAAATCTGGCTCAGAGAACCGTGTAATTCAAAAGGCGATCGCGTTTTTTCCTGTCCCTGACACGCCAAAAGAAAATTGGCAAAGTGATTGGAAGGGCTTGTCGGAACCTTCGGAAGTTTGGATTCCATGGCTTTTGCTTTACTCTCGGGAATAATCGTGAGCGTGCTCCCGTGTGATCCGCCTTTGAAAATCAAATCTTTGCTGTATATAATTTTACCGGGATTCAATTTGGAAGGCTGTAGTTTTCCTCCGGCAACCGGCGGAATATTCGGATCGATATCGGAAGTTCCGTAGCCTTCGGGTACAGCCGGAATATTGTTTACGCCTTCATACCAGGTGATATCCAACGGAGGCATATTTCCCCTTTTGGGGAAACGAAACAACAGCGTACTCGCTCTCGGAAAAATATAATCATTATGTCCTTCGGCTTTCAAAGGATTTACTTCGTAGGGCAAACCTATTTCGAGAAATTCGTGAATCGTATCCAAGATATGCGCTCCCCAATCGCCTAAAACCCCCATACCGAAATCGTACCAGCCGCGCCAGTTTCCGGGGTGGTATTTTTCATTATAGCCGTGATACATAGCCGTTGTTTGCCAAAGATCCCAATTCATGGTGGGAGGCACCGGTTGCGCGTCGGGGAAACGGCTCATTCGGGAATCCCAAGGATACCAACGCCGGTCGGCATTCATGTGAGCGGTAACCTCCGTCACATCCTTGATAATTCCGGCATCTTTCCAAGCTTTGAACTGAAAATAATTGGCTTCCGAATGTCCTTGGTTTCCCACTTGGGTAACCACATTTTTCCGTTTTTTGGCTGCATTAATCATCAATTCGGCTTCATAAAAAGTGCGCGCCATGGGTTTTTCCAGATAAATATGCTTACCGAGCGACATAGCCAGCATAGCGATAGGGAAATGCGAAAAATCGGGAATAGCAGCCGACACCGCTTCAATTTCATTACCCATTTTATCGAACATCTCTCGAAAATCGGTAAATTGTTTGGCGTTGGGAAACTTATTCATCATCTCCAGCGTATGCGGTGCGCCTAAATCCACGTCACAAAGAGCGACCACATTCGCTAAACCCGTTTTATCCAATTCGGTGATAATCTCGGCACCTCGGTTGCCGATGCCGATGCAGGCAAGATTGATTTTGCGATTTGCTCCGGCGATTCGCGCTTGACTTGCAGCAGAGCTCAATCCCGACATGGAACGAAGCTCGCTCATACTGCCTAAAGCAAGACCCGCCGTAGCCAGTCCGCTTGTTTTTAAGAAAATTCTTCGTGAAATCATACTAACAAATTATTATTGCGTAAAAATAAGCACAAAATTACGACTTTATTCTTGGTTTTCATAAACATTTAACGATTTTTACCGGTTAGTCTTTGAGAGGCACCGTGAAATACCCGGTTTACTGCCGAATCATCCGAACAATAAGCTGATATGCCTCTCCCACAGGTTTTCCGTCACTTGTTTCCCGACTATGCCGGCATATTTCTCAAGAGCATCCGTGTAAACGGTTCCCAAATCGGCAGCCGTTTTAAATGCTACGTGAATCAATTGACGGAAGTTCGGATTATAGTTCGGATTGGATTGAACATGTCGAAGCGACTCGGCAAATTTTTTGCCCGTCCAAGTATTCACTTCTTCGGGTGTCGGAATTTTTGAAAAGTCGATATCGATAACCGTTGCGTAAGGAGCAATCATTTCGTTGCGGTGTTCATAAGCGTCGGTATAGATTTTTTTGGCAACATCCAATCCGTCTCCACCGGCTTCAGCCAGCCCGATCACTTCTTCCAACCAGGTAGTGCCGGCAGTTTTTACGTGAATGCCCTTGTCATACTTTTTAATCAATTCTCCCATCACGGGATAAATAGAAAATTTGTCGCTGCCCGAGTGAATGCTCAGTTTAAGGTTTTCGAGAAGCCCGAATTCTTTTATTGCGTAATCAATCACCAACAGGTCTTTTTCGAATTCATCGGCAAATCGGTTAATATCGCCTGCATAATCAACGCCTTTGTTGAAACGTCCCGTGAATTTGGGGGCAATCGTTTGAACGGGAATTTTATATTGAGCGATAGCGCTTAAAATAAAGAACATCTCTACGGGTGATTGTGCCTCATTTACTTCGTCCATCGAGACTTCGGAAATAAAATTGCCTTCGCCTTTTGCTTTCGCTATATGCTGATAGATTGCCGCCGCTTCCTTGATTGCAAACAAGAATTTTCCGGCGATATTTCTTAGTTCGTTTTCCGAAATAATAAAAGGCTTTTCTATTCCGGGAATTGCCAAATTGCCGATGTATTTTTTATTTGATTTGACGAAGGCATCAATTTCTTCGGTTGAAGCTTCTTTACCGATAAAATCGGCGACATCCAATGTAAAAAAGTCACAGGCATCCATAAAACGATCCACATTATTCATGTTTATGTGGTCGGCATCGCAAAAATAGCGATCTTTCCATCCCAATGCATTAACGGCTGCGTCGGCTGCTGCGCGGGTAGAAGCCGGTTCCGAGTGGATAAACGAGTGTTCGCGATTGGATTTGTTCCAAACAGGCGTAATGTCAATCCCTGCATTCTCAGCCATGATCACAGCTTTTAATTGCGCTTCCGCCTGCCGGGAAAAACGGTCGCCGATGCCCCAAGAATATTTTCCGATTTCCATAAAGTAAAAATTATCAGTGTTAATTTTATTCCAAATCAAGATATGTATCGTATTTATTAAGATATTTGTAGTCTTGATATTCTTTCTCGAAGAAAAAATACGCTTCTCCAAACGAAGGTTTCAATTGTGTAAACCATGTCGCCTCAGGGTCATATTGTGCAAAAAACGGACGTCCCGTCCAGTCGGGATTTCTGCCCTGCAAAAATCGCAATACAAAATGTTTTTCCTTATTTATTTCGGAAATTCCCAGTATTTGTATTTTGCCGGCATAGGTGCTCATACTCGGTCCTCTCACCGTCCGACAGGTTCCGCTCACTTTGGAATAAGCTTTTCTGTAAATCTGCCAGCATTTTTCCAAAGGCAATTCGAAAAAATATTTGGAACCCGTATCCCTTGCTACGAACATATAATAAGGAATACAATTCAAATCGACTTGCTTGCGCCACATATCAGCCCATAAATCGGGATTGTCGTTGATTTTCCGAAGGAGAGGCGACTGCGTGCGTATCTGCGCCCCTGTGGCCAAGATTCGGTCAATCGCAAGTTTTACAGCATCGGTCGACAGTTCAACAGGATGATTGAAATGGGCTTGAATGGTGAGGTTTTTACCCGCTTTTACCACCTTTTCAAAAAAAGCCAGTAATTCTCCGGAATCTTTGTCGGTAATGAAACGATAGGGCCAAAATGTTAATGATTTTGTTCCTAAACGAATGGTTTGAATGTGATTAAATTCTTTTCCCAACAAAGGTTCGAGATAAGAAATCAGGATACGGCTTGACATGGTAAGCGGATCGCCGCCGGTGATCAGAATGTCGGTAGCCATAGGTTTCGATTGAAGGTATTTATGCAAGAGATCGGCTTCACGCATTGAAAACTTCAAATTATTCATTCCCGAAAATTGAGGCCATCTGAAACAAAAAGTACAATAAGCATGACAGGTTTGTCCTTGCGCAGGAAAAAACAGGACAGTCTCCCTGTACTTATGTTGAATGCCATCCAACTTTTTATCTTCCAACATCGGAACATTCTGTTTCTGGTCGGCGGGGTTGGGATTCAAATCCATCCTGATTTGATTGATTTTATTCTTCAGCGACTCTTCCGAAACATCGGATTTCATCATCTGCAAAACTTCGTTGTATTGCTTTTTCAGCAACATTTCTCTTCGCGGAAAATTCAAAGTGAACATGGGATCATCGGGAATATTGTTCCAGTCGATTAACTCTTCTGTCACATAATTATTTGATTTAAAAGGTAAAACTCGTCCAACAACTTCTATTGCTTCCTTGTCTTCAAGGCTTAGCTGCGAAATACCGGGAATCTTTTTGTAATTGGATAAATTAAAAACATGATACTTTTTTTCTGTTGCCATATTTTTTATATAGGTATGCGTTTCAGAATATTTTTTATACAGATATGTGTTTTCGAATATCAAAGATAATCAAAAAAATTGTTGGGATAGCATAAGTAAAAGAAAAAAGTTGTACTTTTTTTTAATACCTTTGTACACGAGGAAAAAATAAATCCGGATCATAAAATAATCGATCACAAAGAAGACAGTCAAAATAACAGAATCATGAAAACAAAATACGAACTGCGATATACAGCCCATCCCGAGGATGTAAAACACTACGATACCACACGTTTAAGAAAAGAACATCTGATTGAAACAGTTTTTGCTCCCGATGAAGTCAATAGGGTATATACCCTATATGATCGTCTGATTGTGGGCGGTGCCATGCCTGTAAACGAGAAACTTCCGTTGGAAACTTTCGAAGATCTGAAATCGAATTATTTCTTGACACGACGTGAAATAGGTATTTATAATGTCGGCGGCGCAGGAAAAATCTCTGCCGACGGGGTGGTTTTCGAACTGGACTATAAGGAAGCATTGTATTTGGGAGCCGGCGATCGGGAAATTGTTTTTGAAAGCCGAGACCCCAATCATCCGGCAAAGTTCTATTTCAATTCGGCAACGGCTCATCGCAACTATCCCGACAGAAAGGTCACTAAATCCGACGCCGTTACAGTGGAAGCAGGCTCGCCGGAAGGCTCCAATCATAGGAACATCAACAAAATGCTGGTTTCTCAAGTGTTGCCGACCTGCCAATTGCAAATGGGAATGACCGAACTCTTTCCCGGAAGCGTCTGGAATACCATGCCAGCGCATATCCACAGTCGACGCATGGAAGCCTATTTTTATTTCGAACTACCGGAAGGACAGGCAATTTGCCACTTCATGGGTGAACCTCAAGAAACCCGCCACATCTGGATGAAAGGCGACCAAGCCGTGATTTCGCCTCAATGGTCGATACACTCGGCGGCAGCTACCTGTAATTATACTTTTATCTGGGGAATGGCAGGCGAAAACTTGGACTACGGTGATCAGGATTTTTTCAAAGAAACGGAACTTAGATAATTATGAATTATTTTGATTTAACGGGAAGAATTGCTCTTGTAACCGGAGCATCCTACGGTATCGGATATGCTATTGCCAAGGCTTTTGCATCGGCGGGCGCAAGCATTGTTTTTAATGATATCAATCAAACAGCAGTTGACAAGGGATTGGCTGCCTATCAAGCCGATAATATTCAAGTACGCGGATATGTTTGCGACGTAACCGATGAAGAGGCGGTTGCTGCGATGGTTGCTCAAATCGCCCGCGAAGTCGGAATGATCGACATTTTGGTTAACAATGCCGGAATTATCAAACGGATACCGATGACTGAAATGTCGGCGACGGAATTTCGTCAAGTGATTGATGTGGATTTGACCGGTCCGTTTATCGTATCCAAAGCGGTCATTCCGGCAATGATAAAGAAAGGACACGGTAAAATCATAAACATCTGTTCGATGATGAGTGAATTGGGACGAGAAACGGTTTCGGCTTACGCAGCAGCCAAAGGCGGATTGAAAATGTTGACCCGCAATATTGCTTCGGAGTACGGCGAATACAATATCCAATGCAACGGTCTCGGTCCGGGATACATTGCTACGCCTCAAACAGCGCCTTTGCGTGAACGGAAAGCCGACGGCTCACGACATCCTTTCGATTCGTTTATTGTCGCCAAAACACCTGCAGCCCGTTGGGGAACACCCGATGATTTGGCAGGTCCGGCGGTATTTCTGGCTTCAGACGCTTCCAATTTCATCAACGGTCATATTTTATATGTCGATGGCGGTATTTTGGCATATATCGGCAAGCAACCCTGACTGTGATTTTTTTGATTTAGTTGATTAAATATGATAGATTATCGTATGAGAAACATTATTTTATTACTGACTCTTCTTTTATTTGCTTCCTGCACTGCAAAATCTATAAAAATTACAGTGGAAAACCCTTGTGATTTCGATCGGAACAAGGAAATCGTCGAAGTGCATCTTGTATGGCCTATTGCAGATTTTGCAAATAAAACCTACGTTTTGAAAGATGAAAAAGGAGCGGAAGTCGGCTATCAATTGCTGTCGGACAATCATACGCTGGTTTTCCAAGCAAATATACCGGCAAATGCTTCGGTCACTTACACATTGCAAGAAGGAGAACCGGCTCCGGTAGCCGCTCGCGCTCATGTTCGTTTCGTTCCTGAAAGAAGTGATGATATTTCATGGGAAAACGATATCGTTGCATATCGTATGTATGGTCCGGCATTGATGAAAACCGAACATCCAAGCAATGGCGTGGATATCTGGATGAAATATAAAGACGAGCCGGTGATGGACAGTCTTTATGCCGGTGAATTGGAACGAGGAATTACCTATCACGAAGATAATGGATTGGGCGGATTGGATTGCTACGACGTCAACCATACCTTGGGAGCGGGCGGAGTAGCGCCTTACACTACCCAATTGTGGATAGGCGATGCTTTTAGCCGATATGAAATTAAAGAAAGTGGTCCCCTGCGTTCGGTTTTCACCTTGTATTACGATTCAATTCCCGTAGAGAACAGCTATTTCACGGAAACGCTGACAATTACCTGCGATGCCGGCAGCCCTTTGTGCAAAGGCGTGGTCAAGTTCCAAGGCAATAAACTCATCCGGGCGGCGACAGGGATTTTTATGTCGGGCGACAGCGTGAATACCGTTTTTGATACGGAAAACAAGATAATCTCCTATACCAAAAACGCTTTTTCCAACAAAGGCGTTCCGCAGGGGCAAACCTATATCGGCGTTTATGCGCCAAGCATGATTGGCGAACCGTTCTTTGAAGATAAAAACTATACGGTACTAAACGATTATAAAACCGGTGACGAATTGACCTGGTATTTCGGCGGCGGATGGAGTAAATGGAAATTCCCGACCGAACAAGATTGGTTGACCGCCTTAAGGCATTTCAGCCGGGCAAAGCAAAATCCGATGAAAATAACAATCAAAGAAAAATAAGATAATGAAATCACAAGAAAAAATGACGAATTACCGATGGGTGATCTGTGCCATGCTGTTTTTCGCAACAACAATTAATTATTTAGACAGACAGGTCTTGTCTCTTACTTGGAAAGATTTTATTGCTCCCGAATTTCACTGGACAAATACCCACTATGGATATATAACCATGTTTTTCACAGGATTTTATGCTATTTGTATGCTGTTTGCCGGACGATTTGTCGATTGGTTCGACACAAAAAAAGGATTCTTGTGGGCAATTGGTATTTGGTCGATAGGCGCTTGTCTTCATGCTTTTTGCGGCATTGCCACCTCGGGAATCATTGCCGGAAAATGGCTCGTTGATTTTGAAGGAGCAAAAGGAGCAATAGCCGCCGTTGGAAATGCGGGATTAGTTGTTAATGTAAGTGTTATGCTTTTTATCTTTTCCCGCGCCGTACTTGCCTTGGGTGAATCGGGAAACTTCCCTGCTGCCATCAAAGCCACCGCCGAATATTTTCCCAAAAAAGATCGGGCATTTTCCACCAGTGTTTTTAATTCGGGAGCACAAATCGGAGCGCTTTTGGCGCCTCTTTCCATTCCTGTGATTGCAAAATACTACGGATGGGAAATGTCATTCCTTATCATTGGTATTCTTGGGTTTATATGGATGGGATTTTGGGTGTTCGTCTATAAAAAACCCAAAAAGAATCCCAATGTAAATAAAGCTGAATTGACTTATATTCATTTGGACGAAGAAGTAGAAACCCAAGCTGAAGAAGCGCCCGAGCGAAGATTATCATTTACCGACTGTTTCAAATACAAACCGACCTGGTCTTTTGCTTTCGGTAAATTCATGACCGACGGCGTATGGTGGTTCTTTCTTTTTTGGGTGCCGGCTTACCTGAGTTCGGTTTATAATATGCCTTCTTCAGATCCGAAAGCCCAAATTGCCATTTTCACTTTGTATGTTATCTCCATGCTCTCATTAGCGGGAGGTTATCTGCCCACCTATTTTGTGGAAAAGAAAGGAATGAATCCGTATGCCGGACGAATGAAAGCTATGTTGATTTTTGCTTTCTTCCCGCTTTTGGCGTTATTTGCTCAACCTTTGGGACATATTTCTTATTGGATTCCGATTGTCATTATCGGCATAGCGGCAGCTGCGCACCAGGCATGGTCGGCAAATATTTTTTCCACCGTCGGCGACATGTTTCCCAAATCGGCAATTGCAACAATCACCGGAATCGGCGGTATGGCGGGCGGATTAGGCGGTATGGTAATCAACTTGGGTTCGGGAAAGTTGTTCGATTATTCGATAGAATCGGATATGTCATTTTTAGGATTTAAAGGCATCAGTGCCGGCTATATGATTATATTCTGCATCTGCGCCGTCTCTTACCTGATCGGCTGGATTGTAATGAAATCATTGGTTCCAAAAGTTAAACCGATAGTTGTCAAATAAATTTTCCCTGTGAAGCTTTTTTTCGCTCGGGTCAAATATTGTTGATAAGTTTTTTTACAGGAGAGGTTTCAGTTTTACCCGCAAATTTAACTGCAAAATTAAATAATAACCGGGAAAAAAGCGTATATTTACCGAAATTTTTCTTCATGTCGGATAAAGAACGATACAGGGAATTGTGCGCAAGCGAACCATCCATTCCAATTTATTCAAGGGATTGGTGGTTGGATTGTATGTGCGGGGAAAATAAATGGGATGTCCTTCTGTATCTTTCCAATTGCCGACACGAAGCGATTGAAGCGGCATTCCCTTATTATACTCCTTATAAAAAAGGAATTACAATGCCGGTTTTTACGCAGACGATGGGAATCTGGTTTAATCCGATTTTCGGGAAGGAAAACTATTCCGGAAATATTCTCAGAAAACAAAATATATGTGAACAACTGATCGGGCGTTTACCCGAACATACCTATTTTGTTCAAAATTTCCATTATTTGTTTACCGATTGGCTGCCTTTTTATTGGAAAGGTTACCGTCAAACAACGCGATACAGTTATATTCTGCCGGATATTCGCAACATTGCGGAAATAGAAAAAAACCGAAATCGGAATATACGGCAAAATATAAAAAAAGCGTTGACGAAATATCAAATGGAAATTAAAAAGGGGATTCCTGTGGATTCGTTTTTGGAAATGTATGCTGAATCATTTGAAAGGCAAGGAGAAAAAGTATATCATCCGAAGATGTTGCGTCGATTGATCGAAACGGCTTGCTCAAGAAACCGGGGGAATACCTGGGGGGCTTTTGATCAAGGGGGACAACTGCATGCCGCTGTTTTTGTAGTTTGGCAGGAAAATTGTGCATGTTATATTGCCGGAGGGAGCGATTCAACGGGACGACAATCAGGCGCTCATATTTTAGTCTTGTCGGAAGCTATTCGTGAAATGTCGAGTATTTCCGAATCGTTCGATTTCGAAGGTTCAATGATTCCGGGCGTAGAACGAATCTTTCGCTCATTCGGAGCTGTTCAAAAGCCTTATTTTACAATCTCCAAAGGAAAACGCCCCCGCATACGCGAAACGATTATTGCGCTTCGCAACCATTTCTCAATTCGCCGGACATGATTCGAATAATCAGAAACTATATTGATAAGCTTTGCCTGCTGAAACCGGATAGTAAAATCATCGTCGGTTTAAGCGGAGGCGCAGATTCCGTTGTACTTTTGCATATTTTACATCGTCTCGGTTATTCCTGTTCGGCGGCGCATTGTAACTTTCATTTACGGGGAGAAGAATCCGAACGGGATGAACATTTTGCCGCCGAGTTTGCCGCTTCATTAAATTTGCCTTTCTTTAAGCAGGATTTTGCCACACGCGATATCGCAAAAAGGCGAGGAATCTCTATCGAAATGGCTGCTCGCGATTTACGTTATCAATGGTTTGCCGAATTGAGAGAAAACCACCGGGCTGATGCGATTGCAGTCGCTCACCATCGGGACGACAGTATCGAAACCTTACTTCTCAATTTGATTCGCGGGACCGGGATCAAAGGTTTGACCGGTATTCAACCTCGAATCGGAAATCTTGTTCGTCCATTGCTTTGCGTTTCCAAAAAAGAAATTTTGCACTATGCGCAAACGAAAAATCTTCCTTTTATTACCGATTCAAGTAACGCTCAAGAAGAAATGATTCGAAATAAAATTCGTTTGCAAGTAATTCCGCTCTTGGAGACCATTAATCCCTCGGTTCGGGAAGCGATTGTTCAAACAATCGATAACTTGAATGAAGCCGCCAAAATCTATGAAACGGAAATTGAAAAAGCGCTTCGACTGATAGATAATAATAACAGCATTTCTATTCCGCTGTTGAAAACATTTCCATCTCCGGAATCGATATTGTTTGAATTGTTAAAAAATTACGGCTTTGGAAAAGAAGTCGTCCGAGATATTTATTACGCAATAGATAGTCAACCGGGCAAAACATTCTATGCACCGGATTATTATGTATTAAAAGACAGGGATCAATTTCTTCTTTCTCCCATCGTTCGAGAAGAAGAAAAAGAATACTTAATTCATGCGAATGAAACATTTTTAGAATTTCCTTTTCCGATGGAAATCGCTCTTCGAAAAAATGAAACCGGAGCCGACATTGACAAAGATGCGCATACTGCCACTTTGGATTTTGATAAGTTGCATTTTCCCTTAACGCTTCGCCGATGGAAAAAAGGCGATAAATTTATGCCGATAGGAATGAAGAATTTTCAAAAAGTAAGCGATTTCTTTTCCAATCGGAAATTCAGCAAAATTCAAAAAGCGCAAACCTGGGTTCTAATTTCGGGAAAAGATATAGTCTGGATCGTAAATCACCGTATCGACGACCGTTTTAAAATTAACAATTACACAAAAAATCGTTATATCGTAAAATATTTGTAGATTTTATTTGTAATGCCAAACTTTTTGTTTAATTTTGCAGCGAAAAATGACCTGTTTAGAAAATAATCCAAATATAATCTAAAAATACTATAAAACATTCTATTTGCTTCTTCCAATTAGTTTGTGATGTATTTCAGCTCGGGGGAGTTTGTATATTCTATTCAACTATAATATTTTATAATTTATTTTATGCAGAAATATACTATTTTGCAATTAAAGGAAATGGAACAAAGCAACTTGATTGCTTTAGCTAAAGAATTAGGCTTGAAAAAAGTCGACAAGTCGAACAAAGACGCTTTAATTTATCAGATTCTTGATCAACAGGCGATTGTCAACGCAGCAATACAAGCGTCGGCAGCCGCCAAAAGTCCCGAAAACAACCAGGTGAGACGAAGAGGACGGCAATCCAAAGGGGATAAATTACAACCAAAAAAGAAAGAAGAAGCTAAAATGGAACCAATTTTTCCGCCGGAAGAAGTTCAAAAAGAAAAAGGAGCTCCCGTTGTAAATCCCGAACCGCAGAAGTTTGCCAAAAAGAAAGAAAATAAGCCTGAAAAAAAGGAAAAAGAGCCTGTAGTGATTGAAGAAGCGCCAAAACCACAAGAACAACAACCGGTGGAAATCCAAGCAACGGAACCTGTTCAAACACAAGAAATCGCTGTTCAAGAAAAACCGATTGTTGTTAAAAAGAAAAGGACGCGGATTGAAAATTCGGCGCCGGTTCCCGTTAATGCTGTCTTCCCGATTACGCCGCCGGCTGAACCCGAAGCGGAAACGCCCGAACCCGAGCAGCCGCCCGTTGAATCGCAAGTGAAAAAAGAACAGCCCAAAGAAGAAAACATCAACCAAGGTAAAATAGTTTTCCGACACAATCCGGAAGTGAAAAGCGTAATGGACGATATCTTATTTACATCCAAAACCCCACAACCCAAATTACCCTACGCGAATAACCAAAATCAACCGAACCAACCGAATCAACAAGCGCCTCAAAAAAACGGATTTAATGTCAATAAACCTTCAACCAACGGGAATGCAAATATCGGCAAAGACAAAACGTATGAGTTTGAGGGAATATTGATCGGAACAGGCGTGTTGGAAATTATTCAGGAAGGATACGGATTTCTTCGTTCTTCCGATTATAACTATTTGCCTTCGGCAGATGATATCTATGTTTCTCAATCTCAAATCAAATTATTCGGTTTGCGTACAGGAGATGTGGTAGAAGGTCCAATCCGCCCGCCGAAAGAAGGGGAAAAATTCTTTCCTTTGGTTAAAGTGGATTTAATCAACGGACTTCATCCCGAAGAAGTCCGCGATCGAGTTCCTTTCGATCATTTGACCCCGCTATTCCCCGACGAACGCTTTCGATTGACGGCAAGTATGAGTCCGAAAGTGGTTGACCGGATTTCACCGAGGGTAGTAGATTTGTTTTCACCGATCGGTAAAGGTCAACGCGGACTGATTGTGGCTCAACCTAAAACCGGGAAAACGATGCTGCTGAAAGATATCGCCAATTCCATCGCATGGAATCATCGGGAAGTTTATATGATTGTATTGCTGATAGATGAACGACCGGAAGAAGTTACCGACATGCAGCGAAGCGTGGATGCGGAAGTGATTGCTTCTACTTTCGACGAACCTGCCGAACGACATGTGAAAATTGCCGAAATCGTTTTGAGTAAAGCCAAACGCATGGTCGAATGCGGTCACGACGTTGTGATTTTGCTCGATTCAATCACACGGTTGGCGCGCGCCTACAATACCGTACAGCCGGCTTCCGGCAAAGTGTTGTCGGGTGGTGTGGATGCGAATGCTCTGCAAAAGCCCAAACGATTTTTCGGAGCAGCGCGTAACATCGAAAACGGAGGATCATTAACCATTATCGCAACCGCTTTAACGGAAACCGGTTCAAAAATGGACGATGTTATTTTCGAAGAATTTAAAGGAACCGGGAATATGGAATTGCAGTTAGACCGCAAGCTTTCGAACAAGCGAATTTATCCGGCAGTCGATATCATTGCCTCCAGCACTCGTCGCGACGATTTATTGCAAGACCGTGATACCATTAATCACATGTGGATTCTACGCAAGTATTTGTCCGATATGAACAGTTTGGAAGCAATGGAATTTGTGAAAGACCGCTTGGAAAAAACATACAGTAACGAAGAATTTTTGGCCTCGATGAACGGATAGTATATGAGACCGGAAAACGGCTAAGCCCAAAATGGAATCCATCGACATTATCACGGGGCAAAATATAATCATACGATACCAACCTGCAACAATTTTGCAGCGTATCGGCGCACTTTTGTCGGATTTTTTTTTCATCATCGCTTACCTGTTTCTCATCAATTTTACCTTGAGTTTAGTTAACCGGCAATTTTTTAGCGATGATGCGTTTATTGTATCAATACTGTTATTGTTGCCGGCAATCGGTTATCATTTCATTTTCGAATCTGTGCTTGGTGGAAAAACACCGGGTAAACTGATTGCTAAAATTAAAGTTACCAAAAGCGACGGCTCAATTCCCGGAATAGGCGCCTACTTTTTACGCTGGTTGTTTTTATCCATTGATCTGTGGTTCTCTTGGGGACTCTTTGGACTTTTGTTCATCATTCTTTCTAAAAACCATCAACGCTTGGGAGACATGGCAGCGGGAACCGTTGTGGTGAAAACCGATCCTTCTTTAGCCTTCGATTTGGATGAAAGTTATTATGAATTTCCCGACGATTATGCACCTTCCTTTTTTCATGTCGATCGATTGACTTCCGGTCAGATTGCGTTTATTACCAATTTACTGATTGAACCGAAAAATAAAAACGCCGTGAGCGGCTCTCTTACCGAAATATCAAATAAAGTAAAAGCGATACTGGGTGTCGAATCGAATCTCGACGAACGAAAATTTTTGGAGACAATCGTGAGAGATTATAATTATTATGCGGCTTTGGAAATATAAAAAACTAATTATCATACTATCATGAATAAAATTAAATATCTTTTTTTAATAATTGTATTTGCAGGCATAACCTTGAATCATGCCTTTTGTCAAAACATCAACCTTGAATGGAAAATCGGTTATCACCAAACGGAAACCGAACAGCCGGCAAAATGGTATCCCGCAACTGTGCCCGGAGCCGTCCAATTGGATGTAATGAAAGCGGAAAACTACAAGCAACCCTGGTGGTATGCCGATAATGTTACTCAATTCGATTGGATGGAAGATGTTTGGTTTACCTACAAAACCGATTTCAAAAAACCGGAGCTGCAGAACGGCGAGCGATTGTTTTTCTTTTCGAAAGGAATTGATTATCAATTTAAAATCTATCTAAACCAAAAATTGCTTTGGGAACAGGAAGGTATGTTTACCTACGTTAATGTTGACTTGACGGATAATTTGCAAGACGATAATGAATTGAAAATCGTTCTGTATCCGGTTCCTAAATTAGGATTTAAATTTGAAGACGATCCTTCATTATATCGCAGTAATGCAAGTAAAAGCGCTAAACCTGCAGTGAGTTACGGATGGGACTGGCATCCGCGGTTAGTGACGCGAGGCATCTGGGATGAAACGGGTCTTGTGGTCAGAAAATCCGCCCGTCTTTCCGATGTGTCTGTAAATTATGAATTGAATGATGATTTGTCACGTGCAAAAGTGAAGGCAGTGTTAGCCGGCATACAACTTCAAGGTTGTTATTTCAAATGGGTATTAAAGGACCCTCAGGGAAAAATTGTTTTGGAAAAGCAGCAGCAATTAACCGGCGACCGGCTGACCATCGAAGGAGAACTGCCGAACATACAACTGTGGTGGCCCAACGGCTATGGTACACCCAATTTGTACATCAACGAATTTACATTGTCGGATGCCGATAATCGAATATTGGAACAACAAACCGGGAGAACAGGCTTTCGTAAAATCAAAATGATTATGAATGACGGAGCCTGGCAAAGAGAAGGAGGTTTACCCAAGTCCAGGGCTGCCGCTCCCGCAAGTTTGGAAGTCAATAATCGCAGAATTTTTGCGAAAGGCTCCAACTGGGTACATCCCGAAGTTTTTGTCGGTACGATAACTCCCGAACGTTACAGAGAACAATTAGTATTGGCTAAAAATTCCAATTTCAATATTTTGCGTGTATGGGGCGGCGGTATTGTCAATAAAGAATCCTTTTTTGATATTTGCGATGAACTGGGTTTATTGGTATGGCAGGAATTTCCTCTTGCATGCAATAATTATCCGGATGATGCCCGGTATCTGAAAATACTGGAACAGGAAGCCCGTTCCATTATCACCCGAGTGAAGAAACACGCTTGTTTAGCATTATGGTCGGGCGGCAACGAACTGTTTAACAGTTGGAGCCGCATGACTGACCAATCTTTTGCATTGCGACTTTTGAACAGTCTGTGTTATCAATTAGACCCTGAAACTCCGTTTAACTATACTTCACCCCTGAACGGAATGGGGCATGGTCATTATGTTTTTTACGATATGTCGAACGGCGAAGAAGTTTTTTATTGGATGGCAAAAGCCACTAACACGGCATATTCGGAATTTGGAGTTCCGAGTGTCGCCAACTTGAACGTATTGAAAAGTTTTATTCCCGATAACCAACTGTTTCCGCCTAAAAAGAATTCAATATGGGAAGTTCATCATTCATACAGGGTATGGGGCGAAGAAGCTCATTTGCACATGCCTGTTTTTGAAAAATATTTCGGTAAACCGGATTCCCTTGAAGAATTGGTAAAATACAATCAACTGCTGCAATGTGAAGGAGAAAAATTTATTTTTGAAGAAGCGCGCCGGCAAAAGCCCTTTTGCAGTATGGCTTTGAACTGGTGTTTTCAGGAGCCTTGGCCGTCGGCGGCAAATCTCAGCCTGATCAACTGGCCCAACGAGATTAAACCGGCATATTATCATGTAGCAAATGCTTGTCGTCCGATATTGGCAAGTATCCGGATTTCGAAATTTGAATGGAAAGAAGGTGAAAATTTCACTTGCGATCTCTTTATGTTAAACGACACTTATGACAAACTGGAAAACGAAAAGATTAAGGTTGTAATGCAATACGACGGAATGGAAAAAGAATTGATGTCGTGGAATTGTCCGGGCGCTGATGGTTTTAAGAATATACAAGGACCTTCTGTAAAAACAAAGATTCCCCGCATGAAAACCAACCTTTTTTCAATCCGGGTTCGTGTGGAAGGGAAACCGCAGTATAATTCCTCCTATATGCTTTTATTTTCGGGGAAGAATGTTAAAAAGATTTTCCCTTCGGAAGATTATTATCTCGGCAAGTAAACAAATCTTTTAGGAAATCAGAAAAAGAGAAAAAAGAGAAGAATTTTAAGTAAGCAGATGACGCAGATTTACCGGATAAGCCCAGATATTTCAATGTTATAAAATAAATCCGAGAAAATCTGATAATCAGCGTCATCTGCGTTCCATTATTCGCTGAGGGCAAATCGCATCAAGGGAGTTCCTGCCCCGTTCAAACTCAAAGCACCACCTTGTATCGAATAGCTATCGACTGATTGAAACAGTTTATTCATCTGATCTTCAATGGTCATATCTGCACACATTTTCCTGGTGGAAGCAACTCCCGAAAAATGCAGACCGGCAGCCGGTTCCATTTTATAAGTTCCTGTAAAATTATTGCATCCGCTGTTCCCATTCATTCGATTTCCACTGATTTGAAAAATGATAAAAGATCCTGTGGTCGGTTGGGGTTTCATTGAGGAAAGCGCAACCCCGTTAATTTCGACCAATTTCCATTTTTTCTCAACTAATTTGTCGTCTATCTGATTCAATACATAACTTGAAGCCAATTCACCGGTAATGACGTTTCCTTTCATATCCAATTGTACCAGCTTGTTTTCGCCGACTTGATAAGCCGAGGGCATGGACTTTTCTTTCAGTCCGCTCAAAATGATGGTATTCCCCGCTTCGTTCCATACGAAAGTTCCGATAATTTTTTCGGCAGATCCTTCCTTACCCAGATATTCCCTTTTCATAGTATAGGTATTATCCTTATTTAAGGTGATTTGGGTAAATATACCCGCACAATCGGCACAAGGAACGGTTCCCGTGTAGGTTCCCTTCCAATCCAAAGAATTTTTAGAATTGTCGGCAGTACCTGTAATTACTGCAACACTCGGTTCAGGCTTGGTAGATCCTCCCGACTTACAAGCACTCATTCCAAGGCTAAGAATAAAAAAGCAAAGAGCAAGAGTAAAAATAAAATTTTTCATAACTTTTTTTATTTTATCAAATTATTTAATATAAGTAACATTCATGCCTTATTACTGTATCATTATTTAAGGATAAAAGGATTGGCTTTTGAAACTATTTTATATAAAACGATACTTTTGTTGTAATGTTGTATCAATTATAGATTATTATACATTTTTAATTCAATTTAGTGTCTAATTGATGAACGGAATGGATTCGATTCTCGAATTTATTTTCCTTTGTGTAATTATTATCCGGTGCATCGACCGGGAAAATCTCTTTATTCGGCTAATACTTAATGTATTTTATACAGTAAGTAAAAGAAACATAATGTAATTTATATGATATATAATAAATTGTCAGTCAAATCATTTCATTGAAAAAAATTAGCAATATTCTTTTTTTTCCTAAAAAAACAGTATATTTGTCGGCAAATAATATACCATGGATTTTCAATACATGCAGACGTTCGTTTCGGTTGATTGCGTAGTGTTCGGATTCAACAAGAATCAATTACATGTTTTATTGGTTCGTCGAAATTCACTCGATTCGGATAGGAAAGGTCTTAAATTACCCGGAAGTTTAATTTATCAACCCGAAGATGCCGACACGGCAGCTAACCGGGTGTTGAATGAATTAACGGGAATTCATAAGATGAGATTAAAACAATTCAAGTCGTTTACGGCGCCCGAACGCATTGCCGATAAAGAAGATGCCGAGTGGTTGGAAGTTGCCTATCACAATTCAATCGACCGCTTAATTACGATTGCTTATCTTTCGCTGTGTAAAATCACGCATAAATTGAATGTAGCTTCCAAATACAAAGCGGTGGAATGGGTACCTGTCGAACAATTGCCTCTGATGCCTTTCGATCACAATCGGATAGTGGATGAGTCGTTAAATGAAATCAGAAACTGGGTGAAAAACGACTCGGTGATTTTGTTTGAGTTATTACCCGTGAAATTCACGGCAACCGAATTAAGACTTCTTTACGAAGCGGTTTACAATCAAAAATTCGATGCTCGCAATTTTCATAAAAAGATGTCCCAAATGCCGTTTGTTCTTCCTTTAAACGAATACCAGGAAAACGTTAATCATCGTGCGGCAAGGTATTATAAATTTGATCGGGTGGAATACAATAAAAGAAAAAAATACGGCTGAAATAATTCATAATTCATAATTCATAATTATATATGTATTTACTTGGTTTTGATATAGGAAGTTCTTCCGTTAAAGCATGTTTAGTGGAAGCTGAATCGGGGAAAATCGTTGCACAGGATTTTTTCCCTAAAGTAGAAATGCAAATTATTGCCAAGAAACCGGGCTGGGCTGAACAGGAACCCGATTCGTGGTGGACAAACTTGAAATTGGCGCTCGAATCGGTAAAAGCTCAATCAGGCGTTAACGGCGGTGAAATAAAAGCGATTGGTATTTCGTGGCAGATGCACGGTTTGGTTTTAGTCGATAAAAACAAACAAACGCTTCGCCCGGCAATCATTTGGTGCGACAGTCGAGCGGTGCCCTACGGCGAAAAAGCTTTTGCCGCTGTCGGAAAAGAACATTGCTTATCGCATCTGCTCAATTCTCCGGGAAATTTCACGGCAGCTAAACTGGCTTGGGTGAAAGAAAACGAGCCGCAGGTTTATAAACAAATCGACAAACTGATGCTTCCCGGCGATTATATCGGAATGCGTCTGACCGGTGATATCGTAACAACCGTAGAAGGTTTGTCGGAAGGCATTTTCTGGGATTTCAAAGAAAATCGATTGTCTGATGAAGTATTGCAGTATTTTGGTTTTGACAAGAATTTCATTCCGGATATCAAACCCACTTTCGGCATACAAGGAGTAGTCTCTACCGAAGCTGCAAACGAATTGGGATTGAAAGAAGGAACTCCGGTATGTTACCGGGCGGGCGACCAACCCAACAATGCACTTTCACTGAATGTGTTTAATCCCGGTGAAATTGCTTCCACCGCAGGAACTTCCGGTGTTGTTTACGGTGTGTTGGGACAGGTGAATTACGATCCTTTGTCGCGTGTCAACACTTTTGCCCATGTTAATCACACTCCGGAGCAAACTCGTCTGGGTGTTTTGCTGTGTATCAACGGAACGGGGATTTTAAATTCCTGGATGAAACGAAACCTTGTTCCCGAAGGAATATCCTACAAAGAAATGGATCGTTTGGCTTCTCAATCGCCTGTTGGAAGCAAAGGTCTCTCGATCATTCCTTTCGGAAACGGCGCCGAACGTATTCTGGAAAACAGGGAAACAGGATGTTCCATTCACGGCATTAATTTCAATATCCACATGCTATCGGATTTATTACGTGCCGCTCAGGAAGGCATCGTATTTTCTTTCCAATACGGAATGGAAATTATGAAAGAGATGGGTATGGATATTCGCATCATCCGTGCCGGGAATGCCAATATGTTCTTTAGTCCGATTTTCCGTCAAACATTAGCCGGTGTCAGCGGAGCCGTCATCGAATTATACGACACCGATGGAGCAGCGGGAGCAGCTAAAGGCGCAGGAATCGGCGCCGGTATATACAAAGATAACAAAGAAGCATTTGCTTCACTCGAAAGATTGGCAGTCATCGAACCGGAAGCGGAATTACAAGCTCAATATAAAGAAGCGTATGAAAAATGGCGCAAATGTTTAATTTAATATATTAATTCTTTAAAAAATTATGGCAACAAAAGAGTACTTCCCCGAAATAGGGAAAATTAAATTTGAAGGAAAAGACAGTAAAAATCCTTTGGCATTCCGTTATTACGATGCCGAAAAACTTGTATCGGGCAAAAAGATGAAAGACTGGTTCAAATTTTCGATGGCGTGGTGGCATACCCTTTGCGCCGACGGAGGCGATCCTTTCGGACCCGGAACCAAATCTTTCCCATGGGCAAAAGGCGCATCTGCTTTGGAAATTGCTAAACAAAAGATGGATGCCGGTTTTGAATTTATGCAAAAAGTCGGTATCGAATACTATTGTTTTCACGACATCGATTTGATAGCCGAAGGCGATTCGATTGACGAATACGAAGCCAACATGAAAGAAATCGTCGCTTATGCAAAACAAAAACAAGCAGAAACCGGAATCAAATTGCTGTGGGGTACCGCAAACGTATTTAGCCACAAGCGTTACACCAACGGTGCGGGAACGAATCCCGATTTCAATGTGGTAGCCCGTGTTGCCGTTCAACTCAAGAATGCATTGGACGCGACCATTGAACTCGGAGGAGAAAATTATGTATTCTGGGGCGGTCGCGAAGGCTATTATTCGCTGCTGAACACCGACATGAAGCGGGAAAAAGACCATCTTGCAAAATTATTAGCCGCTGCTCGCGATTACGCTCGATCCAAAGGTTTCAAAGGTACTTTCCTGATTGAACCGAAACCGATGGAACCTACCAAACATCAATACGATGTGGACGCGGAAACAGTTATCGGCTTCCTGCGCGCCAACGGTTTGGATAAAGATTTCAAATTGAATATCGAAGTTAATCATGCTACATTGGCGGGCCATACTTTTGAACACGATCTGCAATGTGCCTCCGATGCCGGAATGCTGGGTTCTATCGATGCCAACCGCGGCGACTATCAAAACGGCTGGGACACCGATCAATTTCCAATCAACAATTATGAACTCACTCAAGCGATGATGGTTATCCTGAAAAACGGTGGTCTGCATAGCGGGGGTACAAACTTCGACGCCAAAACCCGCCGCAGTTCAACGGATTTGGACGACATTTTCATCGCACATATTACCGGTATGGATGCTTTTGCCCGTGCTTTGGAATCAGCTGCCGCTATCCTGAACGAATCCCCTTATCCACAAATGTTAAAAGACCGTTATGCTTCATTCGATTCAGGCGAAGGCAAGAAATTCGAAGAAGGCAAAATGACTTTGGAAGGTTTGGTCGATTATGCCAAAGCCAACGGCGAACCCGCGCAAATCAGCGGAAAACAGGAATTGTACGAAATGATTGTCAGCATGTACGTATAAACAATTATCAATTATGAATTATGAATTATGAATTATTGTGCAGCAAACATTAATTCATAATTCATAATTTATAATTAAAAATTAATTCCATGACATTCATAGATACTTCTTCAAAAGGAGGACAAAGTGTACATACTAATGGTAATCCTTTATATATAGTACTATTAACATTAGTTGCCACACTGGGAGGATTGCTCTTCGGATATGATACCGCTGTTGTGAACGGCGCCGAAAAATCATTGGTGGAATTTTATATATATAAAAATACACCAAGCGGTTACCAATTCATTTCCGATGCGGTTACTCTAATCACTCAGTACAGATTCATGATGGTATCGGTGCTGTACTTGGTCTTTTTCATTATCAGCGGACAAATCATCAAATTGTTGGGAATAAAAAAAGGCGGTATTGTCAGCGGCGTCATTATTATTGCTTATACCGTTTGGATGGTAACATTTCTCAAAAAACCGATCCCGACGGAAATTTCCGCTTTAAAAGACACTGCGGATGCAATCAAAGGCTTTGTAGTTGCAGGAGCGCTCATCGGATGCATTATCGGCGGCGCTGCGGCGGGATTTATTTCTAAGTCGGCGGGACGAAAAAACGGATTAATCATAGCTGCATTTGCCTTCTTTGTTTCTGCAATCGGCGCGTGGCAACCCGAAACATTTAATTTTTTCGGTACGATGGATGTGTTTTCCTTTGTAATCTACCGTATTATCGGCGGAATAGGCGTAGGTATCGCTTCCATGATTTCTCCCATGTATATTGCCGAAATAGCGCCGGCAAACAGTCGAGGCAAGTTGGTTTCTTTCAACCAATTCGCCATCATCTTCGGTATGCTGGTCATTTATTTTGTGAATTACTTCATAGCCAAGCAAGGGAATGAGCAATGGCTTGTCGACGAAGGCTGGCGTTGGATGTTTTTCTCGGGAGCTATTCCGGCAGCCTTGTTCCTTATCCTCCTTTTCTTTGTCCCCGAAACTCCGCGTTTCTTAGTGATGAAGGGAAAAGATGATAAAGCATTGAAAATTTTGGAGAAAACGGCAGGAAAAACGAATGCTTCCATTGTGCTGGGTGAAATCAAAGACACGCTGCATGAAGTAAATGCTCCATGGCTTTCCTACGGCTTTTTAGTGATCTTTATCGGTATTCTGCTGTCTGTGTTTCAGCAATTCGTCGGTATAAACGTTGTTTTGTATTATGCGGGGAATATCTTCCGGAACATGGGCGCTTCGACCGATTCATCCTTATTGCAGACCATCATTGTCGGAATCGTTAACCTGACATTTACGGTGGTTGCCATTCTGACAGTAGACAAATTTGGACGCAAACCATTGATGATCATCGGTTCCATCGGTATGGCTTTCAGTATGGTTGCTCTCGGATTAACTTTCTTTTTCGGGCAAACGGGCGGAGAACTTACTCCGGCACAAGGCTATGCCGCCCTGTTCTTCATGCTCCTCTACACTGCTGCTTTTGCTGTAAGTTGGGGTCCGGTTTGTTGGGTGTTGCTGTCTGAGATTTTCCCCAATTCCATTCGTGGAGCGATGTCAATTGCCGTTGCCGCACAATGGATTGCCAACTGGATTGTATCGCTGACATTCCCCATGATGAATGATAATGTATGGCTGACCGAAAAGTTCAATCACGGATTTTCTTACTGGGTATACGGTATCATGGGCATTTTGTCCGCTGTTTTCATGTGGAAAATGGTTCCCGAGACAAAAGGGAAAAAACTGGAAGAAATAGAGAAACTTTGGAAGAAATAGATCATGGCAATGAATGAATTTGATCTTTCAACGGTATCGTACGGAAAGGTAAAGAACAAAAGATACGACTTGGCGATAGTGCCATGGGGAGCTACGGAACCTCATAATTATCATTTGCCGTATCTGACGGATACGATTCTTTCCTACCGTCTTTCAATCGATGCTTTGACTTGGGCAATGCAAAAAGCAGATATTCAAGGGATGATTTTACCTCCCGTATCGATGGGCTCGCAGAATCCGGGACAAAGAGATTTATTATTCTGTATTCATTCCCGTTATGAAACTCAGAAAGCGATTTTGACGGATATAGTTGCTTCGCTTCATCGTCAGGGCATTTTCAAATTGGTAATAGCCAACGGACACGGAGGTAACTCTTTCAAAAACATGATACGAGACCTATCTGTCGATTATCCCGATTTTTTGATTGCTCTTGTCGATTGGTTTTCAATTGTTCCGCAAACCGGTTTTTTTGAAGAAAAAGACGACCATGCAGGAGAAATGGAAACGTCTCTGATGATGTACTATCATCCCGAATTAGTTTCTCTTAGCGAAGCCGGAGACGGCGCTTCCAAGCCTTTTGCCATCGCTTCCCTGAATGAAAAAACAGCCTGGATACCTCGCTATTGGACAAAAGTTTCAAGCGACACGGGAATCGGAAATCCCAAAAAATCTTCACCGGAAAAAGGCGAACGTTATGCAAAAGCGCTTATCGAAAAAATGGGTCGATTGTTTGTCGAACTGGCTTCAAAAGATATCTATTAAGTTTCGAATATCTGATACTTTTCCTTGAAGCATTATCACAACTTTTGGATAATGCTTCAGGGAGGGTATTCATGTAATGATGTAATAAATACCGTTATGGAGCGAAAGACATACCACATCCTGCTAACAGTAATGTATAATTCGAAAAATCCCTCGAAAACGTTGCATGCTTCCGAAAAAAAATGAATCCGGTAAAGCAGATGTAAAGAAATGTTAATTATTCGGACTTGGTACGGACTTGGTACGGACTTGGTATATTATAACAAGTAAAGCTTGCGCAGCAAATTTTCTTTTTTAACAAAAACTTCGTATATTTGGGTAAGGTATTCCGCTTAATCTTTTTTTAATCGTGTAAACCAATATTATTTCCGAATTGGCAACCCTTATTCGTAACTCCATTGTTGATGTGCATTGTACCGACTCGGCGGGTCGCCGGTTTCTCGTCGAGATGCAGATGTTCCGGAGCGAAGCTTTCAAAAGCCGCGTGTTGTTCAACGCCTCCAAGGTATATGTCAATCAATTGAACAAAGCGCAAGATTTCAGGTTGCTTCAACATTTATTATAGACAGGTATTTTTTTTGTCTTTTCATATTTACTAATTTGTCCTGCACGTAAACTCAATAACAGATACGTAAAAAATAAGTTTACCGGAATTGCAAAATGATCACCATGCACAACAAAATCAACAAATAATAATAGATTTACTAAAATCCAAAATCCAAAAAAAATTTCCCATAAAAATGAGGGTAGGTTATAGTTTTCTAATTTGACCCCAAGCCTTGTTGGTAAATTTATTTTGTAAGTTGTCATAAGCAGAAAAATGTTCAAAGGAATCAACAATAATAGAAGAAATAAAGTTTGTGTCACTATCGGTATCCCAATACTGTCTGCAAATGGCGGAAAATCACCCCGACTACCACGAAACGTATAATACCAATATGTTCCCGGTAGAAGTAATAACCAAACAAGATTTGCACTTATAAAAAACATTGTTTTATTTAACGTCTTCACATTTTTTATTCCGGAGAAACTATTACTTTTAGTCAATAGGAGGAATATAAGAATTGTTATTGACGCTATTCCAATTCCTGTTCCCAAGTCCATGAAGGTAGTTTTACTTGTTTTAAGTTCAGCCTCCTTTTTATAGTATTCCTGTTTGTCAATGTTATACGCATTATTTAACAAGTTCTCTACAGCCTTTTGGTCCTTATAATAGGGTAAAGTCAAAGAATAGGAAAAGAGTCCAAGTCCTATAATAAAAATTATTAATATTGTCTTTTTCATAAATAGTGTATTTTAAGTTTATAATAAAACGAATGAATTCTCTTTGCAAAACACTGTAGAGTTATTAAATTAAACGGGAAACCGGGGGATGTATTGCTTTATTTTAAAATGAAATTGTATATAACTTCAATACATAAAATTTCGGATATCGGCGTAACATTTACCATTTTTTGCAAAACAGTACCGAAATGAGCTTATGAAAATTTTCACAAGACACAACGGTGAATGATGTAATAGGTACCCGAATAGGCTTTTTCGGGATCGAGCGATCCCGAAAGTTGGATCGAGCGATCCCGAAAATTGGATCGACCGATCCAAAAAGTTGGATCGACCGATACACCAACATTACAGGCGGGCTGTTTTGTTGTAATAGGCTGGCTGTTTTGTCGTTATAGTCGGGCTGTTTTATTGTAGCAGTCGGGTTGTTTTGATCATGCAATCGGATTGAATCAACATTCAAACAGATCAAACAGATAAGAGGGAATTGAGTGCTTAAGTCTCCCTGTAATTATGTTAAAAATACAAAAAAGATTTGGCAGATAAAAGAAACTATTGTAATTTTGTAGCCGGAATAGAATTGTAGTAATTACAAATTAAGTATGATTATAAATAATGAAGTTGGAAATCGGTTGTTGAAATTTGGCGTAAAGCCATCTCTTCAACGTATTGCCATTATGGAATATCTGATGGAACATTTAACCCATCCGACGGCAGACATTATATTCAACGATTTATATCCTTCTATTCCCACTTTATCCAAAACAACGGTTTACAATACATTGAAATTGTTGGAAGAGCAAGGCGCCGTTCGAGCCATTACTATTGATGAAAAAAATCAGCGCTACGATGCCGATATCTCCCCACATGCACATTTCAAATGCAAACGATGCGGCAGCGTAAACGATATTTCGGTGAAAAACGTTTCTACATTCGAAAACATCGATTCCGATGATATCCTCCTGACCGATTTTCAAATGTATTTTAAAGGGTATTGCAAACGATGCAAAAGTTTAATCATTCAAAATGCAAACTGAGATTACAAAATATTTTATAACAACTTAAAATTTTCATAAAATGAAAAAGAAATGGATTTGTACGGTATGCGGCTATGTACACGAAGGAGACGAAGCCCCCGAAAAATGCCCCCAATGTAAAGCACCAAGAGATAAATTTAAAGAATTGGTAGAGAGCGCAGACGCTTTAACATTTGCCGATGGACATGTTCTTGGCGTAGCAAAAGGAGTAGATCCCGTCATTTGGGAAGGATTGCAAGCTCATTTTATGGGTGAGGCAACCGAAGTAGGTATGTATATAGCTATGAGTCGCCAAGCCGACAGAGAAGGTTATCCTGAAATTGCCGAAGCTTTTAAACGTTATGCGTATGAAGAAGCCGACCATTGCGCCCGGTTTGCCGAACTGATCGGCGAAGTGGTATGGGATACGAAAACCAATCTGGAAAAACGGATGCATGCCGAAGCCGGCGCTTGTGCCGACAAAAAGCGGATTGCAACCTTGGCAAAACAGCAAAATCTCGATGCCATCCACGATACCGTACACGAAATGTGCAAAGATGAAGCCCGACACGGACAAGGTTTTGAAGGCTTATACAATCGGTATTTCAAAAATAAATAAATAGATATCGAGAAATAGTCCGGATCTGTAAATTATTCCGGTAAATATCCAAAAAGTTTTGTTATTTTATTTTTATATAGAATAACAAACTTTTCGGATATTTTTTTCGTCGGAACTGTGCATAAAATTCAATTTAATCATGTATATTTGCAGTCGTTTATCTGAAAATAATGAAAATACATACGTACATACACAATCAAAAAAACTAAGAATTTATGGACAAAAAGAGAGTTTACCTGTTCGGTAACGGAAAAGCAGAAGGGCGAGCAGATATGAAAAATTTGCTGGGAGGAAAAGGAGCTAATCTTGCTGAAATGAATTTGATTGGTGTTCCCGTTCCTCCGGGATTCACTATTACCACAGAAGTTTGCACAGAATATAATCAATTAGGGAAAGACGCTGTCATCGAATTAATTAAATCGGATGTAGAAGCGGCGATTCAAGAAGTGGAAAAAGCTACGGAAACGAGTTTCGGGGACGGGAATAATCCTTGTCTGGTTTCTGTTCGTTCGGGAGCACGCGTTTCGATGCCGGGTATGATGGATACGGTATTAAACTTAGGCATGAACGATGAAGCAGTCGAAGGGGTTGCAAAGAAATCGGGAAATCCCCGTTTTGCATGGGACTCCTATCGTCGGTTTGTACAAATGTATGGAGATGTGGTATTAGGCATGAAGCCGACTTCCAAAACGGAAATCGACCCGTTTGAAGCCATCATGGAAGAAGTAAAAAAAGCGCGCGGAATAGAATTAGATACAGAATTAACCGTCGATGACTTGAAAGAATTGGTTGTTAAATTCAAAGCGGCGGTTAAAAAACAAACCGGGAAAGACTTTCCCGATTCTCCCTGGGAACAGCTATGGGGAGCCGTATGTGCCGTATTCGATTCTTGGATGAACGAACGAGCCATCATTTATCGTCAAATGTACCGCATACCCGAAGAATGGGGAACCGCCGTCAACGTACAGGCGATGGTTTTCGGTAATATGGGACAAACCTCTGCAACAGGTGTAGCTTTCACCCGCGACGCAGCAACGGGAGAAGATATTTTCAACGGCGAATATCTGATTAATGCACAAGGAGAAGATGTGGTTGCCGGTATTCGCACCCCACAACAAATCACGCTCGAAGGTTCTCGGCGTTGGGCAGTTCAACAGGGAATTTCCGAAAAAGACAGAGCGTCGAAATATCCTTCACTCGAAGAATCAATGCCCGAATGTGCTAAGGATTTGATTGAAACCCAACAAAAACTCGAAGATTATTTCACGGATATGCAAGACATCGAATTTACCATTCAAAACGGTAAGTTATGGATGTTGCAAACCCGTAACGGCAAACGCACCGGCGCTGCCATGGTGCGCATCGCCATGGAAATGTTAAAAGCAGGCATCATCGATGAAAAAAAGGCTTTGCTGCGTCAGGAACCCGAAAAATTGGATGAATTACTTCATCCGGTATTCAAAAAATCGGTTTTGGCGGAAGTAAAACCAATCACCAAAGGCTTACCCGCCTCTCCCGGCGCCGCCACCGGTAAAGCGGTATTTCACGCCGACGACGCCGACGAATGGGTAAAACGCCATGAAAAAGTCATACTTTGCCGCATCGAAACTTCTCCCGAAGACTTACGCGGTATGGCTGTGGCGGAAGGCATTATGACAGCTCGCGGCGGTATGACATCCCACGCAGCCGTAGTGGCTCGCGGTATGGGAAAATGTTGCGTAGCATCAGCCAACGATGTACACATTGACTATAAAACTAAAAAAATGGCAATCGGGAACCAAACAATCAATGAAGGAGATTGGATTTCATTGGATGGTTCAACCGGTTTGATATATGCCGGAAAAATAGAAACGCAGGAAGCCGAATTAAGCGGCGATTTCGGCGAATTAATGGCTTTAGCCGACAAATACGCTCGTTTAAAAGTACGCACCAACGCCGATACTCCGAAAGATGCCCGTGTTGCCATCAGATTTGGCGCTCAAGGTATCGGTCTGTGCCGCACGGAACACATGTTCTTCGAAGGAGATAAAATCCTCTCCATGCGTGAAATGATTTTGGCAAACGACGAAGTGGGACGACGGAAAGCCTTGGCGAAATTATTGCCCTTGCAACGGACCGATTTTATCGGCATATTCGAAGCGATGGCTGGACTTCCCGTAACGGTTCGTTTATTGGATCCTCCTCTCCATGAATTTGTTCCTCATGATGAAAAAGGACAAAGAGAAATGGCCGGAGTAATGGGTATTTCCTATGAAGATATCCACAGACGAGTTGAAGATTTATTGGAACTAAACCCGATGTTGGGTCTCCGCGGTTGTCGTTTGGGAAATTTATATCCCGAAATCACGGAAATGCAAACCCGGGCAATTCTTGAAGCCGCACTGGAGTTAAAGAAAAGAGGAATTAAAACCTATCCCGAAATCATGGTTCCGCTGACAAGTATCCTGTATGAATTTCGGGCACAACGGAAAATCATCGACGAAACCGCCCAAGTGGTGTTCAAAGAAAAAGGTGATTCCATCGAATATAAAGTAGGCACAATGATTGAAATTCCGCGCGCCGCATTAACAGCACATCGGATTGCCACCTGTGCCGAATTTTTCTCTTTCGGAACAAACGATTTAACTCAGATGACTTTCGGTTTCAGCCGCGACGATGCTTTCAAATTCTTGCCGATGTATCTCGAAAAAGGCATCCTGAAAGAAGACCCCTTTGCTATATTAGACCAAAAAGGAGTCGGGCAATTGGTGGAATTAGCCACAACCCGCGGTCGTGAAAGCAAACCCGATCTGAAATGCGGTATTTGCGGAGAACACGGCGGAGAACCGAGTTCGGTAAAATTCTGCCACAAAGTAGGATTAGATTATGTAAGTTGTTCTCCTTTCCGCGTGCCTATTGCCCGATTGGCAGCAGCTCAAGCAGCATTGGAAAGTTAAATAAAAATAATTATGAATTATGAATTATGAATCGGTATGTCATAATTCATAATTCATAATTTATAATTCACATCTTTATGGATCGTTATCTTGTTTTTAAGACGCGGGACGAATTGGTTCGCATTAAAATCGAACGAATTTTGTATTTCGAAGCGGAAAGAAATTATACAAGGTTGGTATTAACCAACGGAATACAATTTGTGTTTGCCGTTAATTTAGGTAAAATCGAAGAAATACTGGAAAAGCAAATTCAAGATTATGCCTCTTCACTTTTGCGAGTGGGAAAGAGCTATATTATAAACAAAAACCATGTTCTTCAGATCAGCCTTCCTAAAACCAAGCTGTTGTTTGAAGCAGCCGACGGAAAAGCAAAGGAACTGACCCTCCCGAAAGACCCGTTGAAGACACTCAAAGAAACGTTAGAAAAAGAACTACCTGAAACAAAATAGTTATGGCAGGTAACCATACATTATCCGACGATAAACAAGCGGTTGATACCGATATATTTGTGGTAATCGAAAGCGAAAACGATTATTACAATTTTGTTACCATTGATGAAGATGCATCCTACGATGCAATCGTAATTGATATGTCGCAGGATGAATTTACCAATGCCGTTATTGTTACTTTCGAAGAAGATGCCCCATCGGATTCGTTCGTCAGTATTGATGAAAATCCGGATCAGGTATTTATTTCGGATTTTAAAGCAGATGATTGATTGTGATTTCAAATTAAATAAACATAAACAGTTGTATGATATCCATTCGTTGTCCCCATTGTCAAGTAGGTTTGAAAGTCGATGAATTAAAAATTCCCGCCAACATTCAAACCTTTAATTGCCCCAAATGCAAGCAGCCGATTCCGGTTAATTTCGTTATCAACAGCCAGCCGGTTGATGATTCGGAAACGATTATTTTGTCTGCCCCTGAGGGAAAAAGCGTTAAGCCGGGAAAACTCCATGTCCTGCCCAATGAATTTACGAGAGAGCAATTCATCCGATTATCGGAAGGACTTAACATTATCGGAAGGAAATCTCCTACCAAAGAATCTGTTACGGCAATCGATACCAAAGATAAATTGATGAGCCGCACCCATATCGGCATTGATGTGCGAACCGATGCCAAAGGAAAATATATTCATTACTTATTTGATAATAAAAGTACCAATCGAACGTTATATAATAGAAGTTATATCGAACCGGGCGACAGTGTTATTTTAACAAATAACGACGAAATACAAATCGGCCAAACCCGTTTGATATTTGAGGAAGATAATCCTTGTTAACTATTATATATAATCAATGGTATGAATATAACGATTCAAAAGCCTTATTCAATTAGCGAAATCGGTAAACGATTCAATAATGAAGATTCCATATATCCAAGCAACGAGCTTGTGAGTATCAACAATCGGCTTTTTCTGGTATGTGATGGTGTGGGGGGTTCAAACAAAGGTGAGGTAGCCAGCTCAATCGCATGCGATTCCATACAAACCTACTTTCGCACTTTCTTAGATACGGAAAAGGAATTTGACCCTCAATTTATTGAAAAATCCGTACGATATACCGAAATACGATTTGATGAATATCTTCGAAATAATCCTGCCGCCCGAGGAATGGCTACAACTTTATGCCTCATTTATTTTGCCCTTGAAGGCGTTTATTTGACCCATGCGGGAGACAGTCGGATTTATCAATTCAGAAACGGAAAGATGATTTTCAAGACCGAAGACCATTCGCTCGTTAATTCAATGGTAAAAGCCGGGAAAATAAAACCCCAAGACGCCAATAAACATCCGCAGAAAAATGTAATTTACAGAGCGATTCAAGGCACTCATTCGCCTGTGGATATAGATGTTATAAAAATTACTGATGTATTGCCGAACGATCAATTTCTGATGTGTACCGACGGCGTTACCGAAGTATGGAGCGATGACGATTTATGCAATGTATTTTCTTCCGATATTTCTCCGGAAGAAAAAATAAACGTTATCAAAGAACAGTGTCGGGTCAAAGCGCGAGATAATTACTCGGCTTATTTAATTCCCATCCAAGAAATTAATAAAATCAACGTTTTTAAACAGATATTTCTCTACGCTTTTATGTAATAACCATGTATTTAAAACAGGGCCATCGTTTGCATAATGATAAATATCAACTTCTGAACGTTTTGGGAGAAGGTGGATTTTCTTTGACTTACCGTGGTGTATGGAAAACGGAAGTACAGGGTAATTTGGGAAAAGTGCCGACTTATGTTCCCGTTTGTATCAAAGAATATTTTTTCAAAGACCATTGCCTTCGTAATTTTCAAACCGGCTTTGTAGAAACTTGCAGCGAAACCGGTAAAGAAATTTTCGACAAAAACAAAGAAAAAATAATTACGGAAGCGCGCATTCTATCGGAAATTCATCATCCGAATGTGGTGAACGTGCTGGAAGTTTTCAAACAAAACAATACGGTTTATATCGTAATGGAATTCATTTCCGGCAATTCCTTAAAGCATATTGTTGAACAACAGGGTGTATTTACCGAAGAAAAGCTGAAAAAAATCATCTATGTCATTGGTCAGGCATTAGACTATATTCACGGTAAAAATATTCTCCATCTCGACATTAAGCCGGGCAATATTTTGATTGACAATAACAATAATCCCAAGCTGATCGATTTCGGCATCAGTAAAAAATATGATCTGTCGAATGATCAGGAAACAAGCTCTACGCTGCTTGCCGCTTCCAAAGGCTATGCCTCTATCGAGCAATACGACAGCGAAGGAACCCAAGTGTTTTCTCCCTGTCCCGATATTTATTCACTGGGAGCAACCATGTATTATTTGATCACGGGGCAAGTTCCTACCGAATCCATTTTACGTTCTACAAAAGGCTTGCAAAATCCGCGCGAAATAAATCCGACGATTTCCGAAAATACCGAGAATGTGATCTTAAAAGCAATGGCTTTGAACGCTTCCGACCGTTACCATTCGGTTATGGAAATGTTAACGGACTTGGGATTTGATACGGCAATCGACAAAATAGACCTCGCTGCGGGAAGTCTGTCCGAATACAAAGAAGCAGCTTCTGATTTGAACGAACAACCTTACGATTTCGATACGGATGATGAAACCCGGATTCGAACCGATGGGAATGCAAATAAAAATGAAAAGAAATACGCTTGGATCTACATCGCCGCTCCGCTATTGGTATCGGGAATAATGGCTTTTATCATTTTTGGCGATTTCGGCAAAGAACCGCCGGACAAGTCTTCCATTCAGCTCACGACCCCGGTCGAACGTCGGGATAGCGTTAACAAACAAGCGCTTCCTTCGGAAGTTCAAGTAACCATCGATAAACCTAATATTCAATCAACCCATCCTGCTAACGATCAAGCATCCAAACAAGAGGAAATAAAACAGGAAAACTATCAGAAACTATATACCGAAGCTCTTATTGCTTACAATCAAAAAGATTTTGATCATGCGCTCGAATTAATCAATATGGCTGAATCCTATATTAAAACGGATGAAACAAAACAATATAGAGATCTTATTAATCAAGAAAAAGAAAAAATAGAAATACAAAAACGAAAAGATTTATATGAAGAATGGATGAATTTTGGTAACTTTGTCGTTGTTAGGAGAAAGTCGGACAAATTGTTTGGTGCGATTGATGATAAAGGACAGGAAAAAATTCCCTGTAAATATGTTACAACCGAGTCATCAGGCAACAACCGATTGTTTCAAAAAGAAAACAATTTGTATGATTTATATGATCCGAACGGTGTTCTGATAAAAGAAAATACCAATGGTTTAGAATAAAAAATGAAACGAATCTTTTTTTTTGCATTCTTCTTCAACAGCGGTTTGAGCCTTTGCGCTCAATCTACTATCTATTACAATTACCAAGGAGATCAAGCTTTACAACAAAAAGATTATCGTGCGGCTCGCAGTTGGTATAGTGTAGGTCTCGATTCTTGCGACAGATACAGTATCCGAAAATTGGTTGAGATTTGGATCGATCAAACCTCAATGCATGAAAGTATGCAACTTCCAATGCTGAAATGTTATAATTGTATGAAAACGATAGTGAAAGACAAAGAACCCGATATGATGCTCCTGTTTTCGGATTTTTATAAATTCGGTATCGGAACCCCTAAAGATTCCGTTTTATACAATTATTGGTACGGAGAATGGGCAAAATCCATGAGAGTCCGGATCGACAATGCTCCCGCCCACGAAGACTCATCGGAGATAAAAATATCGAGAAAAAGTCTGCTGTCCAATCATTTTTTCTCTTTTTTAATTTATACTTATTCACCGACAATGCCTTATGGACTTACCGGCGGCATCCGGTTTGATAAAATCGGCTTTTACGTCAGCGGTAAAACAGATTTCAAATCGATTGATGCAGCCTATGAATGTAATAATACCAAAGTTCCGGCTATTGAAGTTGTAAACCCGCTGTATGAATTTAATCGTGAAAGTTGGCACAGCCGGATGATAACGGGAGGTTTATTGTATCCGATTGTTAAAAATCGATTATTTGTTTCCGCCGGAGGAGGTTACGGAAAAAGAGAATATTACAGAGAAATAATAACCACAGGATCGGATAAATTTCCAACAGGCAATAGCAGTGAATGGTGTCTCAACACCGAAGCTTCCTACGAAGGCTTGGTTCTTGAAATCGGCGGAATGTATATCCTGAAAAAAATAATTGTGGCAGGTGGGATTAACTCAACCCAATTTAAAGATTTTGATGTTTATGTGGGTTTAGGTTTAAGTTTTTAAGCTATGAAACGGCAAGGATTCTATATGTTTTTTTTCATTCCGGTATTTTCGGCTTGTTTGGAAAGTCCGACGATGACCACGGGAATCGTTAATGGAAAAGAAAAGCCGACCGTCGAAACGGAATTTATTAACCCTATTCCCAACGATGGCATTTTATTTTTCCAAGGGACGATCACCGATGAAGGGAAAAGTGAAATAATCGAAACCGGATTTTGTTGGAGTACCGACTCCGTAAATCCGGGTATCAACGGCAATGTGGTAACTGCCAATACCGGAGACGATAAGGTCTTTTCGTATAATTTAAAAGGCGCATCGGGAGAAAAAACCTATTATTGGCGGGCTTATGCAAAAAACAGCTACGGTTATGATTTCGGCAAAGTTGATTCTTGTCGAACGCCTCAAATCTGGGAAGAAAAAGAACCTCTAAATACCTTGGGCAGAGGGAGAGCTGCGGTTTTTATTCTAAACGACAAAATATACATCACTTGCGGAGAATTGGAATCGGCGAGCGGTCCGATAAATTCAAACTGGGAATACAGCATTACCAACAACCGCTGGTTCCTATTGGAGAATTTCAGCGGTGAAGCGCGAAGATATCCGGTGGAATTTACCATCGGAAATTATGCGTTTGTCGGAACAGGTCAAAGAGCAGCGGGAGTGGCTTTTAACGATTTCTATCGGTATGACAACACTTCCGACTCATGGACGAGTATCGATGTTCCGAATGATTTGGTGGCAAGATTCAATGCGGTTGCTTTCAGCATAAACGGTAAAGGGTATGTAGTCGGCGGTTCATCGGCAACCGGAGAGAATTTGAATGATGTTTGGCAATGCGATACCGAGAACAACTCATGGCAGAAAAAGAACGATTTTCCGGTTAAATTCTACGGAGGAATAAACATTTGCGATAGCAATCGCGCTTTTGCGGGTTTCGGCGAAGCGTCGGGAACCGAAAAAACATTGTGGGAATATAATGATGAAACCGATAGTTGGAGCATATTTTCCACTTTGCCCGACGAGGTGGTAAAAAAGATCTCTTCGGGGGTCATCATCGGGAATACCATTTATATTGTTGACGGAAGCAATACGATTTGGACTTGCGACATGTCTGATGAAATAAAAACATGGAAGCCCAAAACTGTTTTGCCGTATGAACTTTTGAACAAATTCGGAGAGGCAGGAAACCAATTATTACTTACCACCGGCAAATCCAACTCCATTTTCGTAGGATTGGGATTTACCCCCTTACTTTACGAATACCGTCCGCTTTGGGATAATTAAAACGATTTCAAACTCAAATCCAAGCTTTTAATTGAATGGGTCAATGCGCCTACCGAAATGTAATCCACTCCTGTTTTGGCGTAATCGCGGATCGTATCGCTTGTGATTCCTCCGGAGGATTCCAATTCATATTTTCCGGAGACTATATCGACCGCCCGGCGGGTATCTTCCACCGTGAAATTATCCAGCATGATACGGTTAACGCCTCCTGTTGCTAATACCTGATATAATTCGTCAAAATTACGGACTTCAATTTCAATCGGAATATTTTTCCCTTGTTGCCATAAATATTTTTTTGCTCGAGCGATTGCATTTTCAATTCCTCCGGCAAAATCGATGTGATTATCTTTCAAAAGAATCATATCGAAAAGTCCGATTCGGTGATTCATGCCTCCTCCAATCCGAACCGCTTCTTTTTCAAGCATCCGCATACCGGGAGTTGTTTTCCGAGTATCCAAAATTCGAGTGCGCGTTCCTTCCAACATTTTCACATACTTGCGCGTAACGGTAGCAATACCGCTCATGCGCTGCATCACGTTAAGTACCAAGCGTTCGGTTTGTAATAAAGAACGCACTTTTCCTTCTACGGCAAAGGCAATGTCGCCGTACTTCACCTCTGTACCGTCGGTGATAAAAACCGTTACCGCTAATTCGGGATCAAACGAATGATAGATTCGTTGGGCAATGCCCACACCTGCCAATATTCCCTCACCTTTAACCAATAACCGAACTCTTCCTGTTGTCGTTTCCGGGATGCAGCTTAAGGTCGTATGATCGCCGTCGCCGATATCTTCGGCAAATGCCAATGCGATCAGTTCACCAACCAATTCTTCTTCTTTCTTCAATTGCATAATAAAATATATTTATGGAGGACTGAATCAATCTGTCAATGTCAATCCATCAATCTTTTCCAATTCCCAGTTTATTCTTCAATTCTTTCGATAAAACATTTTTATTTACTACGATAGTGAGCGTTTTATATTGTACGTAAGGAAGCGAGGCATACCAGAAACCCTTATAAGGACTATCGACGCCCCACGAATTTTTTACCATATAATATCGATTACCGTTCTGATCTTGAGCAAGGCCGTAAATCAACATACCATGATCGTCGGTGGTTTCAAAATCATCGAAGGCTTTCTGACGCATCTCTTGCGTGATCGTTTTTTCGGGAACCGGTCCCGTAATATTCATTTTTCGCCTGCTTCTTTCTGCTGCCGTGAGATCAAGCCAATTCGCCTGATCTGAACCGGGACCCTCTTTCACCGAGTCATCCGGAACAACCGCTATTCCTCTTCGCGTAAATGCACGTTCGCTTACATCCGATGCCCAAGCAATCGTATAACCCTTATCTATCGAATTATCAATAATCTGGATCATCTCATCCATAGGAACGTTATAGGAATAAGCCCATCGCCAATTATCGGGCACTTCAATCGGAAACGCCGTATAAAACGGATGATGCGTGAATGAAGTTATAGAAACGTAATCATCGGGGTTAATACCGAGAAATTTGACAAAACTTTGCGGTGTATAGGATTTGCCGTCGTAAGTGAATGTTTCGGGACATTCGCCCAGGTAGGCATTTAAAATTCCCATGAATCCGGTGAACCAGGCGGTAGATAATTTCTTGTTCGAATCCTTAACGAGTACATCAACATACGCTTTCAGCAATTGGTCTAATTCGCCGTGCATGTGCATTTTTTCTCCGTAATTTAATCCCGGCTGCACCTGATCTGGAACGATCCCGTAATTTTTGATGCAATCCAGCACATCGGCAAAAGAACCGCCTGCGCCGAAATTGGTTGTCCCGTGCATCCGAACATATTTTTGAGCTTTATCGCTGTAATTTTTCGATACGACGAACATCTCCGATAAATCATATTCACCTTTTCCCATACGCAATAATTCCGATTCAATAAAACCGATGCCGGAAAAAGCCCAGCAAGTTCCCGAATTGGCTTGATTTTTTACGGGAGTGATGGGAAGCGCTTTGATTGTTGTAAACCGAAAAGTATCGACTTTCACATCGTTGTTTTGAGCGAATCCGGTTACATAAAAGCCTATCGTTAGCAGAAAAATAAAAATGTGTTTCATATATTTTTTCAAATAGAATAATTAAATAAATTGGTACAAAAGTACATAAAAAATACGAAAAGACAAATTCGCTCCGCAAATATCCCCTGTTTCCCCCTATCCGGCACAGCCTGCATTTCCTGCCTATCCCTAAACAAAATCAAATTTATAGAAAATAATTATCTCATTTTGTTAAAATTTATTTAGTAAATTAAGAAATCATTTATACTTTTGCAACGAATTTAATAATTGACCGATCTATTATAAACTAATAATTGAATTATTATTGCTCGCATGAACACCGGACAGATATTCTCAATAGCTGTAATAGGATTGATTTTGAACCCTTTCAGACTATACGCACAAAGTGAACAATTTTCATACAAAGCCTCTCGAGTCGATATTCCGCCGGTAATCGACGGTAAGTTAACCGATGATTGTTGGGAAAACATCGGAGAATGGTCGGGTACGTTTACCCAAAAAGTTCCAAAAGAAGGACAGCCTGAAACGGAAGAAACGCGGATAAAAATACTGTATGACAATCATAATGTGTATGTTGCATTTCGTGCATTCGATTCCGAACCCGAAAAGATCAATCGATGGTTGGCTCCGCGCGATCAATTAAAAGGAGACGCCGTGATGATCTGCTTCGACAGTTATGCCGACAAACGAACCGCTTTTGTCTTCGGATTGACGGCGGGAGGCACCCGTTTCGACTTCCTGTTGGAAAACGACAAACCGGACGATTATTCATGGAACGCCGTGTGGGAAGGAAAAGTGTCGCACGACACGCATGGGTGGTATGCCGAGTTCAAAATTCCTTTGTCGCAACTGCGTTATTCCGAAACGAATATCGAACAGGAGTGGGGTTTTCATGCCATACGGTGGCTTGACCGAAGACAGGAAAACGATCATTTACACATGATTCCGCAGCAAAACAAAGGCTATGTATTTTCATTCGGCAAATTGACAGGCATCTCCGGGCTTCCGAAATCAAGCAGAGTGGAATTGACTCCCTACAGTTCGTTCAGATACAATGTTCCGGAAAAGAACCCCGATATTCCTCCCGGTTTTGAAAAAGCTTGGGATTGGGGAGTCGGTTTGGACGGAAAAATAGGATTATCAAGTGACTTCACATTGGATTTTACCATCAATCCCGACTTCGGACAAGTGGAAGCAGATCCGTCAACCATCAATTTGACCGCTTTTGAAACTTGGCACGACGAAAAGCGTCCGTTTTTTCTGGAAGGGAAAAACATATTCAGTATGAACGGCGAAATGTTGTTCTATTCGCGCCGCATCGGTTCGCCTCCGAGTTGGGAACCGGGCGATGAATACGGACAATACAGTTCCGTTCCGCAACAAACGAACATCATCAGCGCAATCAAACTGTCGGGGAAAAATAAAAACGGACTGTCGGTGGGTGTACTTAACAGTATCACAGCCAAAGAAACCGTAAAGATTTTACAAGATGAGCGCGAATACAGGATGACAGCCCAGCCGGCGATCAGTTATTCCGTTGCCCGCATACAACAGGACATCAATAAGGGAAATACCATCATCGGCGGAATGTTGACTTCCACCAATCGTTTCTTAAACGAGAAAGACGATCATCTTTCTTTTCTCAATCGCAACGCATACACCGGAGGCGCCGATTTTGCACAATATTTCAAGAACAGGGAATATTTTGTAAAGGGTGCCGGGCAATACAGTTATGCGGAAGGTTCGCGAGAGGCGATGATTACCCTTCAACGTTCGCCCGTGCATAATTTCCAACGGGAAGGCGCTGCGCATATTTCGGTGGACAGCTTGCGCACCAACCTTCATGGAAGTGCAGGAACCATAACCATCGGCAGAGGAGGTGAAAATAAAATCGTATCGGAACAGATATTTGCGTGGACAAGTCCCGGTTTCGACCCGAACGATTTGGGATATCTGCAATCTGCCGATTATAAAATGTTGCGCGGATATGTATCTTATGTGGAAAGTAAACCCGCACCGGATTTTTTATGTTTTTACTATATAGCCCCGTTTTATCGCTTGCTTTGGGATTATGGCAATACCCAAACTTTCGGGCTTTCGGGCTTTGAAACGGAAATACATTTCACCAACAAATGGGGAGTCTTTTTTGATACATTTTATGAATTTAGAAACGTCGACACCGGTATGTTGCGCGGAGGACCTGCAGTATTGTTGAATCCGCGTTGGGGTACCGACATTTGCATTTGGTCGGATGAATCCAAAAAAGCATCCGCGAAAGTCTATCATGGTACAGTATTGGGCAATAAACGATACGCTCAATTTGCATGGGCGGAATTCCGGTACCGCCCCATTCCGAATTTAGGCTTATCGGGTAGAATAGATTATACCTATTGGAGAAAAGGTTTGGAATATGCCGGACAGCCGACAATTGATTCGGGCGAAAACATTTACCTGATGAGCGCCCTCAAGCATGACATAACGGGATTTACATTTCGTGCGGATTACAGCATTACACCCGATTTATCTGTGCAATTTTACGGGAATCCGTTCATCTCTTCGGGAAAATACACCGAATTTAAACGAGCGAGCCGGACAATGGACAAAAACTACGACAATCGATTTGTTCTGCTTGATGACGGCGTCTTGCATTACAATTCCGAAAATAATAGTTATTCGGTCATCGAAACCAAAGGGTTTCAATATTCTTTCGATAATCCCGACTTCAGTTTTCGGGAGTTCCGTTTCAATCTGGTAGCACGTTGGGAATACCGCCCCAATTCAACCCTGTACTTGGTTTGGGCGCAGAATCGTTCGGGAACCGCCGGCGAATATACTTCCTCGTTAAATGAAAACGTCAAGGATTTATTTCAATACAACCCCAACAATGTGTTCATGGTTAAATTATCCTATTGGTTTTCGAGGTAAACATAGAGGTGCAGCACAATAAACCCGATTAAATTATACTCGGAAGCTACGGCTGCCAAAATGAAATTACAGTGCTTGCTTCCAATGAAAAAAAATTTGTACCTTTGTGCACTTGCCGGTAACAAGTGACAAGTAATAATGTAAACATAGTTAAACCCACTAAACAATCAAATTATGAAACAAATCATCCGGTTAATAATAGCAATCGGTTTATTCATTCCATTTTTGAGTTGCGCTCAAAACAAACAAAGTGAAGCAACTCTTGTTATAAACGAACAAGATGCGACAAAGAATGAAAATCCGGAACAGGAAACCACGTCAGCGGAATACCACAAAATCTCGGCGAAAGAAGCTAAAAAAATGCTTGATGAGAATCCTCAAGCCGTATTGGTTGATGTGCGCAGTGAAGCAGAATTTAAAGAAAAACACATTAAGGGCGCCATTTTGCTTCCTCTTCCCGATATAACAAATAAGGCGGAAGAGGTTTTACCCGACAAAAACGCGCTAATCTTGGTTTACTGTCGAAGCGGAGTTCGAAGCAAGAATGCATCAGATCTGTTGGTTTCAATGGGATACACCGGTGTGTGCGACTTCGGAGGCATTATGAATTGGCCCTACGAGACCGAATAAGCCACATTTCAACCGCTCGGCGAATTGAATTTAATCCGAAAGCTTCCGGTTGAATTTCATCTTCTTTGAGAAAGAAAAGCGATTCGGCGTCATCGCCTGCCTGCAATCCCGAAAAAGTATCGATCGGATATCGGAAAAACATATCCACCGTATGCACATCGAAACCGGAATAACGATAAATGTTCGGTAAAGAAAACAAATAGGGCGGCGCTGAAATATGTAAACCCGTTTCTTCTTTCACTTCTCGTATGATAGCCTCTTCGGCGGTTTCATACAAATCGATAAATCCGCCGGGCAAGTCATACGAACCTTTTGCAGGCTCCTTTGCTCTGCGAACAACCAACAATTCCCCTGCCCTGTTGGTAATAAAAATGGCTGTGGCTGCCGACGAATTGAAATAATAGACAAAACCGCACTGCTCGCATTTCTTGGATTTGAAATTGTTCTCGACGAAATGTTCCGATCCGCACAAGGGACAATACCGGAAAGAATGTAAAGGATGCATTTATTCTACTCCCGCCAACTGCGGATCAATCATAATGCGTCCGCAATGTTCGCAAACAATCGTTTTTTTGCGCAACTTAATATCTAATTGCCTTTGAGGAGGTATTTTATTGAAGCAACCGCCGCAGGCGTCACGTTGAATATACACAACGGCTAAACCGTTCCGGGCGCTTTTGCGGATACGTTTGAAAGCAGCCAGCAAACGCGGTTCAATAGTCGTTTCCAATTGCTTGGCTTTTTCCCGCAACTGTTCTTCCTGAATCTTCGTTTCGGAAATAATTCCGTTCAGCTCTTCTTTTTTCGATCGCAGGTCGATTTGACGTTCTTCCAGCATTTTTCTGCTTTTAGTAATTTCTTCGCCAATCATCTTGGATTCAGCCGTAAACTCTCGAATACGCTTTTCGGCTAATTCCACTTCGAGTCCTTGAAATTCAATTTCTTTGGAAAGACTGTCAAACTCGCGATTGTTCCGAACATTATCTAATTGTTCCTTATATTTGTTAACCAATGCGTTCGAATCGGTGATTTTTATACGCTGCTGTCCGATGGTTGTATCAATCTCTTTAATATCCAGCGTAAAATTTTGAATACGTGTTTGCAAGCCGGCCACTTCATCTTCCAAATCCTGCACTTCCAACGGCAGTTCTCCGCGTAGCGTTTTGATTTTATCGATCTCCGAAAGTGTTGTTTGCAGTTTATATAAATTCGCCATTTTCTGTTCGATCGATAAGTCTTCCAAAGCCGGTTTTTCTTTTTTGTTTGTAACCGAAGCATCTTGCTTTTCACTTTCGGACAAATCATTCGTTTCCGAGGATTTCAGTATTTCATCTAAAGACGCCGTTCTTTGTTTTATTTGATCTTTAACCGGCCTTTTTATTTTTTCGTCTTCTTTTTCCTTTTTAGCCATAATATTTTTATTTACAGGTAATTTACCGGATTTGCGTTCGTTGTTGAAAAATGAACGGCAAAGTTAGTGATTTTTTTCTTAATCACATCATAAAATAAATCCTTTATAAATATTTCCGATTCATAATGCCCGACCACCGCCAAAAGCATCTTGTTTTCAACATTGTAATAATCATTGTATTTGGCTTCACCCGTTATGAAAACATCCGCGCCGCAGGCAATGGCATCGGGAATCAAAAATGCACCGCTGCCTCCGCACAAAGCGACTTTCCGAATTAGTTTTCCGGTGAAAGGCGAATGTTTAATGCACCGGCACTTGAAATCGGTTTTCATTCGTTGCAAAAAAACTTCTTCCCGCTCGGGGGAAGGCAATTCGCCGATAACGCCGGACCCGGCTGTCGCATAGTCATTCACCAGCGGATAGAAATCATACGCCGGTTCCTCATACGGATGACTCGCCAATAAAGCGCGAAGCACAGCCGATTTTTTATGAATCGGAAGAATGGTTTCGATGCGTATTTCCGGTTCGGTATGCAATTCAAACCGGTTACCAACAAACGGTAGGGTTTGCTCGCCGGGGCGAAACGTTCCCGCTCCCGAAACATTGAAACTGCATGAATCGTAATTACCGATGCAACCTGCTCCCGCGCCAAACAAAGCATTTCGAACCGTTTCGGCTTGTGCGTCGGGAACAAAAGTCACCAATTTCAATAAACCGTCTTTTTGGGGACTGAGTATCCGAAAGTTTTGCAAGCCGAGTTTTTCCGCCAAATAAAAATTAAGACCTCCCAATGCGTTATCCGCATTCGTATGCGCCGAATAAATAACCAAATCGTTCTTGCAAGCTTTTGCAACACATCGCTCGATATAGGTTCTTCCGGTCAATTTTTTTATCGGTCCAAATAACAGGGGGTGATGAGAAATAATCAGATTAAGGTCCATTTTCAAGGCCTCTTCCAACACTTCTTCGGTAACGTCGAGACAAAGTAAAATACCTTTTACTTCTTGAGAAATGTCGCCGACTTGCACCCCCGAATTATCAAAACTCTCCTGCAAAGCAAGCGGAGCAAAATCTTCCAGCGTTTCTATAACCTGCGAAACCTTCATTTTTTTTCCAACAATTCTTGCAGTTTGAAATTCACTTCATCAGTATTCAAATTACGGTCCATTATCTTTCCGTCTTTGTCGATAAGCATGAGGTGAGGAATAGCGTCAATTCCGTATGCAACAGCGCAATCATCATCCCATCCTTTCAAATTGGAAAATTGGGGCCAGGTAATAATTAAGCTCGTAATCGCTTTTTTCCAATCGTCTTTACTATTGTCTAATGAAATACCCACTATTTCAAATCCCATGCTTTTGTATTTCTGATAAATCGTAATCAATTCGGGCATCGACCGCACACAAGGACCGCACCAGGATGCCCAAAAATCGACGAGAACTATCTTTCCTTTTCCGGCATAATCGGATAGAGCTGCTCCCTTTCCGTCGGGATCAAATCCTTTCACATCCGTAAACAATTGACCGGGGGAAGTAGTTTCTCTCAACGCCAATCGCTTATCCAATATTTGAACGGCTTCCATATTTTTGAAGTCGGAAGAAGCGGAAGCAATTAATTCTCTTTTCTGAGCGTCATTGAGGTCGAGCAAATTATCAATGAAAAAATATTGACCGGCCGGAGTGGCAATGATAGGCTTAAGAAAATTATAAATGACATTTCCCATCTCGCTTTCCGATTGCTTGACTGTTACCCTTAAATCTTGAAATTGATCGGAAGTCAAATCACCGCTTTGTTTGTCGCTTGTAAATTGGTTAAACAAAGAGTCGATTTTCATCACAATATCCGCTTTTGTCTTTTCAAATTCCCGATATTTATCGTTCATTGGGGTTCCCGTAACGGTCGCATTCAATTCGGAATCAAAGTTCATTTTGATGTTTCCTTTTTCGACAATAAATGCGGCAGGCATGATTGATGCATCTATCACTACCATTTGAACTGTCAGAGGCTCCTTGGTGAGTCCTTTAAATACAAATTTGTCGTTTTCGACTTTGGCGGAATCAATGGGATCGATTATTTGACAGAGAGAATCCAGGGGATGTAAATAAATCACTTTCCCGTTTTGATCGCCGTTAGCAAACGTACCGTTCAAAGTAAATGTGTTTTTCTCATTGCATGCCGTCAGGACACAAACAGCCGCCCATACCAATAAAATAATTTTTTTCATATTTAATAAATTCTTATATTTTAAGGCGCAAAGGTACATTCAATTTTTCAATTCTTAACAATCGGAAGAACTAAAATTAAGACTTCGTATTGTACCGAAAAATACAATTAAATAAAATTAACATAAATATTTCGCCTCAGCCGCACTTTCTATCGAAAATATACGTAATTTTGTTTCACAATCTTATTATATTTAAAGAATATTTAATATCTCTAACATCATGAAAAGACGCGACTTTTTAACAAGCACCGTATTATTGAGCGCCGGCATTCCTTTGGCCGGAATTGCACCTGCAGCTCTCACTTCCTGTAATAAAGGAAATAAAGGCAAAGCCGAATTCAAGAAAATAACACCCGAAGAATTGGGAATGTATTCCTTTGTTGACACAGCTCCCGACGGAAAACCGTTGAAGGCAGCATTGATCGGTTGCGGAGATCGGGGAACCGGTGCGGCAACTCAGTTTCTAAAAGCCGGACCCGGAGTTTCGATTGTAGCATTGGCAGATCTATTTCAAGATCGGATGGATGGATGCCGAAAGACGCTGAAAGAAAAAAGCAATAATGAAGTTCCCGACGCCAATTGTTTCTTGGGATTCGACGCTTATCAAAAAATTCTGGCGATGGATATCGACCTTGTATTGCTTTGTACTCCCACTCATTTTCGTCCGGAACATTTCAAAGCGGCAGTAGAAGCGGGGAAACACATATTTATGGAGAAACCCTGCGCAGTGGATCCTACCGGAATACGAACCGTCATTGCATCAGCAAAAGCAGCTGCCGCCAAAGGTTTAACTGTGGTAACCGGCAATCAGCGCCGTCACAGAAAAGACTACTGGGAAGCCTACATTCAAGTCAAGAATGGTATTATAGGCGATATTGTCTCTGCTTCCGCGCATTGGGATCAGGGAGCCTGGTGGAATAAGCGAAAACGCCCGGGTTGGAGCGATATGGAATATTGCATTCGCAATTGGTTCAATATAAAATGGCTGAGCGGTGATCACCTGCTGGATCAAGCCATTCATAACATTGACGTGGTAACGTGGTTCACCGGAATGCATCCCGTCAATGCAAGCGGATTCGGAGGCAGAGCGCAACGACTGACGGGAGATATCTACGACTTCTTCAGTGTTGACTATTATTATGAAAACAATAAACGAATGCTCGCTACCGCACGACAAATAGACGGATGCGAGGGGAATATTTCGGAACGAGTACTGGGAACGGAGGGGGTCGCCTTGCTGAACGACCAAAACAATATTTCCATTACGGATTACAAAGGCAATGTGCTTTGGAAATACGATTACGAAAAAAATCAGGTCAAGAATCCTTACGAGCAAGAACATATACACCTTGTGGAATCCATTCGAACGAATAAAAAAATCAATCAGGCGGAAGACCTGGCTTATTCGACATTGATTGCCATCCTTGGTCGTGAAGCGGCTTACACGGGCAAATCCATAACTTGGGGCGAAATCATCTCATCTCCGCTGCGGTACGGACCCGAGACTTATAAAATGGGACCTCTACCCTTCTATCGCGAAGGCGAAGCGCCCAAACCGGGAAAAGCGCCCGACGCCCCGGTGATGTAATAATTCGTATTTCAGTATTTTCGCCACCGCGAAGAGCCGGGGTATGGCTACCGTCTATATCGCAATAGAGAACAGCGGAAGAAATCGGAAGCGCTACCCCACTCTTAATCTTATTACAAATTTATAACAACGCCGTTCCGTTTTCAACGATCCAAACTCAAATCGTTGCACTTGTATATGAACGAATGTCCTCATAATTGGGCGATTCGCGTATGGTCGCAGCCGCTGTCGGTTGATGAAGTGATAACGCACCAAGGCAAAACTTTTAAGTTAATAAATCTTCCGTTTTATTATGTGGGAGTATTGAATAAGGTGTTGGATAAAATAGTTTCTCCCGCGCAAGCTCTACCGGGAAACAACGGCAACGGATAATCCTATTAAATTGACTATCCGCAACGGGACGCTACGCCGAGCGTGGGTGTCGCCTTAAGTAATTATTTTTTGCGCTTTCCCATAAAATCGGAATGGGTTGCCGTGTTCAAAAGTAAAAGAATTAAATTTTCCTTTTCTTCTTGCCACATAAGTAACCAATCGGGTTTTATATGACATTCCCAAACGTTGATATACTGTCCTTTCAATTTGTGTGCGCAATTTTTTTCCGGTAAAGATTTATTTTAGGCTAATAATTCAACAATCTTAAATAAAAGTTGCAGGTTGAAGTTTCGAGAATATGACAAATCAACACTCTTTTTGAATTGATTAGTAATTTGCAATTCAAAATAACGTCTTCATTATCTTCCAATGCTTTAATTTTGGCAAAAAAATCCTTTACTGTAAGATTTTTATTGTTTGTTTTTTTTACCATTTTTTGGTGTGCAAACAGTAGTAAGTCTGCCTAAGCGTACATCTTCCAATGCACTATCAAGCGGCGACATTTTTTTAGATGCCACTTGTGTAGCGCCTGCCAAAATAGCGGAATGAAGAATGCTTTTTACCAACGCATTTTTATCGTCATAATTCAAAGTTAAAGTTGCCATAATATTGTAACTTTGTAAATGATTATTTGATTGCAAATATACATTTTTTTTTCAACCCCCAAAGATGTTTTGCTGTTTTTTTACAATTTCAACTATTTTTTTATCGTTGCCAAATAATTAACCCACATTGCAGCTTTTCCCTCCCAAAGGATTAAAAATCGACAAAAAATCAGTGATTTTCAGGCTATTTTAATAGGGTAAAATCCATAACTATTTGATAATCAAAAGTGATGTTTTAGAAAATTGCGTTTGTAGTGCACAGGGGGTATTGACAATCAGGAAGTTATGAAGTACCTTTGCCGGCGATATGTATTTTAGATCATCCATACGGCATAATCCGGCAAGCGGAGAAATCGAATCTTACTACCGGCTGGTAGAAAGTTATCGCAACGAAGAAGGCAGAGTTTGTCATCGAACG